>Ga0116152_10000043_pt1 | contig 90010 bp, 77 predicted proteins | sample AD_UKC119_MetaG_FD_89894 | JGI IMG/M metagenome (GOLD analysis project Ga0116152, IMG submission 89894) | Active sludge microbial communities of municipal wastewater-treating anaerobic digesters from Hong Kong - AD_UKC119_MetaG | ecosystem: Engineered > Bioreactor > Anaerobic > Digestate...
ACTCCTGAGTCAACATTGGCTGAGTCCGCCTTCTGCTTCTGCTGAAAACGGCATTGTCCTGCTCAGGTGGGTCAGTTTTGAATTGTCATCAGTGGGTCAGTTTTGCATTGCTGCTGACACATTGCCGAACAGAAGCTGTTCACCCTCGATGATGTGCGTGCCCATACCAAGGCGTCGGCCTCCTGTGGTTCCTGCACCGGATTGGTTGAATCATTGCTGGCACATACCCTGGGAGGGGATTATTCCAGCACTCCCCGCAGCAAATCCCTGTGTGCATGCACCGACTTCACTCATGACCAGGTCCGCAAGGGCATCCTTGCGTATGAGCTGAAAACCATGGCGGCGGTCCGGCAGTTTTTCGAGTGGAAAACCGAAGACGGCTGTCCGTCCTGCCGCAATGCCCTGAACTATTACTTGTTGTGCGCCTGGCCGGGCACGTATGTCGACGATCCCCAGTCACGTTTCATCAATGAACGGGCCCACGGCAATATCCAGAAAGATGGGAGCTATTCCGTGGTTCCGCGCCTGTTTGGCGGCCTGTGTACCCCGGCCCAGCTGCGTGCCATTGCCGATGTGGCAGAAAAGTATGAAGTACCGGAAATGAAAGTGACCGGCGGGCAGCGCATCGACCTGTTCGGCGTGAAGAAGGCGCAACTGCCGGCGATGTGGAGGGACCTGACGGAGGCCGGTTTTGTATCCGGTCATGCGTATGCCAAAGCCCTGCGCACCGTAAAGACCTGCGTGGGCAGCACCTGGTGCCGTTTCGGAACCCGGGATTCCACCGGCCTCGGGGTCAAGCTGGAGCAGCTGACCTGGGGTTCCTGGATGCCACACAAGTTCAAGATGGCGGTATCCGGCTGCCCGCGCAATTGTGCCGAGGCCACCATCAAGGATTTCGGCGTGGTGTGCGTCGACTCCGGCTATGAGCTGCATATCGGTGGCAATGGCGGTATCAAGGTGCGTGTCACCGACCTGTTGTGCAAGGTGGCAACCGAGGCCGAAGTGCTGGAGTACAGCGCTGCCTTCTGCCAGCTCTACCGCGAGCAGGCCCATTACCTGGAGCGTACTGCCCCGTGGGTGGAGCGTGTCGGTCTGGAGACGATCCGTCAGGCCCTTAGCGACGCGACCGAACGCCAGGCCCTGTACCAGCGCTTTCAGGTGTCCCAGCAGGCCCGGATTGACCCGTGGAAGCGGCATGCTGACGGGGCAGAAGGCCATGAATTCACCCCCGTTACAGTGGCAGGCCGAGTCACTGCCGAATCATCGTTGAATCATTGAGGAGATAAACATGAGTAAATGGATTGAAGTGGTTGAACTGAAAAATATTCCGGTACTGGGGGCACGCCTCGTCAAGACCCGTGACCAGGACATTGCCGTATTCCGGGGCAGCAGCAATCAGGTGTACGCCATCCGTGATGCCTGCCCGCACCGGGGGGGGCCGTTGTCACAGGGCATGATGCACGGCTCCACCGTCACCTGCCCGCTGCACGGCTGGAAGATTGATCTTGTCAGTGGTGAGGCACTGGGGCCGGATGAAGGCTGTGTCCAGGTATTCCCGATCAAGGTCGAAGACGGGAAGGTGCTGTTGCAACTGGTGGCGGAGGAAACTGCTGCCTGATGTTCTGTCGTATTGTCTGTCGTATGGAGAAATTATCATGTCCTATCTGGAACCTGCTGAATTTGTTACAAAAATGGTTGATCAGGGGGAATCGAAGGTCTTTATGTCTACACGGGACACCCTGATCCGCGCTTTCATGGCCGGGGCCATCCTGGCGCTGGCGGCGGTATTTGCCGTTACCGTTGCCACCAGCACCGGCTCGGCACTGGTGGGGGCTTTGCTGTTTCCGGTTGGCTTTATCATGCTTTACCTGATGAAGTTTGACCTGCTGACCGGTGTTTTCACCCTGGTACCGCTGGCGCTGATTGACAGGCGTCCCGGTGTGACCATGATGGGCGTGTTACGCAACTGGGGCCTGGTTTTTGTCGGCAACTTTGCCGGTGCCCTGATGGTGGCGGCCATGATGTCTTTTATCCTGACCTATGGCTACGCTACTGATGGCGGGGAAATCGCCACCAGGGTAGCCCATATCGGGGAAGGACGGGTGCTGGGGTATGCGGAACACGGTGTCGGTGGCTGGCTGACCATTTTCATTCGCGGTGTGCTGTGCAACTGGATGGTATCCATGGGGGTGGTGGGTGCAATGATTTCCTCATCAGCTACCGGCAAGGTGCTGGCAATGTGGATGCCGATCATGCTGTTCTTTTTCATGGGGTTCGAGCATTCGATTGTCAATATGTTTCTGTTCCCGTTTTCCATGATCATGGGCGGTAATTTCACCTTCATGGAGTATATGGTCTGGAACGAACTGCCGACGGCACTGGGGAATATGGTGGGTGGTTTCCTGCTGGTGGGACTGCCGCTGTATTACACGCATGTCCGTACCCGTCCCGGCCCGGTTCGGAAACAGCGGCCGGTAACAACCCTGCCGGAAAGCCGGTCGGCCCTGAATCAGGTTTGAGGTGGTTTTCCATTCCCCATCCCCGGCCCTTCCTCCACGGCGGGAAAGTTGGATTGGGTGGGTGGTTTTCCATCCTCCCGATCCCTGGCCCTTCCTGGAAGGGGGTGAAGAGAAAACAGTGGCCTCCTGATGAGGCATTGACTGACCATGATCTGCTTATTGAAAGGTGCGCATGTACAAACTGATGCTGGTTGACAGCGATTCCGAACGTTCCGACAGTCTGGAGGCGGCCTTGCAGGAAGCCGGTTACCGCCAGATTCTGCGAGCCGTGCCGGGCGAAAGCCTGCTGGCTGCCGTGCGCCGCCATCAGCCGGAGATTGTGCTGATCGACATGCAGAGTCCCGACCGCGATACACTGGAGTCATTGCGCAATATCAGCCAGGCCATGCCGAGGCCGATTGTGTTCTTTGCCGGGCAGAGTGATGCGGAAACCACGCGGGCGGCGATCCAGGCCGGTGTCAGTGCCTATATTGTGGATGACCTGCCGGGCAAGCGCCTGAAGTCGGTGCTGGAAGTTGCCATTGCCCGGTTTCAGGACTATCGGAAGCTGAAGGATGAGCTGGAGGATTACAAAACCCGCCTGCAGGATCGCAAGGATGTGGACCGGGCCAGGGGGATTCTGATGCAGCACCGCCACCTGAGTGAAGAAGAGGCTTATCAGCTGCTGCGCAAAATGGCGATGGACCGCAATATGAAAGTGGGGGAAGCGGCACGCAACTTCATTGCTGCCATGGCCCTGCTGGGAGGACCGACAGGATGAAGCGTGAACTGCGCATCGGTTTTCTGCCGCTGACCGATTGTGCCGTGCTGGTTGCGGCACAGGAGCGGGGGTTCTTTGAAAAGCATGGCCTTGTTGTCACTCTGCAGCGTGAAGTGTCCTGGGCCAATATCCGCGACCGGGTGGCTTTTGGCGAACTGGATGCCGCCCACATGCTGGCTCCCATGCCACTGGCTGCGGCACTGGGTATTGATGGCCTTGGGGTGCCGATGCAGACGGCCCTGGGCATTGGTCTGAACGGCAGCGCCATCACCCTGGCCACACGGCTGATGCAGGGGATTCGTGAGCATTTCCCCGCCTGTCTGCACAGCAGTCCATTACGTGCCACCGGCCTGAAGGCGCTGCTGGAACACCGGCTCGAACACCGGCTGGTGATGGCCTGTGTCTATCCGTTCTCCCAGCATTACTACCTGTTGCGTGCCTGGCTGGAGGATGGCGGGCTGGTGATTGGCCGTGATGTGGAAATTCAGGTGATACCGCCTTCCCGGATGGTCAGCGCGCTGGCGGCGGGGGCGATTGATGGCTATTGTGCCGGTGAACCCTGGAATCAGGCCGCCGTGCAGCGTGGTATCGGCTGTGTGGCGGTCAGCAGTTACGGCCTGTGGCATAACGGTCCGGAAAAAGTGCTGGGCACCACCCACTCCTGGGCGGCAGCGCATCCGGACACCCATCTGGCCCTGTTGAAGGCATTACTGGAGGCGGCACACTGGGCGGATGAGGCCGGGAACCGCCCGTTGCTGGCCGGATTACTGGCCCGGCCTGAATACCTGAATGTTCCACAGGCGCTGATCTGTCCGCCCCTGCTGGGGTGTTACCGGCATGCCGCGGATGAACCGGAACGTCGGGTACCGGATTTCAATGTCTTTGCCCGTTATGCCGCCAATTTTCCCTGGCACTCGCATGGGCACTATTTTCTGGCACAGATGCAGGCCAGCGGCCAGCTGGCCGATCCTCCCGCAGCTGCGGATACTTTGCTGGCCGGGACATTCCGCACCGATGTCTACCGGCAGGCTGCGGCGGCGCTGGGCCTGCCCTATCCGACCGGCAACCACATTCCGCTGTCGGGGTGTACCATGCCCTGGGTGCTGCACGAGGCCAGTCAGGCCATTGCCATGGGCAGTAACCATATTGCACTGCACCCATTGCGTGCTTCCGCCGGGCAAACCGGTCCATCCGGGTGCATGTCAAGCGGATGACTGGGCGAGCTGACGGCCGGGTATTCATAACTTGCTGTTATTGAAGAAATTATAAATATGGCACGGTATTTGCTTCTGTAAAAATACAGTGGCAATTAGTGCCGGCTGTAAAATGAGAACAAGCATCCTTCACCACACCGTGCCGTGTGGCCAAACAGGGTACCATACCCCGATACCGGCTGGACTCCTCATCCTCCTCCAGCAGCCGGTATCGGGGCTTTTTACCGGGCAGCCCGAAAGCACCTTCTGTTTTCGTTCATCCAGGCGTCACAAAAATCCCGTTGGCAGTTCCGGTCAGATTGGTTATCATGATTGCTGCAATGCACAAAACCGCCAGGAAAATTTCAGTCTTGCAGTAAATACAACAACAATCGTGTGCGTAATAACATATCAAAGGCAGGGACAATTGTGTTTCACAGCATTTATATAGCCGGGGCAGAACCCCACAGTGGCAAATCGATTATTGTTCTGGGCATGATGGAAATGCTGCGGGCGATAACCCCCAACGTGGGTTTTTTTCGCCCGGTGGTTGAAGAAAATAACGGGCATGATCCCTTAATCCATCTGGTTTCCAAACGCTACAACCTGGAATCGGACAACCGGCAACTGTATGGCTGCATCCATGATGTGGCGCGCCACATGATTGCCGAAGGCCGTCAGGATGAGCTGCAGAAGCTGATTCTGGGCAAGTACCGTGCCGTACAGGAAAAATATGACATTGTCCTGTGTGCCGGCAGTGATTTCACCAGTGCCAGCTCGGCCCTGGAGCTGAAATTCAATGCCGAACTGGCCAATCATTTCGGCAGTCTCCTGGTACCGGTCATCAAAGGACAGGGGCGTAATGCCGAAGAAATCGCCGAAGCCGTGCGCATGCTGGAAGGGCATCTGGCCGCTTCGCAGCATTGCGAACTGCTGGCTGCCTTTGCCAACCGCGTACCGCCTGATGAAGTTGAAAAGCTGCAGGCATTGCTGAAGGACTCGCCTTTCCCGTTTTATGTGCTGCCGGAGCGCCGTTCGCTGGAGCGTTCCACGGTGGGGGAAATTGCCCGCGAGCTGCGTCTGGAGACCCTGTACAGCACCCCGCAGGCCATGACCCACGAAGTCGCACAGTACAAGGTGGCGGCGATGCAGGTGCAGGATTTCCTCAGCCACCTGGAAAGCTGCACCATGGTGATCACCCCCGGAGACCGTTCCGACATTATCCTGGCCACGCTGGCAGCGGATGTCTCCAATGCCTACCCGATGGTGGCGGGCATGATCCTCTCCGGCAGTCAGCGTCCCTCCCCGGATGTCAACAAGCTGCTGGAAGGCATGAACCCCCTGCGCCTGCCCATCCTGCTGTCGCCCTGGGACACGTTTGAAACCGTGCTTAAGGTCAATGAGGTGGAAGGCATTATTCTGCCCTCGGACGAGCGCAAAATTGCCGTGGCGCTGGGGTTGATGGAGTCCTGTGTGGATGTACAGCAGCTGCGCGAACGGATTGTACAGAACAACGGTCAGCGCATGACACCGCTGATGTTTGAATTCGACATGATCCAGCGTGCCAAGGCGCGGCGCATGCATATTGTCCTGCCGGAAAGCAGCGATGAGCGCATTCTGCGGGCAGCGGAAATCATCTCGCTGCGTGATGTGGCACAAATCACCCTGCTCGGTGAGGAAGGGATGGTGCAGGCACAGGCGGCCCAGCTGGGCCTCAAGCTGCATGGTGTCAATATCGTCAACCCGCGCACTTCGGAATGGCGGCAGGAATTTGCCGACACCTATTGTGAGCTGCGTCAGCATAAGGCGGTTATCCCGGCCCTGGCCTGGGACACCATGGTCGATATCAGTTACTTCGGCACCATGATGGTACATTTGGGGTATGCCGATGGCATGGTGTCCGGTGCCGTCAATACCACCCAGCACACCATTCGCCCGGCTTTTGAGATCATCAAGACCAAACCGGGCAGCAGACTGGTGTCCAGCATCTTCTTCATGTGTCTGGAAGACCGGGTACTGGTATATGGCGACTGCGCCGTCAACCCCAACCCCAACGCGGAACAACTGGCGGACATTGCCATCACCTCCTCGGATACCGCAAAAATGTTCGGCATTGAGCCACGTACTGCGATGCTGTCCTATTCCTCGGGTGAATCCGGCAAGGGTGATGATGTGGAAATGGTGCGTGCCGGGGTGAAACTGGCGCGAGAACGCCGTCCCGACCTCAAAATTGATGGGCCGATCCAGTATGATGCCGCCGTGGATGCCAGTGTTGCCCGCTCCAAAATGCCCGGCAGCGAAGTGGCCGGCAAGGCCAGCGTGTTCATTTTCCCGGACCTGAACACCGGCAACAACACCTATAAGGCCGTCCAGCGCTCCGCCGGTGCGGTGGCCATTGGCCCGGTTCTGCAAGGCTTGAACAAACCCGTGAATGACCTGAGCCGCGGGTGTACCGTGACCGATATTGTCAATACCGTGGTGATCACCGCCATTCAGGCACAACAGCAGGCCGGACAGGAGCCTGAGGCATGAGGATATTGGTACTGAATGCAGGCAGCTCGTCACTCAAATATCAGGTCTTTGCAATGCAGAATGAGCAGGTGCTGCTGAAGGGGCTGGTGGACCGGATTGGTGAGGCAGGCAGTGAAACCGCCTCCCATCTGGAAGCACTGGAGCGCATTATTCAGCACCTGCGCAGCACAGGCATTCTGGCCGGGGACACGGGCATTGATGCCATTGGCCATCGTGTGGTGCACGGAGGCGAGCATTTTCAGGCCCCGGTACGCATTGATACCGGGGTGATCGACGCCATTCGCGCCATGATCCCGCTGGCACCGCTGCACAATCCGGCCAATCTGGAAGGCATTGAAGTGGCACAGCGCCTGTTTCCCGGCCTGCCGCAGGTGGCTGTCTTCGATACCGCCTTCCATCAGAGCATGCCCGCACAGGCTTTCCGCTATGCGCTCCCTGAAGCGCTGTACCGGCAGCATCATGTACGCCGCTATGGCTTCCACGGTACCTCCCATAAATTCGTGGCCGAAAAGGCGGCTGAATACCTGCAGGCTGATCCGGCTACCCTGAATCAGATCACACTGCATCTGGGCAATGGCTGCAGTGCCACCGCAATTGCCGGTGGCAGAAGTGTCGATACCTCAATGGGCATGACCCCGCTGGAAGGGTTGGTGATGGGGACCCGCTGCGGTGACATTGATCCGGCGCTGCATTTCTACCTGCAGCGTGAAACCGGCATGGCACTGGAAGCCATTGAGCAGCTCTTCAACAAGCGCAGCGGGCTGCTGGGCTTGTGCGGTGCCAGCGACATGCGCACGGTACAGGAGCGGGTGGAGGCCGGCGAGCAGGATGCGGTTCTGGCCGAAAAGCTGTTTGCCTACCGGATCAGGCAATACATCGGTGCCTATTTTGCAGTACTGGGACGGGTGGATGCCATTGTGTTCACTGGCGGTATCGGTGAACATTCGGCCCGGCTCCGGGCGCTGGTATGTGCCGACATGCAGGTATTCGGGATCGAGCCGGATCTGGCGAAAAATGCTGCCCGACGTGAGGGTATTCTGGAATTTCAGCAGGCCGGTGCCCCCCTCAGGCTGCTGGTCATCCCGACCAATGAGGAACTGGAAATCGCCCGCAGTACGGCGGCCATTTGCGGGTAGTGTCTGACGGATACGGCCTTCACCCAACCTTATTCACCATCATGGGGCAGATTGGTTTTATGAAACTTCCCGCTTTCTTGCTTTATGTCATGGAACACGCAAAAGCCGCTGTTTATCCACTTCCTGCTCTTTAATTTAATAATATAATCATATTAGAACATACGAATATTTATAAAGGTTAACCAGCTGTATGGATAGACAGATACACAGGGCCGGGACACCCGGAAGGCGTCATTTTGCCATTCTGTTTGTGACGCTGATGCTGTTCTGGCTGATGCTGAACAGCAGGCTGGATGCCGATGTGTTCATTGTTGGTGCAGCCGTTTCGTTGATCATCGCACTGCTGTACCGCAGCGGCCTGTCCTTCTTCACCGAGTTCCGTTTTACCCCGGCGGCTTTTGCGGCTGGCTTCCGTTACTACGGCTACTTCTTCAGGGAATTGTTCAAATCCAACCTGAAGCTGGCGGCGATTGTGCTATCGCCCTCCCTGCCGGTCAATCCGGGCATAGTCAAGGTCCGCACCCGGCTGCAATCACGCATGGGACGGCTGATGCTGGCCAATTCCATCACCCTCACACCGGGGACGCTGAGTGTAGAGCTGGACGGCGAATGGCTTTACGTGCACTGGGTACAAATGGAAAGCGATGATATTGAAGAAGCCACTGCGCAAATTGTCAGCGGTTTCGAGACTTACCTTGAGGTGATGTATGGTTGAAACCCTGATCATGCTGGCTGCCGGACTGGCAGGCATTGCATTTCTGCTGGCGCTGGGGCGCTTTATCGTGGGGCCGTCCCGCTTTGACCGGGTGGCAGCATTTGACGTGCTGACCGTGATTGCGATCACCTTCATCGTACTGGCCGCACTGCTGGAAAATCGCGGCGTGTATCTGGATGCCGCGCTGGTCTATGCCTTGCTGTCCTTCCTCGGTGTCATTTCGATTGCCCGCTACCTGGAGGGACGCTTCTGATGGAACCCATGCTTGATCTGCTGGGCGGGCTATTGCTCGTAAGTGGCGCAGCCTTCCTGCTGTTCGGCGGACTGGGGCTGGTACGCATGCCCGACATTTACAACCGCATCCAGGCCGGCACCAAAACCACCACGCTAGGCACACTGCTAACCCTGGCCGGTGCCGCCTGCCTGCAACCGGAATGGGGCTGGAAACTGCTGCTGATTGGCGTCTTCCTGATTTTCACCAACCCGGTATCCGCACAAGTGCTGGCCAGCACCGCACACCGCCGGGAGGCAAAACAATCATCCCTGACCCGGGTCGACCGCCTGGCCGAAGAACGGGGGGACGGAGCATGAGCCATACAGTGTTGCTGACTCTCAGCCTGTTGCTGGCGGTCGCCATGATCGGTGCAGCCTGGATCACCATCAGCGTGCATCGGGTGGCAACCGCCATGCTGGCCGCCGGGCTGGTCAGCCTGTTTGCCTCGGTGATGTTCCTGTTGCTGGCCGCACCCGATGTGGCCATGACCGAAGCCGCCATTGGCAGCGGCCTGACCACCTTCCTGTTCTTCTTTGTGCTCGGCCGCGTGCGTGGAGGCAGCGATGATTAGGAATTTTGCCGTCTTTCTGTTGCTGCTGGGGCTGGCAGCCATCTTCATGCACCTGATGCAGGGCTATATCCCGGCCACCGGACTCAACCAGACTGCACAGTATTACGCAGAGCATGCTGCGCAGGATTTGGGCGCAGCCAATATTGTCACCGCCATTATCGTCACTTACCGGGGGCTGGATACACTCGGCGAAGTCACCGTGCTGTTCCTGGCCTCCACCATCATCGGCATGGTACTGGCGCATGGCAGCAACAAACACCGACGCGCATTGCAACGCAAGCTGCCCCCCTCCGGTGAATTGCTCACCACGGGCAGCCGCTTGTTGACGCCGCTGATCCTGCTGTTTGGTGCCTATGTATTCCTCAACGGCCATTTGACACCGGGCGGAGGATTCCAGGGCGGCGCAATCCTGGCTTCAGCAGCACTGCTATTGCTGCTGACTGATCCGCTCAGGCGTTTCAGCCACCGCCTGATTGCGGTGGTGGAATCCATTTCCGGGCTGGTGTTTGTCGGCCTGGGCGTGCTGGGGCTGCTACTGGCTGGCGGTTTTCTGGACAGCCGCATTTTACCGGCGGGTGACTTCGGCACACTGTTTTCCGCCGGAGCCATTCCGCTCATTTACAGCTTTGTCGGCCTCAAGGTCGGCGCAGAATTTACCTCAATGCTGGCCCATCTGGCAGAAACGGAGAGATCATAATGGACTGGATTGCAATGGCCACGGGGTTCATCCTGATCCTGATGGGGCTGTATGGGGCGCTCACCAACCGCAATATCCTGCGCATGATTGTGTCCTTCACGGTCGCCAACACCGGGGTCAACCTGGTACTGGTGGCAGTAGGCTACATGCACGGGCGTACCGCACCCATCCTGGATCAGGCCGTGCCCGTCGCTGACGCCGCCAGACGCATCATCGACCCGGTGCCACAGGCGCTGGTGCTGACAGCCATCGTTATCGGCCTCGGTATTACCGCAATGATGCTGACTTACGCCTACAAGCTGTATGAAGAAAAAGGCACACTCGACATCTCCAAATTCAGGGATCTGAAATGGTAAGCCCGCTCTATATTATTGCTGCCGGGCTGGGCGGTGCTTTCCTGCTTGGCCTGATACCCGACAAGTGGCGCAACACCGCCTATGGCATCACGCTGCTGGCGCTGGCCGCGATGGCGTGGATTGCTGGCGAATGGCTATATGCCTTTGCAATGCAAGGCACGGCCAGCGTCGATGTTTTCACCGCAGGCACGCAGCCACCATTTGCCATCAATTTCCGCATCGGGCTGGCAGAAGCCACACTCGTCCTGCTGACCACCATGGTCGGGCTGCATGCGGCACTGCACATGAAAGATACCCTGTTCAAACAGGGGCGGCGTGCGATGGCAGTATTGCTGATTTTCATCATGGCGCTGTGCGGCATCATCTTCACCCGCGACCTGTTCAACCTGTTCGTGTTCATGGAGCTGACAGTGATTGCCACTGCCGGGCTGGTGCTGTTATCCGCTGACAGCCGCGCGCTGGGTGCCGGGCTGAAATACCTGATCGTGTCGCAGGTGATGTCGATGCTGCTGCTGATCGGCATCATTTTCCTGTACCACGCTACCGGCTCACTGAATATCGACGACATGGCAGCGGCGCAGGTCAACCTGCTGCAAGGCGGGGCCATGGCGTTTTTCCTGGTGTTCATCGCCATTCTCGCCGAGTTGAAACCGTTTCCCGCCAATGGCTGGGGGCTGGATATCTACGAGTCGGCACATCCGGCATTCGCAGCGATTTTTTCCACCGCGACCGGTGGTGCCATCCTCTACGCGGCAGACAAACTGTTGCAGATCGGCGGGGATGCGTGGCTGCCTGCCGCCAGTACCGTCGGCATCGTGACCTTCATCGCCGCCAATATCCTGGCGCTGGTGCAAAACAATGACCGGCGCTTGCTGGGCTATTCTTCCGTGGCGCAGATTGGCCTGCTCCTGACCGTGGTCGGACAGCGCGATCTCCTGGGCAATGCCTATTACTACATCGCGGGCGGCCTGCTGCTGGCACATGCCGTATCCAAGGCTGGCCTGTTCTGGCTGTCGGGACTGGTGGCAAAACGCGAACTGGCAGACTGGGCGGTGCTGCGCAGCAAACCGGTCATGCTCTTCGCCTTTGCTACCCTGCTGGCACTGCTGATCGGTTTGCCCCCCTTCCCCGGCTTCTATGCCAAATGGGATCTGGCACATCATCTGGCAGCCGATGGCCGCCTGTGGCTATTGGGCCTGATCCTGTTCGGGACACTGGTGGAAGCGGCTTACCTGTTCCGCTGGTTCGGTTATGTGATCAAGCGCGAAGCCCCTGGGGAACAGGGCCTGTGCTGGCAATCCGGCAAGGCAGATGTGGTGTTCAGCGCGGTTATCGTAGCGTGGTTGCTGGCCTACCTGTGGGGGTATCTGTCCGGCCACGGCAACCTGCTGCATGCCATTCCGCTGCTGTTTGCGCTGGCTTTCCTGCCGCTGGACTGGTTGCCTGCCAGAATCAAGAACGTGTTGGCCATCGGCGGCTTGCTGACCTGGTTCTACCTCAATTACCCGGATTATGACCCGCTGAAAATGATTTTTGCGGTCGTGATGCTGCCTGGTGGTGCCTTGCTGCTGCTGGCCAGCTTCCAGACGGGAAAACGCCGCATCGGTTTTTATCCGTCCGCGATGCTGATGTTTGCCGGCCTGGCACTGCTGATCAATGCACAGACCACCTTCGATTTCTTTGCCGCCTGGGAATTCCTGACCGTGGGTTCCTACTTCCTGATCCTGCGCGGCAAGCATTCCGAGCCACACGCGCTGTCGTATCTGGTGTTCTCGCTGGGTGGCGCATTCCTGATCATGGCGGGGTTTGCACTGGCAGCACAAGGCACGCCTGATCTGCCGCTGGCCGCCCTGTCACAAGTCGCAGCCGAGTATGCGCCGTGGGTATTTGCCATGCTGGCAATCGGTTTCCTCACCAAGACCGCCGCCGTCGGCCTGCATATCTGGTTGCCCGGCGCCCACGCCGAGGCAGAAACCGATGTGTCTCCGATGGTGTCCGGCATCCTGCTGAAAGCCGGGCTGTTCGGCCTGTTCATGCTGCTGATTACCATGGGCAAGCAACAACTTTACGGCGTGGAACTGACCTATGTGATGCTGTGGATTGGTGCGCTGTCGGCCCTGATCGGCAACCTCATGGCCATTTTCCAGGAAGATGCCAAGCGCCTGCTGGCCTATTCCTCCATCGGGCAAATGGGCTACGCGGTATTCGGCCTGGCGCTGATGAACCAGTTGGGCTGGATCATGGCGCTGATGTTTGTCATCAACCATTACATCTACAAATCCATGCTGTTCCTGTCGGTGGGCGGCGTCGCCAAACGCACCGGCACACGCCTGATGTACCGCATGGGCGGCTTGATCACGCTGATGCCGCTGTCCTTTGTGGCAGTGCTGGTAGGCATTATCGCCATGTCGGGCGTACCGCCGCTGTCCGGCTATGGCGGGCGCTGGGTGTTCTACAACGCCATCATGAGCTCGGAATACCGCCTGCCGATGGTGATCCTTTTCCTTGCCGGGCCCATTGCCTTCCTGTACCTGTTCCGGTTGATCCACACCATTTTCCTTGGCCAGATGAAAGATGAGCTGCGCAAGGTGAAGGAAGCACCGTTCTGGATCGTGCTGCCGCAAATGATATTTGTCACAGCCCTGATTGGCTTCGCACTGCTGCCCGGCCTGGCGCTGCGCAAGGTGGATGCCTACATTTCACAGTTCTTTGCAGGCGATGGCGGACTGCACTGGGCAGGGCTGACCATCACCAGCCCGTTCGGTTACTGGAGTCCGGTACAGATCATGATCGTCATTGCGGTGATTTTCGTCACGCTGTTCCTGTGGCTGCTATTCGTCAACCGCAAGGCGCAGAAGGTCAAGCAGTTCAACATCGTATTCGCGGCAGAACGCCCGTACCGTCCGGAAACCTCGCATTTTGCCTGGAACTTCTTCGCCCCCTACCGCAAGGCGCTGGGGTTCATGGCCGTGCCATTGTTTGAGCGCTTCTGGGGAGCCGTGACGGAACTGCTGCATTCGACAGCGGACATCTCACGGCGCGTCTATACCGGCAATGGCCAGACCTATGCCATTCACCTGCTGGGCTTTGTCATCATCGTTTATGTGCTGTGGATGGGAGGGATGAAACCATGACCGGCAAGCCATTAATAGCTCCCGCCAGGCCGCCAGGCCCGCAAAGGAAAAGAGTGTTGGCCAGCAACCCCTGCGCCCCCGGCAGCTTTGCGGAAATGAAAAAAGGAGGCAACCGTGGAATTTGAATGGATACGCATCCCGTGGGCACTGCTCACCCTCTTTATCGTGTTCAACTTCGGCTTGCTGATGAATGCCACCATCCAGAAAATTGCGGCACGGGTCGGTCGGCGGCACGGCATTCCGGTATGGCAGAACTACGTCGATTTAATCAAAAATTATTCGATACGCACCTCCATCACCCACGGCGTGATGTTTTACCTGGGGCCGGTGTTCCGGCTGTCTGGCGGGGTTGGCCTGCTGATGTTCGTGCCGGTCATTTACGGCTCGGAGATGTTCAGCAACTTCTCGTTTACGGGCGACCTGATCCTGGCACTCTACTTCGTCTTTTTTGGCACCCTGGGCATGGCACTGGGGGCTGGCGAAAGCGGCCATCCGTATTCCGCCATCGGCATCACCCGCGGCCTGGCGCAGATGACGGCATCGGAACTGCCGTTTGCACTGGCCGTCTTTGCAGTGGCACTGCAATACCAGACGCTGTCCATCACCGACATCGTAGCGGCACAACAGGGCGGCATACTTAACTGGACGGTGTTCACCAACCCGTTAGCCGTGGCAGCAGCGATGCTGGCCTTCCTTGGCTCAATGATGCGCCCGCCCTTTGACGTGGCGATGGCACCGCAGGAAGTCCCGATCGGCCCGCCCACCGAATACCACTCCTCATTCCTGGCACTGATGCAGACCAACCGGGCACTGTTCCCGGTCGCCAAGATGACAGTGTACGTGAGCCTGTTTTTTGGCGGCGCGGCCAGCTGGCCAGTGTTTTTCCTTAAAGTTTTCCTGCTGTATATGTGGTCAGCATTCGTGGGCGTGGTGTTCCCGCGTTTCCGGGTCGAACAATCCATCCGCTGGTTCCTGATCTGGGCAGTGCCGCTGGGCGTGCTCGCCATCGTAACGGTTTAAGGGGTATTGGTGATGAAAGAAGAATTAATCAAACGCGTGGTCAAAACGCCGGATGGTCAGGAGATCGAGATCAATCCCATGGAGGATTATTTCTGCCAAGCCGGACCAACGGTGCAACCGCCCGCCTATACCGCCATCATCGAGAAGCTGTTCAACTGGGCACGCTCCGAATCGCTGTGGATCCTGGGTTATGGCACCGGCTGCGGGGCGATCGAGATGCGCCCGCTGATGACACCGCGTTTCGATGCCTACCGTTACGGCATCCAGTGGCGGCCTACCCCACGGCAGGCCAACCTGCTGGTGATTTCCGGCTACCTGTCGGTAAAAACGCTGAAGCGTGTAATCCGCTCCTACGAGCAGATGCAGGGGCCGAAATTTGTGGTAGGACTCGGTTCCTGCACCATCAACGGCGGCATGTACTGGGACTCCTACAACACCATCAAGCGGCTGGATGATTTCCTGCCGGTGGATGTCTACATCGCGGGTTGCATGCCACGCCCGGAAGCACTGCTGGCCGGGTTTGAAGAACTGAAGAAAATCATCCGCGCCGGCAAGGGCGAAGGTGCAAATACCTATGCCGAAAACTTCGAATGGTACAAAGCCAACCAGAAGCGCGTCATCAAGGACTGGGACATGCCGGACTACAGCTGGTGAGCATGCTACCTGAAATTTTAACCACAGGGGGCACAGAGGCCACAGAGTTTGCTTCAATCATACCCTGTGCCCTCCGTGGTTCCCAAAAAGATATACCCGGTCACTGCTGATGAAACAGATAATGGCAACACAAACATTCCAGCAATTTTACGAAGTCCTGCAACAGCGTTTCCCGCTCGGCGAGCTGACCGTGCAGCGCGACAATCTGGCTTTCATTACCGTGGAAGCGCTGCAACTGTACCCGCTGCTGCGTTACCTGCGCGACCACGAAGGCTTTACCCATCTGGTGCTGCTGACCGCCGTGGATTGGCTTGAAGATGGCCAGTTCCAGCTCACCTACCTGCTGCACAACCGTCCGGTGTGCAAGGATGTGGGTATCCGCGTGATGCTGCCGCGTGAGCAACCCAGCATGGAAAGCATCCACGACCTGTGGGCGGGTGCCGCGACCTACCAGCGTGAACTGCACGAAATGTTCGGTATCGACTTTCCCGGCAGCCCGCGCCTTGACGAAGACTTCATCCTTGAAGGCTGGCAGGACAAACCACCCTACCGGCGCGATTTCGATACCCTGGAATACGCGCGCGATACCTACCGCGACCGCCCCGGACGCGAAACCCGCGACCCGGCAAACCACATGAAACAACAACTGTACGGGAAGGACTGACATGTATAAACCAGACCCTGCCTTGCGTACGCCGCAGACCAGCCCGCTGGCACCGGAAGAGCCCAAACCCGTGATGCGTGCACCACCCGGCCCGGAAGTGACCGACACCCCCGTATCATTATTCAAACCCGACCGCAGCCTGTACCCGCCGCAAAAGCCCGATGGCAAACTGGACATTGACCTCAGTTCCGGCAAATACCTGAAGCTGTGGCAAGGCCCGCAGCACCCCGGCGTTACCGGCAACATGGCGATTGAGCTGACTGTTTGCGGCGACGAAGTGGTCGACGCCAAAACCCATGTCGGCTACCTGCATCGCGGTTTCGAAAAGCTGATGGAACGCCGCACCTTCATGCAGTGCTTCCCCATTGTATGCCGCATCTGTGTGCCGGAACCGGATTTCAACGAATACTGCTACGCCGCTGCCGTGGAAGACCTGGCCGGGCTGGAAGTACCGGAAATGGCACGCTGGATCCGTACCCTGATCCTGGAAATGGGGCGCATCAACAGCTACATGATGTACCTCGGCGGGCAGGCCGGTGCATTCGGCATGGGCGTAATCGGCCAATGGACTACCTATGTGCGGGATCTGATGCTTGACCGCTTCGAGGAACTGACCGGCGCACGCATCTACCACATGTTCATCATCCCTGGCGGGGTACGCGACAGCTTGCCGGACGGTTTTGTACAACGCATGGAAGAAACCCTGCAGGAATTTGAAAGCACGCTGGCCGATGTCGAGCGCGTCATGTTCCACAATGCCGTATTCAAGAAACGCAGCGTCGGCCTGGGCGTGATCGAACCCGGCTGGATCAACCATTACGGCATCACCGGCCCGAATGCACGCGCTGCGGGTGCCCCCAATGACGTACGCAAGGACCACCCCTACCTGGCCTATCCCGAACTGGATTTCGACATTATCACCGGCAGGGATTCCGACATTTACACCCGCGCCGATGTACGTCGCCGTGATGCGCTGCTGTCGATCGACCTCATCCGCCAGATTCTGGCAAAAATGCCCAAAAGTGGCCAGGTCATGAGCAACCTGCCAAACGTGCTGCACTGGAAAATTCCACGCGGCGAAACCTGGGTGCGCGGCGAATGTTCACGTGGCGAATACGGCTATTACCTCGTCACCGACGGCAGCGGCTATCCGCGCCGGGTGAATGTACGCGGCCCGTCCTACACGCATTCCATCGCCCTGTTCGAACGCATGGTGATCAACGCCAATATTTCCGATGTAGCTGGGCTGCTGGTCTCGCTGCACACCTACCCGCCGGAGATCGAACGATGAGCATCCGCGACGTCATCTCACCGTTTACCGCGTGGAAAAACCTGTTCCGCGACCCGGTATCGATTGCAGATCCACTCAACCGCCCCGCCAGCGCACGCTACCGTGGCTTCCACCGCAACGACCAGGAGTTATGCATCGGCTGCGGCACCTGCGAAACCATCTGCCAGAATGGAGCCATCGACATGCTGCCGGTCGACGGCCTGGCCGCCAGCAAGGAAGATTCCGGCCTGCGCCCGCGCATCGACTACGGGCGCTGCTGCTGGTGTGCACTGTGCGTGGACGTATGCATGACCGGCTCGCTCACCATGTCCAACGAATACAAATGGATCGAAAGTGACCCGGACAACTACCTCTACACCCCCGGTGTAGACAAGAAACACTGGGACGACTCCGAACTCGGCTACCGGCGACATGAAGAAAAACACCTGATGCCACTGGTACGGGTAGAAATGCCGGAACTACAGCCCCGCCAGCGCATGGATTCCTTTGTGGAAATGGTTAAAGGCTACGATGTCGAACAGGCCAAACTGGAAGCTGACCGTTGCGTGGCTTGCGGCTTGTGCATCGCCACCTGCCCGGCGCATATGTCGATTCCGCAATACATCCAGGCGGTGCGCGATGGTGATTACGACCGCGGCGTACAACTGCTGTACGAAACCAACCCGTTCTCGCAGGTGTGCGGGCGGGTTTGCACGCATAAATGCGAAGATTCCTGTGCCGCCCGTTACGAAGGCGACCCGATTGCAATCCGCTGGCTCAAACGCCACATCATTGACCAGGTGCCACAAGAGCGCGTGCTGGAACTGATCGGCAAACCGGCAGCACCGACTGGCAAGCAAATCGCCATTGTCGGCGCAGGCCCTGCCGGCCTGACAGCGGCCTTCGACCTTGCCCGCCTTGGCCACGCCGTCACGGTGTACGAAGCGCAGGCCGCAGGTGGCGGCATGACCCGCTACGGCATTCCCGAATACCGCCTGCCATACGATGCGCTGGACAGGGATATTGCCGTCATCACCGCCATGGGCGTGGACATAAAATACAACCAGCCTGTCGGCACCGACATTTCCATGCAGCAACTGGAAAACGACAACGATGCCGTGGTACTGACGGTCGGCCTGCATCAGGGACGTTCCACCCGCATCCCCGGCTCCGACCACCCGCAGGTACGCAAGGCGGTTGAGCTGCTGCGCCAGATTACCAACGGCGAAAAGGTCGACGTGCCCAAATCCCTGGTCGTCATCGGCGGCGGCAACGTGGCTATGGACATTGCACGCAGCATGGCACGCCTGCAAATGCAGCAATACGGCCAGATCAACATCACCGTCACCGCGCTGGAAGCACTTGATAACTTCCTCGCCGACCCGGTGGAAGTCAAGGAATCCTTTGAGGAATTCATCAACATCCTCGATAGCCGTGGCCCGCGCGAATGCGTATTTGATGATGACGGCAAACTGCTGGGGCTGAAAACCTGGAAAGTGCTGTCCATCTTCGACGAAAACCAGCGCTTTGCGCCCCGCTACGACGAATCCGACGAACAAATCCACGAAGGCGAAATGGTGGCAGAAGCCATCGGCCAGATGATGGACGTAAACCTGCTGGGCGAGGACCTCACCGAACGGCTGGAATGGGAACGTGGCCGCATCAGGATCGACGCTGACGGGCGCACCTCGGAACACTGGCTGTGGTCGGGCGGCGATTGCGTCAAGGGGCCGGATGTGATCAACGCCGTCGCCGATGGCCACCGCATGGCTGCCAGCATCGATCTTGCACTGCATGAAACCACAGAGGACACAAAGACCACGGAGCAGTAACAAAAACCCTCCGTGCACCCTGTGTTCTCTGTGGTTAAAAAAACCTGCACCCCGAACATGAAACACGCCATGAAAGTAAAGGAAGACCACAGAGCGCAGAGACCACAGGGCAGTAACAAAAAACTCTCTGTGCACCCTGTGTTCTCTGTGGTTAAAAAAACCTGCGCCCCGAACAAGGAACAAGCTATGAGCGAAGCCAATATCCAACGCCTGAAAAACAAAACCACCCTGAAGGAAATCCTTGAGGTTGCCACCGAATTCGAGCGCACCGCCCGCGATTTCTATGCCGCGCTGGCCCCCAAAGTACGCAAGGACATCCGCTGGCTGGTGGAAGAACTGGCCGAGGAAGAACAGGAACATTACGACCTGTTCACCGGACTGGCGGCACGGGACGACATCACGGAGCAACTCAAGGCAGAAATCGAGCGCCCGGTCAGCGACAACCGGTTTTCCGACTGCATCCATACACCCGATTTGGGTGAAAATCCGGACGATCAGGCCGTGCTGCAATATGCGCTGATGCGTGAGGATGCAGCGATGCAGCAATATCATGCGCTGGCACAAAGTACCCCTCCAGGAGCCATCCACGACCTGTTCCTGTTCCTCGCCAATGAGGAAACCAAGCACAAGGTCGAGCTGGAGAAGGTTTATTATGAAGTGGTGCACAGCGGCGGCGTGTGACAGGCAAAAGAGCAAAAGTCACCCGTGGTCATGGTGGTGGCTAACCACAATGGGCTGCCACCCTGACCAGCTTGCCTTACGGCTGGGTATCCGCCGCCTCCGCATCTTCCCGTTTCACCACCTTATGCTGATCCTCACTGATTCCTTTTTTCCAGTAACTGGAGGTGTAGAGGTGTGAGGTGGCAAGTTGCCGCTCCTGTTTCAGGTACTGGCGAATTTTTTTCATGGCCTTGAATTCACAGGCAACCCAGACAGCCGCCTGACCATCATGCCAGGTGGTTTGCCGGATAGCCGTAAACAGGGGTGACTCCTCCGAACCGGCGTCCGGGTTGACAACCCAGTGCACATCAACTTTCTCCGGTTTTTCCAGCACCTGCTCATCTTCGGCGGACAGTATTTCGATACAGGCTACACCTTTGGCATCTGCGGGCAGGGTTTTCAGGTTGGCGGTTAATGCCGGCAAGGCGGTCATGTCCGCGCCCAGCAGAAACCAGTCGGCATCCAGGTTGATCACCTTGCCGGGGCCGGGGCCAAAAATGCTGATCCCATCACCCACCTGGGTACTGAGTGACCAGGGTGCAGCGATGCCATCGACCGTACCATGACCATGCAACATGAAATCCACATCAATTTCATGCGGGTTTTTCCGCTGCCGGGCGATGGTATAGGTGCGCATCAGGGGCTTGACCTCCCCACCCTGGGCAAATAACAGCTTGATATAGTCCCCCTCTGATCCATCGGGAAGGGATTCAAGGTCTGTACCCGCCAAGGTCACACGCTGCATATTGGGTGTCAGACGTTTCGAGGAGACAACGGTCAGGGCTTTGGGGGTGCGTCGGTCGTTCATGTTTCAGGGTCCTTTTTCTGTTCTGTTTCCATGGCTGACGCCAAACCCTGTGCCGGGAGTCTTGGACCAAGTTCTGGTATCAAACCATTTTTCGATAATGATTCTTATTAATTTGGAGACTGAAGTCAACCTGTCTGAAGTACCTCCTGGTCGGGTGCATAAAAAAACAATGAACCTTTCCAGCTCAAAACCCATAACGTGCTACAGTCATGGCTGTTGATCAACAAGGTAGCATTCAGCCTGGTTATTCATGCAAAATTGCAGACCTGATCCATCACCTGCCAGTGCTCATGCGACTGCATTCTGCACCAGTCAGGGAAAATTCCCAGGTATCTGATATCCAACTTATTTACTTCAGAGTAGTTTCAACATGCAAAAACAACGGCCTGACCGCCCTATCTCACCTCGTAAGGCAGCCCTGCTGAATGAGGCAGTCAAAGGAGTCAATCCCGATTCATTTGTCGATCTGGGTGGATGCTGGGGGGTCAACGGGGGCTATGCTTTTCATCTTTACGAGCAGATCAGTAATATCAAGCGTGCATTCATCCTTGACCTGGACATTACCGAGCTGACACTTGAGCGTGCACAGGCATATAAAAACCTGGATATTTTCCACACCATGCTGGGCTCACCGGAAGCACTGGCAAAAGTGGGAACGGTTGACATATCCATCATGTATGACATCCTGCTCCATCAGGTTAAACCGGACTGGAAAGAGTTCCTGGTGATGTGGGCCGGGCAAACGGCCAAACGTATTGCCATCTATAACCAGAACTGGACTCAATCTCCAGACACGGAACGCTTTATCGAGCATGGTCTTGACTGGTATTGTGCGAACGTCCCCTACCCCAACTACCAACGAGTGGTGGACTGGTTTTCCCGACATGACGAATTCAACACCGAACAGGGTGTTCCATACAGAGACATCTACAACTTCTGGCAATGGGGCATTACACAAAAAGACATCATCACCACCCTTGCCCAGGAAGGTTTTGAGCTTGTCTATCTCAAACGCTATGGTGCCTTTGACAAGAATAAACCCTGGGTTGTCAATGACGGGATGATCTTTGAGCGCTCACGTTCACCGGCAAAAGCCTGATTCAACCTTACCCGGCCTGGCCAACGAACGTTCGCACAAACCTGCCAAGGCTCATGGGGACAAAGCGCGACGCACCGCCTCGACCCGCTCGCGGTTACTGGCAGCCACGCGGCCATCCGCGTGCCACAGGCTGTTTTCAAATCCGACCCGGATATGGCCACCCTGACGATGGGCCGCCACCAGGCAGTCCGTCTCCTGCGGGCCGAAGGCACAGACAGCCCACTGCAGACTGTTGTCAGCCAGTGGCTTCAGGCATGCCAGAAACGGCTCCATATCCTCGGGCTGACTTTGCTGCCGTGCAGCATAACGTCCCAGCACGAATAGCAGATGGGTCACGGTACCCGCCGGAATCAGGCCGTCATCACGCCATTGCAACCACTGCTGCAGGTCATCGGCTGTATAGAGAATGTGCTGGATCATCACCCCCTGTTCCGCCGCCCAGTGATAAAAATCCCGCGCCTGTTGTTCCTGTGCAGTGTTGAAACCGGGCGGCAGCATTTCCCGCAACGCAACCGAAACATAGGCCGGTACCAGCTCCCGGATCACGGCCTGCTGTTCCGGGGCCTGATAGCGCCCGGCCGCTTCGGAAGTCACCTGCACACGCAGGCCCGGTACCTGCTGCGTCAGCTCGGCCAGCAACTCGCGGTACAGTCCGGCATCCAGCACGTGCTGCCCCTGCCCATCACGGACATGGGCATGGATACCGTCCGCCCCGGCGGCAAAACAATCGCTGGCACACTGCACGATTTCAGGAATCGTCACGGGCAGGGCCGGATGATCGACCCTGGTACGTCTGGCCCCGTTGGGGGCTACCATGAGAGCCGGCAGATCAAATACGGTCATGAAAACACCCCCCCGGAACAGGATGCCAGTGCCCGTTCCAGCGCCACTCCCAGCTTCTCCACCAGCTCGTCCAGCTGCGCAGGTTCCATAATGAAAGCCGGAGCCAGCAGCACATGGTCCCCCTGCACACCATCAAGGGTGCCCCCCATGGGATAGCAGATCAGGCCGGCGGCAAAGGCCTCTTGCTTGATACGGCGATTCAGGCCCAAGGCCGGCTCAAACGGGGTCTTGCTGACCCGATCCCGGACCAGCTCCAGCCCCCGGAACAGGCCCCGGCCCCGAATATCCCCCACATGAGGGTGAGTCCCGAAAGCCTGCTGCAACTTCTGCTCCAGCAACGCTCCCCGGCTTTGGACCTGCTCCAGCATGCCGGCACCGGTGAGTATACGGGTCACTGCCAGCCCGGCTGCACAGGCCGTGGGATGGCCCTGATAGGTGTGACCGTGCTGAAAAAATCCACTCCCCTGCTCAATCGCCTGATAAATCCGCCCGCTGCAGAGCGTGGCCCCGATGGGTTGATAGCCTGCGCCCAATCCCTTGGCGATAGTGACGATATCCGGGGCAACGTCCTCCTGCTCACAGGCGAACAGCGTACCGGTACGTCCCATACCGCACATGACCTCATCCAGAATCAGCAATACCCCATACCGGTCACAAATTTCGCGAATGCGGCGGAAATACCCCGCCACAGCGGGGACAGCTCCCAGCGTCGCCCCCACCACCGGTTCGGCCAGAAAGGCCATGACCGTCTCCGGCCCCAGCCGCAGGATTTCGGTTTCCAGCTCATTGGCCACACGCTGGCCATATTCAAATTCGCTTTCCCCGCCCTGCTGCCCGCGGTAGGCGTAACAGGGGGCAATATGGCTGGTATCGATCAGCAGCGGATCAAACGGTTTGCGCCGCCACAGGTTGCCGCCGGTTGCCAGTGCACCCAGGGTGTTGCCATGATAGCTCTGGCGGCGGGCAATCAGGTGCCGGCGTTGTGGCTGGCCGGTCTCCAGGCAATACTGGCGTGCCAGCTTGATGGCTGCCTCCACCGCCTCCGAACCGCCGGAAACGAAATAAACCCGCTCGATCCCCGCCGGTGCATGGGCCACCAGCAGATCAGCCAGCTGCTCAGCCGGTTCGGACGTGAAAAAGCCGGTATGGGCAAACGGCAGCTGTTCCAGCTGGGTGCGAATGGCCGCCAGTACCTGCGGATGATTATGGCCCAGACAGGAAACCGCAGCACCACCGGAACCATCCAGATACTGTTTGCCGCTGGCATCCGTGATATGGCAGCCCTGTCCGCTAACGGCAACGGGGGGTAACTGGCGCGAATGGCGCGGAAAAACATGACTCACGGAAATACCTCCTGCTGTCTGTCCGGATGACTGACTGTTACATTAAGCACTTTTGTACCGGCGGGTCAATCCACTGTATTTACCGCTAACAGGAAAATGCCTTTCATTCAAGGCTTGCGCGTAATGTGATAGTATCCAATAATCACTGGCACGGAGTCGGCAATTACCCATCAATAGCAAACAGTGGGGCTACAGGGCTTTCCGGCCCGGTATTTTGCTCCCGAGTAATCCAAGGAGAGTTAAATAATGTCAATGAGAATTATCGCTACCAGCCTGATCGCCCTCGGTCTGGCAGGCACCGTTCAGGCTGCCGAGCAGCAATTCATTTCCATCGGTACCGGCGGGGTCACAGGAGTTTACTACCCGACCGGCGGGGCTATCTGCCGCCTGGTCAACAAGAACCGCAAGGAGCATGGCATCCGCTGTTCAGCGGAATCCACCGGTGGTTCCATCTACAATATCAATACCGTCCGTTCCGGTGAACTGGATTTCGGTGTCGCCCAGTCTGATGCCCAGTACAACGCTTATAACGGGGTTTCCGATTTTACCGACGCCGGCAAATTTGAAGACCTGCGTTCGGTATTCGCCCTGCACCCTGAGCCGTTCACCCTCGTGGTCCGTGCCGATACCGGCATCAAGTCGTTTGAAGACCTCAAGGGCAAGAAAGTCAACGTCGGCAATCCCGGCTCCGGCCAGCGCGCCACCACGGAAGTGGTCATGGGAGCCTATGGCATGGAAATGGGTGACTTTGCCCTTGCTGCCGAACTCAAGGGTTCCGAGATGGCTCAGGCGCTGTGCGACGGCAAGATTGATGCCATGATCTACACCATCGGCCACCCGGCTGCCGCCATCACCGAAGCGGCCACCACCTGTGATGTCAAACTGGTGGACGTCAAGGGTGAACCCATCGACAAGCTGGTAGCCGACAACCCCTACTACAGCGTCGCGGTAATTCCGGCTGGCACCTACACCGGTACCGATGAAGATGTCACCACCTTCGGTGTCGGCGCGACCCTGATCAGCTCTGCCAAGGTACCGGATGAAGTGGTGTATACCGTGACCAAGGCGGTATTCGACAACTTCGATGACTTCAAGAAACTGCATCCGGCCTTTGCCAACCTGAAGGAAGAAGAGATGATCAAGAACGGCCTCAGTGCTCCGCTGCACGAGGGTGCCGTCAAATACTACAAGGAGCGTGGCTGGATGTAATCCGGCTCCCCTGTTGTACAACCTGCAGCCCGCAACGGGCTGCAGTCGGTTCTGGCCCTGACCTCTCTGTCTCTTGCCCCCCAAGGAGAAAACCATGTCAACGACCCATCCTGCCCCAGCGGAGCAGGCCAACCTGGAGGAGTTCACCGGCACCGACAGCGGCAAGCGCAATGCCATCGGCACTGCCGGCCTGATCGTCGCCCTGCTGGCCTTCTTCTGGTCCTGTTTTCAGCTTTATATTTCCTCTGAAGTCCCGTTCTGGATCAGTCAGACTTTCGGCATCAATGCCGTCCTCAACGGTACCGATGTACGCATTCTGCATCTGGCTTTTGCCGTTGCCCTGACCAACCTGTCCTACCCGCTGTTTGCCGCCAGTGCGCGTGACCGGGTACCGACCTATGACTGGATACTGGCCATTGTCGGAGCGGCCTGCTGTATCTACCTCATCATCTTCAAAAACGAAATCGCCACCCGTGCCGGCCTGCCCACAACTGCAGACATTGTTGCTTCCGCCACCGGCATGATCATCCTCGGCATTTCGGTGTACCGTTCCCTCGGCCTGCCGATGCTGATTGTGGCCAGCGTGTTCGTGTTCTATGTCTTTTTCGGCCATATGAGCTTTCTCCCGGATGTCATCCGCTGGAAAGGTGCTTCATTCGGCAAGGCCATGTGGCACTACTGGATGCAGACGGAAGGGGTGTTCGGGGTAGCACTGGGCGTATCGGCCAGCATGATCTACCTGTTCGTGCTGTTCGGTTCCCTGCTGGAGCGGGCCGGGGCCGGCAACTACTTCATCAAGCTGGCCTTTGCCCTGCTCGGCCATCTGCGCGGCGGCCCTGCCAAGGCGGCTGTTGTCGCTTCCGGCCTGAGCGGACTGTACTCCGGTTCCTCGATCGCCAATGTAGTCACCACCGGCACCTTTACCATTCCACTGATGAAGCGGACCGGCTTTACCCCCGAAAAGGCAGGTGCCGTTGAAGTCGCCTCATCCACCAACGGCCAGTTGACCCCGCCTGTCATGGGTGCTGCCGCCTTCCTGATCGCCGAATTCACCGGCATCAGCTACCAGGACCTGATCCGTCATGCTCTGGTACCGGCACTGATTTCCTATATTGCCCTGTTTTACATTGTGCATCTGGAAGCCCTGAAACTGGGGCTCAGGGGACTGGAGCGCCCGCCCACACACCTGACCTTTGCCCGAAAACTGCTGGGATTCATGACCGGCTTTGTCGGCCTGCTGGTACTGGGTGCACTGGTTTACTGGGGGCTGGGCTGGGTCAAGGTTGCCTTCCCCGGCATGACCCTCTGGACCGCTGCCGGTATTTTTCTGGTACTCTACCTGCTGCTGCTGGCCATGGCAGCACGCCATCCCGACCTGGAAATGGATGACCCCAATGCACCGCTGGATGTCCTGCCCAAGGCTGGCGAGGTGGCCATCACCGGCTATTACTACCTGCTGCCCATTATCGTGCTGTTGTGGTGTATCCTGATTGAGCACCTGTCACCGGCGCTGTCCGCTTTCTGGGCCTGTATGGCCATGCTGTTCGTGGTCCTGACCCAGCACAGCCTCAAGGCGCTGTTCCGGGGCGGGCGTGGCATGATTGCCGGCATCGGGCTGGGATTGTCCGATTTCTGGCACGGCATGATCGGTGGTGCCCGCAGCATGATGTCCATCGGTGTCGCCACCGGGGTGGCCGGCATTATCATCGGTACCGTCTCACTGACCGGTGCACACCAGATCGTGGGGGAATTTGTCGAATTCCTCTCCGGCGGCAACCTGCTGGCCATGTTGCTGCTGGTGGCGGTCATGAGCCTGATCCTGGGGATGGGTCTGCCCACCACGGCCAACTACATCGTGGTCTCCTCGCTCATGGCACCGGTCATTGTCTCCGTCGGTGCCCAGTCCGGGCTGGTAGTCCCGCTGGTTGCAGTGCACATGTTCGTGTTCTACTTCGGCATTCTGGCCGATGACACACCGCCGGTCGGCCTTGCGGCCTTTGCCGCTGCCGCCATTTCCGGGGGTGATCCCATCAAAACCGGCCTGCAGGGCTTTGCCTACGACATCCGTACCGCACTGCTGCCTTTCCTGTTCATTTTCAACACGGAACTGCTGCTGATTGATGTGGGACTGTTCAAGGCCATCTTCATCTTTATTGTGGCGACAATCGCCATGATGCTGTTTGCGGCCGCCACCCAGGGTTATTTCCTGACCCGGAGCCGGATCTGGGAATCTGCCGGCCTGCTGCTGGTCGCCTTCACGCTGCTCCGGCCCGGTTTCTGGCTCGATATGGTGCAGCCGCCCTATGTACTGCATGAGGGCACCAAGGTTCTGGAACTGGCACAGGCACAGCCGAAAGGCCAGCCGCTGCGGCTGGAGGTGGTCGGTCCCGACTTTGACAAGCCGGACCAGATGTCCCAGATCACGCTGGTGGCGGAACTGAATGATGAAGGTGATGGTGCTGCGCGTCTGGCCAAATCGGGACTGGCTGTCATGGACGAGGACGGCGTGGAGAAGCTGGAAGAGCCCATGCCCGGTACACCGTTCTTCACCACCCTGCAGATGTTCGACTTCTACGGTGACCAGCCGGTGCGCGTCTCCAAGATTGAGATGCCGGCGGAACGCATGCCCAAGGAAGTCTTCTATCTCCCTGCCCTGCTGCTGCTGGCCCTGCTCATCTGGGCCCAGCGCAGGCGTCAGACCGAACCGGCTTTCTTTGGCCGCTTCTGAGTTCTGAGTCAATCCCCGGAAACAACGGCCCGCAGATAAAACCTGCGGGCCGTTTCTTTTTCATACACCAGTACCCCGACTTACCGGGGTATTGTTCCACGGACAATGTAATTGAACAGGAAAGATGCATTGCCCGGATGTGACAGCACATTGCGCCGGATCAGGTTCACATCATTATCCGGACCGCTGTAGATGGTGGTACCGTCCAGGTTGGCATCACTCACCAGATAACCGTCCAGCGCATAGTTGCTGTTGAACAGCACATTATCCGGTGCCGCCAGTACCTGACGGTAAATCTCGGTGCTGTCATTTCCCGGACCCTGATCAATGATGCTGTTACTGTTGTTGATGTCGCCGGCCCACAGCAGGGTCCGGTCCGGGAAGCTGCCACTCGGTGTGCGGGCTGCGGTACCGTACACTTCCGTAGCCAGCAGGCTGAAGTCCACCAGTCTCGGCGTCGCCGACAGGGCCACCGGGGCTTTGGTCATGACCCCCAGATGGTTGCGGTGCCGCAGGGCCACATAGTAGCTGCCCTCAGGCAGATCACGCAGCTGCAGGGTTGTGTCATTGGTCCGGGCATCGGCCACATCGCCGTCACGCTGAATGATGCCGGCAAAAGCAGCCACACGAGTGGCGGGTGCAGCCGCATCGCGCAGTTCCACCAGTACCCAGTCCACGGGGGCATTATCGCCGGCAACACCGAACAGGGCCGGTGACAGGGTTTCAGTACCGTCATAAGCCAGCTGGTCGGCATAAGGCTGTTCCAGACCAATCAGGCTCTTGATGCTCAGGTCATCACGCATCTTGCCGCTGATATTGTCATAAGGCCCCTGCAACAGGCCCCGCACCTGCAAACGCAGGCGGCTCTGGTCCAGTGCATCCAGATAATCCGGAGTCCCGTCACCATCGGTATCCGGTGCACCTGCCGGGTTGCCGGCAGCCAGGGTCACATCCCCGACCTCGTTTTCCGTCTGCCGGCCGTCGTTATCGTCATCCCGGTCCAGGTAGTCCGGGTTTCCGTCGCCATCGGTATCCTGGGCATCGGACGGATCACCGTCACCATCCGGATCGGCATTTTCGTACCGGGTCAGAATGCTGTCATTGTCATCATCACTGTCATAGGCATTGGCCAGCCCGTCCAGGTCACTGTCCACAGGCGTCAGGCCGCTGCCATAAGCATCATCAATACCATCCGCGTTGTCATCCACACCGGAAGGTGCGATATGGGCATTTCCGGCCTGAGCCTCATAAGCATCCGGGATGCCATCATTGTCGGAATCAACATCACGCAGATCAGGCACGCCATCACCATCCGTGTCGTCATTGCCCTCCACGGTATTGCTGATACCGTCACCATCAATATCCAGGTCCACACTATCGGCCACACCATCGCCATCGGTGTCCTCCACCACATGGACCTCGAACAGGCGGGTGGCGGACAGGTTTTCCGGATCTGTCACCCTGACCTCGACCAGATACACATTGTCCCCGTTCTTGTCCTGCGGCACCGTGATCTCCGGGACTGACTGGAACGCCAGCCGTCCCAGCGGATCAAGACTGAACAATGCCATGTCATCCCCGCCAGACAGGCTGTAGACCAGTCCGTCACCACTGAGCGACTCTACACTGCTGTCGTCCGTACTGAGAACATCAACCACAATATCGCTGCTGCCTGCGGGAAAACTCAGCTTTGCCGGCGTATGGATGACCGGCCCCAGATTGCATATCTCCACCGAGGCCACGGTACTGAGGTTCTGGGTGATATTGGTCCTGACCGTGTTGCTGGCCAGCAGGCTGGCCCGGAAGCTGCCCTGGCTCTGGCTGCGGGTTGTGATCACCTCGCTGCTGCGAGGCTCACAGCTCATCACCGAGCTGTAGCAGAACCGGGGTGGCTGGCTGGAGTGGAAAGTCAGTGTCACTTTCGGCGGAACACCATCAGCCCAGGCCTTGCTCCCGGTCGGCACCCCCAGCGGTACCATTTCCAGCTCCCGAATACTGTTCGGAATCCCGGAAATATCCAGCTCCCCACTGCCATCCATCATGTCCACCGACCCCATGACGGTCTCGCCCGTGACCGGATTCACCAGTTTCACCTGCATGGAGTCGAACTCATCACCGCTGACCAGACTGGTATCGTAGAACTTCACCTTGTCCCAGCGCGCATTACGGTCGGCCTGATCCTTGCAGAAATAATCATCCATGTTCACTGTAATCCGCCCCGAACTGCGCCGGCACGGACTGGCTCCCGTCTCCGGGTCCCACGAGTACAGGGTTCCGACATCCCCATAGGAAAACAGGCAGCTGCCATCGGTACTCATCGCGTAGGGTCGTCCGGCAGGGCCGATCGTGCCGTTACTGAAATACTGCCCGCTGCAGGCGGAACGGGTAGCCCAGTCCCAGCAGCCGATCATGGTATAGTAGTTGGGAGAAAACACCCGGCTGCCATGATAAATTTCTCCCCAGCCATTCAGGCCCGGATAAGCGATATCAACAGCAGACACATCCACCGTTTCCTCAAACCCGCCCTGCAGCGAGTAGCAGGAGGCCGCCTTGCCGGCACCTGATGCGCAGAAACCATCGACCCTGCCGGTGGCATCGGTGCGCCGGAACAGGTTGTAACTGTTGGTTCCCGGAACCTGGAGCGGATTGGTGGCCCAGTCTGCACACAGGCCATGGCTCTGGACATTGAAGCAGACCACCTGATTGCTCTGGTTGGCAATCAGTATCCGGTTCTCCCACACCAGCATATCCGTACCATGATGACTGCTCCAGGCGACACTGTTGCCGGGTGTCATACCGATACTGACCGGTGTGAAGCCGGCACAGCGCTGCAGCTGAGCTGCCGGATCATAACAGTCAAGCTGTCCGGACTTGGTCAACACATAAAAGCGGCCTGCCACCAGCACCGGCCCGGCATAACCGTCATCAATCACCGGACTGGTCCCGCAACTGCGGTTGGTCTGCCCGTCCCAGCAATAAAGCTTGCCCAGCTGCCCGTAAATCTTGTTGGCTCCGGAGTCATCCCCCAGGTACAGTTTGTTGCCGATACCAATGGCCAGTGGCGTCATTCCGGTCGGGATACCCGGCTTGAGTGGGTAACCGTCACATTTGTTTTCCTTGAACGGGTCATAACACCAGATATTCGGACTGCGGTTATGGTGGTTGATCCCCATGATGCGGCCATTATCCAGCAATGCCGGATTATAACCGTCACCCCCACCACCCATCTGTACGCCCTTGCTCATGGGCAGGGTCAGGGTACGGCCCCGCCCCAGATTGGTCGGCACCACAAACGGATTGCTGAAGATCAGCGCATTCACCCCGCTGTCCGGCTCAATGGTGCTGAAGCTGGTACCCCCATCGGTTGAGTACTGCGCACTCCAGCCCTGCGGCAGAATCAGGCTCCCCGACTTCATGACCTGTCCCGGCCCCAGGCGGTCGGTGAGAATGACATTCTCCATCAGGCTGGTGCTGTTGTTGACATGGGAGACCACCCAGTCAATGGTGTTGATATTTTCGTCACCAACCGGCGTACTGGCCAGGGTTCCCTGCTTCAGCAGACTCTCATCAGCAGCCAGCAACGGCTGGGTCACACACAGGATTGCACCGGCACACAACACGCCTGCCAGACTCAGGAACTGAAACTTTCGGGTGGCCGGAGGGAGGGGCAGGCACGTTTTCTTCCAGATAGATAAGCGCATTCTGAATACCTAAGTGTTGGAATTGTTATAATTTCTGTCTGACCGGGCGGAAAACGTTTTACAGCACACCGATACCAAACACAAAACAGGATAATAACCGGGAATTTACTGATAAACAGCTGAATCACGGATGTACAAAAGCCGACTAAGGCACAATAAATACCGCAGAATGACTACTTAACCCGCTGATTCCGTAATATAATCAGGCCTTGCAAGCTTCTGAACAAAATTATGCCAACCCAAAAACTGCCGCCGGCCCTCGCGCTCCGGATTTTCATACCCTTCGCACTCGGTTATTTCCTCTCCTATCTGTATCGGGTCGTCAATACGGCCATCACGACCGAGCTGGCCGGTGACATTGGTGTTGATGCGGCCCAGCTTGGCCTGTTGACCAGTGTTTATTTCATCACCTTCGCGGCCGTCCAGATTCCACTCGGCATCCTGCTGGACCGCTTCGGCCCCCGGCGCGTGAATGCCCTGCTGCTGCTGTTCGCCGCGCTGGGGGCGTTGGTATTCTCCCAGGCCAAGGGCATGAGTGGACTCATCATCGGTCGGGCACTGATCGGCTTCGGTGTTTCAGCCTGCCTGATGTCGGCCTTCAAAGCCTTCGTACAATGGTTCCCCAGGGAGACCCTGCCGCTGGTCAACGGCCTGCAACTGGCTGCCGGGGGACTGGGGGTGCTGGCCGCCTCCCTGCCGGTGGAAATGGCCCTGACGATGACGGACTGGCGCGGGGTATTCACGGGACTGGCCGTACTGACCGTGCTGGCGGCCATCCTGGTTTTTCTGGCGATACCGGACAAACCCGAGGCCGCACCGGAACGGGACTGGCGTCGGCAGCTGCGCGGTACCCTGAGCATTTTCACGGCCAGACGTTTCTGGAACATGGCACCGGTGTCGGTTGCCACCCAGGCGGCCTTTCTGGCCACGATGAGCCTGTGGGCCGGCCCCTGGCTGCGTGATGTAGCGGGCATGGAACGGGGCCAGGCGGCCTCCACCCTGTTCTGGATGGCCATTGGTGTGATTGCCGGTTACATCTTTCTCGGCTTTGTCGCCGAACGGCTGGGGCGCAGCGGTCATTCCAACCTGCAGTTGTCCCGCATCGGTATCGGCCTGTTCATGCTGGTGCAGCTGGGGCTGATTCTGGAGCTGACCAGCCTATCGACGCTGTTATGGATCCTGTTCGGCTTCTTCGGCACCACAGGCGTCCTGTCCTACGCCCTGCTGTCCCAGCAGTTTGCCCCCGAACTGGCCGGGCGGGTCAATACCGCCCTGAATCTGCTGGTCTTTGTGTGTTCGTTTGTTGCCCAGTGGGGCATGGGGGCCATCATCAATGCCCACGGCAGCGAAAACGGCCATTACCACCCGGACGGGTATCAGGCCGCCCTGCTGCTCATGCTGCTGCTCCAGCTGCTGGCCATGGCAGCCAGCAGCTGGCATGCAAGACGTTACCGGGACCGGAATGCAGTTCCGGATGTCTGATGAGGGGCAGTGGGTGAGCCAGGTTCCGGATTACTCCTCACCGAACTCATCCTCCAGATACTCAAGGACCGCCAGCAACCCCATGGCCTCGCCCCCCGTCGGCCTTCCGGGCCGCTGGCGCAGGTTCCAGGCCATGACATCAAAATGTGCCCAAGCCAATGGCTCGGGTACGAACTCGTTCAGGAACAGGGCTGCGGTAATCGCCCCGCCATAGCTGTCCCCGGCATTCATGAGGTCCGCTGCCTGGCTTTTGAGTTTGTCCAGATAAGGCCGGTGCAGCGGCAGATTCCAGATCAGTTCGTTACTGCGCGCCGAGGCAGCCTGCAGTTTCTGCATCAGGCCGCGGTCATTGGCAAAAAATGCCGGAATCTCGGTCCCCAGTGCCACCCGTGCTGCGCCGGTCAGCGTGGCAAAATCAATCATGACATCAGGATCAGACTCGGCACCGTAGGCCAGCGCATCACACAGAATCAGCCGTCCTTCAGCATCGGTATTCTCCACCTCCACGCTTTTGCCTGCCCGGGTAGCGATAATGTCACCGGGCCGGAACGCATCGCCGGAAATGGCATTATCCACAGCCGGAATCAGCACCTGCAACGATACCGGCAGTTCCAGCTGCATAATGAGCTTGGCCAGCCCCAGGGCATGGGCCGCCCCACCCATGTCCTTCTTCATCAGGCGCATGCCGGACGAAGACTTGATATCGAGCCCGCCGGTATCAAAACACACACCCTTGCCCACCAGCGTGACCAGAGGATCATCCTCATCTCCCCAGTTCAGCTCCAGCAGCCGGGGGGCATGCACACTCGCCCGCCCGACGGCATGGATGGCGGGGAAATTTTCGGCCAGCAGGGCATTACCGGTCACGGCATGGAACTCGGCATCATGCACTTCAGCCAGCCGCGACATGACATCCTCCAGGTCCTGCGGCATCATCTGGTTGGCCGGGGTGTTGATCAGGTTGCGCACCAGTGTCACCGCCTCCACCAGGGCATTCACACGATCCGGATCATGCTGAACCAGCAGGCGCGGCAGAATCTTTTTCTCGCCCTGACGGTACTGGTCAAAACGGTAACAACCGAGTCCCCAGCCCACAGACGCCTCAATCAGGTCATCGGCCATCCAGTCGCCATCCAGAAAATAGTCACCATCCGGCAGTTTTTCCGGCAGCCCGGCCAGTGCCCAGCGCATCCCCTCGCTCCGGTCCACCCCGACCAGTACCCGCTGTACCCGGCCATCCGGCCCCGGCAGCAGGCAAACCTCGCCCCTGCGCCCCCTGAAATCGTTGACTTCCAGCCAGTTACGCACGAAATCCGGCAGCATGGCAGTCACTTCGGCCAGATTGTTCTCCGCTACCAGCAGAATGGGTAGGGTCTGATCAGTCTTTTCGTAGCTAAACATACAGGTACTCTATGTTGATCGTTGGACGGGATACCGCTCTTATCATTTTTCAGGTTGACAAGCCGTAAGCCTGACTTCATTCTTTGGCCAAGAATTAACAAAGCCTAATGTATAATCCATTTACCGGAAACTGGCACCCTACACCGATATGCGCCTTGATACCAGCTATAACGTCAACACCCCGGAAGGCATCACCCTGAGGCTTTCGCCCGCCGGGCCGGTGCCCCGGACCCTGGCCTGGCTCATTGACCTTTCCATCCGCAGTGTACTCAGCATCTTCCTGCTGGTGATACTGGTTTTTCTGGGCAATCTGGGCATCGGACTGGCCATGATCAGCATCTTCCTGCTGGAATGGTTCTACCCGGTCTGGTTTGAACTGCGCCATCACGGTCAGACACCGGGAAAGAAAATGCTGCAGCTGCGTGTCGCACAGGCTGACGGTGCCCCGGTTTCACCGGCTGCCTCCATGATCCGCAACCTGCTGCGGGTTGCCGACTTCCTGCCCCTGATGTACGGGGCCGGGCTGGTGAGCCTGCTGCTGACCCGGCGCTTCCAGCGTCTGGGTGATCTGGCTGCCGGCACCGTGGTTCTGCACAATACCCGGAGCACCTCACGGCGCGAGGATTTTCAGTATATCCCCCGGCCACCGGAACACACGCTGACCCTGCCCGAGCAGCAGGCCCTGATCCTGTTCGCCCAGCGCCAGCACACCCTGACACCGGAGCGGCAGCAGGAGCTGGCGGCACTCACCGGCCCGCTGGTCAGTGACACACCCAATCCGGCAGCGCACCTGCGTGATATTGCCGGCTGGCTGATGGGGCAGAAAACATGAAACAATCCCTGTTCGTGGCCGAAAACGAAGCACTTTGGCAGCAGCTGGAGGCCTGGCTGGCCCACCGGCAACTGCCGAAACGCGAGCAGCGCAAACAGCCGCTGCCACAGCCACTGGAAGACTTCCCGGCCGCTTATCGGCGGTTGTGTCATCATCTGGCCCTGGCACAATCGCGCATGTACAGCCCCTTGCTGATTGAACGCCTGAACCGGCTGGTGGTGGAAGGTCACCAGCACCTTTATTCCGCACGCATGCATTTCTGGCACCGGGTTGTCACCTTCTACCTGCGCGAACTGCCCCGACTGGTGCGGACGGAATGGCATGCCCTGGCCCTGTCGGCACTGCTGTTCTTCGGCAGCCTCGCCGGCATGATCATCGCCATCCAGCTCAATCCGGAACTGGTTTATGCAGTACTGCCCGGCGAGCAGGTGGCCGCCATGGAGCAGATGTACGACCCGGACAACCGTTCCCGCATCGGGCGCGAGCGCGAGGCTGACAGTGATGTACTGATGTTCGGCTTTTATATCCGCAACAATACCGGCATCGGGTTCCAGGTCTTTGCCGGCGGGCTGCTTTACGGCCTTGGCAGCCTGTTTTTCCTGCTTTACAACGGCCTGGTGATCGGTGCGGTCGCCGGCCACCTGACCCATATCGGCTATATCGAGACTTTCTGGAGCTTCGTGGCCGGGCACAGCGCCTTTGAACTGACGGCGATCATGCTCTCCGGTGTCGCCGGTTTCAAGCTGGCCCAGGCCCTGATCATGCCGGGGCGCAAAAGCCGGCGTCAGGCCCTGCTGGATAACAGCAGAATTGCCATCCGCATCATTTACGGAGCAGCTACGCTGTTTATCATGGCCGCTTTTGTGGAAGCCTTCTGGTCCTCACAGACGGTGATTTCACCACTGATCAAATATGCCACAGGCAGCGGCCTGTGGTTGCTGGTAATTGCCTATTTCAGGCTGGCCGGACGGGAGCAGGCATGACCCCCGAGCTCAATCTGCAAATCCGCCAGCGGTCGGACTGGGAGGCTGTCGATCTCGGCTTTACCATGGTCAGAAGCCAGCCACTAAGCATTTATCCGGCCTGGATGGTATTCACCCTGCTGTGTGCCGCCCTGATCTGGAGCCTGGTACCATCGGACTACCTGTGGCTGGCCGGCCTGCTGTTCTGGTGGCTCAAGCCCCTGTTTGACCGGATACTGCTGTACGGGCTGGCACGACAGGTATTCGACACCCACACACCGCTGGCAGAGACCTTTACCGCCCTGCCCGGCCTGCTGCGCACCGGCCTTGTCAGTGCCCTCACCTGGCGACGCCTTTCTCCCTCACGCAGTTATGCCCTGCCGCTCTGGCAACTGGAAGGTTTGCGCGGCACAGCCCGCAAGCAGCGTCAGGAGCAGCTCTTCCTGCAGGGCCATGGCAGTGCCATCGGCCTGACCTTTGCCTGCCTGCTGCTGGAAACCATCCTGTACCTGTCCTGTTACGGGCTGCTACTGGCGCTGGACCCGACCGGTGAATCCTGGAAATTCGTCAAGGGCATTTTCACCGCCACCAGTACGGCAACCCAGGACGCCAGCCATATTCTGGAACTGCTGGACTTCTCCTTTCAGGTGCTGGCGGTCATGGTGGTGGAACCCTTTTACGTTGCCGCCGGTTTTTCCCTGTACCTGAACCGGCGCACCCAGCTGGAAGCCTGGGACATTGAACTGGCCCTGCGCGGGCTGGGTGAGCGTCTGCGCGGACGGGCCACACAGGCATTCAGCCTGCTGGTATTCATGACACCGGCCCTGCTTCTGGGAGCCCTGCTGCTATTACCCGCCACACCGCTGAGGGCGGCAGAAGCCCTTAACCCGGACCTGCGCCCGGTCAGCGCCAGCGAGGCGGTCATCAAGGAAGTCATGCAGCTGGAAGAACTGTCCCAGCGCGAGAAAATCCTGCGCTGGCTGCCCCGTGACAAAAAAACGAATGCTGAACCGACAAGGCATAACGAGGCACTGATCAACCTGCTGTCCCGGATTCTGAAAAATTCGCTCTGGGTGATGGTACTGCTGGCCATTCTGCTGGCGTTGATCTTCCACCGCCGCATTCTGGCCCTGCTGAAACCGCTGCAGAAGAAAAAGCAGGATCGTCCGGCTCCTGAAGTCCTGTTCGGTCTCGACATCCGCCCGGACTCGCTCCCGGAAGACCTGGTGGGTGCCAGCCGTGAATACTGGACCGATGGCCGGGGTCGGGAAGCCCTGAGCCTGCTGTACCGGGGTGCACTCATGCACCTGACCCGCAAGACCGATCTCCAGCTGCGTGACAGTCATACCGAAGGCGATATCCTGCGGCTGACCCGCCCGCAGCTGGAGCATGGCAAACAGGATTACCTCACCCTGCTGACCCGCAACTGGCAGGCCGTGGCCTATGCACACCAGCTGCCATCCGGCGAGACCATGGAAACCCTGTTCAGCGGCTGGCCCGCCTTCAGCCATTTCGCCCTCCCCGAAGAAACGGAGGCCCGCGCATGAGGTATCAGAGCCTGCTGTACGGCCTGTTTGCCATTGCCCTGATACTGGCAGGTGTCACCTGGTTTCGGGCCAGCTTTGAACTGCGTGAAGTGGCCGAATATACCGGTTTTCGGGGTGAGGCACGCGAAAACCCGCTGTTTGCCAGCCGCATGTTCCTGCGCCGCATGGGGATTGATGCCCGGCGTCATGATGGGCTCGATACCCTGCCGGACACCCGCACGGTACTGGTACTGGACACGGAACGCTTCAACTTCTCCAGCCACCGGGTCGAGACCCTGCTGGACTGGGTGCGCCGGGGTGGACACCTGATCACCCGGGCACGGGTGGATCAAGACACGGCAGATGAGGGCGAATCCCCTTTCGGCAGCCGGCCGGAAACCGAAGATCGGGACCTGTTGCAGCAGGCACTCGGCATCCGCATCGGCGGACATCACATGCCGGATGAGGATCAGCTGCCCTTCCGCCTGCAACTGGACGGTGTGCCGGATACTCTGGAAGTGGAGCTGGATTTCTTCAATGCCCTGGACACGACGGTTGCGGATACCCGCCACTATACTGCTGATGGAGCCAGCTGGCTGCTGCAACGCCGGCTCGGGCAGGGACTGATCACCTTCGCCAGCACCCTGGCGTTTATGGAAAACACGGCCCTGGACCGGGCCAGCCACGCCCGAGTACTGTGGTACCTGCTGCACAGCCACGAGACCCCGCAGCAGGTCTGGCTGGTGCATGAGGATGGCCTGCCTGCGCTGCCGATCCTGCTGGCGCGTCACGCCTGGCCATTGCTGCTCATGGCGGCACTTGGAATCGGTTTTCTGTTCTGGCACCTGATACCCCGCTTCGGGGCCATCCGGCCTGACCCACTCCCCGAGCGCCGCCGCATCAGCGAACACGTGAATGCCAGTGGCCGCTTCTACTGGAAACAGGGTGCACACGGGCGCAAACAGCTGCAGGACAGCCTGCGCCACAGCCTCCGGGAACAAGCCCGACGCCTGGTCCCCGGCTGGGAACAGCTGGATCAACCCCAACAGCTGAGTACACTGGCACGCTGGCTGCAGTGGCCTGCTCAGACGCAGGACCAACTGGCACAGCTGCTGCAGGCAGAGTCGCTTTCAGAATCACAGTTCACCCAACTGGCACAAACGGTACACAACGCAAGGAACCTTTCATGACAGCATCCATTCCCCTGACCCTGGAGCAGGCCAGCCAGCAGGCCGTCAAGATACAACAGGAAATCGGCAAGGCCATGATCGGCCAGCAGCAGGTGGTGCGTGAAACCCTGGTGGCCATGCTGGCCGGAGGACATGTGCTGATCGAAGGGGTGCCCGGTCTGGGCAAGACCCTGCTGGTACGCGCACTGGCCCGTACCATCGAGGGGCAGTTCGCCCGTATCCAGTTCACGCCCGACCTGATGCCGGCGGATATCAGCGGCCATGTCATGTTTGATGCCCAGAACCGCTCCTTCAGCGTTCGCAAGGGACCGGTATTCACCAACCTGCTGCTGGCCGACGAGATCAACCGTGCCCCGGCCAAGACCCAGTCGGCCCTGCTGGAGGTGATGCAGGAAAAGCAGGTCACCATCGAAGGCGAGTCTCACCCGGTACCGCTGCCATTTATGACCCTGGCGACCCAGAATCCGCTGGAACAGGAGGGTACCTATCCACTGCCGGAAGCACAGCTGGACCGTTTTCTGATGAAGCTGCATATCGGTTACCCCTCGCTGGAGGAAGAAACTGCGCTGGTGTCCGCCGTCACCAGTGAGCAGATCGGGGATGGCTTTAACCTCAACCGGCTGCAGACTGTGGTCAACCCGGCCATGATACAGGCCATGCAGCAGGTCACGGCCACGGTAGCCATTGATCCTGCCGTACTGGATTATGCCGTGCGCCTGACCCAGACCACCCGTCAGGGGCAGGGCCTGCGCTTCGGGGCCGGCCCGCGGGGCAGCATTGCCCTGGTCCGCGCTGCCCGTGCCCATGCACTGCTTAACGGGCGCAATTATGTCCATCCGGATGACATCAAGGATGTGGCACTGCCGGTCTTGCGCCATCGGGTTTCACTGGCTCCGGAAATGGAGCTGGAAGGCCATAGTGCCGATCAGGTATTGCAGATTGTGCTGGACAAGACCGAAGCCCCGCGCCAATGATCCTGCCTGCCCGCCGCGGTTTCCAGCTGCTGACCCTCAACCTGGGACTGGCGCTGCTGGCCAGCTTTGTGCCGGCCCTGCTGCCCCTGTGGCTTGGTGTTCTGGGGCTGTCCGTGCTGACCGGCGTGCTGGATGCGTTCCGCTCGTTCCGGCTGACACTGCCGCTGACGCGCCACATGCCTCAGTCACTGCCGCTGGGGGTGACCCGTCAGGTTCAGCTCAGGCTTGACAATGACACGCAGCAGGCCCGGACCGTGTGGGTCCACGATCACGCCCCGGCACAGCTGCAGACCGAGGGGCTGCCACTGAAACTGTCCATTCCGCCCGGTTCCTGGGCCATGCCGGTGTATGGCATCCGTGCCCTGGAGCGGGGCCGCCTGCAGTTCCATACCTGCCAGCTGCGTCTGCTGTCACACTGGGGTCTGTGGTGGATTGACCGCAAGGTGCCCCTGGAAACCGAACTGCGGGTGTATCCCAATTTCTCCGCCGTGGCCCAGTATGCACTGATGGCCACCGACAACCACCTGAGCCACTTGGGTATCATGAAGCGGCGGCGTCGTGGTGAAGGCCAGGACTTTCACCAGCTGCGTGAATACCGGGCCGGTGACAGTCTGCGCCAGATTGACTGGAAAGCCAGCTCACGCATGGGCAAGACCATTGCACGCGAGTATCAGGATGAACGTGATCAGGAAATCATCCTGCTGCTGGATTGTGGACACCGCATGCTGGCACGGGATGGCGAGCTGTCCCATTTTGATCACACCCTGAATGCCATGCTGCTGCTGTCCCATATCGCCCTGCGGCAGGGCGATGCGGTCGGCCTGCTGGCTTTTGCCGGTGAACAGCGCTGGCTGCAGCCACGCAAGGGGCAGTATCACCTGAACCAGATGCTGAATGCCGTGTATGAACTACAGGCCCGGCCCCAGGCTCCGGATTTCAGCCAGGCAGCGACGGAACTGCTGGTGCGGCAGAAAAAACGGGCGCTGGTGATTGTGCTCAGCAACCTGCGTGACGAAGATACCGACGACCTGCTCCCGGCCCTGCACCTGCTGCGCAAGCGCCATCTGGTGTTGTTTGCCAGCCTGCGTGAACAGATTCTGGACCAGACGCTGGCAGCCCCGGTCGACAATCTGGAGGATGCGCTGAATCATGCCGCCACCACCCATTACCTGGAAACCCGCGACCGTACGCTGGAATCCCTGCGTGCCAGTCACATCCTGTGCCTGGATGTACCACCGGATCAGCTCTCCACCCGCCTGATCAATCATTATCTCGACATCAAGCGCAGCGGGAGCCTGTAAACCCACTGCTGCAGGGCAGGGAGACCGGCCTCTCGTTTGTCGGACAAACGCCTTCACTGCTGATAAAAAGGATAAATTCTATCCATAGAATCATTATCAAAATAACCATTTCACGGAATCCATGACATGAACAACAAGGCATTCCTGGCAAAGGCTCCTTTTTCCCTGCTTGCTTTCACATTGCTTCTGAACCTCCCTGTGCATGCCAATCCGGACCTGTATGAAGGTGTGACAAACACCGAAATGGAGACGATCCTGAGCGGTCCCAGTCTGGCTGTCAGCAATCTGGTCGTCAGCAGGGGGAACAGCAATCAGTACGGCCTGTTCCAGAAGGGACGTATTTCAGTCGGCAACGGTGCCGTGATCGGTATCGACTCCGGCCTGTACCTGTCCACGGGTGATTCCGGCAGCATTCTCGGCCCCAATGCCACTGACCGCTACAGCATGCGCCAGAATGTCACCTACGCCGACCCGGACCTGACCGCACTCAGCATTGATGCCCGGTATGACCCGGTACTGATCGAGTTTGAGGTGGTGCCACAGGGCAGTCGCCTGAATTTCGTGCTGACTTTCGGCTCGGAGGAGTACCCGGAATACGTATGTTCGCAATTCAACGATGCTTTCGGCCTGTTTGTCTCCGGGCCGGGCCTGAGCGGCGTACGGAATGCAGCCTATTACCCCGGCACCACGGATGCCATCACCGTCAACAATATCAATGCCGGTGTGGCAGGCTCAGGGGCTGATGGTACCAGCTGCATCTTCTCGCACAGCAATGCCTTCAACGATAACGGCAATGGTACCGGCAACGTCAATACCCAGCTCGATGGTGTGACCAGGCCCATGACCGCCTATATTGACGGTCTGACCCCGAACCAGAGTTATCATGTCAAGCTGGCACTGGCGGATGCCGGTGACGGCAGTTATGACTCGGCAGCCTTTTTCAAATGGCTGACCAGTACCGTGACCGACCCTGTGGATCTGAGCCTGAGTGCCACGCCGCTGGAAAGCAGCCCCTACTTCGGGAGCACCACCACCATCCAGTACACGGTCAGCAACCACTCCGCCATCACCAATGAGCAGGTGCAGGTCCTGCTGGAGCTGGGCGATGGTTTCACCCATGTCAGCGACGACAGCAACGGTGCCTTCAACAGCCAGACCGGGGAGTGGAATGTCGGTGAACTGGGAGCCAATGCAAGCAAAACCCTGACCCTGCAGCTGCAGGTCAATCAAAGTGGCAGCTTCAGCGGTGTGGGCGAAGTTTCCTATGCCTTTCATGAAGACCCGGACTCCACCCCCTACAACCGGGACACCTTTCCAAATGAAGATGATACCGCCGGTTTCAGCCTGAGTCCGACCACGGCTCCCGAACAGGTGAAACTGCAGGTTCGCGCCCTGCTGCAGGGGCCGTTTGCCGGCAGTACCGGCCTGATGCGGGATCGTTTGCGTGTACTTGGCCTGATCCCCCTGAACCAGCCCTATACGGCGACACCGTTCAACTACAGTGGCACGGAAACCACCACGTCCGCCGTTCTGGCCCAAGAAGGCAATGATGCGGCAGTGGACTGGGTACTGGTACAACTGCGGGCGCCGGCCAGCCCGACCACCCTGATTGCCCAGCAGGCCGCACTGCTGCAAAGTGACGGGGATATTGTCAACCCGGCCAATGCCGGCACCACCCTGAATTTCATCGGTGTTCCCGCCGGCAGCTATCTGGTCAGCATCCGCCACCGCAACCACCTCGGTGTCACCACCAGTAATGCCGTGGCACTTAGCGATCAGCCCGCACTGATAGACTTTTCCCTGCCCGCAACAGGTGTTCGGGGACTCAATGCACGCCGGGTACTGAATGACAAGGTATTGCTCTGGGCCGGAGATGCCAATATTGATGACCGCATTATCGGTATCGGGCCGGATAATGATACCAACAAAATACTGGCTGATGTCCTGCGCAATCCCGCAAACACGGGTGCCAACGCCAACTATCGGGATCTCGGCTACCGTAATGCCGACCTGAATCTGGATGGTGCAGCGGTTTATGCCGGGGCGGATAATGATTCCAACCTGATTCTGGGCAATGTCCTGATTCATCCGGGCAATACCGGCAACAGTAATTCCAACTACATCATTCAGGGCAGCCTGCCCTGATCCTCCCCGCCTGTCGGACAGCTTTGGCTTTGGCACCGTCGGTACAGCCGCCTGTATCAAGAGGCAGAACACCCCGACTGTTCGACTCCCGGCAGCTGTTGTAAACTCAGGACAGCTGCCGTACCAGAGGAGGACATCGCATGCCATTCCCGCGCTCGCTTTTCAAGCTATCCCGGTTTTGCCCCCTGTTACTGTTGTGTGGGGGGCTGGCTCTGCCGCCGCTACAGGCTGCCGACAATGCCAGCCCGGCCCCCGGACAGTCACCCGCTGACTTCAGCGCCTGGGGCGGGGCCAATACCGAAACGGACAGTGAGGAAATGTGGCAGCCGCTGCGGGAAAAACTGTTTGGCGACCGGCCCATTACCGAGGCGGCAGACAGCCGCATCACCCTGGAGGCACCGGCACGGGCCGAGAATGATGCCCTGGTTCCGGTCAGCATCCACTTACAACCGGTCAATACCGATCCGGTCCGCCGGGTCTGGCTGATTGTGGATGCGAATCCCGCTCCGGTTGGTGGTGTCTTCTCACTGACGGAAAAACGCCCCATGGAACAACTCACCACTCAGGTGCGCGTGAATGGTTATACCTATATCCGTGTACTGGCCGAAACCCGTGAAGGCAGGCTCTACATGACCAAACAATGGGTCAAGAATACCGGGGCCGGCTGTTCGGCCCCTCCGGGCATGGATCAGGATCAGCACAAAAAGCGCCTGGGAAAAATGCGTCTGCGCATGACCTCGGGTGATGATCTGTCCTCCCGACGGCTGCAGCTGATTATCTCCCATCCCAACAATACCGGCATGCAGAAGGATCAGCTCACCACGCTGCTGATCCCCGAGCATTATGTGACCGGCGTCAAAGTCACCTTCAATGATGAGCTGCTGCTGGAGGCGGAAACCACGTTCACCCTGAGCGAGAACCCGAATTTCAGCTTCAGCTTCGACCCGCATGAAAGCGGTGTGCTGCGGGCCGAAATGACTGACAGCCGGAACAATACCTCCCGTGTGGAAACCGTGATCCAGGGGCCAGGCTGAAGCAGGACCCCGGCCTCCGGTCTTACGGTTTCAGCAGGCCCTTGAGGTCAAGCGCGGTATCCGCCGCCTGCTCCGGTGTGAGGGCAATACTGCCTTCCAGCAGCTTGCGTGCCAGCAGGTGATCCGAGGCCATATTGATGGAGTCCACCGCCACCAGCGCACCATCACGGAAGTGATACAGCGAGAAGCGTCCTTCATCCGGATTGCCACGCACGACATGCCGGTTACTGTCCAGGCACAACCCGGCCATCTGCAGTTTTATGTCACCCTGATCAGACCAGAACCAGGGCACATTGTGGTAGGCTTCCAGCTGGCCGGTAATGGTTCTGGCGGCGACACGCCCCTGATCATTGGCATTCTGGACCGACTCCAGCCGCAGCCGGTGCTGATGCGCATAGGGGTTGCGGTGTGCCGCCACGTCACCAATCGCCAGAATGGCCGGATTGGAGGTGCGCTGGTATTCATCCACCACAATGCCATTGTCACAGGTCAGCCCCGCTGCCCGCGCCAGTTCATCATTTGGCAGTGCACCAACCCCGACAATCACCAGTCGGGCCGGATAGAAACGGCCATCGGCACTGCGCACGGCACTCACCCGGCCCTCATCATCCCCCTCGAAAGCCGCCACGGCAGCACCCAGTTCAATCTCGATACCGTCCCGGCGGTGTTTTGCCAGCACATAATCCGAAACCTGTGGGGCCACGGAACGTCCCAGCAGGCGCGGTGCCGCTTCCAGTACCGTGACATTTTTGCCCATGGCATTGACGGCAGCGGCAAACTCCAGCCCGATGAATCCCCCCCCGACCACAACCACATCAGTCACGGACGGCAGCAGATCGCGGACGGCACGGGCATGATCCAGGGTACGGATGGTTTCAATCCCGGCCAGATCATGCCCCGGTACCGGTAAGGGACGTGCCCGTGACCCGGTTGCCAGAATCAGGTGCTCATACTCCAGCACGTCACCGTCAGCCAGCGGTACGGCAGCCTTTTCCGGCAGAATGGCTTCAACCCGGCAGGAGGGGCGGAACAAGATGTCCTTCTTTTCCAGGAAACCCCGGGGCCGCAGCCACAGGCGTGCATCCTCGGTCTCACCCTTGATATAGGTTTTGGACAGGGGCGGACGGTGGTAAGGGTAATCCGCCTCATCCCCCAGCAGGGTGACCGGTCCGGTATAATTTTCTGCACGCAGGGCAACTGCAGCATTAAACCCTGCATGCCCGGCCCCAACAATCACGACGCCCTTGCTCATCTTCTCGCTCCTCCCGGAAATTCCAATACTGATTCCTCAAAACGAAGCCACGGTATGCCAGATGGGACTGACAGTCAAATGCCGACAGGCACCGGTCTCAGAGTACCCGGACCGCCATCCTCAGCGCTCCGTCCACTGAAACAGCCACGCGCCCAGCAACAGAAACAGCACTGACATGCCCCCCAGTACCGCCAGGTTGACCCAGATATCAGCCAGCCCCGCACCATCCAGCATAATGGCACGAATGGCCTCCAGCAGGTGGGTCAGGGGTGACAGCTGACTGAGCCATTGCAACCATTCGGGAGAACCCTCCATGGAAAACCACACCCCGGACAACAGCAGCATGGGCCAGGTCAGCAGGTTCAGCAGCCCCCCGGCCAGCTCCTCGCTTTTCACCCGTGCTGCCACCACCAGCCCAAGCGCAATCAGGGCGAAGGTTCCCAGTACCAGTACCAGCAGCAGATTCAGGTAGCTGCCCTCAACCACAAAATGCAGCAGCAGGTGCGAGCCGACAAACACCACCACGGTGAAAAGCACCACCAGCACCAGCCGTGACAGCATCTGTGCCAGTAAAAACTCGGTGGCGCTGACAGGCGTGGCATTCAGGCGCTTGAGGTAGCCGCTCTTGCGGTAGCGCACAATCACGTAACCGACCCCGAACAGGCAGCTGAACATGATATTCATGCCCAGTATGCCCGGTACCACCCAGTCCACATAGCGGATCTGCTCCCCCCTGACACTGCTGGCCTGCAGGGCGGGATGATTGTCGGCCCGCAGCAGCTGTTGCAGGAAATAACCGTTGGCCGATGCCTCATTGATCCAGTAATGCATCTGCCCCGGTCGCAGGTCGAGCAGCATGTCCAGCTGGTGGCGGCCAACCTTCCTGATGGTCGCCGCCATGGCTTCAGCCGGTACACGGTGAAACGCCACGTGCCGGGTTGCCAGAAACGGGTGCAGCTGCACATCCACCGGCGTATCCGCAGCACCCTCTGCCACCACCCCCACCTTGAACAGGGGACGCCCGTCTCCTGAAAACAGGAACGCCAGTCCAAAGACCAGCAGAAACGGCAGCAGCAGATTCCAGGCCAGAGTGGAGCGGTCGCGCAGAAATTCCAGATTGCGGGCCTGGAACAGGGCCCAGATACGTTTCATCATGCGCGCAACGCTTTTCCGGTCAGTTCAAGGAACAGGTCTTCCAGCGTGCGCGAACGAACCTGCAAACCCCGCAGCGAAACCCCGCGTTGCAGCAGTTCATCCAGCGCAGCATTCACGTCCCTGGTCACGATTTCCGCCACTGGCTGCACCTTCTCCAGCTTGCGGTGTGTCATCCAGGCCGCAGCCGGGGTAAAATCCTCCCAGGGCAGCTCAATCACCACATCCTGAAAATGACGGGCCAGCAATTCGGCGGGGGAGCCATGCGCAATAATCTGCCCATGATCCATAATGGCGATTTCATCACACAGATTGTAAGCTTCTTCCATGTAATGCGTGGTCAGCAGGATGGTCTTGTTGCGGGCCTTGATCCGGTTGACCAGCTCCCAGAAATTCAGGCGTGCCTGCGGGTCCAGCCCGGTGGTCGGTTCATCCAGAAACACCACGTCCGGATCATTGATCAGTGCAATCCCCAGCAGCATGCGTTGGCGCTGACCACCGGAGAGTTTGCTTGCATCCCGGTCCAGATAGGACGACAGGCGGCAGGTTTCCACCACCTCATCCAGTGACAGCCCCTGCGGATACAGGCTTTTAAACAGCCTGAGCTGCTCGCGCACGGTCAGAAAATCCTGCAGCGCCGTGGACTGGAACTGGATACCGGCCTCATTGCGGAAACGCAGCCCCTGTGGCTCACCCTTGTACAGGATCGCACCGGCAGTCGGGGACAGAATCCCCTCCATCATCTCGATGGTCGTGGTCTTACCCGCACCATTCGGCCCCAGCAGGCCAAAGCAGGTACCGGCCCGTACCGTAAAGCTCACCCCGTCCACGGCCCTGACAGAAGCATAATGCTTCTTGAGATCGCGGACTTCCAGAATGGGCGGGGCGACATCCACCTGGCGGCCAGCCTGCCCGGTCGCAGGCGGAACCGGCCCTGATACTTCAGCCGGGGGCCTGACCACCGCCATCACAATGCCCCAAAAATACGGTTAAGCTCATGCACGGCGGCCAGGGGGTTGGCTGCCTGTGTTACCGGCCGTCCGATCACGGGGTAACTGACCCCGGCATTGCGGGCCTGTTCGGGTGTCATGATACGGGACTGGTCCCCGGCGGCACTGCCTGCGGGACGTATTCCCGGTGTGACCAGCAGGAAATCCGGCCCCAGTGCACTGCGCAGCAGTTCAGCCTCCCGTGCCGAGCACACCACTCCGTCCAGCCCGCATTCCTGCGCCAGTCGTGCCAGCTGCAGCACCCGTGCCTGTGGTGTCGCCCCGCCCAGCCCGGCACCATCCAGCTGCTGCCGGTCCATGGAAGTCAGGATGGTCACGGCAATCAGCAGTGGCGGCTGCTCAAACGCTGCCAGTGCGGCCCGGGCAGTGCGCATCATGTCTGCCCCGCCCAGCGCATGTACATTCACCATCCAGACACCCAACCGGGCTGCAGCACGGCAGGCTGCGGCCACGGTATTGGGAATATCATGGAACTTGAGGTCGAGAAACACCTCGAAGCCCTGCCTGACCAGGGTGCGTACCAATTCGGGGCCGGCAGCGACAAACAGTTCAAACCCGACCTTGAGGCGACAATCCTGCGGCTTCAGCTGCCCGGCAAAGGCCAGTGCCATTTCAGGATCAGGAAAATCCAGCGCGACGATAATACGACTTGACATACGTTGACTCAGACTGATTCGGGGAATATCGCCCCGAGTATGGCCGGGATACGGGGCCGGGTTCAAGGAAATTCATCCTGGCTCCGGCCAAACTCAGGCCAGCTGAACAGAGTCCCAGCGGTGGCAGGCCGGACAGCGCCAGAGGTAATCACTTAGCTGGTAACCACAGCCGGCACACCGGTAACGCGGTTGGGTCCGGTTCAGGCGCTCCAGCGCGGCACACAGCTCCTGCAGTGCCTTGCGGGTATCGAGCGGCTCCTGTTGCAGCAGAAACTGCCCGGCATGGTTCAGGGTCTGCAGGGTGACAGGGTCGGTGCGCAGGTGCTGATAAATCAGCGGCAGTATCTCATCCTCACGCCCGCTGGCACGCGCCAGCTGCAGCAGGGCCGGAAACAGCTGGGCATCGCGGCTGTGGGCATATTCATGACTGACAAAATCCAGTAATTGCACATATTCATCCGGCTGGTCAAACACCATCAGCAGATTATCCTGCAGCGAACCCAGCAGGCGCTGCTCCCGGCGAACCGCTTCCATCAGCAGCTGAAGGGCCTGGGGTCGCTGTTCACGTGCCAGTGCCAGCTGGGCCTGCAACAGGCGGACCCTGGCCGATTCCGGATCAATCGCCAGCGCAGCACGCAGTTTTTCATCAGTCTGGAACAGGTGATTCTGCTCCAGCAGGGTGCGGGCCTGCTCACACAGGTAATGGGCAATCAGGCGTTTGTGGGTATGACGCTCCCCGGCTGAACCACTGACCAGCGCGATGGCCTTGTCCCATTCCTGCAGCTGCTCATAAATCTGGCGCAATGGCTCCCGCGCCTGACGGTTTTTGGGGTAATTGCGCAGGATTTCACTGAACACGCTTTCAGCCCGGTCCAGCATGCCGGCAGCAAAGAAATCATCACCCAGCGCCAGCATGGCCTGCTGGCGCTGCTGCTGACTCAGGCCGGGCCGTGCCACCAGATTCTGGTGTATGCGCAAGGCCCGGTTGACTTCGCCACGATTACGAAACAGGTTGCCAAGCGCGAGGAAGGTCTCTGCCGTCTGGGCATCAATGATCGGGGCCTCGATAAAGACATCCAGTGCCTTGTCCGGCTCCTCGTTGAGCAGAAAGTTGATACCGCGGACAAAACGCTGTGAGGCGGCAGCATTATCCTGCTGCCGGGTCCGGGTTGGTGCCCTGCGTCCGGAACGCCAACCGGAGAAAAATGCCAGTGGCAATAACAGAAAAAGGATTTCCAGCATCAGCTTGGTATCGGCACCCCCGATCAGTCCTGGATCATGAACTGCTCACGGGAAGTGTTCACCTTCTCGCGCAGTTCCTTGCCCGGCTTGAAATGGGGAACAAACTTGGGCGGCAGACTGACCTGCTCACCGGTCTTGGGGTTACGGCCTTTGCGTGCGCCCCGGTGATGCAGGGAAAAACTGCCGAAGCCCCGGATCTCGATCCGGCCACCATCAGACAGGGCATCACTCATGGACTCAAGCAGCATCTTGACCGACAGCTCGACGTCCTTGCTGTTCAGGTGACTTTGCTTGCGGGTAAGAACATCGATAATTTCAGACTTGGTCATCCGTTACACTCCTGACAGGCAGACTGGGGAAAGTAATCAATGGAATTTTTCTTCAGCCCGGATGACGGAACAGGCCATCATCCGGCAAGCGATGAATGGGGCATTGCCGGATCGTCCCTGATCCATGCCCCATGCTCTTCTGATCAGTCGTTAGACAGGTCCTTGAAAATGTCACCGAGGGAGGTTGAAGCACTGCCGGTATTGCTGTACTCCTTCATGACCCGGGCCTCTTCCTCGTTTTCCTTGGCCTTGATGGACAGGTTGATGGAACGGGTCTTTCGATCCACGCCCATGAACTTGGCTTCCACCTCGTCCCCTTCACGCAGGAAGCTGCGTGCATCTTCCACCCGCTCACGCGACAGCTCGGATGCCCGCAGAATACCCTCAACCCCTTCACCCAGATCAACCCTGGCTGACTTGGCGCTGACTTCAATAACCCTGCCGGTCACGATGCTGCCCTTGGCATTGGCGGCAACAAAGTTGGAGAACGGATCCTGCTCCAGCTGCTTGATCCCCAGGGAGATACGCTCCCGCTCGGGATCAACGGCCAGCACCACCGCCTCAACCTCGTCACCCTTCTTGTAATTGCGTACCGCTTCTTCACCCGGCATATTCCAGGAAATGTCGGACAGATGCACCAGACCGTCGATACCGCCATCCAGACCGATAAAGATACCAAAGTCGGTAATGGACTTGATCTTGCCGGAAACGCGGTCGCCCTTGTTGTGGCTGCTGGCGAATTCATCCCACGGATTGGGCTGGCACTGCTTCATGCCCAGGGAGATACGACGCCGCTCGGCATCAATATCAAGAATCATGACCTCAACCTCGTCACCCAGGGTGACGACCTTGGCCGGGTTGACATTCTTGTTGGTCCAGTCCATTTCAGACACGTGCACCAGACCTTCCACGCCGTCCTCGATTTCCACAAAGCAGCCATAGTCGGTCAGGTTGGAAACCTTGCCGAACAGACGGGTGCCCGCCGGATAACGACGCATCAGATCCTGCCACGGATCCTCGCCCAGCTGCTTGAGGCCCAGGGAAACGCGGCTTTTTTCCTTGTCAAACTTGAGTACCTTGACGTCGATTTCATCACCGATGTTGACCACTTCCGACGGATGCTTGACGCGCTTCCAGGCCATATCGGTGATATGCAGCAGACCGTCGATGCCACCCAGGTCCAGGAAAGCACCATAATCGGTCAGGTTCTTGACCACACCCTTGATCGTCTGGCCTTCCTGCAGGTTTTCCAGCAGGGCTTCGCGCTCGGCGCTGTATTCTTCCTCAACCACGGCACGGCGGGAAACCACGACATTGTTACGCTTCTGGTCCAGCTTGATGAGCTTGAATTCCAGCTCCTTGCCTTCCAGGTAGGAGGTGTCACGCACCGGACGTACATCCACCAGGGAACCGGGCAGGAAGGCGCGAATGTCGCTCAGCTCAACGGTGAAGCCACCCTTGACCTTGCCGGAGATGATACCGGTGACAATCTCGTCATTCTTGTAGGCTTCATCCAGAATTTCCCAGGCGCGCATGCGGCGGGCTTTTTCGCGTGACAGACGGGTTTCGCCAAAACCGTCCTCGACCGTATCCAGGGCAACCTCAACCAGATCACCGATATTGACAGTCAGCTCACCACGCTCGTTTTTGAACTGTTCAGCGGGAATGACGCCTTCCGACTTGAGGCCGGCGCTCACGATGACAAAATCGGGGCGAACATCGATTACCGTCGCATTCAGCAGAGCCCCCGGCTGCATCTGGGTATAGGAAAGGCTCTCTTCAAACAGTTCCGCAAAACTTTCAGTCATGAATAAAATTACCTGTTAATAAAAGGGTTTGGCGTCATTACATCCTGTTATGACGGAAAAAAATAAAAGCCCGGACATTCCCTGTCTGGGCCTCTTGCATCACGGGTCGGAGTCAATTTCCCCGATAACGGGACAGAATCAGCTCCAGTACCTGCTCCGGCGACAGCGCATCGCTGTCGATGATGACAGCATCCACTGCAGGCCGTAGCGGTGCAATCGCTCTGTTGGTGTCACGCTCATCACGTGCACGCATGTCCTGAACAAGGGACGAAAGATTAGCACTAATTCCCTGCCCACTCAACTGCTTAAGCCGCCGCTGTGCCCGGACTTCGGCACTGGCCGTCAGAAAGACCTTAAGCCCGGCATCCGGAAAAACCACGGTGCCCATATCACGCCCGTCAGCCACCAGTCCGGGTGGGCGGCAGAAGCTGCGCTGCAGTTCCAGCAGCCCCCGGCGTACTGCCGGCAGGGCGGAAATGCGCGAGGTGGCATCCGAACAGGTCGGTGTCCGGATGGCTGCCGTGACCGCCTCCCCGTTACAAAAGGCCAGCCCCCGTTCAAAGCGGATATCCAGGGTCTCCAGCAGTGCGGCCAGTCCCGGCTCATCATCCAGTGCTACCTGCTGCTGCAGGGCCGCCAGTGCCGCAACCCGGTAAATCGCACCGCTGTCCAGCAGATGCCAGCCCAGATGCTCAGCCAGCAGGGCAGCAATCGTGCCCTTGCCGGAACCGGCCGGGCCATCCAGGGTAATGACGGGAATGGGGTTATTCATGTCCTGTTTGCCGGTGACTGTCATGAGGCCGGAATACTACCTTAAATCGGTACCGGCTGCATGGGTTGCCCCCTTTTTTCGGGAGCCGACTCCCTCAATGTCCGGTTTCAGCCCGAATTCCCAGCCCCGCTCCGGCGGCCAGCGCCACAAATCCGGGGAAAGAGGTATTCACCGTGGCACAATCATGGATGGTCACGGGTTCTGCCGCCCGCAAACCGGCCATGGCAAAAGCCATGGCAATACGATGATCATTGTGGCTGGTCACACTGGCGCCGGCCAGCTGCCCGCCCTGAATCACAATGCCATCCGGGGTCGGACGTGCCTCAATACCACAGGCCGCCAACCCGTCAGCCATAACCTGAATGCGGTCACTTTCCTTGACCCGCAGCTCTTCCGCCCCGGTCAGCACGGTTTCACCCTCGGCACAGGCAGCAGCCACAAACAGCACCGGAAACTCATCAATCGCCAGCGGCACCAGCGCCTCGGGAATCCTTATTCCCCTGAGCTTTGCTGCCCGCACCCGGATATCCGCCACCGGCTCACCACCAACCTCACGCAGGTTCTGCACCGCCAGATTTGCGCCCATCAGGCGCAGGATGTCAATCACACCGGTACGGGTCGGATTCATCCCCACATGCTCAATCACCAGATCCGAACCCGGTGCAATGCTGGCACCCACCATGAAAAATGCGGCAGATGAAATATCGGATGGCACATCAATCGCCATGGCCGCAAGACGCCCTCCCCCCTTGAGGCTGATGCGGTTGCCATCGGTATGCACTGCATAACCGAACCCGCGCAGCAGGCGCTCGGTATGATCACGGGTCGGTGCCGGTTCGGTGACAGAAGTCTCCCCCTCGGCATACAGGCCTGCCAGCAGCAATGCCGATTTAACCTGGGCACTGGCCACAGGCATGTCGTAATGCCTGCCGTGCAGCGCACTGCCGCCATGCACCACCAGCGGCGGTGTCCCGGCTGCGGTGGCATCAATGCGTGCGCCCATATCGGCCAGCGGTACGGTGACCCGCTTCATCGGGCGCTTTGACAGTGAACTGTCACCGGTCATGCGCACATCAAAAGCCTGCCCGCTCATCAACCCGGCCATCAGGCGCATGGAAGTACCGGAATTGCCCATATCCAGGTCATGAGCCGGGGCTTTCAGGCCATGCAGCCCCACCCCCTGAATCACCACCCGGCCATCGGCAGTCGGCCCCTCAATCGACACCCCCATGGCACGGAAAGCCTTCAGGGTGCACAGGCAGTCCTCGCCCTGCAGGAAGCCGCTGACCCGTGTCGTACCTTCAGCGAGTGAACCCAGCATGATGGAGCGGTGGGAAATCGACTTGTCACCCGGTACGCGGATACGGCCCCGAAGGCTGCCACCGGGCTGAACGATAAAATGGATGGATGGGGTGTGGCTCACGAATGTTGTCCTGGTTCAAAACGGGCGACGTAATTGTCACGGGCCTGCTTGGCCTGCTGCATCAGCTGCTGCAGGCCATCCGCATCCCGGTTGCGGATCAGGCCGGCAAAATGGCTCAGGTTGTCCTGCAGGACACTGATCATGTCCAGAATGGCATGGTCATTATAAAGGCAGATGTCACGCCACATGACCGGATCACTGGAGGCGATGCGGGTAAAGTCACGAAAACCGCCAGCGGCGTAGCGCAGGATGTCCTCACGCTGCGGCATGCCCAGCAGGGTATCCACCAGCGAAAAAGCCAGCACATGCGGCAGGTGGCTGGTGGCTGCCAGCACCCGGTCATGCAGCTCAACCGGCATGCTCTCAACCAGCGCCCCGGTCACGCTCCACATCGTCGTGACCGCCGCCAGGGCATCAGGGTCGGTATGCGACTGCGGGGTCAGGATCACACGGCGCTGGTGATACAGGTCCGCCACGGCCGCCTCCACCCCGCTCTGCTCACGTCCGGCAATCGGATGGCCGGGGACAAAGCGGGTGAAATCCGGTCCCATGACGTCATGGACCGCCTGCACAATCGATGCCTTGGTGCTGCCGGCATCGGTCAGGATGGCACCCGCCGGCAAGCCCGGCCTGATCTGCTCCAGCACCCGGCGCATAGCCCCCATGGGGACGGCCAGCAGCACCATATCCGCGTCCCGGACGGCCAGTACCGGGTCCAGCTCATAGCGGTCAATCACGCCAAGATCAACAGCGCGCTGCAGATGATCCGCATGGCGGCTGCAACCGACCACTTCCCCGCAGTAACCCGCCTTGCGCAGGGCCAGTGCCAATGATCCACCGATCAGCCCGACCCCGAAAATGACCAGCCGGCCAATCCCCCTGCCCGTTTGCGGCATCATGCTTCCCTGTCAGCCGGCGGTTCAGCCAGCACCTTGCGCAGTGCCTGAATGCAACGGGCATTCTGGGCCTCGGTACCGATGGTGATGCGCAGATGCCGGGGCAAACCGTAATTGGCAACCGGACGCACAATGACGCCCTCCCGCAGCAGGGCCTGATAAACCGGTGCAGCGGTACGCCCGGTATCAACGCTGATGAAGTTGCCGATTGTGGGAATGTAGCCCCAGCCCTGCCCGGCACAGGCGGCAAACCACTGCTGCAGGCCGGTGGCATTGTTGACAGCGCTGCGGCGCAGATGAGCCTCATCCGACAGGGCCGCCTCTGCTGCCACCAGTGCCAGGGCATTGACGTTGAAAGGCTGGCGCACCCGGTTCAGCAGGTTGGCAATCGTCGGGCTGGAAACAGCGTAACCGACCCGCAAACCGGCCAGACCGTAAATCTTGGAAAAGGTCCGGGTCACGATCAGGTTGGGAAATTCATCCAGCCAGGCCAGCGAATCCGGAACATCCTCACGTTCCACATATTCAATATAGGCCTCGTCCACCACCACAATGACATTGGCCGGCAGCGCCTGCAGAAAGGCCCGCAGGGCATCGCCGGTCAGCCAGGTTCCGGTCGGATTGTTGGGATTGGCGATAAAGATCAGGCGGGTCTTTTCATCCACCTGGGCACGCATGGCGCTCAAATCATGACCATAGGGCATCTCGGGGTGATCAGGCGGCAGTGCCTTTGCCACCTGTAACGCAGCGCCAATGGACTGGGTCACAATCGGATACACTGCAAAGGCGTGCTCGGAAAACACGGCTCCCCGGCTCGGGTCCAGAAAGCAGCGCCCGATAATGTCCAGCACGTCGTTGGAGCCATTGCCCAGTGTGATCTGAGCGGGAGATACACCCAGCCAATCGGCCAGTGCGGCCTTGAGTCGGAACCCGCCCCCATCCGGATACAGCTCCAGACTTTTCAGCACCGGCGTTATCGCTGCCAGCGCCCTGGGACTGGGGCCGAGCGGGTTCTCGTTCGAGGCCAGTTTCAGGCTGTTGCGGATACCCAGCTCACGCTCAAGCTCGTCAATCGGCTTGCCGGGCTGATAGGGTTGCAGTGCCTGTACGCCCCGAACGGCAAGGCTTTGGTAATCAATGGGTGAATCTTGCATGGTGTCTGAACATGAAAACATGAAAAACGGATGCAGCATTCAATCACATTGATGTATCGTTTGCCAGTGGAGAATCCCCTGCCATACCGGGTGGACTCCACTGGTCGGCAAAATACCGGTTGTGAACGGGAAACCGGCTCTCGCAGGGGCTGGTCAGGCTATAGTGCTTTTGTCTAAACTTGGCTTCAGCCATGATGATTACAATTTACAACAAATATTTTCAATTTATGACAAGACAGGAAACTCCCGACCATGACAGCTGCACACTCCCTGAACCAGGAATGGCAAAACTGGCTTGACCAGAACCTGGAACGTCGATGTGATCCGGTTGAGCTTTACCAGATCATGCGTGACAACGGCTTCAGCCGGACCGTGATCAAGGTCATGATGGGTGATGCTTTCCCGGCCAGTGTTGAAGAAAAGCCCAAGCCGAAAGGCACCGTTGATTATGAGGCACTGGCCAATGTTCCCTTGGGAGCCAATCGCCCCGACCTGCCCCTCAAGCGCTTTGAAACTGACCTGCTGCAGCTTTACACGCTGGAAAACTTCATGACGCCGGAGGAATGTGAAACGCTGATCCGGCTGGCGGAAACCGAACTCAAGCCCTCGGAAGTCACCCACAGCAATGGTGATGATCGCTTCCGTACCAGTGAGACCTGTGATTTCGTCCACATTCGTGAAGCTTTTGTTGACCAGATTGAGGAAAAAATAGCCCGGACCATGGGCATCCGCCTGTCCTACTCCGAGCCGATCCAGGTACAGCGCTATGACGTGGGTCAGGAGTTCAAGGCCCACCACGACTTCTTTTCACCGGACATGCCGGGTATCTATGAGCAGTACACCGGTGAAATGGGGCAGCGCACCTGGACCTTCATGGTCTACCTGAACTCGACTCCCCAGGGGGGCGGCACCCGTTTTACCGAGATAGACCAGACCTTCTATCCCAAACAGGGCATGGCGGTGATCTGGAACAACCTGCATCCGGATGGTGTACCCAACCCGTTTACCATGCATCACGGCATGCCGGTCGAGGAAGGCAAAAAAGTCATTATCACCAAGTGGTTCCGCGAGAACGGTCAGGGTCCGATGTTCTATGCTCAGCCAGAGGAGGCAAGGCAGCAGGGCCAGAACACGGCATCCACCCTCGAATCCCCGGGTTCCAGACGGCTGACCCATACCCAGCAGGCCAAAAACCGCAAACAGGCCCGGAAGCTCAAGAAACAGCAACGCAAGCAGGCCAGAGCGCGCCGGAAAAAGTAATCCGCCTGCCGGCCACAAAACAGGAAGTTATGGATACAGACACAGCCGGGATTAATCGTCCTGGCTGTTTTTTTCGGCGGTATGCCTGCCAGTCAGGTAAAGATAGCGCTCACGCATGGTTGCCGCCTCATCCTTGAGCTTCTCCTCTTCCAGCCGGTTCTGGCTGATGGCGGTTTCATACTCGTCCAGGTTTTGCCGGTTGGTTTCCAGAAAGCCTTCCAGCTGTTTGCGGATTGCCTTGCTGTCCTCGGTTTCCAGCTTTTTCCCCAGTTCGGTACGCTCCTGCAGCAGCTTGTCGCGCAGCATCACCAGCTGCCTGTAATTGGTTTTCAGGGTTGAAAAACGCTCATCATTGAAACGGTCCAGCTCTTCCACACTGGTATAACTGTTCAGCAACAGGGAATCAGCCCGCTCCTGCTGCCGATCCCGTTCCTTGCGCTTTTCCTCCAAACTCTGCAGCCACTCTTCTTCCTGAACCTGCTCAGTGGATTTGGCCGGTGCCACCTGCTTGAGGGTCAGTCCCTGCTTGCTGAGCTGGCTGTGTCCATCCTGAGAAAACTCGGGCGGAACATTATCGGAATAATGCACCGCACCGTCTTTATCCACCCAGCGAAATAACCCCTGTGCCTGCAGTTGCACGCTGGCACACAGCATGCAGCTGCCCAGAAAAACCACGCCGGGAGAGGAAATGTATTGCCTGACTTTGAGTTTCATGATGCTTATCCACGGACACTTCAGGAACCTGTTGGTTGAGTCCCCAATTTCTAACATGCCCCCATGAATAAATCCAATCTATAGGCTATACGGTAATTATCTTTCCAGTGTTTTACTGTCTGCCCTGGCAAAATGCTCATCAAAGCCCTTGAGGTCATCGGACTGCCCGGCCTCCATGTGATAGCGCTTCAGCAAATCCTCATGCTCTGCCTGTGCCACTTCACGCTCGATCACCACCTGAAAGCCGGCCTGATCCGCCAGAATCACAAACGCCCCTTTGGCCTTGCGGATCAGGTGATAGAAATCGTTGAAGTTCTTGAACGTCTCACCATCAATGGTATCCACCCGCATGACCACATCGTGATAACCGACATTGCTGCTGGATGCCAGTACCTTGGTAATCAGGACGCTTTCCTGCCGATCCCGGTTTTCCTGCCGGTCATACTCGGCCCGACTCAGACAATAATCCGTCACCTTGCTGGGTGTGAAGACAAAACCGCCATAGACAAAATAGCGGGGTTTCTGGTCATAGGTGTAATAGGTCTGGGCAGCACGGTCCAGCGGCAGCTCCAGTGCCAGCGGCTTGTCATCACGCAGCACCGAAAGCTGCAGCCGCTCATTCAGCTGGTGCAGGTCGACCAGATGCTCAAAGTTGATGTACTTACCGGGCTGGAACAGGACCGTACCGTTGTTTTCGATTTTTTTCCCATCCACATGGGTAATGATGTCGCCCAGCCGCAATACCGGTTCAGCCGGGGTATTGGCACAAACCTTGGTGACCAGCACGCCGGTGGTATCCTTATCCAGTGAATACTTCTTGCGCATGGCCGGATTGATCAGCTCTTCGGTGATGACGGAAAACTCCGGAAAACCATCATAACGACCATCTTCCACGTCCTTGAGGAAATGGTGGATGATGGGTGTGGGAATCATGTAACCGATATTTTCCTCACCATTGCCGGCCACCTGCATCGCGACCCCGACCACCTTGCCATTTGCCAGCGCCGGACCGCCACTGTTGCCGGGATTGATGGCGGCATCAATCTGAATGGCCTGAAATGGTAGCGAACTGTGGGCATATTCAATGTATTCAATGCGCGACACGATACCCTTGGTCACGCTCAGGGTATCCCCCCCGGTCGGAAAGCCGTACACACTGATTTCCTCATGCACGATCGGCAGCTCACCAATGGGCATGAAGTTGCCACTGGAAAAGAAATCCCTGTCCTTGACGGACAGCAGGGCCAGGTCGGCTTCATGCGATACCGCGATCACTTCGGCCTCGTAGCGGTCCGGCTTGCCGTCACGCTGCAGCTCGATGAAAGTGTGGTCCGCCACCACATGGGCATTGGTCAATACCCGGTTGCCCTCAATCACAAACCCGGTACCGATCCGGGATTCGGTGTCGGAATTCCAGGGCGAGTAGGTGTTATAGGTTTCAGCAGTGGTGAAAATCTTGACCACTGACTTGGTCAGCCTCGTGCTGCTCACGGGAACCGGTTCACTGTCGTCGTCCATGCCGGCAACCGTATCGGTCGCAGTATCGGCAGCAAGGTCGGCAACCGCGTCCGTATCCGCCTTCGCAGCACCGACAGCCGGCCATGACAGCAGTGCGGTACAGAGATAGAGGGAGCACGCCAGAAAGGTCGGCAATAATTTTGTATTTTCCATTTTGGAGCCTTTAGCCATGTTGGTAGATGCCTGCACATCGGGTAGTAGCCTGGATAGCTTACAGGAGCCTTACCTGACAGATTATTAATCGCCACCTATCGCCAGCATGCCGGACAGGATCAGTGGCAAACCCGGTTTTTTTGCCTGAATTTTTTCGTCTTTTCCGGTTATCATAGGCGGCTGTTTTATCATAGTACATCTGGAGACAAATTGGCCATGGCCACCTACAATACCAGCGAGTTCCGCAGCGGGCTGAAACTGATGATCGATGGCGACCCTTATGTCATCGTCGAGAACGAGTTTGTCAAACCGGGCAAGGGGCAGGCTTTCAACCGTGTCCGGGTCCGCAACCTGAAAACGGGGCGTGTGGTCGAAAAAACCTGGAAATCCGGTGACAGCGTGGAAGCCGCTGATGTGGTCGACCGGGAGATGGAGTTCCTCTATAACGATGGCGAGTTCTGGCATTTCATGGTCACGGACGGCTCGTTTGAGCAGTTTGCCGCCGCCGAATCAGCCATGAGCGATGCCGCCAAGTGGCTCAAGGGCAATGAAGTCTGCACCGTGACCCTGTGGAATGATGCGCCCCTGAACGTGACACCGCCCAACTTTGTCGAACTGCAGATCGTCGAAACCGACCCCGGTGTCAAGGGTGATACTGCCAGCGGCGGCTCCAAACCGGCCCGACTGGAAACCGGAGCGATGATCAAGGTACCGCTTTACATGGATCAGGACGAAGTGGTCAAGATCGATACCCGTTCGGGTGAATACGTTTCCCGCGTCAAGGAAAGCTGAAGCCGGGTGGAATGGCAAGCTTCTGCCGGGCTTGCAGCCCTGCAGGCCCGTGCCCGTCTGCTGCGGCAGGCACGGGCATTCATGGACGCACGGGGCATCATGGAAGTGGAAACCCCTGCCCTGTCTCAGGCCGGTAATACCGATCCTGCCATTGACAGCCTGAGTGTGGTGCTGCCCCGGGAACGGCGTTACCTGCATACCTCGCCCGAATACCCGATGAAACGCCTGCTGGCCGGTGGCAGTGGTGACATTTACCAGATAGGCAAGGTCTGGCGTCAGGATGAAAGCGGCAGCCGCCACAATCCGGAGTTCACCCTGCTGGAGTATTACCGGGTTGGCTACAGCTACCACAAGCTGATGCAGGAGGTGAGCGAACTGCTTGCCCTCCTGATTCCGGCCCTGTCGGCAGCACCGGTCTTTCGGGAGTACCGCCAGTGCTTCCTGGATACCCTTGGGCTGGACCCTTTCAGCACCGCTACCGATACCAGTGTGCTGGCTGCCTGTGCCGCCACCCACGGGCTGGCACTGCAGGGCGGGCAGGACAGACTGGATCGGCAGGGCTGGCTGGACCTGCTGTTTTCCCACAGGATTGAGCCGGGTTTTCCGGACAAAAGCCTGACCTTTGTCTATCATTATCCGGCTGCACAATCGGCACTGGCCTGTGTGACCGAACATGAAGGGCATGCGGTTGCCTGTCGCTTCGAGGTTTACCTCGGCTCCATGGAACTGGGCAATGGCTATCAGGAGCTTCCGGATGGTGCGGCCAATACCCGCAAGCTCAATCAGGATGCCATGCAGCGCAGCCGGGAAGGCAGGCCCAGCCCGGCGATCGACCGGCGCTTTCTGGCCGCCATGACATCCGGATTGCCGCATTGTGCCGGTGTGGCCATCGGGCTGGACCGGGTTTTGTTGTGCCGTCTGGGTGAAAAACGCCTGGAACGGGTTATCAGTTTCGCGTGGGAACTGGCATAATAGCGCGCATTTTCAGTTTGAGGAGCATACGCAATGAGTTTCTTTATTTCCGACGCTTGGGCCCAGAGTGCCCCCGGCCCGGCTGGCGGCGGCATGGAACTGCTGATCATGATGGCAATCTTCTTTGCCATCATGTACTTCATGGTCATCCGGCCACAGCAGAAGCGTGCCAAAGCCCACAAAGGCATGCTGGATGCTTTGAGCAAGGGAGATGAAGTGGTAGCCGGCGGCGGCATTCTGGGCAAGGTCAGCCAGATCGGCGAGAACTTTATCGAGCTTGAAATCACGGACAACGTGCGCATCAAGGTCCAGAAACAGGCCATCGCCACCGTCATGCCCAAAGGCACCCTGAAAAACGCCTGACCCTGTATCCATATATCGTAAAGGCTTCCCGGCCGGGAAGCCTCTCACGGGAATATAACAATGAACCGCTACCCACTGTGGAAGTACCTGCTGTTGATTGTGACCCTGATTGTGGGTCTCATTTATGCATTACCGAACCTCTACCCCTCCGATCCTTCGGTCCAGATCAGCCAGCGTCAGGGTAATGACCTGGAGCCGGCGCTGATGCAGTCGCTGGAAAAAACCCTGAATGAACATCAGCTCAGCTTCAAGTCCAGCGAGTTGAACGGCCCGAATGCCCTGATCCGTTTCGATGACACCGAAACCCAGCTGGAGGCCTCCGACCTGATCCGCGAGACCCTGGGACGGGAGTATGTGGTGGCCCTGAATCTGGCACCGGCCACCCCGGCCTGGCTGCAGGCCCTGAATGCCCAGCCGATGTATCTGGGACTGGACCTGCGTGGCGGAGTGCACTTCCTGATGGAGGTGGACATGGAGGCTGCCAAGGAAAAGGCCTTTGAGCGCTATGAAGACGAGTTTCGGGATTACCTGCGCAATGACAAGGTTGAATACCTGGGTGTATCACGTAATGGCGAAACACTGACCATCAAGTTCAAGGACGCCGAACAGCGCAGTGCCGGCCTCAAGACCCTGAACGCCAAATACTTCAACGAACTGCAATGGCAGGAGCAGGATCCGGCCGAAACCTACGACCTTACGGCCACCATTGCCCCCGAACAGCTGCAGGACATCCAGAAACTGGCCCTGCAACAGAACATCACCACCCTGCGCAAGCGTGTCAACGAGCTTGGGGTAGCAGAACCGGTTATCCAGCAGCAGGGGCTGAACCGGATCGTTGTCCAGCTGCCCGGCGTGCAGGACACGGCCCGGGCCAAGGAAATCCTGGGTGCCACGGCCACACTGGAATTCCGCATGGTCGATGATACCGGTAATGACCCGATTGTTGCCGAACAGAGCAAACGCATCCCGCTCGGCACCCAGCTGTTTCATGAAAGCAATGGCAGCCCCATCCTGCTCAAACGCCGGGTGATGCTGACCGGGGATTACATTACCGATGCCTCTTCCGGTTTTGGCAACGATACCGGTGCTCCGGAAGTCAACATCGTCCTCAATGGCAAGGGTGGGGAGCGTTTTCGTCAGGCCACCGGAGCCAATGTCGGCAAGCTGATGGCGGTCATCTTCATTGAAACCACCTATGATGAGCGGGAGGTCAACGGCGAAAAGGTACGCAAACCGGTCAAGCATCAGGAAGTCATCAATGTGGCACGCATCCAGGACGAACTGGGCAGCCGTTTCCGTATCACCGGGCTGGACTCACCGAAAGAAGCGCGTGACCTGGCCCTGCTGCTGCGTGCCGGTGCCCTGGCGGCCCCGCTTTACATTGTCGAGGAGCGCACCATCGGCCCCAACCTCGGCCAGACCAATATCGACAGCGGCTTCAAGTCGATCCTGATCGGCTTCACACTGGTCATGGTGTTCATGCTGGTCTATTACCGCCTGTTCGGCCTGTTCGCCGATCTGGCCCTGAGCATGAACGTGATCATCATTTTTGCAGTCATGTCCATGCTCCAGTTCACCCTGACCCTGCCTGGCATGGCCGGCATCGTGCTCACCATCGGCATGGCGGTGGACGCCAATGTGCTGATCTACGAGCGCATCAAGGAGGAACTGCGCAATGGTGCCCCGGTACAGACCGCCATCAACCGGGGTTATGATCAGGCTTTCTCCACCATCATGGATGCCAATGTGACCACCCTGATTGCCGCCCTGGTCCTGTTCATGTTCGGTACCGGTCCGATCAAGGGTTTCGCCATCACGCTGGCCATCGGTATCGCCACCTCCATGTTCACGGCGATTATCGGCAGCCGGGCCCTGGTGAATCTGGTGTATGGTGGCCGCAAAGTCGAAAAACTCAGTATTTAAGGAGTCTGACATGACAGAACAAGCGAACGGCTCGACCCTGACACCGGAGCAGATGGCTCCGGTTACGGGGGGCAAACTGATCGACTTCATGCGCCTGCGCCACATTGCGCTGGCTTTTACCATTGTCCTGACACTGGCGGCACTGATATCCATTGCCACCCGTGGCCTCAATATGGGGGTGGATTTCACCGGTGGTACCGTGATGGAAGTCACCTACCCGGACAGCAAGAACCCGGATATTGTGCGTGAACTGCTGAAAAGCAATGGCTACGAAGCCGTGGTTCAGCACTTCGGCAGCAGCAAGGAGCTGCTGATACGCCTGCCGCCACCGGAGGCCGGTGATGACTCCGCCGAGGCCAAAGCCGCCCTGAGCAACAAGGTGCTGGACATCCTGCAGACCGAAACTGCAGCGGCAAAACTGAACCGGGTGGAGTTCGTCGGCCCCCAAGTGGGTGAGGAATTACGTGAACAGGGCGGGCTGGCGATCCTGCTGGCCCTGGGCGGCATCCTCATTTACGTCGCACTGCGGTTTGAGTACCGTTTTGCAGTCGGTGCCATCGTGGCCACTGTCCATGACATCATTGTCGTGGTCGGCTTCTTCTCCTTTACCCATCTCGAGTTTGACCTGACCGTGCTGGCGGCGGTACTGGCGGTCATCGGCTACTCGCTCAATGACACCATCGTGGTATTCGACCGCGAGCGCGAGAACTTCCGGCTGCTGCGCAGCGAAACACCCTATGAGGTCATGAATATCTCGATCAACCAGACCCTGTCCCGCACACTGATGACCTCCTTCACCACCCTGATCGTGGTCATCGCCCTGTATGTGTTCGGCAGCGAGGTCATTGCCGGCTTTGCACTGGCACTGATCATCGGCATCCTCATCGGTACCTATTCATCCATCTATGTAGCCAGCAACCTGCTGCTGATGATGGGTATCACCAAGGAAGCCCTGATCCCTCCCGCCAAGGACAACGCAGAATTGGACGCCATTCCTTAAACAACGGAAATTCTGGCGTTTTTTCAGCCCCCGGAAACGGGGGCTTTTTTTATGCTGCTGAAAAACCTGCCAATACCAGCATCAGCACGGCAATGGCCGTCAGCTGGGTACGCAGGCGGGCATACTGGGAATTGATGCGTGGAAACAGCAGCATCCGGTCAACCACATAGGCCCCGACCAGCAACAGCGCCATGAACAGCAGCGACAGGTTCACCGGCAGCAGCAGGCCCAGCCAGGCCAGCACACCCGGTGCAACACCATAAACCAGCAGGCGCTCAACCTCATGCTCGGGAAGATAGCGCTGCATACCCAGTACCACGCCCCAATGTACCGCCCCGAGAAAACTCAGCACCACAGCAGCATACGCTGCCAGCCACCAGTCCAGCCTCACCCCTTTGAGAAAGGGCAGCTCCAGCCCCAGCAGCAGGCTCAGCGCCAGCAATACAAACGGCAGCAATCCGGCATACCCCAGTATCCATGCAATTTCCGGCAGTGGTCTCATGCGAGTTCTCCAGTCTCTTGATGTACGGCTTGAGTCGCCATATTCTCAATATTGGGCGCAGGCATCCATAAAAAGATGCAAAAACCCCTGTTGCCCTGCGGCCATTCCCGGATGGTGGTACACTGGCAGACAGCAGGAGAGACAAGCATGAAACAGGCTGGACTTGATGCCACCGACATCAGAATACTGCGCATCATGCAGTCTTCCCCGGAACTCAATATTCATGAGATCGGGGAACGGGTCGGTCTGTCCCATACACCCTGCTGGCGTCGGCTGCGCCGCATGCAGGACAATGGCATCATTCAAGGGCGGGTCTGGCTGCTGAGTCAGGAGCTGACTGGCCTTGATGTCTCCATCTTTGTTTCCGTGCGCCTGAAAACCCACACCCCGGAACTGCTGGAAGATTTCGAGCAGGCCACGCGTGACCTCCCTGAAATCCTGCAGTGCTACAGCATGAGCGGCGAGTTTGACTACCTGCTGCGGGTGGTGGTGGCTTCGGTGCGGGATTATGAAAAAACCATCAAGGGGAAACTGCTGCGCCTGCCCCATGTCGCCATTATCAACAGTCACTTTGCCCTGAGCGAGATCAAGAACACCACCTGCCTGCCGATCTGAAGCCGTCTGGCAATCCTGTCCCCGGACAGGCCCCTGAGAGCGGACCCTGTTCCCCGGACCCTGGCACTGCGCAGGATCATTGGACTCCGGTCCTGGCACCGGCATGGGATAATTGAAGACTGAATCCATTATAAAATTACCGGGAGGAGAAACCATGGGCATTCCCGTCAGAAACGGCACCCCCAAACCCGGCATCAGCCTGGACGACAAATACTGTGCCGAAACGGGCCGGGTGTTCCTCAACGGCACCCAGGCCCTGGTACGCCTGCCGATGGTCCAGATGCGCCGGGACCGGGCTGCCGGACTTCATACCGCCACCTATATTTCCGGCTATCGCGGCTCCCCCATTGGCGGCTATGATCTGACCCTGCAGGCAGCACGCAAACACCTCATCCCACTGGGCATTCATTTCCAGCCCGGCCTGAATGAAGACCTGGCGGCCACCGCCGTCTGGGGTTCGCAGTGCCTGGCATCCTCGCCGGGTGCGCGCCGGGACGGGGTACTGGGCATCTGGTACGGCAAGGGGCCGGGAGTCGATCGCAGCGGTGATGTACTCCGGCATGCCAACGCGTTCGGCAGCGCCCGGCATGGCGGTGTGCTGGCCCTGACCGGTGATGACCACCATGCCAAATCCTCGACCGTGGCCCACCAGTCTGATCACGCCTTCATGTCGGCACTGATGCCGATGCTGTTCCCCTCCAGCGTGCATGAATTCATTGAACTGGGGCTGGCCGGTATCGCCCTGTCGCGCTATTCCGGGCTGTGGGTCGGCTTCAAGCTTGTCGCCGATACCATTGATACCTCGGCAGTCATTGATCTGGCCCGGGAACAACGCCGTTTCAGTCTGCCCCAGGATTTTGACATGCCCCCCGGTGGCCTCAACAATCGCTGGCCGGACGACCGGTTTGCCCAGGATGAGCGCCTGCAGGAGCATAAGGGCTGTGCCGCCATCGCTTTTGCACGTGCCAACCGTCTGGATGAAACCGTGCTGGATTCACGTCGGGCCCGTTTCGGCATTATTGCCTCCGGCAAGGCCTTTGAAAATGTGATGGAAGCCCTGCGTGAGCTGGAAATCGACAAAGCACTGGCGGATGAAATCGGCCTGCGGGTCTACAAGGTCCGCATGCCCTGGCCGCTGGAGCCGGAAGGCGTGCGCCACTTTTCCGAAGGGCTGGAAGAAGTGCTGGTGATTGAGGAGCGACGTGAAGTCATTGAACACCAGATCAAACAGCAGCTGTTCAACTGGCGTGCGGATGTGCGTCCACGCATTGTGGGCAAGTTTGATGACCATGACCGCCATGTTCTCTCGCTGCATGAAGACATTACCACCGGAGTGGCGGTACGCGCCATTGCCGCACGGCTGCTGAACTTCGAGCTGCCTGAAGGGCTGCGCGAACGCATTGCCCGACGGCGTGAAACTTACCGAAAACTGCATGCGCTGAAAGTGGGGCACAAACCGCCGGTGACGCGCCTGCCGCACTTCTGTGCCGGCTGCCCGCACAATACCTCAACCAGGGTCCCGGAAGGCAGCCGTGCCTTTGCCGGTATCGGCTGTCATTTCATGGCGCTGTGGATGAACCGGCGTACCGAGACCTATACCCACATGGGCGGCGAAGGCGTGACCTGGCTCGGCATGGCACCGTTCACGGATGAAAAACACGTTTTTACCAATATCGGCGACGGTACCTATTACCACTCCGGCATCCTCGCCATCCGCCAGTCCGTGGCTGCCGGTGTCAATATCACCTACAAGCTGCTGTTCAACAGCGCCGTCGCCATGACCGGCGGCCAGCCGGTCGACGGCCCCCTCTCCATCCCGATGCTGGTCCAGCAACTGGCTGCCGAAGGCGTGCGCGCCATCCGGCTGGTGACGGATGAACCCGAACGTTACCGGGGGGTGAAACTGGCGGACGGGGTGCAGGCCCTGCACCGTGAGTCCCTGGATCAGGTCCAGCGCGAACTGCGTGACATACCGGGCTGCACCATTCTGGTCTATGACCAGACCTGCGCCACGGAAAACCGCCGTCAGCGCAAACGCGGCCTGATACCCGATCCGGATCGGCGTGCCTTTATCAACCCGCTGGTGTGCGAGGGCTGTGGCGACTGTTCCGTACAGTCCAACTGCATTGCTCTGGAACCACTGGAAACCCCGTTCGGGCGCAAGCGCCGGATCAACCAGTCCGCCTGCAACAAGGATTTCAGCTGTCTCAACGGCTTCTGCCCCGCCTTTGTCACCCTGGAGGGGGCCATACCACGCAAACCGACGCTGCCGGAGCTCAACCAGCAGGCCCTGCCGGAACCCCGCCGATACCCGCTGGATCAACCCTGCAATATCGCCATCACCGGTATCGGTGGTACCGGTGTGCTTACCCTGGGTGCCCTGATCGGCATGGCCGCTCATATCGAGGGCAAGGCCGTCATCCTGCAGGATTTTTCCGGCCTGGCCCAGAAAGGCGGAGCCGTGGTTTCCCATGTGCGCGTCAGCCACGCCGACCAGCCCCTGCATGTGCCCCAGATTACCGCCGGTGAGGCTGACCTGCTGCTGGCTGCCGACACCGTGGTTGCGGCCAGTCCTGCCAGCATCAATCTGTATCAGGACGGACGGACCCGCGCCATTCTCAATACCCGCCTGAGTCCGGTTTCCGGTTTTGTTTTTCAGCGCGATTTCGACTTCCGCGAACAGCAGGTACTGGATGCCATCCGTGCTCATGTCCATCCGGAAGTGGTCCAGCTCGACTTCGGACGCCTGGCAGAAAGGGTGTGCGGGGACAGCATTGCCGCTAACGTCATGCTGCTCGGCCATGCCTGCCAGCAGGGGCTGCTGCCGGTGGGAGCCGAGGCCCTGCTGCAGGCGATTGCACTGAACGGCGTGGCGGTGGACATGAACCAGCGGGCTTTTCTCTGGGGCCGTGTGTTCGCCGAATACCCGCAACAGGTCGCTGAACGGCTGGCCGACACCCGGCAGCGAAGTGATGTGATTGGCGGAGACGAAAGCGGCGGAACACTGACCGAACTGATGCAGCAGCATGAAACCTTCCTCAGGGCCTACCAGAATCAGGCACTGGCCGAGCGCTATCACCGGCAGGTCGAACAGCTACTGGCGGTGGAAACCCGCGTTGCCGGCAGTGATACCCTGACCCGCACGGTGGCCCGGCAGTATTTCCGTCTGCTGGCTTACAAGGATGAATACGAAGTGGCACGCCTGTATACCAATGGCGAGTTTGAAAACTACCTGTCCGGTCAGTTTGAGGGCAACATCAAAACCACCTTCCATCTGGCTCCCGCACTGCTGGCCGGCAGGCGGCTGCCCAATGGACGCCCACGCAAACGTGCCCTGGGCCCCTGGATGTTCCAGGCCATGAGGCTGCTGGCCCGGCTGCGCTTTCTGCGCGGTACCCCGCTGGACCCGTTCGGTTATCAGCAGGAGCGGCGGCAGGAACGGGAACTGCCCGGCCAGTATGAGCAGGTGATCGGGTTACTCTGCCAGCACCTCAATGCCGACAACCTCAAGGCAGCACGGAAACTGGCAGACTATACCGATACCATCCGGGGCTTCGGTCCGGTCAAAACGGCCGGGATCGAACAGGCGGAAAAACGGTATGAAAGCGCCCTGCAGGCTTTTCTGGGTGCGGACCAGGCCTGAGGGCATTCACGCGCTTGTACTCAAGGGGTATGCAAAGGAACCGAGCCGGTACAAATCGCCCCCGCTGCTGCATCAGAACTTGCAGAGCAACGCGGTGGATGTGACACTGCAGGCCATCCTTCAGCAATACCGGAACCGGCCCGATGACCCGACCAGACCCGAACAGCAACCTGCGCCAGGCTTTTGGCGCTTTCATGACTGGCGTGACCGTTGTCACGACCCGTACCGAAGAAGGTTCGCCTGTCGGTTTCACTGCCAATTCCTTCACCTCGGTTTCGCTGGAGCCGCCTCTGCTGCTGGTCTGCCTGTCCCTCAACATGCACAGTCTCCCGGCCTTCCGGACGTGCGGGCACTTTGCTGTCAGCATCCTGTCAGAGCAGCAGCAGGATGTATCCAACCTGTTTGCGAGCTACATGGGAGACCGGTTTGCCAGCACCCGATGGCATGCGGACAGCTTCGGCATGCCCCTGATCGAGGAGGCAACCGCCTGGTTTTCCTGCGCCATCCATCAGCGCCTGGAAGCCGGGGACCACCTGATTCTTATCGGACGGGTGGAAAACTTCTCCGCCACCGATGCACCGGGGCTTGGCTATTCCAATCAGGGTTATTTCAGTCTGGGACTGGAGCGGGGAGCCGCTGAACCCCCACCCAGCGTGCGTTCCTACCGTGCCGGAGCCATTATCGAGGTCAATGGCACCGTCCTGATGCAGGAAACCCCCGAGGGGCTGCGGCCCCCCTTTGTCGAGGTCAGTACCCATGTCGGCGTACTGGCTGCCATTGATGCACACCTGCAGGAAAACGGCCTGAATGTCACGTTCGGCCCGGTCTACTCCATTGTCGACAATACCCAGACCGGGGCTTATCAAGTCTTTTTCCTGGCCACCGCACACCGGCAGCCAGCCTATCCGCAGGGCCGTTTTGTTCCGGTGGATGAGCTGATGCAGGAACCGTTCGCCTCCCCCAATATCCGCACCATGATGCAGCGTTACGTCCTGGAGCGGCAAACCGGGGTATTCGGTCTTTATCTGGGCGACGGGCAGGCCGGTGACATACACCCGCTGAGGGAAGGCACCCAAACTGACCGGAAATGATCAGTGATCAGGGACTCAGCGCAACAGGCCCAACAAGCCCTGCAGCGCATACTCGACACTCTGACGCCGCACCGCCTCACGGTCGCCGTCAAAATGCCGCGTCGCCACCCGCAACGGTTGATCGGGCACTACCCAGCCGAAACAGACGGTCCCGAGTGGCTTGTCCGGAGTGGCACCGTCCGGCCCGGCAATACCGGTGACAGCGATGGCCACGTCCGCTGCCGAATTGGCAATGGCTCCACGTGCCATTTCCGCCGCCACCACCTCACTCACGGCCCCGAACTGCGCCAGACTGTCCTCGGATACCTCCAGCAGCTCCTGCTTGGAACGGTTGCTGTAGCTGACAAAACCGCATTCAAACCAGCGTGAACTTCCTGCCATATCCGTGCAGGTCTTGGCAATCCAGCCACCGGTACAGGACTCCGCCGTCACCAGACGCCAATCCTGCGCCAGCAGGGTCGCTGCAAGGCCCTGCAGAACGGGAAGCAGCGCTTTTTCCATTTTTTGCTCCTCAGCGATTCCGGTGCCGCTTATAATACGCCTAAATCGATGCTTTCAGAAAATAACAAAGGGGATAGCCGATGGATAGCCTTAACAGTCTCGAAGACAGCCAGAAACCACCTTTCAGCCCGGAAGAAATCCGCATTCTGGGTTGCCTGATGGAAAAGCAGCTGACCACACCCAACAATTATCCGCTCACCATGAACAGCCTGATGCTGGCCTGCAACCAGAAAACCAGCCGCGAACCGCTCATGAATCTCGCCGAGGGCGAGGTCGGCCATATTGTGCGCGGGCTGATCGAATTCGGCTGGACCGTGATCCAGAATTCGGGCCGGGCCCAGCGTGTCGAGCACAAGGCCAGCCGCCAGCTCAAGCTGAACCAGCAGCAGCAGGCCATCCTGGCCGTACTGATGCTGCGCGCTCCCCAGACCCTGAACGAAATCCGTACCCGTACCGAGCGTATGGCCGACTTCACTGAGCCGGAGGCTGTGGCCGAAACCCTGCAGAGCCTGCTGCAGACTGAGCCGCCACTGGCGGTGCGCCTGCCTGCCGGTGCGGGACGACGGGAAGATCGCTATTACCACCGACTGGGACGGGAAAGTCTGGAAACACTCATGGAAGGTGGCAGCGAGCAGGATGCTTCCGGCTCGGTGCCGACAACAACTGCGGACAGCAGCAACAGCCGGCTGGCAACACTGGAACAACGGCTGCTGGAACTGGAGCAGCGGGTGGCGGAACTGGAAGCCCTGCTGCAATAAGGTTTCGGGTCGGCTACAGGGATCAGGTGCCCGACAACGTTCTGCCAGTCACCTGAGCACCCTGCGCTTACTCCCGCATACCGGCAGCCGATTCCGGGCTGGGCAGAAAACGCAGTGGGCGCTGGTAATCACGTGCCAGATCAACTCCCGATGCCAAACGGTCAGCCCCGGCACTGGTAAACGACGGCAGCAGCAGCAAACCCAGCAGGCTGGCCCGCAGCAGCCGGCTCAGGCTCCAGATCCGACGCACTGTGGTCTGCTGCTGGCGCGGCATGCAGTTGATACTCAGAAAAACAGCTACCGGGCTTGTGACCTGCACCGAGTAGTGATGCCAGAGCTGTTTCAGACCCACTGCCACATTGCCGGAACGCAGATGTTCCGTAACCGTATCAGCCCCGGCAGTCCCCGATGTGGAGCGGTTGACCATCAACTCCCCATCCAGTACCAGCAGCTGGTTAATCGCTCCGGTACGGCTGCCAAAGGGAATGAAAGCCCCTCGGGGCAGCACAATCAGACTGGACTCCATGGACGGATGATTCAGGAGCGGGATGACCCGGCCCAAAGGCTGTTTACCGACAGCGGCCAGCAAAGAGTCGATGCTCGCCTGCAGACTGGTATTCCGGCGCAGCAGCTGCAGAAGCGCCAGCGTGCTCTGGGCCAGATTCTCAATACACCTTGGGGTTTCCCGGTCACGCAGGTAAATCCGGGTCACATTCCGGTACAGATTGGCCCAGATTACCTGGGGTATCTCGGTAATAACCGGTAACACCCGGAAATCATGATCAAATTCAACAGCTTCAGCAGTCAGCATGCCCGACCCCCTGTAACAAATTTCGGCATATTCCGAAATTATGGCGCAGTCAGGCTTGATTTTGTGTGAACCGGATCAGGGATGCCCCCGATCCGGCAAGGCGCTATGTGACCGTTATCAGGGGCGCCGGGAGCGCAACAGGACACCAGCGGTCAGCAACACCATCAGCAACAGGTCCCTGAGGCTGATGGAACCACCACCACCCTGCCCTGATGTTGGACGGTTGGTACCGGTGTCTGTGCCTGAGATGGAACCACCACCACCCTGCCCTGATGTTGGACGGTTGGTACCGGTGTCTGTGCCTGAGCCGGTGTCTGTGCCTGAGCCGGTGTCTGTGCCTGATCCGGTGTCTGTGCCTGAACCGGTGTCTGTGCCTGAACCGGTGTCTGTGCCTGAACCGGTGTCTGTGCCTGAGCCGGTGTCTGTGCCTGAACCGGTGTCTGTGCCTGATCCGGTGTCTATGCCTGATCCGGTATCAGCATCTGTTGCGGCAACAATCACAAAAGGGGATGACTCTGCCACCCTGGCCCCATTGCGGTAAAACAGGGCAACATACTGGCGACCAGCCACGGCATCTGATACGGTGATCCCCATCCTGCCACTGTCTGATCCGTCAGCATCGGCACCCGGCATACCTTCCTGCCACTCACGCTGCCCGGCAGGAACAATACCGACGAAGTCAGTGCTGACAGCACTCCAGGTCAGACGCACCCGATTATTTTCAACAGCGACAGTAATGGTTCCGGTATCTGTTCCGGTATCTGTTCCGGTATCTGTTCCGGTGCCACCATCCAGCACATCATCACTGTCACTCAGGGGATTGCCCGCAGTCCAGTCACGCGGCGTAATGCTCAGGAAGGACCAGTGGGCATCCATACGCGGTGAATCCTCGGCGCGCGGCATATGGTAAAACGTGGTACTGGGCCAGACCACAATATCCTCCCCGCGCAGGTCTTCCCTGTCTGCCACAAACCCGGCCAGATTATTGGCACAGCCCCCTGTCACCGGATTGTGCGAGGCATAAAGCTCACAGGGATTCTCCCGTGTGACATAAAAATCGTTCTGGGTGAACGGCTCTTCATCCGGCCCGGCATCACGGTGCTCGGCCTGGATCAGGCGAATGTCATACGACATCGGCTGTCCTTCCGCATTCTGTTGTCCACCGTCCACCACGCGCCAGAAACGCAGGGTTTCCGGGTCCACCGAACGGGCACTCTCGCGGTTGAGGCGTGTGCTTTCCTGCAGCCGGGAACCGTTGCCCTGGATGAAGTTCAGCTCCTCGACATAATCATCATCCGGGGTACCATTCAGGTCAAAGTCCAGCTTCCAGAAAAAATTGTGCAGATGCGCCAGCCCTGTCCGGTTGTTGCTGATCAGCCAGCCATGCTGCTCCAGGGCGGCACTGCCGAAACGCTGCAGCGCTCCGGTCGCCCCCATGCCCAGGTCAATGGCACCATTGTCCTGAAAACGCCAGAGCGGGATGTAGTTATAGGCTCCGACCCTGGACACGCTGAACAGGCTGAGTGCATCACCCTGCACCTGCTCGCCATCCCAAGCGTGGGCAGTCCCGAGCGCCTCAACCTGCCGGCACAGTACATTCTTGCTGCTGAAGGCCAGCAGCTCCCCACCCGGACAATCACCGGCTGCCAGGGCAGCCATGTAACTGCCACCCAGACCATAATCGGAAATGTCATGGTAGCGGGCACCATTATCATCATAGGGCACATGAATCTGGGCCACACCGGCCTGATTCAGCACCATGCGCCGCTCACCCACCGGCGGGGTGTAATGAATCTTGTGCAGCATGATGCCTTCACGGCTGCGATGCTCCCAGCACATGTCCCAGCGGGCCTGGTTCGGCAGGGTCACATCAATGTAATACCGGTCGGAACAGTATTCGGCTGCCTGCAATCCAGTGGATGCAAAACCGGTCAGAAGGGTCAGGAGCAACAGCAAGCTCCCCTTGAGGGTTTGTGTATTCATGGTTTTACGTTATATAACGTTACATCGCCTGACCATGGCTGACACCCTGAACGGTACCACGGCCTTGATAAAATTATCTAATTTGAAAAAACGAAAAACTTATCAAAATCAGGCAAACAACACCCAGGTTGTTGCTATGTATTTGACACCCTTCGACAAAACGGCAGCCCGGTGTTCGTGGGTCCAGAACGGCGGGAACAGAAGCAGTTTGCCTTTCTCCGGTTGTACCTGCAGCTTCTGGTGCAGGAAATCGGTGGAACCACCGTGTGCCGGCGGTACATCATTCAGGTACCAGAGCGCTACCAGCTGGCGGTCGGCAAATTCGTGACTGCCGCCATCCACATGCCAGTGATAATACTCACCGGGCTGGTAACGCTGCAGATTGTAACCCATATCCCGGAATGGTCCGTCAAAAAACGGATACACCCGGCGAAAATCCTGCAGGGCCAGCCCCAGTGAGCGGTGCAGATTATTATCCACATCCTGCCAGTGACCACGCTCACTGCCACTGACATAAAGGTCAGTGGTTTTCTTGATACCGGTGTTACTCACGGCCTGCTGACCGATCCGGCCCGGATACTGGTCAGAACGGTTATGCTCAAAGCGTTCGACCATGTTGTCACACAAAAAATCCGGTAAAGCCTGCTTTTGTTCAAAGATAAAGCTGTTTGGGCTGATTTCACGCAGTAACTGTAATACCGGGGGTTGCCGGATTTCCGTAGCGGTAGCACCTGTGTCCATCATTTCGCTCTGTGCAGGATAAAAAGATCAGGATAAAAATTCATACCGTCCATCATACGCAATAATGGCGTTTACGGGTCCAGACTAATACACTAGCGTCATGAAACCGGAAATTTTTGAGATCAGAAAAGTCGGGGCGGGTCTGTTGAGTGTCATGCCCTGTCCCCGTGCCACCCATCTTGAACAGGACCTGAATATACTGGTACAGCGCAGGGTTGACCGGGTGGTATCGCTGCTGGAAACTGAAGAGGCGGCACATCTGGGTCTGGCAGAAGAAGCGGCAGCCTGCAAAAAGCTTGGCATGGCATTCACCAGCTTTCCGGTGCGCGACATGCATCCGCCGGCCAATCTGCGCAAATTCCGCCAGCTGAGTACACAGCTGCACGAGGAACTGCAACATGGCAAAAACATCGTGATTCACTGCTATGCCGGTATTGGCCGTACCGGGGTGCTGAGTGGCAGCATCCTGATCAGGAGCGGCATGTTGCCACGGGATGCCATTGAGCTGATGTCCACCATCCGGGGGCGCAACATGCCCCAGACCCAGGAGCAGTATGACTTTCTGCTGGCGGAAGCTGAAGCCCCGGCAGCCGAACCGGCAGCGGGACGCTTCAGCTGGCTGTGGAAACGGCGTCAGACTGCCTGAGGCCGGGAATACTTCACCATCCCCCAGGCCGTCAGCGCACCGGCAATGGCACCAAACAGATGCCCGTCCCAGGAAACCCCGCGCTGCCAGGGCATGATCCCTGTCAGCAGGCTGGAGCCGTACAGAAACATGACCAGTATCGCCACGGCCATCGGAACCAGCCGCCGCTCCAGCAAACCGGAAACGATCAGGAATGTCGCCAGCCCGAATACCAGTCCGCTGGCACCGACATGAATCGAGGCACTGCGCCCGAACAGCCATAACAGCACGCCACCCAGCAGAATAATGGAAATCACGATCCAGCGGCTGTTGGCGCGTGAACCGGCCAGCAGGATCAGCAATACAAACAGGGGAACGGTATTGCTGAAAATGTGTGACCAGTTGTCATGCAGAAACGGCATGGCGACAATACCGGCCAGCCCGCTCAGGTGCCGGGGTATCAGACCGAGACTTTCCAGCGGCAAAAACCGGTCCAGCAGGAAAACACCCCAGATAGCGGCAATAAACAGCAATACCGCCCACAGTTCTTCCCGGATACGGTGTACGTGACTTGTCATGCAGACTCCTTCTGATTCGGTTCGGGTTTGCGCAACCGGGGCGGGGAAAACACCAGCGGCATGGCCTGCCCGCCCGATCCGGGCAACGGCTGACGCGCAATGTGCGCTTTCATGGTTCCCATAACGTGCATTTCACAGGGCCGGCATTCCGGCGTGCCGGCTCCGGTTCGGCCTCGTGCAGAATGGTGTTCAGGGTCACAAAAATACGGGCGTGATCGCGGTGGGCAAAAGCCGCCAGTCCGGCAATATCGGCCATGCTGTTGGCTGCATTCTGGCGTGCGCCGAACCCCGGACCACCGATACAGACCGCATCGGCACCGTGCAGGATGGCTTCGCGCCCGATTTCCGCTGTCCGGGCCGGAGGCAGCAGTTCAACCTGATGTGGCTGGAAACTCATGATCAATCCGCAATTCTGAATCGGCGCCAGTATAGCCCTGCTCTGGGGATTCCCCAAGTGAACGCTGCCGGGACAGTGGCTTTACGGCAGCAGCCACTCGCGCAGGAACCCGCCGATATCGCGGATTTCCTCCAGGCTCACACTGTGTCCGATGGGGTAAGTCAGGTACTGTGGCGCATAGCCCATTTCCTGCAGCCGCTTCTGTGCGGCACGCCCGAGGCTTTCCGGCACCACGTCATCCATCAGGCCATGGCCGATCCGGACAGGCACGGCCCGGTTGGCGGCAGCCGGTTCCAGCGTGTAGGCCGTGGCAAAATAGGTCGACAGGGCCAGCACCCCGGCCAGCGGCTCGGGATAGGTCAGGGCCGCCTGATAAACCACTGCCCCGCCCTGCGAAAAGCCGGCCAGTACAATGCGCTCACTGGCAATGCCGCGCTCCCGTTCCCGGTCGACCAGAGCCTGTACCGCTGCGGCAGACGCCAGCAGTTGCCCTGTATCCACCTTGCGCGCCAAGTCCATTTCCAGAATGTCATACCAGGCCGGCATCACATAACCGTTATTGATGGTGACCGGACGGTGCGGGGCATGCGGAAAGACAAAACGGATCGGTGCCCCCGGCGGCAGACCCAGCTCCGGTACCACCGGCTCGAAATCATGCCCGTCCGCCCCCAGGCCGTGCAGCCAGATCACGGCAGCAGTGGCCGGTACCGGTGGTTCAACTTCAACAGCAGGCAACAAGGCCATCTTTTCTCTCCCTGATAATTACAGACATCGCCATAACGGCCCGGGCCGCCTCTGGATACCGGCAGTATGTTAGCAGAATGGTGAGGTATCAGCAGGCTCTGGCGGCAGGCATCACCCCTCGTATCAGCAACTCAGGATCAACGATCTGCACCATCCCCATGCCCCGGAATATTGCTGCAGTAGGCCCAGGGGCGCACCTGCCGATCCCGAGCCTGAAAAGCGTCAATCGCGGCCTGCCTTTGGGACAAATGGTCCCTGTACCATTTTCAGGGCCTGCATCAGGATCACGCCAGTTTTCGCACATCGGTGATCCGACCCACGGGCAGCCGTTGCGGCCATGGCAGGGCTCATCAGGTGCGTGCGCCCAGTAGCGCAACGCAGCCTGTGCCGACTGGCTGGCCATGTCATCGCCCAAGCTGGCCGGATCAGGCACCGTGCCGGTCACGGGTGCCGCCTGATCGGGGCTGGTTCCCCAGGAAACGACCGGGGCAATTGTCCCGGCCGCCACCCCGGACTCTGCACTGACCGCCCGCTGGGGCGCAGCCTGATAAAAGCGATCGGGGAAGTCACCCCATGCAGCAGGTGCCGGTCGATATGAATCAGCTCCCTGCCATCCTGTGTGTGTCCCACTGCTTGTCAAGCAGCATTGTCGGTCGCTTCATGATACCGCCCCGATCCTGATCTTCAGTGTTGTGTTCATTGGCCATACCCCACCGAAGCGGGCAACCAGGTCGCCAGCGAGGGAACGGCAAGCACGATCAGCAACCCGGCCAGCATCAGCAGCACATAGGGGGTTGTTCCCTTGATCACATCTGACAGTGGGGCATCCGTTATCCCCTTGATCACAAAAAGATTCATCCCGACCGGGGGCGTGATCATGGCAAGCTCAAGGTTGATCATCAGCAAAACACCATACCAGACAAGATTAATGTCCAGCGCCTGCATGGTGGGCAGCAGAATCGGTGTTGTGATCAAAATGATGGCGATCGAATCAAAAAACATGCCCATGATAAAAATCATCAGCATGACAACCAGGATAAACCCCAACTGTCCGAGTCCGGCGGCAGCCACCATCTCGGTAATGCTGACCGGCAAACGGATGATCGTGATGGCATGGCCGAACATATGAGCCGCTGCAATAATCATGAAAACCATCATGGAAGTGCGCATGGTTTCATAGGTTGACAGCCACAAGTCCCGGAAGCCGAAATTGCGATAGACAATCACCGCCACCAGCAGCGCATAGACACACCCGACAGCCGCAGCCTCGGTTGCGGTAAAGATACCCGCGTAAATCCCGCCCAGTACCACCGGTGGAGCCATCAGCGCCCAGATGGAGCCCCGGATGGCGCGCATGATTCTGGGCATACCGGCAAATGGCAGGCACGCATCACCACGCCGGATGGCGGCGATCATCGAATAACCGGCGAAGATCAGTGCCAGCAGCAGCCCCGGAACAATACCGGCCAGAAACAGCGCACCAATCGAGGCTTCAGAAACGACGGCATACAGAATCATCGGTCCGGAAGGCGGGATGAGAATACCGAGCGTACCACCGGCAGCAACCACCCCCAGTGCACTGCGGCGTGGATAGCCATAACGCTCCATCTGCGGGATGGCACTTGAACCGACGGAAAGGGCGGTCGCCACGGAAGAGCCGGATATGGCCGCAAAGATGGTGCAGGCCGCCACGGTCGCCATGGACAGGCCACCACGGATATGCCCGAGTATGGTATTGGCCATGTCGTACAGATCATCGATGACCTTTGCCCGCATCATGACCTGCGCCATAAAGACAAACAGCGGAATGGCAACAAGGATTGACTTGTTGAGGCTGGCAAAGACAGTATCGGCAACCGAACCGATCCCGCCTTCAAAAATAATCAGAATCACCGTCGCTGTCAGTCCCAGTGCCGCGAAGATCGGCACACCGGTCAGCAACAGCAGGATCAGTCCGGTAAAAATCAGCAGCGCTGTCATGTCAAACCTGCCGGGTCAGACGACCGATCAGCCGCGCCAGAGCAAACAGGCCCAGCAGGATTGAACCGATCAGAACGGGAATCTGGGGAATCCAGGTCTGGATTTCGATCGCACCGGCAGAATAGGAACCGAACAGCCGGGCGAATGTGATGGCCTCCCAGGTGCTGATGGCAATGACAACCGCCAACATCAGTACACACAGGTCACTCCACAACCAGCGCAATGTATTCCATCGGCCCCGCAGCTGGTCGGCAATCATGTCAATGGCGATATGATTACCGCGACGATAAGCCTCGGTTGTACCAGACATCACGGCAACAACCAGCATGTAGCCCAGGAACTGATCGGCCCAGACCAGTGGCTGGTTGAGCACATAGCGCATGAAAATCGAGTAGCCGGTCACACCCAGCAGGGTCAGGATGCTAATGGAACTGATAATGCCGCCGAGTCGGACCACCGGTATCATGATGCGCTCAATGAGCGGGCCGGCACTCACCGGCCCCTGTTGTGTTTTGTCCATGGCATGTCCTCCGGTTACTGTGCACTGCGCAGCTTGTCAATCAGTGCATGCAGTTGCCTGAGGTCATCTTCAGGTACGGTAAATGCCTTGAGGAAGGCAGGGTACATCAGCGCCTGCAGCACATCCCCTTCCGCCTCCGTCAGGTGATAAACCGCCGCACCTTTCCCGACAAGCGCCTGCGGGTACTCGTCTGCACCCGCCTCGGCAACCTCAACCGCCCAGGCAGCAGCCGCCAGTCCGGCCTGCTTCAGGGCCTCCCTGGCCTGATCCGAAAGCCCGGCATAAAAGCGGGGGTTGGTATAGCCGTGGAAGTAAATCGAAACTACGGGCATGATGGTGAAATGGTCCTGCACCTCGTAATACTTGCGTGAAACAGCGGAATCCACTCCCGCCATGGCACCATCAATGACCCCGGTGGCCAGCGCCTCATAAACCTCACTGCCGGGTGTTGAAACCGGTGACGCCCCCAGCGCCTCAAGCGAGGCATTGAAAGCCGGCATCAGACCGCGATATTTCAGTCCCTTGAAATCCTCGGGCTTGGTCAGAAACCTGCCATTCGCACTGAACACCGAGTCACGGGTCTGGAAAATCCAGGCGACATTCTCAACACCTTTCTGACGCAGCCTGTCTTCGAGAAACACGGCGGCTTCCGAACCCGCCCAGTGACGCCAGATATTCATGTCTGAAAAGGCAAAGGGTTCCATTGACACCCCCATGATCGGCAAAGTCCGGCCCCAGGCGAAAGGCGCAGAGAAGGCACACTCGATATCCCCCTTGGCAACCGCAATAATGGCTTCGTTGGCACCCACCAGACTGTCGGCGGGAAAAAGCTGTACATCAATTTCATTATCCGAGCGTTTTTCAACTTCGGCGGCCCAGCGCTCAATCACCCGGGAAACCGGATGCTGGGGTGGTAACTGGTGCGCACAGCGCATGGCAGTCGCTGCCAATGCCGTTGTTGTCATGGTGCTCATGGTCACAGCCATGGCAGCGGTCATGAAAAAATCACGCAGTTTCATAAGGTTCTCCTCCTCGATGGGTACTGATACCCGTTTATGCTGACTGATACCGTTTCAGTGCCGGCCGGCTTCCTCCGCTCGCCAGGCAAATTTTTGGGGCACACCGGCTTGGGCCAGTGCGCCATAAAGGGGTTCATCCGGCATTGCCTGCCGGGGAATCGCCCGGACGGCACACAGCGCTTCCAGATCAATCCCCGTTGCAAAGCCGCTGATTTCAGCCAGATAAACCAGATCTTCCATCACCACATTACCGGTGGCACCGGGCGCAAACGGGCAGCCGCCCAGCCCGCCCAGCGAGGCATCCAGAACCCGCGCTCCCGCCGCCAGGGCAGCATGGGCATTGGCGATGCCCATGCCACGCGTATCATGCAGGTGTACCGCATAGGGACGTTCCGGCGGCATGAGTGCCGACATCCGCCGACACAGCTCACCCACCTGACGTGGCCCGACATAGCCGACGGTATCGGCCACCCCGAGCTTGTCCACACCGGCTTCCAGACAGGCTGTGGCAATGCGCTCCACCTCACCGGGGTCCACCGCGCCGGACAGGGAGCAGCCGAAGGCCATGGAAATACCGACACTGAGCAGGGTCGAAGCACCCGCCTCATCACGCAGGCGCACCACATTGGCAATCTCGGTCAGGGACTGTGCCTGCGGGCGTCGGGCATTGGCCAGGTTGTGCGCTTCGGAGGCCGAAATCACCAGTGTCACCTCATTGACTTCAGTCTGCAGGGCATCACTGGCACCGCGTTCATTCAATGCAAGTGCAATGGAATGCGCCCCCTCCAGAGCAGCAACCGTGGATACGATCTCCCGCACATCGGCAAACTGCGGGAAACGACGCGGTGGCAGAAAGGAACCCACCTCAAAATGCCTTACCCCGGCAGCATATTCACGCGTGATCCAGTCACGCTTGGCCACCGTGGAAGGAAACTGCCGGGTCAGCTGCAGCCCGTCACGCAGCCCCACTTCGCGCAGAATGAGGCGGTCGGCTGGATAGGCCTGTGCCAGCAGGGTTTCCGAATGTTTCATGCACTCACCTCCGAATGATGCAGGGGACCCAATACTTCGCTGTTGTGCTGGCCAATCGCAGGCAGATCGACATTGGCCGGCACCAGCGACTCACCGTTCACTGTCAATGGCAAACCCGGTGCACGGAAATCCTGTTTGTCGGCATAATGCGAATACAGCAAGCCGCCGGGCCGGTTCACATGGGGGTCATCGTACATCTGTGCCGGACGCGCAATTGGTGCACACAGCACGCTGGCTGCCTCACAGGCAGCCAGCACATCGTCATAGTCACGCTGCGTCAGGGCATCGGCAATCAGCGGCAGGGTCCATTCCCGGGCGGCAATCTGATCAGGCCGATTTTGCAGGCGCGCATCCTGCAGCAGGTGCTCAAGCCCCAAGACACCACAAAGCGCCCGCCACTGTGTCTCGGTCACGGCTCCCAGAAATACCTGCCGTCCCCCGCGTGTCTCGAAAATGTCATAGACCGGCCAGGAAAAAGAACGCTCCGGCATCGGTGGAGACTCGGTACCCTCAATGTCAAACTGCACCATGTGCTGGGCAATCAGCAGCAGGCAGTTCTCAAACAGGCCGGTGCGCACCGTTGCCCCCCGCCCTGTTTTTTCACGCAGCAGCAATTCACCCAGCACCCCGTAGGCACAGAACAGCCCGCCCATAATGTCATTGGCTGAAGAGCCGACCCGCAGGGGACGCCCGCGTGGCCCGGTCATGTAGGCCAGCCCCGTCATCATCTGCACCAGTTCGTCCATGGCAGCACGCTTTTCATAGGGCCCTTTCAGGAATCCCTTGCATGAAGCCACGATCAATCCGGGATGGCGTGCGGAAAGGCTGTCCGGATCAAGCCCCATGGCAGCCAGACTTTCGTCACGGAAGTTTTCGACAAACACATCGGCACTTTTGAGCAGCCGCTCCAGATCGGCACGCCCGGCTGTCGACTTGATATCGAGCACCACTGACTTCTTTCCCCGGTTGAAGGTCGGGAAAAAACCCGAACCCATACCGGTCAGGTTGCGGGTTTTATCCCCTCCCGGTGGCTCGACCTTGATGACCTCCGCCCCGAGAAACCCGAGAAACATGCCGCAGGATGGCCCCATGATCATGTGGCTCATCTCGATGACACGAATTCCCTCCAATGGCCGTTTTCCTTCCATAATGTCCTCCCCGATAATTTTGCTTGAGAACACTATGCCAAGGCCGTTAAAATCTGACAAATAGAATTAACAGAACCCTATTATCTGGATAACAGATGGCAATAACACTTCCCCAACTGCGCTACTTTCTCGCGGTTTCCGAAACCGGCAATATTTCACATGCTGCCAACCGCCTCCACATTGCACAATCCGCCATATCCCACCACATCAGCGTCCTGGAGGAGGAACTCGGTGTCCCGCTGCTGGTGCGCAAGCACCGGGGGGTTGAGGTCACTGCAGCCGGGCAGCGTCTTGTTGACCACGCCCGCGCCATTCTGCGCGCCCTCGACATTGCACGGGATGACCTGCGTTCACAGGGGGGGCGTCTGATCGGTCAGATCACGGTGGCCATTCCGTATTCACCCATCCGGGCCATTGGTGTGGAGTTGCTGCAACGCATGCATGACGCCCATCCCGATGCGGTGGTCATACTTTCCGAAGGGCTTTCGGTCTACACCTATGAACGGGTGATCGCCGGTACGGCAGATATTGCCCTGACGTTCAATCCGCCTCCCGATGACCTGACCACCCGCATCCCCCTGCTTCAGGAGGAACTGGTCTGTGTGGGTACGCCTGAGTTGCTGGGTTCCCGCACCGAACCGCTGGATTTTGATGACCTGGCCGAGCTGCCGCTGGCACTGCTGCACCTGGGCGACCTGTCACGCGCGATCCTGAACCAGCCGGGGCAGCTCAACCGCTTCCGCAATGCCGTCCGGTTCCAGCTGGCCTCCGTTGCCGCAACCCTCGGGGTTGCCGAAGCCGGGCTGGCCTGTGTTCTGGTGCCGAGAACACTGGTCCGCGAACAGCTGGACAGTGGCCAGCTCATGGCACGGCCCCTGCAGAACCCCACCCCTTCACGCACCCTGGTCCTGGTTTCACGCCAGGATATTGCTGCCAACCGCCTGCGTGAAACGGTTGCCGAAACAATAGCCAGCGTCACGCGTGATGCCGTGAATACCGGTCTCTGGCCAGCGGCAGAATTGTTGATATGAGGGTATCCGGGTACCAACCCCGCGGCCCGGTACAGACCGGTCCTCACCTCACAGCCGCGGCCGCCACTTCCGGCTCCATTTCCGTGTCCCTATTCTCGACCTCCGGCAGTTCGGTAAAGCCGAAGTCCTCCAGAATCGAATACCCGGCCGGCAGGACCACCAGAATCAGGAGGGTGGAGGCCAGCATGCCAAAGGCGATACTGGTCACCAGCGGAATCAGCACCTGAGCCTGCAGGCTGGTCTCCGCCAACAGCGGCATCACCCCGGCAATGGTGGTGACGGAAGTCAGGAACACGGCACGGAAACGGTCACGGACCGCCTGGGCCGCAGCATCATGCAGGTTCATGCCCTGGCCGGCCCGCATTTTGACAAACTGCACCAGCAGAATGGAGTCATTCACCACCACCCCAGCCAGGGCCACAAATCCGATCATGCTCGGCAGGGTCATGTCCAACCCCATGAAATAATGCCCCCAGATCACTCCGATCAGGGCCAGCGGAATGTTCATCAGCACAATCACCGGCTCGCGGTAATTGCGGAACTGCAGGCACAGCAGCAGGTAAACCCCGGCAATACCGAGCGCAAAACCGGTCAGCACCGAACGACTGGTCTCGCTGCTGCTCTGGGTTTCACCTTCCAGACTGATTTTAAGTCCCGGATACTGCTGCTCCAGCTGCGGAAAAAAGTCACGCTGGGTGGCTGCGATGATCTGACCGGCATTGGCGATGTGTGAATTGACATCGGCCCCGACCGTCACGGTGCGCTGATGGTTGATGCGCACAATACGGGCATATTCGCGGGTTTCTTCGATACGGGCGATGGCTGACAGGGGAATCGCCGTCCCCTGCCTGGAAAAAATGGTCAGCTGCTCAAAATTGGACAGCGCCTGCTCCGGACGGGTATCCAGCCGGACATTGATCTCATAGGATTCCCGTCCGCGATAGACCTCAGAAACCTTGACACCGTGATAGGCCGAGCGCAACTGATCCGCCACGGTCTGGGCATCCAGACCGGCCTGCAATGCCCCCGGCAGCAGCGAAATACTGAACTGTGGCTTGCCCGGGCGCAGATCGTCCAGAATATTGGACACGCCCTGATACCCCCGCAGCCAGCCCTGCAGCTCCCAGGAAGCCGCCGACAACTGCTCCAGCGGCAGCCCCTGCAGGCGCATGGAAATGGCCTGACCGGCAGGACCGAAGGAAGGCTCCTTGATCTGGATACTGATGGCATCCGGAATCACCGGCAGGTTATTGCGCCACAATCGTTCCAGCTCGCGGATACTGTTATTGCGCTCCTCGGCCCCCAGCAGCTCAAGGCCGACAGTGGCCAGATGCGGACCACTTTCGCTGGCATCCTGGTTCTCGCTGTAGCTGACACGCGTCAGACGCACCAGCTCCCCTGCAGGTTCCGGCGGCAGTTGCTGCAGGGTCCGCACCAGGGCCTGCAGCACGAGAGCCACAACGGTCTCGGTACGCTCGATTGGGGTTCCCTGCGGCATCAGGATACGTGCATCAACCTGATTGCCCTCAATGTCGGGAAAGCCCTTGAACTTCAGTACCCCGGAGGCCAGCAGGCTGACAGAGAAAATCAGCACCGCAATGGCACTGCCCACCACCAGATAGCGCAGCTTGATGGCGATATAAGCCAGATTCCCCACCAGCCGGGTCAGGCCCTCAAAGGCGGCATCAAAACCGCGCCGCAGGATATTGCGTCCCCCGGCATCCCGGCGCTTTTCCAGCGAGTGGTGCAGGTGAGCCGGCAGAATCAGGAAAGCCTCGACCAGACTCACGGTCAGCACCGACAACAGCACTACCGGCAGTACGCCCATGATCTGGCCCAGATCCCCTTTCATGAACAGCAGGCTGCCAAACAGCATGGCCGACGTCAGGTAGGAGGAAAAGACGCCCGAAGCCACCTTGCTGACCCCGGTAATGACGGCATGCCCGGCCCGGTGATCCTTGCGGTATTCGCTTTCAATGCTCTCGGAAATCACGATGGCATCATCCATCAGGATACCGATGGCCATCAGCAGTGCCACCATGGAAATCATGTTGATGGTCACGCCCAGCGCACTCATGACCACCAGCCCGCCCAGAAAGGAAATCGGCAAACCCATCGCAACCCAGAAGGTATAGCGCCAGGTGAAAAACAGGAACAGCACTCCGGTGGCCAGCAGCAGCCCCTGCCAGCCGTTGCGCAGCAGCAGGTCAAGGCGGTCGCGCACAATCGAGGCCACATCCAGCACCACATGAATGTGAGTCCCTGTCGGCAGGCGCAGGTTTTCCGCATCCACAAACGCCTTGACTGCATCATAGACCCGGAGGGTATCGTCGGTCTGGTTCTTGCTCACCAACAGGACGGTGGCCGGCTGACCATTGATCTCGCTGCGCTGTTCCGGCACGGAAAATTCATCCCGGATGGTGGCAATGTCACCCAGACGCACTTCACCGCCATTATCGGTATTCATGATCACCAGAGCGGCCAGCTCCTGCGGGGTCCGGCGCAGGTTCTCAAAGCGCAGCTGGTAATTGCGCCCGGCGGTTTCCAGCACCCCGGCAGGCAGGTCCAGCGCCTGGGCACGGATCAGGTTGGCCACCTCCCGCACCGTCAGGCCATACTGCTGCAGGCTTTCCGCATGCAGCAGCACACTGTATTCATGGGTGGAAAAACCCGTCACTTCCACAATCGGCACATTCGGCAACGCCAGCATGCGGGTACGCACATCCTCCGCCAGCGCCTTGAGCTGCGGCTGCGGCAGGTCAGTGACGATCCCCAGTGCCACCACCGCATCAATCAGCCCCAGCTCCCTGACGGTCACATCCTCAACCTCCGCCGGAAAATCAGTCACACTGTCTACCGCTGCCTGCACATCATCCTTGAACTGCTTGATATCGCCATTTTCCTCCATTTCAGCGACCAGTGTTCCCAGTCCGTCACGGGCTTCACACTGCTGTTCCTTGAGGAAACTGATACCATCGGTGGCATCTTCCAGCCGGTTGCAGACCGCTTCTTCGACCTCGGACGGGCTGGCCCCCGGATACGGTACCGAAACCGAGACACGCGAGGCCTTGAGGCGTGGAAAGGTCTCCTTGTTGAGGCCCGGAACCGATGCCAGCCCCAGCAGGATAATGGCGACCATGAAGATATTGGACGCGGTCGGGTGCATGGCGAAATAACGGATCACGGTGCTCATGGGCGTTGATCCTGCACCGGCTCGGCCCGGGCCGCCTGATGCCCGTCATGCTGCCTGCCATCCACCCCGGCACCCTGATCCTGCGCAGCGGCGGCACTGGCTGCCGCCTGTGCATCTGCCAGCGTAATCAGGGGCATGCCGGGAATCACCGGAATCAGGTCATTCAGCACCACACGTTCCCCTTCGGTGATGCCGTCAGTGATTACGGCTTCACGACTGTCCTGCAAACGAATGGTGAGCGGGCGGATTTCCAGCTGGTCATCGGCATCCATCACATAGGCTTGACCCTGATGAATCGCATGGCGTGGCACGACCAGCGCCGGAATCGGCGGGGCCTGGATTTCCACCTGCACATACATGCCCTTGAGCAGCGGCAGCCTTTCACCCATCACCGTGTCATCCAGCGGGTTGGCCACCGCCACCACCACACCCAGCGTGCGCCGTACCGGATCGACCGCCTCGGCCAGGCGTACCACTTCCGCGTTCCAGACAGCGGTCTGATCCATCCCCACCAGCCGTACCCGTGCCGTCAGGTTCAGGGTATCCAGCAATTCACGGTTACCGGCAGCATGAAAGTTCAGGGTCTGCCCGTGCAGCGGCTCCAGCAATGCCGCCAGCTGACGTAGCGGAATTTCGGCACGGACCTCGACACCATCAGTATTAATGGCCTCAAACAGCACGCTGCCGGTGCTTACGAACTCACCCTGTTCGGCACCGACCTTGCTGATGCGGGCATCGAAGGGCATATTCACCACCGTGCGTCCGAGCGTGGTCTGCTGCCCCTTGACCTGCTCGCGTGAGCGTTCGATCTGGGCCACGGCGGCAGTCCGGCGGCTGGCATAGGTATCCAGCCGGCCCTGCAAATCCGTGACGGTCTGCTGGTACTGGATGATCTGTTGCTGCTGCTGCAGTACGCTCTGATCCTGGCTGGCCACGGAAGTATCCTGCTGGGTCAGCTGTTGCTCCTGCTGCACGATGGACTGCTGCTGCTGCACCAGGGACTGCTCCAGCTGCAGAATCTGCTGCTGTTTCTGGGCGATGGACTGCTGTTTCTGGGAAATTGCCAGCTGGCGCTGGGACACGGCCTGCTGCTGCTGGGTGACCACCTGCTCCTGGGCATCCACCTGGGTCAGCGGAATCAGCCGACGTTTGCCCAGCTCACTGATACGCGCCATTTCTTTCTGTGCCAAGGCCAGGTTTTTCTTCGCCAGCGTCAGATCAGACTGTGCCGGCCCCAGATCACTGCGGGTCAGGGCCAGATCCTGTTTGGCCAACTCCAGGTTCTTGCGCGTGATGCCCATATTCTGCTGCGCCAGATTGATATTGCGCTGAATCAGCCCGGTGTTTTTTTCGATCGGAGCGGCCTTGCGCCGGACATTGGCCATGTTTTGTTGCGCTGTCTTAAGGTTCTGCAATGCCAGTTTCAGGGCATTGCGGGTGTTTTCCTCCTCCTGCTGCAGCTGGGCCAGTTGCGACTGGCTGGCTGAAAGGTCAGCCCGAGTCTGGTTCAGGCTGGTCTGGTAGTCCTCCGGGTTGATCTCGATCACCCTGGTATCAGCGGCAATGCTGCCGCCTACACGCAGATCGGGGTGCAGAAAGCTGACCCGGCCACTGACCTCGGCCCGGCCTTCGTAGACGATTTGCGGCTCGACATCGCCATAGGCCACTACAGTGGGGGTGTAGTCCCGCCGGATGAGGGTCATGACCTCGACCGGGCGCGGGTCCATGGCGGTCTGCTGATGCAGCGGTGGCTGCTGGCGCTGGATCATGTAGCGTGCCCCCAGTACACCGACGGCAACCACCGCCAGCAGTAAAAGCAGGTTGAACAGTTTTCCCAGTATTTTCATGGCTGATCCACGGGTCATAAACCTGATAGTTGCAATATGCAACGATTATAAGACAGAATATCAACAACGCCTACTGCCCAGCCACAGGAAATGCAGCAATACCGTGAAATTGATAATAGACATTATCTGAAAAAGCCATCCTATCCATGGATCAGCCGGATCAATAATTTCCAATCCGTGATGCATTTCTGAAATTGTGCAGGCCGCAGGCCAGTTCCATCACCAAATCATCGAAGT
>Ga0116152_10000044_pt1 | contig 89605 bp, 88 predicted proteins | sample AD_UKC119_MetaG_FD_89894 | JGI IMG/M metagenome (GOLD analysis project Ga0116152, IMG submission 89894) | Active sludge microbial communities of municipal wastewater-treating anaerobic digesters from Hong Kong - AD_UKC119_MetaG | ecosystem: Engineered > Bioreactor > Anaerobic > Digestate...
GCGTATCCTCGACTTTATCCACTTTTTCAACCAAACCCTGGCGAAACCCTTCCGCTGGACTTACATCGGCAAGCCTCTACAGGTGTGAGTTATCCGACAGGTTTACGGGGCGATGTACTAGGCTGTTCAACATACACAGGATAAGTTGGAGCCACCGGTACCGGGTAGGGAATCCCGCCCAGCGTCACAAGGACAGGGAAACCAGGAAGCATGCCAATACCACAACGGATGGAGCGAGATCAAGAGAGCTTGCCGAGGTTAGGGTGTGATCAGTATGGAAGCTACGGATACTGGTGATAATGCATCAAAATCCGTAGAAAAAATGGCCAACATGGCTTGGGTATTTTTGCTTTCATTTGCAGAAAACAAAAAACCTGAACAAACCAGATAATCGCAAAATATTTCAGGCGATTGATTTATGGTGCCCGGAGCCGGGGTCGAACCGGCACGGTCGTTTCCAACCGAGGGATTTTAAGTCCCTTGCGTCTACCAATTTCGCCACCCGGGCGATAGGAAATGGAGGCTGAGGTCGGAATCGAACCGGCGTCCACGGATTTGCAATCCGCTGCATGACCACTCTGCCACTCAGCCAACCGGATAGTGGGTTTTATCCACTGAAAGTATTGATGAAAGATGCGTGGAGCGGGAAACGAGATTCGAACTCGCGACCCTAACCTTGGCAAGGTTATGCTCTACCAACTGAGCTATTCCCGCAATGCAAATCCCATGCGAACAAAAAAGCCCACATAAGGGGCTTTTTTTAAACTGGAGCGGGAAACGAGATTCGAACTCGCGACCCTAACCTTGGCAAGGTTATGCTCTACCAACTGAGCTATTCCCGCTTTACAGGCTGCGAATATTAATCGCGGGCCTGATTGCTGTCAAGCCTTAATTACTCATGCTTTCCAGCATGCTGAACAGGTCATTGGCCGGTCGATAACCCGGAATCAGGGTGCCATTACCGGCTATCAGCGCAGGCGTACCGGTCACACCCACTTTCTGCCCCAAAGCGTAATCATCAGCAACCGGATTGTCACAGGTTTTCTCTTCGATGGTCTGGCCGCTTTTGACCTTGGTCATGGCATCCTGCTGGTCTTCGGCACACCAGACGCTGACCATTTTCTTGTAGGTGTTGGAACCGATCCCGGCACGCGGATAGGCATAATAGCGCACCGTCACACCCAGCTCGTTCAGCTTGGGCACTTCAGTATGAAGCTTTTCACAAAACGGGCAATCCACATCAGTAAACACCGACAGGACATATTTCTCGTCACCCTTGGCTTTAAAGTCAATGGTTTTTTCTTCACCAGCAGCAACCAGCTCCGCCTTGCGGGCTGCGGCACGGGCATTTTCTGACAGGTTTTTGCGTGACTGGCCATCAATCATGTCGCCACTGATGAAATAACGTCCATCCGCACTGACATAGATCATCTCGGTTCCGAAAACCGCTTCATACACACCGGGAATGGGGGTGGTATTGACCGCATCCGGCACTTCACCAAACAGGGGTTTCAACTTTGCAGACAAGGTTTGAGCCACATTTTCATCAGCCTGAGACACACCCGCCATCAGCAAACTTCCGATGACAGCACCCAGCAACAGTATTTTCTTGTACATGATTTTCATTTTTCCTTAGCAAAACGGGTTGGGATACGGGGACCAAACCTGCTTACCAAGCAGCACCCCAGCCTAAATTATCAATAGACCGACATTAGCACAGCCAAACAGGTACGCCCATTAACAAACATTAATGCAGTCAATGCCTGATGACAGTCACGTTCAGCCAGACTCAGGCACGCGGATGATGCGCACCGTGCAACTGCTGCAGACGTGCCCTGGCAACATGGGTGTAAATCTGGGTGGTGGACAGGTCACGATGCCCCAGCAGCAACTGCACCACACGCAGGTCAGCACCATGATTGACCAGATGTGTGGCAAAAGCATGACGCAGGGAGTGGGGCGAAATCGGCTTGAAAATACCGGCTTCACGGGCATGACGCCTAACCAGATACCAGAATGCCTGCCGTGTCATCCCGGCCCCGCGGCTGGTGACAAACACCTGTTCACAAGCCCCCTTGCCCGCCACCAGTCCGGCCCGTGCCTGATCCAGATACCGGACCAGCCAGTCATGTGCCTCCTCCCCCATGGGTACCAGACGCTCGCGTCCGCCCTTGCCGCTCAAGCGCACCACGCCCTGCTCCAGAGCGACCTGCCCGAAGCGCAGCCCGGTCAGCTCCGACACCCGCAGGCCGGCCCCGTACATCAGCTCCAGCATGGCCCGGTCACGCACACCCAGCACCGAATCCACATCCGGGACCTGCAGCAGACGCTCAACATCCGCCTCGGACAGGGTATCCGGCAGCAGGTGACTCTTGCGCGGGGTTTCGATATGGGCAACCGGGTCTTGGTTGATGAGCCCCTCACGCAGCAGAAACCCATAAAAGGCCCGCAGGCTGGAAAGCAGACGGGCACTGCTGGAAGCCTCGGCACCGACCTCGAAACAGGCCCCCAGATAATCCAGCAGATCAGCCTGGGCAACACCGGCCAGAGTCTGGTCCCGGCCATGCAGCCACTGGCACAAACCGCGCAGGTCGCGCCCGTAGGCATCCAGCGTATTCTGTGCCACCCCGCGCTCGGCCCAGAACACATCCATGAAACGATCAATCAGCTGCTGCTCCGGGCAGGGACGATAGACCGGTCGCCCCTTACCTGCCTTGCTCACAATGCCCCCTGCCCATATTATCAGCCCGGCACCGGGCTGCCCATCAGGCTCGCAACCCGGTCCCGGTCCGGGCGCATGACAACCCCTTTCTCCGTCACCAGGGCATCCACCAGCCGCGCCGGGGTAATGTCAAAAGCCGGATTCCAGGCCTGTGCATGGGGTGGAGCCAGACGCTGGCTGGCACAGGACAGAACCTCATCTGCCGGACGCTCTTCAATCGGAATGTCATCCCCGCTGGCAGTAGTCAGGTCAATGGTACTGGTCGGTGCCACCACCATGAACCTCACCCCGTGAAACCGTGCATTCACCGCCAGTCCGTAAGTACCGATCTTGTTGGCCACATCCCCGTTGGCGGCAATGCGATCAGCCCCGACAATGGCCCAGGAAACCTGCCGCTGCTTCATCAGGTGGGCAGCGGCCCCGTCACAGATCAGGCTCACCGGAATCCGGTCACGCATCAGCTCCCAGCTCGTCAGGCGACTGCCCTGCCACCAGGGCCGGGTCTCATCGGCATAAACCTGTGCGATACGCCCTTCCGCATAAGCCGAGCGGATTACGCCCAGTGCCGTGCCATACCCGCCGGTTGCCAGCGAACCGGTATTGCAATGGGTGATGACGGACTGACCAGCGGGAATCAGGGCACTGCCCAACCTGCCCATGGCATGATTCGCGGCAATGTCTTCCTCGTGAATACAGTGTGCCAGCTCCAGCAGGCGCGCTACCGGGTCATCCTCATCCGGAATACGATCCAGGGCACGGGTCATGCGCTGCAAGGCCCAGCGCAGATTCACTGCCGTCGGGCGTGCATGGGCCAGCAGCTCGACATCCGGCATCAGGCGCTTGCGCCAGTCCTGCGGATATTGTTTAAAACTTCGCCTTGCTGCCAGCACCAGACCATAGGCCGCCGTTATCCCGATCGCCGGTGCACCCCGGACCACCATTTTCCGGATTGCATCAGCCACTTCATCAACCGCATAAAGCTGAACATAAGTTTCAGCCTGTGGTAACTTGCGCTGGTCAAGCAGTTCCAGGTGGTTGTCCCGCCATGCCACTGCCCTGATGGAATCATGTCCGTTCATGATCAGCCATTCCAAACCTTACAATATGTTAATGTTACAGCAATTGCATGAAGATTGAATCACTTGTCAGCGCCCGCTGGCTCATTACCGCCGACGGGAATGACCGGGTGCTGGAAAACCACGCCCTGCTTATCGAGCAGGGCCGGATCATGGATATTCTGCCGGCTGTCACCGCCCGCCAGCACATCCAGGCCGGGCAGCAATACCACCTTCCGCACCATGCCCTGATGCCGGGCCTGATCAATGCCCATACCCATGCTGCCATGAGCCTGATGCGCGGTCTGGCTGATGACCTGCCGCTGATGCCGTGGCTGCAACAGCATATCTGGCCGGTCGAGGCACGCTGGGGTAGCGAGGAATTCGTTCATGACGGCTCGCGTCTGGCCATGCTGGAAATGCTGCGCTCGGGAACCACCTGTTTCAACGATATGTATTTTTTCCCTGAAGCCACGGCCCGGGCTGCCAGGCAGGCCGGCCTGCGCGGGGTCATCGGCCTGATCATGCTCGACTTTCCCAGCAACTACGCCCCCGGACCGGAACAATACCTGGACAAGGCACTGGCCCTGCACGAGGCCCTGAAACCGGATGCCCTGATCCACACCGCCTTTGCCCCGCACGCCCCCTATACCGTTTCCGACCCGCACCTGCTCCGGCTCGGGGATGAAGCACGGCGGCTGGGTATTCCGCTGCATATGCATGTGCATGAAACCGCCACCGAAGTGGCACAGGCAGAAGCACAGGAAAACAGTGAACGCCCGCTGGCACGGCTGGAGCGCCTGGGCCTGCTGGATGAACATTTCCTGGCAGTACACATGACCCAGCTGGAAACCAGGGAAATGGAACATCTGGCACAGGCCGGTGTCCATGTCATTCATTGCCCGGAATCCAACCTGAAACTTGCCAGCGGCTTCTGTCCTGTGGCAAAACTGCAGGCTGCGGGTGTTAATGTGGCCCTGGGCACCGACGGAGCCGCAAGCAACAACGACCTGGACATGCTGGGCGAGATGAAAACCGCCGCCCTGCTCGGCAAGGCAGTTGCCGGTGATGCGGCGGCGTTACCGGCCCGGGAGATGATTCGCATGGCAACCATCAATGGTGCCAGGGCACTGGGGCTGGAACAGGTCACCGGATCGCTTGAAACCGGAAAATCTGCCGATCTGATTGCGGTCAATTTTGGCGAACCGGAATCCGTGCCACTGTATGACCCCGTTTCACATCTGGTTTACTGCACCACCCGTAACCAGATTACTCATGCCTGGGTCGCCGGTCGCCTGCTGATGGACAGACGCCGACTGACCACCCTGGACGAAGCCGACATTGTGGAGAAGGCAAAATCATGGCAACGCCGACTGGAACCAACCCATGCTTAATGTAGACCCGAATGAAATCAGCAAGTTTGAGGCCATTGCCCACCGCTGGTGGGATCGTGAAAGCGAATTCCGGCCCCTGCACCAGATCAACCCCCTGCGCCTCAACTATATTGACAGCCGGGCCGGGGGCCTGCGCGGCAAACGCGTGGTGGATATCGGCTGCGGTGGCGGCATTCTGGCCGAAAGCATGGCCCGCCGGGGGGCGGAGGTCAGCGGTATCGACATGGGGGAAACGCCCCTGAATGTAGCCAGCCTGCATGCCCTGGAATCCGGCCTTGCCATCGATTATCGGCAAATCAGTGCCGAGCAGCTGGCCCAGGAGCAACCGGAAGGCTTTGATGTGGTCACCTGCATGGAAATGCTGGAACATGTACCGGATCCGGCGTCCGTGATCCGGTCCTGTGCTGCACTGGCCCGGCCGGGTGGGCACCTGTTTTTTTCCACCATTAACCGTAACCCGAAGGCATTCCTGTTTGCCATTGTCGGGGCTGAGTACGTGCTGAACCTGCTGCCACGGGGTACCCATGAATACGGCAAGTTCATCCGTCCTTCGGAACTGGAGCTGGCCGCACGGAAGGCAGGCCTGAACATTAACCATATCAGCGGCATGACCTACAATCCGCTGTTTCAGAGCTACCGTCTGGGCAAGGATACCGGCGTAAATTATCTGGCACATTTTTCCAAGGAAAGCTGACTCATGCGACCGTTTCCAAGAACAACAGCATTTATCCTGCTGCTGGCACTGCTGTTGTCCGGCTGTAGTGTCAATTATGAAAATGTCGAATTACGCCCTGACGGACGTCCGCAAATGCCCAATATCAGCGGCCAGATGGAGCGCAACATCCGTGATCTGGCCGGTGCCCTGCTGCAGCTGGGACCCAATGTCAGTCGCAGCGAGGCCATGGAAATTGCTTATGACGCCTATATCTACCCGCTGTATCTGGCCGACGCCTGGAATGTCACCTGGCCACCGCTTTACCACAACACCCTGCGCAACTCCAAGGTGCGCATCAAGGGACTGTGCACCGACTGGGCCGATGCCATGGTCAGCATGGTGCGACGCAAAAACCTCCAGACTTTCGACATCTACTGGGGTGTCGCCTTCAAGGGTGACCCCTGGCGTGAACACAGTACCCTGCTGGTCACGGCCAAGGGCCAGCCATTCTATTCCGGCATTATTCTTGACCCCTGGCGCAATTCCGGCAAACTCTACTGGCTCAACCCGCTCAAGGACCCGACCTATGTGTGGAAATACCACGCTGGTCCGTTCGGTCCCCTGCCGGCACTGAATGGTGCACAGGTCCGGGCCTCGGTGCTGGCTCCACCGCGCTGGTAAAACGGGCAGAATAACCCTGCTGCAGGACAGGCTGGTTTATCCACCCTGTCCCCATGGGAGTATTCCCATACCCCGTGTTCAGGCACTTATACTATGAACCCGGAACCGACATCAGGTGAGAAGGGATCATGCGCATACGACTCAAGGCCAAATGGCACCGGCAGGAACGTGAAGTCTCGCTCGAAGATACCGTGAGCGTACTGGCCTTCAACGCCTGGAAAATAGGCATGCAGACCCTGCTGGAGATCGAGAACCAGAATTTCCAGACCGACACCCAGATGCAGCGCATGGCCGTGCTGGAGGAAATCACGGCTTTTCTGGTCCACGTGCTGGACCGGCATGCCCATGAGCTGATGGATGAGCCGGATCGGGCACAGTTTCTCACTACCTATGCCCTGAAACTGGCGGATCAGGTACAGGACAATTCACGCGACTTTGCCGGCCCCGGAGATTACCGCACCCCGTTCATCAACCGGCTCAACCGGCGTCTGGAAGATTACGCGGAAACCCGCTGGGACAGCACGAGGCAGGAGCCGGGGTTTTCCATGAGCCGGGTATTCGGCAATGCGGTGGCGGAAAGCCTGGGGCCACGGGATCGCCAGTGGGTACTGGATTACATCCAGCGGGTGCTGATGCCGGAAATGCTGGAGCCGTATGGCAAAATACTGACAAGGCTGGGATTCAGGCGCAGTCCGGAAAGCCTGAAAAGTTAACGATTTAGATGAGCTGAAAAACCGGCATGGCTGGCCCGGACAGCCGGGGGTGATACCCCGTCAAAGGCGGGACAGGCTGCAGCAGATCGCCGCAGCCTGTCATCCGGATCAGGTATTGTTGGCCGCAAACGGATGCTCGGCATTCTTGTTTGCCAGCACATCCTGAACGCTGGGTGTACCGGAAACTGCACGTTCCAGGGCTTCCTTGGTTGCCTTGTAGTTATACTCCTCGATCTTGGCATCATCGGCAGCATCCCAATGGATGAACACACCGACGCAGATATAAAGATCGTCAGCCTCATCAGCCGGAATGGTGCCCTCAGCCACACACTCCATCACCGCACGTGCAACGCCACGCTGGGCCGGGCCGAACATCTGTACCGCCTGACGTGCGCCCTTGATGGTCACCTTGTTGAACATCATGGTGTTGGGCTTGGCCGGGACATTCGGGGCCACTACCGCCAGCAGACTGGTGAAACCATCCTTGTTGTTGACCAGCCCGGTACAGAAAGCAGTTTCAGCCGCTGAACCGCGCGGGCCAACCAGCAGGTCAATATGGGCAACTTCATTCCCGTCACCAACCAGTGACTCACCTACCCGGACATTATTGATCTTGGCCATCAGGATTTCCTCCTTACATTAAAAAACAATCATGTATGAACAATACAAAAAATGACATGCCCAACGCTTGCCGACATGCCCCCTCCGGAAAACACCGGCTTACCGGCATGTTGCCATGCAAGGGACCGATGTTCTACCGCAATTCCCGATCATTTCCCAGCACTTTCACCCGAAATCGGCACCCATTCCAGCAATGTTGCCGCAAAAAGGCTGGCGACCACCAGATCGGCGCTGGTTCCCGGATTAATGCCCTGCTGTTTCAGCTCCTGATCAAATGCCAGCAACTGTTCCCTGATTCCGGCATCAACCGCCTGCCGACAAGATATCAGTAACTGTATCGCCCGTTCCTGCAATGCCCGTGCTGCCGCTTCACCCTGCTTGCGCTGCACCAGCGTATCCGGAAACGCCGCCAGAAACGTCAGAAAAACCCCGCTCAACGCCTCCGGCAGTGACAGCCCCTGCTCAAGCCCCTGCATCAGAGCTTCAAGACCAGTCCCCAGCACATCCTCAAACGCATGAGCATACTGCCGGGCAATCCGGTCACGCGCCTGCGCCACCCGCATGATATCCAGCAAACCGGTTCGGGCCGGCTCCCGCACGTCATGGGTTACACTGTCTCCCAGCCCGCCAGGCTGAGCGACCCGAATGGCGGCAAAGACCTGCTCAGCCTCCTGCTGATCCAGCTGCTCCAGCACGGCAGCCAGTGCCACCCGCAGTTTTTCAACACCCGCCACAGCACCGGATACCCCGGTCTGATCAAGCCTCAACCGTTCAGCAGCACAAGCCAGCGGAACACACAGCAGCACAATCCCGAGATTGGTATTGCAGCCGACCACTGCCCGGGTTGCCTCAACAGCACCAAGCACACGGGCACCCACACCCAGCTCCTGCCGGGCTACCCAAGGTGCGGCAATGGCGGCACTGCGGACAAAATCCCGTACCTGCATGCCGTGCCCGGCACCATAAACACTGACATTGCCAGGCTTCAGGGCCTCAAGCTCCGCCTCGCAGGCGGCCTGAAACGCTGCCGCAATCCAGGCTTGTCGGGCCTGCCGGTCTTCAGGCATCACCATCCGGACGCTATCCGGCGGCAAGGTCAAACGAGCGGTACAACAAGTGGCTGTCCAGTTGCCCCCCCAGAAAGGTTTTGCCACTGTCCAGTACCGTTACCGCCACCCGTGACGGGCTGAACAGCAGTGGGTCGACCTGGAAAAAGTCATACTGGTAATCGGCAAATACCTGGGCAAACGGTTTGCCATAATCACGGGAGGTTGAACAGGGCAGACGCTGCGCCAGCTGTTCCGCCTCGGCATCGCTGCTGCTGACAAACAGGTGTACCTGGCCACCGAACAGAATGGTGTCATTGGTACGCCCCATGGCGGCCAGCCCCTCCCCAACCGGTGGTGGCAGGGGAGTGGTCCCGAGGGCATCAACAATGTGCTCCAGCGGAAAACCCAGCTCATGCGCTTTGTGCAAGCCCACTTCCACCACCCGCGCCGCAATCTGCACCACCCCGGCCAGACTGCCGGTCGGGGTCAGGATCAGGGTCAACCGTACCGGCTCCAGCCCGCAATCGGCAGCCACTTTGTCCGCCAGCCCCGGCGGGGGCAGGCGATCCGTCTCCAGCACCAGGCAGCTCGATATAGCCTGATCATGATAGCCCAGGGTCTGAAACAGCGGCTCGCGCCGGGCCAGTGCCCGTGCGGGGCCGGAACCCAGTGCATGAAACTTTTTGCCCGGACGGGCCGGGTCATCAATACCCAGATTCCAGCCTGCATACTGGCTGGCCAGGCAGGCCAGCACCGGCTGACTGGTGGTGACACTGACCTGCCAGGGCCAGTCGGCAAAGGCCGGATTGGCCACCAGCCGGACATCACCCAGACCGGCCATGCAGATGGCGGCAATGCGTCGCCCGGCTTCCAGGCTGCCACGCACATTAATACCGGCATCAACCACGGTACAGCCGTTGTCCATTCGGCTCACACCCAGCCGCAACCGGGCCGCATCCTGTATCAATGCCGCCACCAGCGGCTGGCTCAGGGCATTGACACTGACTGCCGGATCAGACGGGGCCGTGCTCATACCAGCTCCCGTGCCAGCTGGTAAGCATCCGGAAAGTCCAGCATCTGGACCTTGTCCGCAGCCAGCATGCGCTTGAACAAGCCATGCTGGGTCTTGTACTTGACATTGCCGATGGCCAGCGCCCCGATGCCAACCGCCCCGTCAACTGCTGTCAGGGCCACACCCTTGTCGTGCACGCCCACGCCCTCAATACCGGCAGGCGGTACCGCATTCACATCAGCGGCAACCACCAGCCGCCTGGCCTGCTTCAACATGTCTGCGGTCAGAATCCGGATACCGGCCTTGGCAGCCGTAATCACGACATCCGCGTCTTCCAGCGCCTCCATCTTGAAGGCCGCAGTCTGGGCATCCCTGATTGGCAGGGCGACCTGATACCGTTCTGCAAAACGTGCCACCACGGCATCACGCTTCTCATCATGCGGTGTCAGGCGTGCCAGTACCGGCTCCCCACCCGCCTGTGCCACCAATACGGCTGCACTGATACCGACCGGGCCGCCACCGTAGATCACCACCTTGCACCCGGCCAGACCGTTGCCGGTCTTGAGCTTCAGCTGTTTCTCGATCATGGCCACCATGGCCCCGGCGGTGGTATAGGCCCCGTTCGGGTCGGTAAACACCCCGACTTCAAACGGCGGTACCTGTGCTTCGCGGGCAGCGGCAAACATGTCGGCAGCCACATTGATGTCCCAGCCCCCGATAAAAACACCGGTACTGGCAAAACGTCCGGGTGGACGCGAAAAAATGGCATCCTGTACCAGCGCGCGGGTTTCCTCCGGGCTGACCCCGGTATAAGGCACAATAACGCCAAAACCGGCATCGGCAGCCATATTCACATCAAAGGGACTGACATGGCTGGTCGGTACCAGCATGTGAAGAATACGGGGGGGGGTGCTCATGCTTTTTATCCTGCTGTCTTCTGTAATTGGTCCTGTCGCTCACGGTCACCGCTGAATACCGTCAGGCTCGCAGCCTGACTGCGCGGGGTGGCGACCACAAACGTCAGCGCCGGATGATGCTGCCATTGCTGCTGCAGCTGTGCCTGCAGCTGATGGGCATCCTGCGGGTCCGGGCACAATACAAAACCGGTCGGCCCCCAGGAACTCTGCCCCAGCCCGACCCGGCCCTGCTGCGCCAGTGTTTCCAGTATCCCGGCCACCTGGGGGCTGGTGAAACGTCCGCCCTGCATGGGGGAAAAGTAGTCTCCCATGACCTGCTGAATCTGGCTGATGGCACGACCGAAACGCTGAAAGTCGGCCTCGGCCAGTGCCGGCAGCACCTGCATCAGCGCCAGACGGCACAGCTGGCCGGCCTGGGCCTCGGTAAAGGCCGACAGGGTCTGAAAGGCACGCACCTCTGCCCCGCCACTGATGCCGATGCGCCCGCGATCAAACAGCAGCAGCACCCGCCACGGGGATGGCAGGGCCTGACGCACGATGGTCGGCGGAACCTGATCAGGGTCCGCATCCTCGCTGCGCCCCCCGTCAATAATGAAACCACCCTGCTCAAAACTGCCGATGCCGATGCCGGAGCGGGCACCCCGTCCCAGTACCCCGGCCACCTGTGCCGGTGTTGCCGGCAGGTTCAGCAACCGTGCCATGCCCATGCCGCAGGCCAGCCCCAGCTGGGTACCGGAGCCGAGTCCCGAGTGAGCCGGGATGGCTGATGCTATCTCGATACGCACCCCCAGCGGCCAGCCCAGGCGTTCATGCAGACGGCGCACATAACGCTCGGCCCGGGCAGCATCCGGTCCGTGTATCTGCAGACGCTCGGCAGGACGGATATGAAGCTGGTAGGCCGGTTCGTCCAGTGCCAGCCCCAGACTGCCGAAACGACGTTCAAGGCTGCCGTTCAGGTCCAGAAACCCCAGATGCAGACGGGCCGGAGCCGTGATGCTGACAGCGGCTGAGGCATAACGTGCTGCCGGCATGGAGGCGCTCAGGCCTGATCCTGAAACAGGCTGTGCAGGTATATCTTGCCCTTGCCCAGTTTGCCACCGTAGTTACCGGTATGGATGGCCAGCACGCCCGGCATGGTGGTAGCGGCTTCGATACCGACCTTCATGCCCTCACGCACATCCGCATCACGCGGCCCGCTGACAATAATCTCGTACACACACTTGACCGACTCCCACAGGTGGGTATCTGCCGGGCGCGGCTCAATGGTCGGGCAGTATTTATCATTGGTGGTCGCCACCATGTCAGTGTATTTTTTGGCCCCGACCTTGGAGCCGCTGGCAGCACACTTGACCACGACCAGGGGCACCTTTGCGGTTTCCTCCAGGGTCTTTTCTGCTGCAGCCAGCGCGTTTTCATCCGAATCGGCCAGGATCAGGAACATCCCGCCGGTCACCGCCTCACGGGTGGCAAAACGACGTTCAACATGCAGCCAGCCGTCCATGCGCGGGATACGGTAGACGGTACGCCCGCCGAATGCCTCGATTTCCTGCTCGAAACCATCGCCGAAACGCGGAATCACGGTCCCCTCCAGGTCCACGCTCCCCTCGGCCAGCGCCGGCGGCAGCATGTCAAACACACTGGTCTTGGGATTGGGCACCACACCCTTGCGGATACGCAACGCCAGACACTGGGTCAGCTGCTCCAGTTTGCGGTCCATCATCTGGATCAGGAAGCCGGGGCGTCCATCCGGTGTTTCCTGAGCAGAGAGTTCCCGCTCCAGGGTCGCCTCACACGGCGGCGCGGTGGCGGAACGGCCCAGCCCCTTGGCTTCCAGCGCCGCCTCCAGTGCCCAGCGCCGGTTGACGCTGGTCACCAGCACTCGCACCATCTGTGCACTGAAGGTCTCGGAGTAATCATCCTGAATCGGAATATTGTTGATGCGCAGTTCCGCCATACATCCTTCTCCCTAATGTTCTGAATCGTTCTGAACGCAATTGGCCTCATGATAGCAGCCCACTACCGGCCTTGACCGCAGATTAATACCGGTAAACTTTATTCCTTGGTCCCGATTGGCTATAGTCTGACTCTGACCACCCAGAAAGACAGTCCAACCAAAAACAAAAAACATCAGCGGAATCTCAGTCCTGTCCGAACACTATACCGGCAAAGTTGGCAAAAGGTTGGAACCTTTTGTCGTCATCCCCGCCGGGGGAGATGGAGGAATGCATGACATCTGCAAGACTTGTTGATGAATCGCTGGTTCAGCGACGCCTGCATACAGAGCGTCAATGGCAGGCATTCGTCTCCGGCAAGCCGCTGCCGTCCACGGGCGGCAACCGCGGAAACCGCGACATCCCCGCCTCCTGGCAACGCAGCGCCCACACTATCCCGCCCCAGAATGATTATGTGGTGCCCCGCGATGACGAACAGACCGCCGGTCTGCGCTGGAAAAACTCGCCCCTGCGTCAGGCCGCCGAACCGGAGCTGGGCCGTATCCGTCAACTGGTACAGGAAGGCTCGCTGGTGGCCGCCCTGTCCGATGCCCGGGGGCACCTGCTCTGGACCTGTGCCAGCAAGCCCATGCGTGCCCAGGCCGAAGCCGTCAACTTTGTCGCTGGCGGCCACTGGAACGAATCCTCGGCGGGGACCAATGCGGTTGGATTGACGGCTGCCCTGCGCCGCTCCACCACCGTTTTTTCCTGCGAACACTACCTGCCCTACGTGCATGACTGGGTCTGTTACGCCTCCCCCATCCTGCACCCGCGTACCAGGGAAATGCTCGGTGTACTGGACATTTCGGCCCTGTGGGAGCATCACACCCCGCTGGGGCCTTCGGCTGTCAAGGAACTGGCCGGCTCCATTGCCAGACGCCTGCCCGACATCCAGCCGCGTGCCGAACTGGAAATCTTCGCGCTGGGCCAGCCCAAGGTCCATTTCCGTGGCAAACTGCAGCACCTGTCCCACCGCCAGATGGAAATCCTGAGCCTGCTGGCGCTCAACCCCCAAGGACTGACGCTGGATGCCTTCCACGCCGCACTGTATGGCGACACCGCCATTTCCACCTCGACCCTGAAAGCCGAGCTTTCGCACCTGCGCCGCCTGCTCGACGGTCAGGTCAGTTCGCGCCATTATCGCCTGACGGTCCCGGTCTGGGCGGACTTTATCGAATTCTGGCAACTGCTGCGCCGCAACCTGACCCAGGATGCCATCGGCATTTACCGGGGGCCGTTCCTGCCCCAGAGCAACTCACCGGAGCTGGAAGAATGGCGTCACTGTCTGGAGGCCGCCCTGGGACGGGTACTGGATAACTGTGACGATTTTTCCATGCTGGTGGATAAAATGTGCCGGGGTTCAGTCGGCAGCGAACTGGTCAGGGAACGTCTGGAATTCCTGATTGCCAGGCAATAATCATCACTACGACCACCAACGCTGGAGTATATCAAAGTGGAACTGTTCAACTATCACAGGGGCTCAAGCCCCCTGCTGCTCAGCATGCCGCATTCCGGTACCGAACTGCCGGCAGACATCGCCGCCCGGCTGGTTCCGGAAGCACTCAAACAGCCGGATGCCGACTGGCACATTCCGCGCCTGTATGACTTTGCCAAAGCCATGGGAGCCACCATTGTCCAGGCAACCCACAGCCGCTATGTGATCGACCTCAACCGCCCCCCCGACAATGTCAGCCTCTATCCGGGACAGGCCACCACCGAACTGTGTCCGTCCACCTTTTTCAATGGTGATCCGATCTACCGGGATGGTCAGGGCCTCGGCGAAGGCGAACAGGACGAGCGCCGGGAACGCTACTGGCAGCCCTACCACGACAAGCTGGCCCGGGAGCTGGAGCGCATTCATGCAGAACACGGCCATGCCTTGCTTTATGACTGCCACTCCATCGCATCACAGGTGCCGCGTCTGTTCGAGGGCACCCTGCCGGTGCTGAATGTCGGTACGGCACGCTCGGAAAGCTGTGATCCGGCCATTGAACAGGGCATTGCCAACGTGCTGCAACACAGCGATTTCACCCATATCATCAATGGCCGCTTTGTCGGTGGCTACATCACCCGCCATTACGGAAACCCGACAGAGCAGCGTCATGCGGTACAGATGGAACTGGGACAGGACAGCTACATGGACAGAGGCCCTTCTTTCGCTTATCGTGACGATATTGCCCCCCGCCTGCAAACCGTGCTGCAGCAGGTTCTCGACAGCATGCTCAACTGGCGGCCCTGACCCAGCAACACCAAGGAGAAAACATGAGTACTGCCATTCCTACCGACTCCATCCTGCGCCGGCACTACGAACAGCTGCAGTCTGCCGGAGGCGCTGCCGCATCTGTAGCCGCCAGCGCTGGCGTCACTGCCGCCCTGCTGCCGGAGGATTCCATCCTGCACCGGCATTACGAACAGGCCCAGGCCGCACTGCAACAGTTCCGGGAGGAAGCCGGGGCCGCCATGGATGATGTGCTGGCTGAAACCGGCAAGGTCATGAAACAGGCCGGGGAAAAACTGGATCAGGTCGAGGATCGGCTCGAAGCCGGCTACGAGCAGGCAAAGCAACAGGCCGGTGCGGTCATGGATGATCTGGAGCGCAAGGCGAAAGCGGCAGCAGAAGAAGCCGGAGCCACCGTGAGCCAGACAGCAGCGGCAGCGCGTCAGGGGCTGGAGGAAACCAAAGCGGACCTGTCCCGCAAAGCCACTGAATCCAGAGGGTTTTTCAGCCGCCTGTTCAGTAAAATCTTCGGCAGCTGACCCGGCCCCCGTGTCCGGTCTCCGGCCCTGAACCGATAACACATACCGACCACCCCGTAAGGAGAGTCATGTCCCTATTTCTCGGCCTCGGCTCCAATCTGGGAGACCGGCGAGCCAATCTGTCCCGTGCCATCCGCCTGCTGGAGCAGAAGGGTCTCACCGTTCTGCGCATTTCCCCGGTGGTGGAATCACCGGCCCTGCTCCCCGAAGGGGCACCGGCAGACTGGAACCTGCCCTACCTCAATCTGGTTCTGGAGGCGCAGACACCCGCCTGCGACCCGGAACAGCTGCGGCGCTGGATCATTGAAATCCAGAACGGCATGGGGCGCTCCAACGCCTCCCGCTGGGCTCCCCGCCCCATGGATATCGACATCCTGCTCTGGGATCAGGCCATCATCCAGACCGATACCCTGACCATTCCGCACCTGGGCCTGCTCAAGCGCGGTTTTGTCCTCAGCCCGCTGCTGGCGCTGGAGCCGCAGTTACGCATTCCGGGCCGACCAGACCAGACCCTGCTGGAATGGTCCCGAGACCTGCCTCACCACATCCCGCTGTGGATGGGGATTGTCAACCTGACTCCGGATTCGTTTTCTGACGGTGGCCGGTTCCAGGATTGGGAACAGATTGATCCCCATCTGGACGCCATGACCGCTGCCGGGGTCCAGATTCTGGATCTGGGGGCGGAATCCACCCGCCCCGATGCCACGCCCCTGAGTGCGGAGGCAGAGTGGGCACGGCTGGAGCCGGTCCTGAGCCGGATACGGGACAAATACCGCAACGAACACCTGCGCCCGCTGGTGAGCATTGATACCTACCACCCGCCAGTAGCCGCCAGAGCGCTGGAGTTGGGGGCCGACATTATCAATGATGTGGGCGGGCTGACCGACCCGGCCATGTGCGAACTGGCGTGCAGCTACCCGGATCATGATTTCATTGCCATGCACAACCTCGGGCTGCCCGCCAGCCGCGACCGGCTGTTGCCTGCCAATTGTGATCCGGTGGAGGAAGTGGAACGGTGGCTGCTGACACAACGGGAACACTGGGAGCGCCGGGGCCTGAATCTGTCCCGACTGATCTTCGACCCCGGCATCGGTTTCGGCAAGGACGGGCTGCAGTCCCAGAAGCTGCTGCAACAGGCAGCACGCTTCCGCAATCACGGCCTGCGCGTCCTGATCGGGCACTCACGCAAGTCGTTCATGAAGAATTTTTCCGGCATGGAGCCACTCAACAAGGATATGGCCACCATCGGAGCCAGCCTCAACCTGAGTCGGCAGGGTGTGGATATTCTCCGGGTGCACAATGTTCCCCTGCATGTTGCCGCCTACCGTGGCTGGACACATCTGGAAGGGGTCTGACCGGTTCTTCAAGATCAGGGCTGGCAAGGTTCCTGCCAGTCCTGTACACAAGGTACTGACCCCGTGTACTGACGACCCGGCGGCCTACCGGCCCTCATTCACGCTGCAGCAACCGGATACCACCTTGTAACTGTTCACCACTGCGGTAACCGCATAGGGATAATTGCGCTCCGACATGCCGTCACTGCAGCTTTCCACCTTTTCCAGAAAAGCCGAGGTCAGGGCATTGCCGCGCCGCCCGCCGACCACGGCAATGCGGGTATTGTTGACCGAGCGCTGACGGAAGCTGACATCCACGGAAAACTTCGGCCCGTCCGCCAGTTCAATGGCCATTTTCTTTTCACTGATGTTGATGCTCCAGAACGGCTCGGTTCCGCGACATTCCATCACCACCCCCGGATCATTGCGCCGGGGTGTACCCGGCTCATAGTTGCTGGTCTGCACATCTTCCAGCAGGTAGTAACGATTGACCCAGCCCTGCCTGCCAGACCAGGAAATTTTCACCCAAGTGCTGCGCCCGACCTGCCGGGTTTCCCCGGTCAGCAGAATCCCCTTGGCATTATGGGGAATTGAAGCCACCACCTTGCTGCCCTCCACACCGGGCTGATTGCGCATGTTGAGTTTGTCATCCGGGGCCACATGCACCACGGAATAAATGCGTGCAGTCTCCGCTGCCGCAGCCGTCCCTGCGGCAGCAAGCAGCAATCCAAATCCCAGCATCAGAACACTGACCCATCCGGCAGCCTGTCTCATCATCATCGCTCCTGTTCACGATTCACCTGTCAATCACGATCTGTTAGGCATCGGAGTGTCGTCTGAATTCCCTGATCAGCGTCATTATCTGCCTTTATTCCCGTTTTTTGCTGATTTTTCATGCATTTTACTGCATACACCTTCCCGGCTGCACTTGCCGGTTGTCTGCAGAGCCGGTGCCGGGGATAATCATTTCCTTTCACGGTATGGTGCGACCCAGGTAACAGGTAATGGCTGGCAAGATTTTTATTGAAACCCACGGCTGTCAGATGAATGAATACGATTCGGCCAAGATGCTGGACGTATTGCGCGAGTACGAGGGCATGGAGCTCACCGGTGATCCGGCAGAGGCTGACGTGCTGCTGCTGAATACCTGCTCCATTCGGGAAAAGGCCCAGGAAAAGGTATTCTCGCAAATCGGGCGCTGGCGTCCCTTGAAGGAGAAGAATCCCGACCTGATCATCGGAGTGGGCGGCTGTGTCGCCAGCCAGGAGGGTGAAGCCCTGCGTGAACGTGCTCCGCTGGTGGATGTGGTCTTCGGCCCCCAGACCCTGCATCGTCTGCCGGACATGGTGCGCAAGGTCCGCCGTGAACGCCGCCCCGTGGTCGACATCAGCTTTCCGGAAATCGAGAAATTCGACCGCCTGCCCGAGCCGCGTGCGGACGGCCCGACCGCGTTTGTATCCATTATGGAAGGCTGCAGCAAATACTGTACCTTCTGTGTGGTGCCTTATACCCGTGGCGAGGAAATCTCGCGTCCGTTTGATGACGTGATTGCCGAAGTAGTCCAGCTCGCGGCTCAGGGGGTACGTGAAATCAACCTGCTGGGTCAGAATGTCAATGCCTATCGCGGCCCCATGCACGATGGCACCCTTGCCGATCTGGCCCTGCTGATCCAGTATGTGGCTGCCGTGGAAGGCATCGACCGCATTCGCTATACCACCTCACACCCGAACGAATTCAGCAACAGCCTGATCGATGTCTACGCCAGTGTGCCGGCGCTGGTCAATCACCTGCACCTGCCGGTACAAAGCGGCTCGGATCGCATTCTGGCCGCCATGAAACGCAATCACATGGCACTGGAATACAAGTCAAAAATTCGCCGCCTGCGTAAAATTCGCCCCGACATCAGCCTGTCATCCGACTTCATCGTCGGCTTTCCGGGAGAAACCGATGCCGACTTCGAGGACACCATGAAGCTGATTGAAGCTGTCGGTTTTGATCACAGTTTCAGCTTTATCTACAGTGCCCGTCCCGGCACACCGGCAGCAAATCTGGCGGATGATACTCCGATGGCGCTCAAAAAGGCGCGACTGCAACGCCTGCAGACCCGTATTCAGGCCATGGCCGCTGCCATCAGTACCCGGATGGTTGGCACTACCCAGCGGGTGCTGGTGGAAAAACCCTCGAAAAAAGACCCGAAGCAGATGGCCGGACGCACAGAAAATAACCGTGTGGTCAATTTTGACGGGCATGTACGCCTGATCGGGCATTTTGTCGATCTTGAAATCACCCGCGCCTATCCCAACTCGCTGCAAGGCAGGGTGGTGGCAGTCGAAACCCGGGCTGGCAGCATGAATATGGAACCGGTCTGAAGCCGCGCTGAGCGCGGTAGCAGTAAGCCCCAACGATCAAGGAAGGCTCAAGGATGTTGCACTGTCTGCGTTATTTCTGGATGCTTGCCTGCTGCATCACCGCCCCGGCGGCTGCCGCCCTGCACCTGCCCGCACTCATCAGCGACAATATGGTGCTGCAGCAGCAGACCCAAGGCCACTTGTGGGGTTGGGCAGAGCCGGGGGAGCAGGTAAGCGCCAGCCTGGCCGGGCGTACCGCCGATACCGTGGCCGATGTGGCAGGACGGTGGTCACTCTACCTGCCCCGGGTTCCTGCCGGGGTTTATGCGCTGCATCTTCAGGGCATCGCCCCCACCGGCACGACCAGCAGCCACACCCTCCGGAATGTCGCCGTTGGCGAAGTCTGGGTGGCAGCCGGGCAGTCCAATATGGAATGGCCGCTGAGTCAGGCCGCCGATGCCGAACAGACCCTGGCACAGGCTGATCACTCTGAAATACGGGTGTTTAACGTTCACAAGCAAACCGCCTTAAGCCCGCAGGATGACGTATCCGGTTACTGGGATGTATTGACCCCGCAGACAGCTGGCGCAATGTCCGGGGTTGCCTACCATTTTGCCCGTCACCTGCAGGAAAAACTGTCGGTACCGGTCGGTATCATTCAGGCCAGCTGGGGCAGTACCCAAGTGGCAGCCTGGACCGGGATGGATGCCTTGCAGGGCCAGCCGGCCCTGAAACCCCTGCTGGATGAGGTGCAGCAGCAACTGAACCTGTCCGATGCCGAGAAGCAGCGCCGGAATACCGCCTTACGCCAGTGGGAAGCGGAAAATTACCTGCCGGACCCCGGTATCCAGGGTCTGGAGCAGGATTTTCCCCAGGCAGATTTTAATGCCGCAGACTGGGATACGGTGATCCTGCCGCAGACCTTCAACAAGATGGGGGTTGACGGTGATGGTGCGATCTGGTTCCGGCGTGAGGTGGTGGTTCCTGAAAGCCGGGCGGGACAGGATGCCACACTGGAACTGGGGACACTGGATGATTTTGATGTGGCTTATGTCAATGGGGTGCAGGTAGGGGAAACCAGCGCCGTACAGCCGCACCACTGGTTATATGAACGCCGCTATCCGGTTCCGGCGGGCCTGTTGCAGTCCGGGACAAACCATATTGCGGTGCGGGTTTTTGATCAGTATGGCGATGGCGGCTTTACCGGGCGGGCAGCGGCGATGGCACTGGTACAGGGGCAGCAGCGCCTCAGTCTGGCCGGGGAGTGGAAATACAGGACAGCTTATCAGGCCGAGGCCATGCAGGCGGATTTTGCCACCATCCCGCCAGCCCTGTATGGCCTGAATAACCGCAATACCCCGGCTGTTTTATATAACGCCATGATTGCCCCGCTCACGCCCTACCGTATCCAGGGGGTGATCTGGTATCAGGGGGAGTCCGATACCCCGGATATCAGCCGCTTCCGGGTCATTTCTCCGCTGATGATTCAGCAGTGGCGCAGCGCCTGGCAGCAGGATTTTCCGTTTCTGCTGGTGCAGCTGGCCAATTTTGAATTCGACAGTGCGGATGCACCACGCCAGAAATGGGCAGAAATCCGTGAGGTCCAGACCTGGGTGAATGACACGGTGGCCAATACCGGGATGGTGAGCGCGATTGATGTTGGAGAGGCAGATAATGTACACCCGAAGGATAAGCTGACGGTGGGAATCCGGCTGGCGAATCTGGCCCTGAGCCGGGTTTATGGGGAAACAGGGCCTTATCAGGGACCGGTTTATCACACCTATCAGCGAGAAGACGACACAGGCGGAGCACGGGTGCGTTTACAGTTCAGGCATGCTGAGGGATTGAAGGCCACCGGTGAAATCGTGGCGTTTGAGCTGGCGGGTGAGGACGGGCATTTTTATCCTGCGGCGGCAAAGCTTGCTGACAATCATATTATGCTGCAATCCGCTGCCGTACCGGAACCTGTCCGGGTGCGTTACGCCTGGCGGGATAACCCGGTTGCAAATGTGTATAACGCGATCGGACTGCCATTGCTGCCGTTCAGTGTGAAGGTGGCCGAATGAGCACATATCCGAGCTCTCAACAGAGTGAGGCCCAGGCTTACCCCAAAAATCTGGTATAGTCCGCCTGTTGCTGCACATAAGGATACGAACCATGCTCGACAGCCTGTACATCAGAAATTTCCGTTGTTTTGAAGACTTGCAGGTTGAGTCACTGGGCAGGGTGAATCTGGTTGTCGGCAAGAACAACACCGGGAAAAGCACTTTACTGGAGTCAGTACTTTTGCTGGCCAGTGCCGGAGCTAATCAGGTAATTCATGAAATTTTAAACAAGCGAGGAGATTTACTTCTTGATAAGCAAACACCTAACCTGTTTTTCAATGGAGACATACCGATCAGTCACTCTAACAGGCTGGAAATCAGTGACTCGGAAAGCAAAAACAGCCTAATAATTACACTAATAAATCAAAATAATAATGAAAATCGTCTGCCCATGGCATTGCCAAAAACAGGCATAATTCCCAAGTTCACCTTGAATCCTAAACTATCAATTCTTGCTTTCAGAGATGGTCAGTATGATATAAACCCCATACCAAATCAGAGTTGCACCACACAATTACTAAACGAAAATGACTTGGCCAAAATATGGGATCAGGTTTTCCTTAATATAGATGATTCCATTCTCAAAGAGGCATTGGGACTAATAGAGCCCAGCATTATGAATATTGCATTTATCCCAAGTCCTCAGAATAATGCCAGCCGCATGGCAGTTGTAAAGCTGCAAAACATATCGAAGGCAGTTCCAATCAGAAGTCTAGGTGATGGCATGATCAGATTACTGCAAATATTTCTCCATGCCACTCAGGCTGTGAATGGATTTTTATTGCTCGATGAATTTGAAAACGGCCTGCACTACTCCATCCAACAGAAAGTCTGGGATAAACTATTCAAAGTAGCAGAGGAACTGAATATTCAAGTATTTGCCACCACCCATAGCATGGATACCATCCGCTCATTCTGTCGGGTGGCCAAAGCAGATAAGGATATTGAAGGTAAACTGATCACTCTTGCCCGCAGTGTCGGGACATCCGATCAGGGCAAAATCTTTGCCTCGGTTTATAATGAAAATGATCTGGAATGGATCATTAACTCCGGCATGGAGATTCGTTAATGCCCGGCCAACATATCCTGCTGGTTGAGGGCCAGGATGACCGGGAGTTTTTCCAGCACCTGCTATGTCGGTTGGAATTCGACATTCAGGTTGAGCCAGAAACACCCCGTAATTTCTGCCAGACAGCCAGCGATGGTGTGGATGTACTGCGCACACGGGCGCTACCGCTGGCACTCAACCGGATTCGCAGTGGTGATATTGCCTGCTTGGGCATTGTGATTGATGCAGACTCTCAGACCTTGGGTTACGGCTTTGAAAAACGCCGTACCCAATATCTGGAGCCGCTGGCCCGGGAAGGCTACAATACTGAAAATCCCGCCACTAATACTGATACGCTGGGTGAGATTTTCTCACACCCGGACAATCTTGCCCCTATCGGGTTATGGATCATGCCTGATCACAGGCAGGATGGTGCACTGGAAGACCTGCTGCTGCACAGCATTACCACAGCACAACAGCAGGCACTGCTAAATCAGGCCGATGCTGACCTTACCCTGCTGAAGCAGCATGATTTACGCTTATTCAAGGACAAACACCTGTCCAAGGCACGTCTCTCAACTCTGCTATCCTGGCAGGAAAAACCCGGTATCTCAGCCGGAAAAGCCTACCGTGCGGGCATATTCCCCGTCACGACACACGAACTCACCTCATTCCACAACTGGCTCACAAAGCTTTTTACCGCGACACAAGCATGAACGGTCTCAATCCCCAACAGCAGGCTGCAGTCACGCACCTTGGTTCTCCCCTGCTGGTACTCGCCGGGGCCGGCAGCGGAAAAACCCGCGTGATCACCCAGAAAATCGCCTGGCTGATCCGCAAATCCGGCCATGATCCGCGCCAGATTGCCGCCATCACCTTCACCAACAAGGCCGCACGCGAGATGCGTGAGCGGGCCTTACAGCTCCTGAGCAAGGATGAATCCAGGGGACTGACGGTCTCAACCTTCCACACCCTCGGTCTCAATATCATCCGGCGTGAACTTAAAACCCTCGGTTACAAGTCCGGCTTTTCCATTATGGATGCCCAGGACAGTAGCCAGATTCTCAAGGAGCTGGCCTTCAGGGAAGAGCTGGAAGATGCCGAGGCCCTGCGCTGGCAGATTTCACGCTGGAAAAACGATTTCATCAGCGTACAGCAGGCAAAGGAACAGGCAGTGGATCAGGATGAAGCCCGTGCGGCACGCCTGTACGCCGCCTATCAGCGCCAGCTCAAGGCCTATAATGCGGTGGATTTTGATGACCTGATCGTATTGCCGGTACAACTGTTCGGCCAGCATCCGGAGGTGCTGGAAAAATGGCAGAACCGGCTGCGTTACCTGCTGGTGGATGAATACCAGGATACCAATGCCTGCCAGTACCGCCTGATCCGGCAGTTGGCCGGGGTGCGCGGCGCACTGACCGCCGTGGGGGATGATGACCAGTCGATCTATGCCTGGCGCGGGGCACGGCCCGAGAATATCCACCAGCTCCAGCGCGATTACCCGACCCTGAAAGTCATCAAGCTGGAACAGAATTACCGTTCCACCCGACGCATTCTCGACAGCGCCAACCAACTGATCGCCAATAACCCGCACCTGTTTGAAAAGCAGCTCTGGAGCACGCTCGGGGAAGGTGAGCCGATTCTGGTCATGAGTGCGCGTACCGCCGGGCACGAAGCGGAAAAAGTGGTGGCGGAAATCCAGAAACGCCAGTTCCGTGACCGGGTGCCGGCCAAGGATTTTGCCATCCTGTATCGCAGCAATCACCAGAGCCGCGTATTCGAGAAACTGCTGCGTGAAAACCGTATCCCCTACCGCATTACCGGCGGTACGGCTTTTTTTGAGCGGACCGAGGTCAAGGACATCCTCGGCTACCTGCGTCTGGTCAGCAACCCGGATGACGATGCGGCGTTTCTGCGCGTGGTCAACACGCCCCGGCGCGAAATCGGCGCATCCACATTGGAAAAGCTGGGTGAGTACGCACAGGATCGGCAGGTCAGCCTGTTCAAGGCCGCCCGGGAAATGGGTTTTGCCGAACGGGTATCGGCCAGGGCCCGCACCCGCATCGACAATTTCACCGACTGGCTCAACAGCATTATCCTGGCCCAGCGTGACACCGAACCTCAGGCACTGGTGCAGCGCATTGTACAGGGCATCGAGTATGAAGACTGGATGCTGCAGAATTCCAGCTCCCCCAAAATGGCGGAAAAGCGCATGGAGAACGTGCAGGAAGTCCAGAACTGGGTGGCAAAACTGTACGATGAGGGGGCCGGTAAGGAAACGCTGGGTGAGATTGTTGCACACATGAGTCTGGTCGACATGCTGGAGCGTAACAACGAGGAAAAGGAACAGGACGCCATCACCCTGATGACCCTGCATGCTGCCAAGGGGCTGGAGTTTCCCTATGTGTTCCTGATCGGCATGGAAGAAGAGCTGCTGCCACACGCCAACAGCATGGATGAAGCCGGACTGCAGGAAGAACGCCGACTGGCCTATGTCGGCATCACCCGCGCCCAGAAGCACCTGACCATCAGCTATGCCAAGACCCGCTCACGTTATGGGGAGGCCATGACCTGTGACCCGAGCCGGTTTCTGGAGGAGCTGCCGGAGGCCCATCTGGAGTGGGCGGATAAAAAGAGCGTGACACCGGAACAGCAGCAGGAAACCACGCGTGCCTATGTCTCCAGCCTGATGGATTTACTGGGGGATTAGCCGGCATTATCACCAAATCACCAATCCGGTCCCGGCGACAGGAACAGCTCCCCCCTGCTCCGGCCTGGTCCCTGCACAGGAGCAAGGCCGGGGGGGACATACAGCAACGGGCTACTTGAGCAACTGCGTCGGCCACAGGGCAATTTCGGGGAAATAGCCGATCAGGACCATGCATACCAGCATCACCAGCAGAAAGGGAATGACCGCCCGGAACAGGGAGCCGATCGGAATATTGGCGGCTTCCGAGGCAATGTACAGCCCCGCACCCACCGGAGGCGTCACCAGTCCGATCAGGGTCGACAGGCAGATCACCACACCGAAATGAATCGGATCAATATTCAGGGAGACCGCCACCGGCAACAGCAGCGGGACGATCACGATCATGACACTGATGCTTTCCAGAAACATGCCCAGCACGATGACCACGGCATAGACCAGCAGCAGGAACAGGAAAGGTGAATCCGTGACCCCGCTGATGGCCTCCACCAGCATGTCCGGAACACTCTCAAAAGACAGCGCCCAGCCCAGAACCGACGCTGCAGCAATCAGGCCGCAGATGGTGGCGGAGCTCAGGGCAACCTGGAAGAAAATACCGGGCAGTTCTTTCAGGCTGATGCTGCGATACAGGACAAAGGCGAGGATAAAGGACAGAATGGAGGCAATGGCTCCGGCCTCGGTCGGTGTCATTACACCACTGAGAATGCAGGCGATGACAATCAGCGGAATGCTGCCGGGCAGCAGGCCGCTGATCAGTTCCCGGCGGATATTGCCATGCTTCATGTGCTCGCCCGAAGGCAGGCCGGCAAAGACCCCGAACAGAAAAATCACCAGTGCAAAAGCGGCAATGATCAGTATGCCCGGCAGAATTCCGGCAATGAACAGCTCGGAAATGGGCTGATAGGCCACCACACCGTAAATGATCATCAGCATGGAAGGCGGAATGATCGGCCCCAGCAGCCCGCCCGCCAGGGTCACGGCAGCGGAAAAGTCCTTCTTGTAGCCTTTCTCCACCATGGCCGGAATCATCAGGCGGCTCATCACCGCAATCTGTGCGGCGGCGGAACCCAGAATCGAAGCCGCCATGGCATTGGTCAGCAGGTTGACGTAAGCCAGTCCCCCCTTGAATCCCCCGACAAACACATCAGCGGCATTGATCAGGCGCGAGGTCAGGCCGCCCTTGTTCATCAGCTCCCCCACCAGCATGAACAGCGGAATCGCCAGCAGACCGTTCTGGTTCAGGGAGCCGTACAGCTGAATGGGAATGGAACTGGCCAGCACGGTCATGTCCGTTGACCACAGAAACACCAGTGTCCCCAGCAACAGGGTGATGAAAATGGGAAGACCGATCAGCAGACAGATAAAAAAGACAACCGTTGTGGTCATGATGCCGGCTCCTCGTGTTGTTGGGTACGGAATGAGCGGGCCGTACCGATGAATTTGACAAGCTGATGCCAGGCCATGCCATAGAACGAGAGCACCAGAATCGCGTAGTTGTACCAGCGCGGCAGCTGGGTTGTGGGCGAAATGTCGGCCCTGATTTCCGGCCGCAGAATCCAGACGGTCGAGACATAGCACAACACCAGCAGCGTCACCAGGGAAACCAGATTCAGAACGGTCAGCAAGCGGTCAAGGCCGGGCTGCCTGAACAGGCCTAACAGGGCATCCACCCTGACCAGTTTACTGTCATACAGCAGGTAGCTCACACCGATGAAACTGGCCGCAATCAGCGCCTGTACGGAAATTTCCTCAGCCCAGAACAGGGGGCTGTTGAAAAAATAACGTAATACCACCTGTGCCGACAAAATGATGGTCAATGCGGCTACCAGAAATGTCAGCAACAGATACTCGAACTTCGCTACGGCGCGATCGACCTTACGGAGGACTTCATACATGAATAATAACCCCGGACAGAAGGGGTTGCCCCTTCTGTTTTTGATGGACAGACCCTGATGGACAAGGCCGTTGTTTTCAGTACTTCAACGCGGGTAACAGCGCTGTTGCGGGCAGCTTATTCCGTGCCCTTGACCTGTTCAACAAAGTCCTTGATATCCGCATTCCCGGCAGTATAGGTATCGGTGATTTTCTGTGCCACTGCCTGCAGGGCCTCGATGTCAAAGGGGTGAACCGTCACACCGGCCTCCTTGAGCAGCTCCAGATTGCTGAGTTCCGCCTTGGCCTGCTCCTCAAAACCCCAGGTTTCCGCATCACCCAGCGCCTTGCGGATGGTTTCCTGCTCTTCTGCCGACAGGCCGCTCCACCATTTCTCCGAAGCCACGATCACCCCCGGAAAGGCCATGTGGTTGGTGAGCGTCAGGTTGGGTGCCTGCTGATACATTTTCAGACCCACCACAATATCCAGGTCCACATCCACTGCATCCAGCAGGTTGGTGGTCAATGCCGACGACACATCGGCAATGGGCAGGGCTGTCGGTGCCGCACCCAGACCGCCCCACCAGTCATTGAAAATCTTGTTGGGGAAGGCACGGATTTTCTTGTCTTTGAAGTCATCCAGCGTGGCAATCGGTTTGGCCGAAATCACATGGCGCATCCCGGCCTGTGCATAGCCCAGTCCAATCATCTTGTGCTGCTGCAGATCCGCCAGCATTTTTTGCGCAGCATCAGATTTGGTTGCAGCCGCAGCAGCCGTCACATCCTCGAACAGATAAGGCATGAACCAGCCGTACATGGACGCTTCCCGATTGGAAAGTGTGCCGGCGGTGATAATCGCCAGCTGCAGGCCACCGGACTGCAGCAGGTCAATCATCTGGTCATCCCCACCCAGTTTGCCCAGCGGGAAGACCTTGATTTTGTCCTTTTTACCGGTGGCTTCCTGCAGGTTGGCATCAAAACGCTCCGCCACCTTGTTCCAGATATGGCTGGGTGGTGTGACCATCCCCATTTTGTAGGTTCCGGCAAAACTGGCCGTACTGAAACCCAGGGCAAGCGAGCAGGCGGCCAACAGGGACAGTTTTTTCAGATTGAGCATCGATTTTCTCCTCCAAAAACAGATTAGGAAACATATGGGCTAAAACGTGGATTGCCACGCGCATGCGTGACCGGAAACCGGCTGGTACCCTGCGTCGCCAGAACGCAGGTGTGCCAGCCAATACGGTACGGGATTATTTCACAGTCAGGCTGATGCTGCCCAGACCTTCGACCTCTCCCTCGATCCGGTCACCCGCCACCACCGGGCCCACCCCTTCCGGAGTACCGGTATAAATCAGGTCACCGGGTTGCAGGTGATAGAAACGCGACAGATGCTCGATAATCTCGGGGATACTCCAGATCAGCTTGTCCAGATCGCTTTCCTGGCGTACCTTGCCATTGACGGAAAGTGCCAGCCTGCCACGGGTCAGCACACCGCACTTCGCCCTGGGCACAATCGGGGCCAGAATGGCGGATTCTTCAAAGTCCTTGCCCAGATCCCAGGGGCGACCGACCTCACGCGCCTTCAGCTGCAGGTCACGGCGGGTCATGTCCAGACCACAGGCATAACCAAAAACATGTTCATTGGCATCGGCGGCACTGATTTCAAAACCGCCCTTGCCGATGGCAACCACCAGCTCCATTTCATAATGGTAGTTGGCTGTCTGCGGCGGGTACGCCACGGTGCTGCCACCGGGTACCAGGGCACCGGGATGCTTGGTGAAATAGAACGGCTCCTGGGTGGCCTTGTCAACGGCAACCCCCATTTCCGCCGCATGGGCATGATAATTCCTGCCGACACAGAAAATGCGGTTGACGGGATACTGCTGGTCGCTGCCGGCAATGGCGGCCAACACGGGTTCCGGTGCAGGAAATAACAGACTTGCTGACATGGTAAGGGTCTCGCTGAAAAATCAGTTGAACAATCAATAAAAACAATCAGGTTTTATCACAATAAGCCACCACTTCCCGTGGCACTGCCGCTCGGTCGACAGGCAGGGCAGGCTTTGGATAAACAATATGGACGCCCAAGCCCGCGGATCAACCGGGGAAACAGCCCATGCATTGCACATCGGCGACCTGCCGGGCCTCATCCCCAAAGGCAGTTTCGGGGGATTCTGCATGAAACTGGCCACTACCAATAATAATGAATTAAGATAGAGCCATACTTTTTCGGGTATACCTTATCATGGATTGGCCAAGAAAACTGCGCATCAAGCACCTTCAACTGTTTGTCACCCTGGCTGAGACCGGCAATATCAGCGAAACCGCAAGGCTCCAGTTCAGCACCCAGCCGGGCCTGTCCAAATGGCTCAAGGAACTGGAGGGGGATATGGGCGGGGCCTTGTTTGAGCGCCATGCGCGGGGCCTGACCCTGACACCGCTGGGTGGACACTTTCTGGGACGGGCGCGGCGCATTCTCAATGAGACCGAGCGGATGCAGCAGAGCGTTGAAGCCATCAAGGCAGGCAGTACCCACCTGATCAATATCGGCACATCGCCGGCGTCGGCCTCCAATTTTGTGCCGATGGGCATCCTGCATTTCCTGCGGCTTTACCCGGAAGCCCGTGTGGAAATCTGTGAAAACACCATGGACATCCTGATCCAGAAACTGGAGGACCGGGTACTGGACCTGGTCATCGGCCGGCTGGACAACTACAGGCCCCGCGTGCCGCTGCTCAGTGAAGTCCTTTATGAGGAGCCGCTACGCATCATTGCCCGCCCCGGTCACCCGCTGGCCGGGAAAAAGGTGTCATGGGACGAGCTGTACCGCTACGACTGGATTGTATGGCCGGAGGGCACCCCGATCCGCAGCAAGTTCGACAGTGCCATTATTGCCGCCGGCAGAAAGCCACCCTGCTACCGGATCGAATCATCCTCCCAGATGGGAAACCTGTATCTGCTGCAGAACAGCGACATGCTGTCGGCAGGTTCAGACCGGATTGTTCAGGATCATGTGCGCCAGAACCTGCTCACCCTGCTGGATTTCCGCATCAACCGGGTCGAAGGACCGGTCGGCATGTGCTGGCGTGATGACCCCTACATTGACCCTGTCATCCTGAAAGTGCTGGACTGCTTCCGTGAAATGGCCGCCAATGAACCGGTCCTGCCGGTGCTGTAGTCAACCCGTCTGCCCGGCCCTTCCCATCAGGCTGGTCACGGTCTGGCGCAGCCACCGGTTGCGCCTGTCGTTGTGGGAGCGTTCGTGCCAATACTGATTGACACTGAAACGCCGGGTGCGAAACGGCAGCGGGAAAGCCCGGACCCGGTTTGACTGTGACAGAATCCGCCCCAGCATTTCCGGCACGCTGGCAATCAGTTCCGTCTGCTCAATCAGATACCCCAGGCCCAGAAAGGCAGGCAGCTCCAGCTCCACCCGTCGCCTGATCCCCGCTTTCCGCAAGGCCTCATCCAGAATCGTATGCCCGGTATTGGCGGTAGCAACCGTCAGGTGCCCCTCGCTCTCATAGTGTGCCAGAGACAGTGCCTGCCGGATCCGCGGATGCCGGTCGCTCACCAGGCAGACAAAATCCTGCACAAACAGGGTCTGCCGGTAGAACCCGGCCTCGATCTGCGGCAAGGAACCGATGGCCAGATCAATATCCCCGTTTCTCAGCCGTTCGGGGGTATCCCGGCGGATTTGGTGTGCCTTGATGCGGATATGAGGCGCGGCCTCCTGCAGGTGCAGCCAGAGACCGGGCAGCAGCACAATATGGCTGATGTCGGTCATGCTGATGACAAAGCGGTGGTCTGACCGGGTCGGCTCAAAATCCTGACTGAATTCCAGCACCTGATTCAGGCCGGCCAGCGCACCCCTGACACGTGGATACAATTCATGCATGGCCGCTGTCGGCTCCATGGTGTGCCGTATTCTGACAAACAGCGGGTCTTTGTAATAAGCCCGCAGCTTCCCCAGGGCAACACTCACTGCTGGCTGTCCCATCCCCAGTGCTTCCGATGTTCCGGAAACACTGCGCAGTTCATACAGCGTTTCCAGCACCTGCAGCAAGCGCCGGTCAAGATTCATCCTGCTTTCCCCCATGCGTACCCTCTATGTACATATGGAATACTCTATATGTTTTTCCATCTGTTTATAAGATAGAACCGGGCTGTTATCGTAGGCAATCCATCGACATCCGAAGGAGGAGTATCCATGCAAGCACTTGGTAGCCTTGAAGACCTGCCACAATCCTATGTCAACTCACTGACCGAACTGAATCTGGTGCCGTTGTGGCCCAGCCTGCGGGCCGTATTGCCGCCGGAAAAACCCCAGCCGCAGACCCGTCCAATCCGCTGGCGTTATCATGACATCCGCCCCCTGCTGCTGCAGGCCGGTGAACTGACACCGATCGAAAAGGCCGAACGCCGGGTGCTGGTACTGGCCAATCCGGGCCACGGGCTGGAAAAGATGCAGGCCAGCTCCTGCATTTATCTGGGCATGCAGCTGCTGCTTCCCAATGAGGTGGCCCCGCCACACCGTCACACACCGAATGCAGTGCGCATGGTTGTGGAAGGTGAAGACGCCTATACCACGGTCAATGGTGAAAAATGCCCGATGGTCAAGGGCGACCTGATCCTGACACCGACCGGCCTGTGGCATGAGCATCGCCATGACGGGGACCAGCCGGTGATCTGGCTGGATGTGCTCGACCTGCCGCTGGTCTACTACATGGAAGCCTCTTTCGTGGAAGAAGGCCGGGATCAGGACGTGACCGGTCTGGCCCGTGAGCAGCTTTATCATCGCGGCATCGTGCCGACACCGCTGTTCCAGCGCTCCGATGCCAGTTACCCGATACTGCGCTACCCCTGGGCTGACGCCCGTTCGGCCCTGCTGCAACAGGCCGGGGTACAGCCACAGGGTACGGCGGTGCAGGTCAGCTACGTCAACCCGGAAACCGGCGGTTACTGCCAGAATATTCTGGGCTTCTCGGCCATGATGGTGCGTGCCGGGGAAAGTGTGCGCCTGCCGAAGCGTTCACCGGCACAGGTGTTTCACCTGATCGAGGGAGCAGTACAGGTCGGTATTGATAATGACCGCTTTGAGCTGGGTGAATCCGATACCTGCTGTGCGCCCTGTTTCGCCGCCGTGAGCTTTAAAAACAGCGGCAGCAAACCGGCCTTTGTCTTCATTGCCGACGAGGCACCGATCCATCAGAAGCTGGGGCTGTACTCCGAACGCGCCTGAAAGGCCTGAGCGGGGTCCCGATCCGGCCCTGTCAGTTGACTGGCAGGGCCGGTATTACACCGCATTCAGCAGCATCAGCTCTCCCGGATGCGGCTGCATGTACCAGGAATCACCGACATACCGGTCCGGAAAGTGCCGGAAATGATGGCGCAGCAGGGTGACTGGCACAATCAGCGGTACATGCCCCTGACGGTAGGATTCGATCACCTCACTCAGCTCCGCCTTGTCCAGTGCCCCAAGCTCCTGCTTCAGATAACCGCGAATGTGCTCCAGCACATTGACATGATTGCCACGGGTGGCACGGATACGCAGAATGTCCATCAGCTGCAACCGGTACTCCCCGGCATACGCCGGCAGCTGCCCGGCCCGTACCCGTGCCAGCGAGCGCCCCAGCTCACGTGCCCGGTTCTGGTCATGGCTCATCAGGATCAGCTTGTGGCGGGCATGAAAGCGGGTCAGGGCCGCCAGTGTCAGCCCCTGCTGTTGCAGTCTGAACCAGCGCTGCAGTACAAACACGCGGCGGATAAAGTTTTCACGCAGCACCGGGTCTCCCAGCCGCCCTTCCTCCTCCACCGGCAGCCAGGGAAAAGCCTGCTGCAGCACCGCCGCATAAATGCCGGTCCCGTTGCGCGCCGGGGGCCGGTTCGGTTCGCCATAGACCTTGACCCGCTCCATGCCACAGCTGGGTGAATCTTTCTTGAAGACATAGCCGCACAGCTCACTCACCCGCGCCAGCTGTGCCTCCGCACAGGCCACAAGAGGCCCGGTCACATCCAGGGATGCATCACGTACTCCCTGACAGCGCACCCCGTCCCCGGCCTGCACCAGCTGGATGGTCGGGCGCGGCACGCCCAGGCCGATCGCCACCTCCGGGCAGAAAGGGACAAAATCAAAAAACTGTCCCAGGGTCTGCACAATATAGGGGTTGTGCTTGTGCCCGCCATCAAAGCGTACCCGCTCCCCCAGCAGGCAACTGCTGATACCGACCGGGATTTTCTGTTCTGCTGTCATGAATTTCTCCCTTTGCCACACCACCAGCGCGCAAGCTACCACGTCCGGGCTATTGGTTCAGCCCCGAATTTTGCTAATATAAGTGAATACTGATAAAGCGCACAGGTACCGCCATGCCCTATTACGTGTTCCGCATCACCCAACCCAACCCGCTGCTCAAGCAGCTGGAGCTGAAAGATCACTTTGAAGCCTATCAGGAAGCGCGCAAACTGGCTCGTGAACTGCGCATGCAGGCTCCACCCGGTGAACAGGCCGAATACCGCATGGTGTTTGCTGCCAGTCAGCTGGAAGCGGAAGAGCGCCTGCAGGAGCAGCGCGAACAGCCGATCCTGATGGAATGGGAAAAATAGGCCGGAATCACCGCCTTGGATGAAGACCAGTTCCGCAGCATCTACCGGGAAATCAATCCCCGGCGCTGTGTGTTTGAGAAAGCCATTCTCAACCTGCGCTGTGACTGCCACAGCAAACAGCGTTTCCTGCTGGCTGCCCGCGAGGGAGTCGGCTGTGATTCGGCGGCGGCACTGGCACGCTGCACCCGCTTTCTGGAGCAACTGCGGCACAATGCCCGTTTTGCCTTCCACGAAACCGCAATCGACGGTCCCCTGCCCCATAACCGTGAGCTGAAAGTTCAGGCGGGTGGCTGTCTGGCGCTGCAGAAATACCTGACACCGGTATCGGCTGACGGCGGGACCGATACCGGGCAGGTGCCGGATATCCGTACCCTGCTGGATCAGGCATTACAACAGGACCCGCAACTGGAAAACCTGCCCTGGGGCGAACTGGTGCGTGGCATAACGGGCTATGAGAGTCGCCGGCGACGGCGTGGAGGAAAATAAGTGCAACATTATCCGGTTTTTCTTGATCTCAAGGGCAGGTGCTGCCTGGTGGTCGGTGGCGGCAAGGTCGCACGGCGCAAGACCGAAACCCTGTTGCAGGCCGGTGCCGGCGTCCGGGTGGTCAGCCCCAACTTCGATACCGGACTGCAGGCACTGCAAACCGGCTATCCGCAGCAACTCACACTGGTGCAGCGTCCGTTTCAGGATCAGGATATGGAAGGCTGTGCCCTGGTTTTTGCCGCCACCAATAAGCGCACACTCAATCAGCAGATTGCCCGGCTGGCCCGGACGCAGAATATCCCGGTCAATGTCGCCGACAGCCGCAGCGAATCCAGCTTCATCCTGCCCTCGATTGTGGATCGCTCACCGGTGACCCTTGCCGTTTCCACCGGCGGAGCCTCGCCGGTACTGGCACGCCAGCTGCGTGCCCGGCTGGAAACCATGGTGCCCTCCAGCTGCGGTCAGCTGGCTGCCATTACCGAGGAATACCGCGAACGGGTCAAAAAGCACCTGCCCGGCCCCGGTGCACGCCAGCAATTCTGGGAGCAGGCACTGCGCGGGCCCTTTGCCGAACTGGTGTATGCCGGCAATGTCGAGGCGGCACGGGCACTGCTGGACCAGCAGCTGCTGGCTCCGGAAAATGTCAGCCCGGTGGGCGAGGTGTATCTGGTCGGGGCCGGCCCCGGTGATCCGGACCTGCTCACCTTCAGAGCCTGGCGACTGATGCAGCAGGCGGATGTGGTGGTGTATGACCGGCTGGTGGCGCGCTCGATTCTGGATCAGGCCAACCGCAGCGCCGAGCGTCTCTATGTGGGCAAGGAAAAAGCCAATCATGCCGTACCGCAGGACAGGATCAATGACCTGCTGGTCGAACTGGCGCGGCAGGGCAAGCGCGTGCTGCGCCTCAAGGGGGGAGATCCGTTCATCTTCGGGCGGGGCGGTGAGGAAATCGAGACCCTGGCCGAAAACGGCATTCCGTTTCAGGTGGTACCGGGCATCACCGCAGCCTCCGGCTGTGCCGCCTATGCCGGGATTCCCCTGACCCACCGTGATTATGCCCAGTCCTGCACCTTTGCCACCGGGCACCTCAAGAATGGTAGCATTGACCTGGATTGGGAAAAGCTGTCCCGGCCCAGGCAGACCGTGGTGTTCTACATGGGCCTGACCGGTATCAGCGTGATCAGCCGCGAACTCATCCGGCACGGTACCCCGCCCGACATGCCCGCCGCACTGGTGGAACAGGGCACCACCCGCAACCAGCGCGTGCATGTGGGTACCCTGTCCAACCTGCCGCAACTGGTGCAGGAGCGTGAAGTCCATGCCCCGACCCTGACCATTGTCGGCGAGGTGGTGCGCCTGCATGACAAGCTGCACTGGTATCAGCCCGAGCGCCATGTGGCGGCCAGCGAATTCAGCCGTAATGAACCCAAGTTCTGATGACTGTACCCTGATCCCGGTACAGAGTGGAAAAAACGGAGTCAATCCATGAACGAAACCCGTGTTGCCGTAGCTGAACTGTTCAAGCCCCGCATTGAAGACAGCATCCGGAACAATCTTGCGGATGGCGGCAGCTGTGCCGAGGCCGAACCATTTGCCCTGCAGGTCACGGATGACAGCATGGAACCAGAGTTCGCCACTGGCTGCATCATCATCATTGACCCTGGTACCGTGGTCCGGGACGGCAGTTTCGTGTTTGCCCGCGATCGCAAAGACGGGTATATTTTCCGCCGGCTGCGCATCCTTGACGGACGCTATTTTCTCGAACCCCTGAACGATCTGTATGAGACCTTTGAAATCAGCGGTCCGGACCGAATCGAAGGCGTGATCACCCAGCGGGCCGGAAAACGCCGCTCCTATCACAAATGGTATGATCAATGAAAACCCTGTACGGCATCAGCAACTGTGACACGGTCAGAAAAGCCCGGCGCTGGCTGGATGAACGTGAAATCCCCTATCAGTTTCACGACCTGCGCAAGGATGGCCTCAATCCGGTGCAACTGCGCGCCTGGGTGGACGAACTGGGCTGGGAAACCCTGCTCAACCGGCGTGGCACCACCTGGCGCAAGCTGCCGGAACAAACCCGCGAGGCCATGGATGAAACCCTGGCACTGGCCGTGATGGAGCAGGAACCCGCCATTATCAAGCGCCCGGTACTCGATATGGGCAGCTATCGCCTGGTCGGTTTTGATGCCGCCGCCTGGACCCGTCTGTTCCAGAACTGAATACCGACACTGGCGCACCGCCACACCACGGCCTGCCCGGCTCCCGCCCTGAGCCGGCTCCAATCTCCCGAATAACCCGATACCAGCGGATATGCTTCCCATGACCACCGACTCCCCGACCCTGGCACTGGCCAGCGACCTGATAGCCCGTCCCTCCGTCACCCCTGATGATCAGGGCTGCCAACTGCTGCTGGCCGACCGGCTGGCCGCCATCGGCTTTCATATCGAGCACCTGCGCTTCGGTGACGTCGACAACCTGTGGGCACGCCGGGGCACACAAGCCCCGCTCCTGTGCTTTGCCGGTCATACCGATGTGGTGCCGCCCGGCCCGCTGGAGCAATGGGACAGCCCGCCGTTTGTGCCGCAGATCCGGGATGGCCGGCTGTACGGGCGCGGGGCAGCCGACATGAAGGGCAGCATTGCCGCCTTTGTCGTGGCCTGTGAGCAGTTCGCCGCGGCACACCCGGCACATCAGGGTTCAATCGCCTTTCTGATCACCAGCGATGAGGAAGGCCCGTCCGTCGACGGCACGGTGAAAGTGGTCGAAGTGCTGGAAGCGCGTCATGAAAAAATTGACTGGTGTCTGGTGGGTGAACCTTCCAGCAGCAAGCAGCTCGGAGACATCATCAAGAATGGCCGGCGCGGCTCCCTGAATGCCCGCCTGAGCATATTCGGCAAACAGGGCCATGTAGCCTATCCGCAACTGGCGGAAAACCCGATTCATCGTGCAGCACCGGCGCTGGCAGAGCTGGCGGCAATTAACTGGGATAATGGTAATGCCTTTTTTCCACCCACCACTTTCCAGATTTCCAATATTCATGCCGGCACCGGCGCCAATAATGTTATTCCCGGCCAAGTGGATTTATTGATCAATTTCCGCTTTTCGACCGAGTTAACCCACGAACGGATTCAGGAGAAAACAGAAGCGCTGTTAAATCGGCACGGGTTGAAATACCGGATCGAATGGTCGCTGTCCGGCAATCCCTTTCTGACGCCAAGCGGGGAACTGGTGGCCGCCAGCGTCAGGGCAATCAACGCGGCAACCGGGCAACAGGCGAAACTTTCCACCGCAGGCGGTACTTCGGACGGGCGTTTTATCGCCCCGACCGGCACTCAGGTTCTGGAGCTCGGCCCCGTCAATGCCAGCATTCACCAGATCAATGAACATGTGGGGGTGCAGGAACTGGAAACGCTGACCATCATCTACCAGGACATTCTCGCGCAGCTCTTGGCTTCGGTGGAATAAAGGCCGCTACTTCAGGGTCTTGCGCGGACGCCCGCGTTTGCGCTTGCCCACCTGGGCCTGCTCCAGCTCGGCCCCGCCCCAGTTGGTCAGCACCGCATGAATATGGTCCGCCACCTCGTGCAGGCGGTTGTCCAGGGCCAGTTGGTAACTGCTTTCGCGCCGACGCAGCAGCTCGACCTCCCGGCTCAGTTCGGCAACCTCGCGCTGGTATTTTTCCGTCAGGGCGCGCAGCTCGTTTTCCAGCCGGGTCACTTCCCGCTGATACTCCAGCTTCAGCTGTTTTTTCTCGGCCGCTGCCTGGCGGCGAACTTCTGCCAGATTGGCCGAACGCGCACCTTTGGGACGCCCCCGCTTAGGAGCGGTCATTTTTTTCTCAGGTGCCTTTTCCGTTGGGTTGTCAGTATTGATTGACAGATCCAGTGGTTCAAATTGCATGTCCAAAAAACTACTCGCTAAATTGCGCCCTGCAACGCCTTAATCAGCCAGCATGGCAATTAATTGATTATGAATAAATATTACACACTCTTTCTTTAATTGTAAAATGCCTGTTTTATCTGTCAACCCAATTTGTCAAAAGCCTTGCCAACCGGCGCATTACTTGACAAATGGCCTTATACATGCACAAACATCAATAAACTGACATTATGCTTAAGAATCACTCAATACCGGGAGATTGTGTGAATGCCGATAGTGTGCGATGTTTACGGCCTCAGGATTTTCCTTGGAAAAAGACACGCATGTTGCCATCCAGAACGGCAGTTTACCCGGGCTTTGGGGTATGTTTCAGCATCCTGCTGTTATTACCCGATGCCTACGGGGCAGCGGTCTGCCCCGTGGTCAGCACAGCCACCGACGTACCCGCCAGTCTGCAGCGCCGCCCCGTTGACCTTGACGCGTGGGCCATTTATGTCGAGGCGGACGAAGCCCTGTTCCGCTATGCCAATGCCTCCTGGATGCGCGGTGATGTCCATCTGTCAGGGCGGGGCTCGGCGATCAGCGCCGATGAAGTCACCTGGAACCAGGCAAGCGGTGCAGTCAGTGCCCGCGGCAATGTCTACCTGAAAAACGGCCAATTCGTCCTGCGAAGTCAGGCCGTCGAGTACAATATCAATGATGGCAGCGGGGAGATCAGCCGCACGGACTACCTGCTCAATAACGGCACCGGACGCGGCAGCAGCGCCAGACTGGTCCAGCATGCCGGCGGTACCACGGAAATGCATTCGGCCACCTACACCACCTGCCCTCCCGGCGTGGACAGCTGGCGCATTGAGGCGGAACAGATTCTCCTGGATCACGAGGCCGAACAGGGGAGTGCCAGCCGTGTACGGCTCAAGTTTTTCGATACCACGGTCCTTTACCTGCCGAGCTTCAGCTTTCCCCTGACCGACAAGCGCAAATCCGGGCTGCTCGCCCCCAATATGGGCACCAGTGAAAAAAGCGGTCTGGAACTGGCCATACCCTATTATTTCAATCTGGCACCCAATTACGACCTGACCACTACGCCGCGATTATTGAGCAAGCGCGGGGTTCAGGTCGAAAACGAATTCCGCTACCTGTTCAGCCAGCACGAAGGCCAGCTGAATTACGAACTGCTGCCGCATGACAACCAGCGGGACGGTGACAGCCGCTATTACTTCAATATCGACCACACCAGTCGCTTCACACCGGAGCGGACCCTGACGCTCAAGGCCGAAGGGGTGTCGGATACCGATTATTTCAATGATCTGGGCAGCTCGCTGGCCAGCAGCAGCATCGTCAGTCTGGAACGGACCCTGGATTACACCGCCAGCCACAACGGCTGGTACTTCTCCGCGCTGGCCCAGAGCCACCAGATACTGGATGACAGCACCGAAGCCTATGCACGCCTGCCGCAGCTGAACCTGAGCTATGAACCGGTCACGGACAAGCAGGCCATCCACTGGAAAGCCAGCGCCGAATATGCCCGTTTCACCCACGGTCAGGAAACCGGCGGCCACCGTGCCGACCTGGAACTGGAAGCCAGTCGCCGCTATGAAAACAGCTACTCCTGGCTGCAGCCGGCCATCAAGCTGCAGCATACCCGCTACTGGCTGGACCGTGAGCAGGACAGGCAGATCAGCCGTACCCTGCCAACGGCGGCTGTGGACTACGGGCTGATTTTCGAGCGTCCGCTGAAAACCGGCAACCGTGTTCAAACCCTTGAGCCGCGCATTTTCTATACCTATACCCCGTTCCGGAACCAGAACAGCATTCCGGTGTTTGACAGTTCGGAAAAGACCCTGAGCTACAGCCAGCTGTTTGCCTCCAACCGTTTCACCGGCAAGGACCGGGTTGCCGATGCTAACCGCCTGTCCACCTCCCTGACCACCCGGATACAGGATCCGGACAAGGGGCGCGAGGTTTTCCGTGCCAGTATCGGCCAGATGCGGTATTTTGATGATCGCAGGGTCACGCTGCCGGACAGCAGCATCCAGACCAGTCCGCGTTCGGAACTGGTGCTGGAAACAGCCGGAGAACTGAATGACGCCACGCGCATGACGGCAACAGCCTTTGTCGATAACCGGCAGAGAGCCGTTTCCGCCACGCAGGTACGCCTCAATTACCGGGATCAGAAAGAACGTATCCTCAATCTGGGCTACAGCAAGCGTGAAGGCGAGTACGAAGCGGCCCAGCTGTCCTTCGCCACACCGGTCACGGATACCTGGCAGGCCTTCGGCTCCTATGAAACCGACCTTGAAAACGGGCGCATGCTGGAAGCTCTGGGCGGGCTTGAATATGGCGGCTGCTGCTGGAGCAGCCGGATGGCAGCCAGAAAATACCTGATCTCGGACAACCAGACTTATGATGATGCGATATTTTTGGAACTTGAACTGAAAGGACTGGGTGATTTCGGCAATGGTACCCGCGACCTGCTGAAAAACCGTATTTATGGCTATGAATAAAACCCCTACTGCTAACCTGAAGGTGGCGGCCTGCGGCCTGCTGCTTTGTATCACTGCCCTGCTCGGCCTGCCTGCCAACAGCCTTGCAGCCACCGGTCTGGACCGGGTGGTGGCGCTGGTCAATGGTGATCCGATACTGGCCAGCGACCTGAACCAGCGCCTTCTGTTCCTGCGTGCCGGCAACCAGGCTGGCCGCGAACCCGGTGCCGATGCGCTGGTGCGTCAGGCCCTGGACGAACTGATCCTGGAGCAGCTCCAGCTCCAGTATGCCAAAGAGCGTGACCTCAGTGTGCCGCAGGAGGTGCTGGACCAGGCCCTGGAGAGCATTGCACGCCGGAATAACCTGAACCCGGCACAGTTCGGGCAGGCACTGCAACAGCAGGGCCTCAGTCTGGGCATCCTGCGCGAGCAGACCCGGCGCAAGCTCCTGACCGATCTGCTGCGCAAAAACATTATCGAAAGCGGCAGCAGAATCAGCAACCGCCAGGTCAGTGAGCTGGTGGCCCAGGAAGGCAGCCGGCTGGCCGCTGATACCCGTTACCAGCTGCAGCATGCCATGATCAAGGCTCCCAACGGCGCTTCGGTGCAGGCCATCAATCAGGCCCGCCAGCAGGCCTACACCCTGCGCCAGCGGGTGCTGCGCGGTGAGGATTTTGACCAGATCACCGCTGCGGACAGTGCACCGGCGTGGCAGGAGGCCGCCGCCCTTCCCGTTGCCGCCAGACGGGCACTGGCACTGCTGCAGCCGGGAGAGGTTTCCGATGTGGTGCGCGATGCCCGTGGGTTTCATTTCTACCGCCTGCTGGCGCGTCAGGGGGGTGAGCAGGTGCTGGGCACAGCCTATCATGTCCGCCATCTGCTGGTGGCCACCGGCAAGGCACTGGGTGATGCCGAAGCGGAAGCGAAAATCCGCGACCTGTACCGCCAGCTGCAGCAGGGTGCCGACTTCGCCACCCTGGCACGCGCCAACTCCGATGATCCGGGCAGTGCCGCCAACGGTGGCGATCTGGATTGGGTCAACACGGGCCGGATGGTGGCCCCTTTTGAGCAGGTCATGATCAGCCAACCCCTGCAGACCGTCAGCCAGCCATTCCAGACCCGCTACGGATGGCATATACTCGAAGTCCTTGAACAAAAGAATGTCGACCGGCGCGATGAAGAACTGCGCGCACAGGCCAGCAACCAGCTGAGCGAACGCAGGGGACAGGAACTGTACCTGGCCTGGTTGCAAAGCCTGCGCAACAGCGCCCATATCGATTACCGCCTGCCCCAGGCGCAGGAAAGCACACAACTCCAATAAGGCGAAGTCATGAGTAGACGCATACGGCTGGCCCTGACCACCGGAGAACCCGGCGGTATCGGCCCTGACCTGACCCTGATGCTGGCCAGTCAGGTCCATTGGGCTGCAGACATTATCGCACTGGGCGATCCCGAGGTGCTGCGTGCCCGTGCGCGCCTCCTGAAACTCAATATCCGTCTGCGTCCTTATGACCATCAGGCCAACCAGCGTCCCTGCCAGCCGGGTGAACTGTTTTATCTGCCGTTCAGCTGCCCCGCTCCGGTGGTGCCCGGCTCGCTTGATACCCGCAATGCCACCTATGTGCTGGAAATACTCGACAGCGCCACCCGCGGCTGCATGGAGGGCCGGTTTGACGGCATGGTCACTGCACCGCTGCACAAGGGCATTATCAATGATGCCGGGGTGCCGTTCACCGGTCATACCGAATACCTGGCCAAGCTCACCGGCACGCCCCTGACGGTCATGCTGCTGGCCAGTGGCGAGATGCGCGTGGCCCTGGCCACCACACATGTACCGCTGGCCAGGGTGAGCCAGTCCATCACCACGCCGCTGCTGCGTCAGGTGCTGGAGATTCTGGATCGGGACATGCGCGACAAGTTCGGGATCGAAAACCCGCAGATTCTGGTCTGCGGCCTGAATCCGCATGCCGGTGAGGGCGGCCACCTCGGCACGGAGGAGCTCGATACCATTATCCCCGCCATCCAGCAGATGCAGCAACAGGGACTGAACCTGGTCGGCCCGCTGCCTGCGGATACCCTGTTCACGCCCCGTCACCTCAAACATGCCGATGTGGTGCTGGCCATGTATCATGATCAGGGCCTGCCGGTCCTGAAATATTCCGGCTTCGGGCATGCCGTCAATATCACCCTCGGCCTGCCCATTATCCGCACCTCGGTGGACCATGGCACCGCACTGGACCTTGCCGGCAGCGGCAAAGCGGAAACCGGCAGCCTGCAGACCGCGATTCAGGCCGCCCTCATGATCATTCGGGAACGCAAGAAGAAATAGGTACCAAATGCCGGCACCCCGGAGTTGATCACGGGACAGGTTTCAATCAGTCTTCACCCTGCGGTACCGGAGTCCCGTTCTCTGCAGTTTCTGCCAAACCATGGGGCATTTACTCCCCACAGAAACTTTCACCCCAAATGCGGGTCATTGATTTTTAACATGGGTTTGGCAACCGGGCTGTGGCACAATGCCCAGCTTGTTGATTCTGGCCAGCGCCGTAATTTCAAATGACCGATTACCTGCTGATTATTGTGGGCACCGTCTGGGTGAACAACTTCGTCCTGTCCCAGTTTCTGGGTCTGTGTCCGTTTATGGGCGTCTCCCGACGCCTGGAAACCGCCATCGGGATGGGACTGGCCACCACCTTTGTACTGACCCTGTCCTCCGTTTCCAGCTACCTGCTTGATCACTGGGTACTGGGGCCGCTGGGTCTGGCTTACCTGCGCACCCTCGGTTTCATCCTGGTCATCGCCGCCATTGTCAGTTTCACCGAAATGGCCATCCGCAAGCACAGCCCGATCCTGTACAACGTGCTCGGCATCTACCTGCCGCTGATCACCACCAACTGTGCCGTGCTGGGCGTGGCCCTGCTGAATGTGCAGAAATCCCATGGCTTTGTCGAATCTGCCCTGTACGGCATGGGTGCAGCACTGGGCTTCACACTGGTCATGGTGCTGTTTGCCGCCATTCGTGAGCGCCTGGCGGCTGCCGACATTCCGGTCTCATTTCAGGGCAATGCCATTGCCCTGATCACTGCCGGCATTATGGCCCTGGCGTTCATGGGCTTTTCCGGACTGGTGAAGAACTGATGCTGGGCATACTGGTTGTGGGGGCGCTGGCGCTGGCATTCGGGCTGCTGCTGGGCTATGCCGCACTGCGTTACAAGGTCGAAGGTGACCCGGTGGCGGATCATATTGACAAGCTCCTGCCCCAGACCCAGTGCGGCCAGTGCACCTTCCCCGGCTGTCGTCCCTATGCCGAGGCCATTGCCGCCGGTGAAGCCGACATCAACCAGTGCCCGCCCGGTGGCGAAGATACCGTCAAGGCCATTGCCGAACTGCTGGGGGTGGAGCCCAAGCCGGTGAATGCCGAAAATGGCACCACCAGCGACGTGCCACTGGTGGCCGTGATTGACGAACAGACCTGCATTGGCTGCACCCTGTGTATCAAAGCCTGCCCGGTCGATGCCATTGTCGGCACCAACAAGCGCATGCATACCGTCATCGAATCCGAATGTACCGGCTGCAAACTGTGCCTGCCGCCCTGCCCGGTCGACTGCATTATCATGGTCCCGCCGGCAGGCACACCGGCCAACTGGAAATGGCCTCATCCACAGCAACAGGTGCAAAACACATGAGCTTCCTGCAACTGTTTCGGCACCTGTCGCCCCGGCCCGGCCTGGCACTCGACGGCCACAAACAGGTTTCTACCACCCGTGCGGTCACAACACTGGCAGCCAGCCGGTGCAACATCCTGTACCTGCCACTGCAGCAGCATGCCGGCAGCAAGGCCCGACTCCGGATCAAGGCGGGTGAGCGCGTGCTGCGTGGCCAGTGCCTGACCTGGATTGAGCCGGGCGTCAGCGTCCCGGTCCACGCACCAACCTCGGGTTATGTGAGTGCGATTGAGGCACATCCGGTCGCCCACCCTTCCGGCCTGTCCGATACCTGCATCGTGCTCGAACCGGATGGCCTGGATGAAGCCGACCCGCAGGGGCTGGTTCCCCTGCCTGATTACACCCGGCTGGATGAAACCACTTTGCGCTGTCGCATCTGTGAAGCCGGTATTGTCGGTCTGGGGGGAGCCGTGTTTCCGGCAGCCATCAAGCTCAATGTCAAACCCGATATTCCCATCCGTCAGCTGATCATCAACGGGGCCGAGTGTGAACCCTGGATCACCTGTGACGACATGCTGATGCGCACCCGTGCCGATGAAATTCTGGCCGGTGCCCGCATCATGCTGCAGGTGTTGGCCAACCATGCCCCGGACGGAAAACTTACGGCCCTGATCGGCATTGAGGACAACAAGCCCGAAGCCATTGCCGCCATGCAGGCAGCGCTCGCCAGACTGGCCCATAGTGCTCCCCATACGTTCCGGGTGGTTCCCATTCCGACCCGCTATCCGGCCGGGGGCGAAAAACAGCTGATTCAGCAGCTGACCGGGCAGGAAGTACCCAGTGGTGGCCGCCCGGCAGACATCGGCATGATCTGTCACAATGTCGCTACCGCCCGTGCCATTTACCGTGCCGTGGTCCTGGGCGAGCCGCTGATGTCACGCTACGTCACGGTGACGGGAGACGGCGTGCGCGAACCGGCCAACTTCGAAGTGCCGGTCGGCATGCCGGTTGAGGAACTGGTGCGCCATGCCGGGGGCATGCTGGAGCCGGACTGCACCCTGACCATGGGCGGCTCGATGATGGGCATGGCCCTGCATTCCCCGCAGGTGCCGGTGGTCAAGGCCACCAACTGTATCCAGGTCCAACGCCCGGTGCCGGAACGGCAGCCGACCCCTCCCATGCCCTGCATCCGCTGCGGACGCTGTGCCGAAGCCTGCCCCATGAGCCTGCTGCCCCAGCAGCTTTACTGGCATGCCCGGGCACGTGAGCTGGAACAGGCGGAAACCTGTCACCTGTTTGACTGCATCGAATGCGGCTGCTGCACCCATGTCTGCCCCAGCCATATTCCCCTGGTGAGTTACTACCGCTTCGCCAAGGCTGATATCCGCAGCAAGCGGGCGGCCCGTACTCTCGCTGATCAGGCCCGTACCCGGCATGCGTTCCGGGAGGAACGTCTGGAACGGGCCAAACGCGAACGGGCCGAAAAACTGGCACGTCACAAAGCCGCCGTCCGGCAGCAGAGTCCCGACACGGATACCGCCAGCACTGCAACAGAAGCAGGTACCGCGTCCACCCCGGATGCACGCCAGGCAGCCATCAATGCCGCACTGGAACGGGCCAAAGCCAAAAAAGCCGCACTGGCCAAAGCCGAACCGGAATCCGGGGAAAACGCATGAGCCGGACACACACAACCCTCACCCGGCCCGATGTAGCCCTTATCATGCGTCAGGTCCTGTATGCCCTGTTGCCGGGGACGGCCCTGCTGTTCTACCTTTACGGCTTTGGCCTGCTCAGCAACCTGATACTGGCCTGCCTGTCGGCCTGGGGGCTGGAGGCGCTGATGCTGCACCTGCGCCGGCGTCCGCTGCGCCCCTTTCTGCAGGACTACAGCGTAATCGTGACCGGCTGGCTGCTGGCGGTGTCCCTGCCGGCCTATGCGCCCTGGTGGCTGATACTGATCGCCATGAGCTTTGCAGTCGTGATCGGCAAGCACCTCTATGGCGGGCTGGGCCAGAATCCTTTCAATCCGGCCATGCTCGGCTATGCGGCGGTACTGGTATCTTTTCCGCTGGAGATGACGCGATGGCCGGATCCGGCGCAGAGCGGCCTGATGACAGCCGACTTCAGCACCCTGCTGGCCAGCGTGTTCGGCATCGGCACGGCACACTGGGACAGCTTCAGTGGAGCCACACCCCTGGATCAGGCACGCATGGCCCTGCATGGCGGCAAAAGCCTGATGGATACCGGTATCAGCCTGTTCAGCTGGCCACAGACGCTGAGCTGGAACCTGCTCAATCTGGCCTGGCTCGGAGGCGGCCTTTGGCTGTTATGGCAACGCATTATCAGCTGGCACATCCCTGCTGCCCTGCTGGGCAGCCTGACACTGGTTGCCGGGCTGTTCTGGCTGCTGGACCCGAACCACTATGCCACGCCGTGGTTCCATCTGCTGCAGGGTGCCACCATGCTCGGGGCGTTTTTCATCGCCACCGACCCGGTTTCTGCCAGCACTACGCCAGTGGGTAAAATCCTTTATGCCGGTGGTATAGGCTGCTTTGTGTATATTATCCGTACCTGGGGCGGCTATCCGGATGCCATGGCCTCCGCCGTGCTGATCATGAATATGGCTGTACCGCTGCTGGATTACTATACCCAGCCCCGTGTCTACGGCCACCGGCGTCGGTGGCTGCCATGAATGCCCTGCTGAAGCAGATCAGCCGTCCGGCACTGGCCCTGCTGGCATTTGCACTGGCCGGTACCCTGTGTCTGGCGCTGATTGACCAGCTGACCCGTGAACGCATTGCTGCCAATGAACGTCAGGCCATCCTGAGCCAGATTCATGTGCTGGTCGATCCGCACAGCCACGACAATGACCCGCTGGCCGATGTCCTGACCCTGCCTGCCGCCGCGCTCAACAGTGCTGATCCGGTCACGGTCTATCGTGCACGCAGGCAGCAGCAGCCGGTTGCCGCCGTCTTTATCACCACGGCCCCGGACGGCTATAATGGCCGCATCCGTATCGCGGTCGGCCTGACACAGGATCAGACCCTGACCGGTGTGCGCACCATTGCCCACAAGGAAACACCGGGGCTGGGTGATCGTATCGAGGCCGGGCGCTCGGACTGGATTCTGGGCTTTACCGGCAAATCACTCACCGACCCGCCGCTGGCGCAATGGGCAGTCAGAAAAGACGGTGGCCAGTTTGACCAGTTCACCGGTGCCACCATTACCCCGCGTGCCGTCATCAGTGCGGTGCGTGCGGTACTGGAATGGGCCCGGAATCACCCGGACCGGCTCTTTGCCCCTGCAGGAAAACCCGACTCATGACGGACAACCACCTGACCGACAAGACAGACAATACCCGGGAGCCTGCCCGGCCACCGGCAACGGATTACCGTCGCATTGCCCTGGATGGCCTGTGGCGCAACAATCCCGGACTGGTACAGCTGTTGGGCCTGTGCCCGCTGATGGCCGTGACCACCAGCGCAATCAATGGCCTGGGGCTTGGTCTGGCCACCCTGGCCACCCTGATGCTGTCCAATCTGCTGATTTCCCTGCTGCGCCGTTTCATTATTGCCGAGATTCGCATTCCGGTTTTCGTGCTGGTGATTGCCTCAGTGGTAACGGCTATCGAGCTGCTGATGCAGGCCTGGTTCCACGGCTTGTACGAAGTGCTGGGGATATTCATTCCGCTGATTGTCACCAACTGCATTATCATCGGGCGGGCTGAAGCCTTTGCCGCCCGCCATGTCCCGCTGGCAGCGTGGATGGATGGCCTGATGATGGGACTGGGATTTCTGCTGGTACTGGTGATACTGGGGGGCGTGCGTGAACTGCTGGCTCAGGGCACCCTGTTTGCCCAGGCGCACCTGATGTTCGGGGAGGCTGCACGCGGTCTGAGTCTCACGCTGGGGCCGGATTTCAAGGGCCTGCTGCTGGCCGCCCTGCCCCCTGGGGCCTTTATCGGACTCGGGTTTCTGGTGGCCGTCAAGAACCGCATCGACCGCCATCTGGCCGAGCGCAGCCAGCCGCAGGCCGCTCCCGCCACAGCGCAGGCCACCCAGGCATGAACCGGGAAAAACGCCACGAAATCTTCCGACGCCTGCAGGCTGCTGACCCGCATCCGACCACGGAACTGGAATATAACAGCCCGTTTGAGCTGCTGGTCGCCGTGATTCTGTCAGCCCAGGCCACCGACAAGAGCGTCAACAAGGCGCTCGCTACCCTGTTCCCGGCTGCCAATACACCGGAGGCGATTTATGCCCTGGGTGAGGCGGGGCTGCGTCCTTATATCCAGACCATTGGTCTTTATAACACCAAGGCCGCCAATATTATCCGGACCTGTCACATCCTGATTGCGCAACACGCTTCACAGGTACCCGACACCCGTGAAGCGCTGGAAGCCCTGCCCGGTGTGGGACGCAAGACCGCCAATGTGATTCTCAACACTGCATTTCGCCACCCCGCCATCGCGGTCGATACCCACATTTTCCGGGTTTCCAACCGCACCGGTATCGCCCCCGGCAAGGATGTGCTGGCAGTGGAAAAAGCCCTGCTGAAGCAGGTACCGAAGGAGTTCCGGCTTGACGCCCATCACTGGCTGATTCTGCTCGGTCGCTATACCTGCGTGGCGCGCAAACCCAGATGCCCGCAGTGCCTGATTGCCGACTTGTGTGATTTCAAGGGGAAAACCCCGTGATCGCAGGACAGGACCGTGACAGTCTGCGCCGTTTCTACCTGCAATGCTGGGACCGTCTGCAAGCCGGTGAATCCTTAAGCCCGCTGGAACAGCAGGTGGCTCAGGTCATTGGTGAACACCCGGAATACCATCACTGGCTCCGGGAAACCGCGCTGGAACGGGAATTCCCGCCGGAACAGGGCGAAAGCAACCCCTTCCTGCACATGGGCCTGCATCTGGGGCTGCGGGAACAGGTGGCCACAGACCGCCCTCCCGGCATCCGGGCCATTTACCTGCAGCTGCAGCAGCAATCCGGCTCCCACGATGCCGAGCACCGCATGATGGAATGCCTGGCCGAAATGCTGTGGCAGGCCCAGCGCGACCAGCGGACACCGGACGAGCAGGCATACCTGGAACAGCTGCAGCGCCTGCCGGGCTGATCCCGAGAAAACCGCAAACCCTTTATTCAGAGGCTTTTCACACCCGGCAGGCTTTTGCTGGTGTATTAACCGGCATATCATGCTTGCCGGCTTTAAAGTCTTCCCGTATCTTGCAGGACAAGGTTCCCTAATCGTCGAACCAGTAACCCGTAACGCAGAATAAGCGTCATTTCAGGGGCAAAAGGAAAGGCACAAACCGGACTCCGGTGCCACACCGTTTTTACGGCAAAACCACTCAGCCAGAAAGCCGGCATCAGGCAATCATTTTCCTGACTGCGCCAAATGGCATTGAATATTGATTAACCCGCTATTCAGAGCAATTATCAATAATCACAAATTCAAGACAAGGAAACGCCTTTATGCCAATATCCATTATCCCGGCATCATTGCCTCCGGAGGAAAACCCATGATCTGTGGCAAAAACTGTGCGATTGCTATCCTGACCCTCATGATCCTGACCGGGCTCGGGTTCTACATCAGCCAGAATTACCTGCTGATGCCGGATGGCAAACCCATGATCCTGATCACCAACAAGGCAGGGGACATGAGCGGCATGGAACAGCGCTCACCCAAGCTGGACCAGCCGGACATGCTGCTGGAAATGCGCGGCGCAGCGGGCAGCGGGTGCCCGGCCGAAGAGGTCTTAAGCGAACAGCAGCTCGGCAGCCTGCCCCAGCAGACTTTCAAAACCCGTCACACCTGGAGCAAGGACGCTGAAACCTTCTCAGGCCCCCTGCTTTCCGATGTCCTGTCACTGTTCTGCCCCGGCAGGGAATTTCGGGAACTGCATTTACGGGCGCTGGACGGTTATGCAATTGACCTTAATTTTCCAACCGTGGAGCGGTATCGTCCCATTGTTGCCCTGACCCTGAATGGCGAACGCATGCGGGTCAGAAACAAGGGACATCTCTGGATCATGGCACCACTGGATGATTACAAGGTTCCTGCCCGCAGCCTGGATGAATTACTGATATGGCAACTGTATCAAATTACGGTGAACGTAACCGAATAATGCCCATCAGGCCAAGGCCCGCTGCCGCTCATACCCTGCACTGGGTATTAAGCCCGATTTTTGCATTTGCCATTTATCTGGCAGTCCTGAATCTCGGATCAACCTATTTCAGGCTGGAGAATTACCAGCGGGAGGCGATCTGGAGTCTGGTGCACCTGAATACCCAGCTTCAGTCCACCCAGCATGACATCCAGCTTTACGGCCTGGGCGAGCTGGCCGTCAAATCCCTGCGGACCCGTTATGAACTGTTGTGGAGCAAGTTTGACATTACCCTCAACAATATCGAGCAGGACAACATGCTGGGAGAAATCAGCGGTCTGCATCAGGCCATTGATGCGTCTTTCGATGAGTTCAAGGCCATGGAAAGCCGCATCTATTCCGGCGAGACCATTGCCCCGGAGGTTCTGGACAAGTGGATTGCCAGCCTCAGCCACTCGCATGAAATCATCAACCGCTTCCTGCTGCACGAGGTGGCCGATGCCGATGGCAGCTACAGCAAATCCTCCTGGCACACACTGCTGAAATCCCTGTATCTGGTGGCGGCAGCCAGCCTGCTGTTTTTTGTACATATCGGCTACCTGCTGCTGACCCTGATGCGCGAGCGTTCCGACAACCTGTTCCAGCTCAGCCATGACTCCCTGACCGGGCTGGCCAACCGCAACCATGCCATGAGCATGCTGGATGAATTCTGCCGTGAACACATGTTCTTCACCCTGGCCATTATTGACCTGAACGAATTCAAGCAGGTCAATGATGTACACGGACACCCGGCAGGCGACCAGATACTGATGCACCTGTCAAACGAGTTTCGGGAAACCCTGAGTCACTACGGACTGGTCGGACGGCTGGGGGGGGATGAGTTCATCTGGCTGGTGAATACCACGGACCGGGAGCTGGTGGCGCGCTACTTCCAGAAACTGCTGGAGCGGCTGAGCCAGCCCTACCTGCTCAATGAGCACCAGCTTTACCTGCGCCTGAGTGCCGGTGCCACCACCTGCCATGGTGACAACCCCAACCCCAAAAGCCTGATGGCACAGGCTGATGCCGCCATGTACAGCGCCAAGAAAGCCCGTTCTCCGGACATTTCCTGGTACAAGCCGGAGCAGTCCCTGGAAAAAAGCCTCAGCAGCATTATCGGTATTTTCTAAAGCACAGCCGCCCTGACAGCAGAAATCAGGAAACAGGAACGGCCTGCCTGTCATGCCCCTCTGAGCACTCTTGTTCCGGGCGCTCCGGTACGACTGTCCTACACCGCCAGACCAGAACACCATCCGAACCATCGATCGGGAATCAGAAATCAACTCACTCCCGCTCAGGGGGTTGTCACCGGGCGTCCCTCCGCCTTCCAGCCCCGGATGCCTCCCGTCACATTGTAGACCCTGGAATAACCGGCACCGGCCAGCAGGCGTGCACCGACGGCGGAGCGGTTGCCGGTACGGCAGATCAGCGCCACCGGCTGTCCTTCCGGTGCCAGTTTGCGGACACCGGCTTCAAAGCCGGGCACCACCCCGCCCCTGGCATCAAACAGGGTCAGGGTCTTGCTGCCTGCGACAATACCGGTTTCGCGCCATTCTTCCGGACGCCGAATGTCAATCAGCGTCACGCCCTGCTGCTGCAGGGCAGCCAGCCCCGCAGGGTCGACATCCCTAATGGTACCCGATGCCACCGCCCGGCTGTCCGGTGCCGCATCGGCCACCGCCGGTGACTTCGTGCCACTGTTGCATCCGGCCAGCATGACGGTCAGCAATGCCATCATCATGAAATACATTGATTTGCCAATTTTCATCTGCCTTTGCCTTCCCTTTGCTTTTTCTTCAAAACTGCTGAATCCACAGTATAGCCCCTGTGGATCAGGGTACCATATCCCCGAATCGCCAATATTCAGGGTGATTTCATACAATCTCATTCAAATTCTGCTTTTAGTGCTTACTTTTAAGACAAAAAACTGCCTTTTGTAGACAAAAAAACAGAAAACACTGTTATTCCCCTGCTGTTCTGCTAAAATGTGTGCATCGATTGTCGACAATATGGAGAAAAGGATGACTGCGGAGTCTGAGGAGGAGAAGACGCTGTCAGACCGGGCTTCCACACGCCTGACCCATGCCATTATTACCGGAGAGCTGGCACAGGGTCAAAAGTTGAGTGAGGCCGAACTGGCGACCCGTTTCGGTATCAGTCGCGGTCCGCTGCGGGAAGCCATCCGGCGACTGGAAGGCATGCGTCTGGTCAAGCGCATTCCGCATGCGGGTGCCAGGGTTGTCACCCTGAACAAGACCATGATGGCGGAATTGTACCGGGTTCGTGAAGCACTGGAAGGTATGGCCTGCCGGCTGGCAGCGGAGCAGATGAGCAGTACCGAAGTGGCCAGCCTGTTTGAACTGCTGGCCGAGCACGAGTCCCAGATCGAAGCCGCCGAAGGCCGGGAATACCTGCAGAGTGAGGGCGATTTTGATTTTCACTACCACATTGCGCTGGGCAGCCGTAACCAGATGCTTATTGACCTGCTGGCCGGGGATATGTACCAGCTGCTGCGCATGTGCCGCTACAAGACCGGCACCATGCACAAGCGCCCGCAGCTGGCCCTGAACCAGCACCGCCAGATCACGGAAGCCATCGCCAACCGGGATGGTGATCTGGCCGAACTGCTCATGCGCCGCCACATCAGCGGTGCTTGGAAAACCATCAGTCAGGATATGGATGATTACTCATGACCCAAACCAAACAGACACTTGCACTTGCCCCCGGCCGGAAATTTCGCCTTGCCGTTGAGGAAAACCACCCGCTCCAGGTTGTGGGTGCCATCACGGCTTATGCAGGCAGAATGGCGGAAGCCAGCGGCTTTCAGGCGCTGTATATCTCCGGCGGCGGTGTCGCGGCCAACTCGCTGGGCATCCCGGATCTGGGTATCAGCACCATGGAAGACGTTCTGATTGATGCCCGCCGCCTGACCGAGGCCACGACCCTGCCGGTGCTGGTGGACATTGATACCGGCTGGGGGGGCGCTTTCAATATTGCCCGGACCATCCGTTCGTTTGAAAAGGTCGGTGTGGCAGCCGTTCACATTGAGGACCAGGTTGGCACCAAACGCTGCGGCCACCGCCCCGGCAAGGAAGTCGTCAGTCGCGGCGAAATGGTCGACCGTGTCAAGGCTGCGGTTGATGCCCGCCGCGATGACAGTTTTGTCATTATGGCCCGTACCGATGCACTGGCCGTGGAAGGCATCAATGCCGCCATTGACCGTGCCTGTGCCTATGTCGAAGCCGGTGCGGACATGATTTTCCCGGAGGCCATGACCGAGCTGCCCATGTACCGGCAGTTCCGCACGGCGGTTGGCGTACCGATTCTGGCCAATATCACCGAGTTCGGCTTTACGCCCCTCTTTACCTGTGAAGAGCTGGCTTCGGTGAATGTGGATATGGTGCTGTACTGCTGCGGCGCCTACCGCGCCATGAACGCTGCAGCGCTGAAGGTCTATCAGGCCATCCGTGCAGAAGGCACCCAGAAAAATGTGGTTGACATCATGCAGTCACGCACCGATCTGTACAAATACCTCGATTACCATGCCTACGAGCAGAAACTGGACCAGTTGTTCGCCCAGCGCGATGCGGAATAAGAATCAGCGGTGAAACAGCCAGCGGGAACCGGTAGTCTCTGCCGGTCTGGTCTGCCCACAGCGCCACAACAGCCAATCACCGAATATTTGCAACAGGAGATGACAGACATGTCAGCAGACACAAAAGGCAGAGCGAAGAAATCCGTCGCCCTGTCAGGCGCCAAAGCCGCCAACACGTCCATCTGTACCGTCGGCAGTGCGGGCAATGACCTGCATTACCGCGGCTATGACATTCTCGATTTTGCCGAGCAGGCGACGTTTGAAGAAATTGCCTATCTGCTGATCAACGGCCACCTGCCCAACGGCCCGGAGCTGAAAGCCTACGTCAAGTACCTGCAGTCGCTGCGCGGCCTGCCGATGCCGGTGAAGCGGGCGCTGGAAGCCCTGCCGCCGTCGGCGCATCCGATGGATGTGCTGCGTACCGGCTGCTCGATTCTCGGCACCTGCCTGCCGGAGCGCGAGGAACACCCGGAAGCGGAAGCCCGCGCCATCATCAACCGCCTGATGGCCAGTTTCGGCTCCATGCTGATGTACTGGTATCACTACGCGGTCAACGGCAAGGCCATCAATGTGGAAACCGATGACGCGACCATTGGCGGGCACATCCTGCACCTGCTGCACGGCAAGCCGCCACGGGAATCCTGGGTCCGCGCCATGCACACTTCGCTGATCCTGTATGCCGAGCACGAACTGAATGCCTCCACCTTTACGGCACGGGTCATTGCCGGGACCGGCTCTGATGTCTACTCATCCATTGCCGGTGCCATCGGCGCGCTGCGCGGTCCAAAGCATGGCGGTGCAAACGAGTTCGCCAGTCGCATCCAGAAGCGCTACAGTTCACCGGCCGAAGCGGAAGCCGACATCCGCGAGCGCATGGAGCGCAAGGAGATCATCATCGGCTTCGGCCACCCGGTCTACACCATCGGCGACCCGCGCAATGAAGTCATCAAGCGTGTCGCCAAACAGCTGTCGGAAGAAAACGGCGATACCACCATGTATGATGTGGCCGACCGGCTGGAAGCGGTGATGTGGGAAATGAAGAAGATGTTTGCCAACCTGGACTGGTTCTCTGCCGTCTCCTACGAGCAGATGGGCGTGCCCACCGACATGTTCACCCCGCTGTTCGTGATCGCACGCATGTCCGGCTGGGGCGCACACGTCATCGAGCAGCGCCAGGACGGCAAGATCATCCGTCCGAGCGCACATTACACCGGTCCGGAAAACCTCGACTGGGTACCACTGGAAAAACGCAGATTTCACCTGCGCGACTATTGAGGATCAGGGCTGCATGAATACCGAATACCGTAAACCCCTGCCGGGCACCGGGCTGGACTATTTCGACACCCGTGCGGCAGTCGAAGCCATTCAGCCCGGTGCCTGGGACAAACTGCCCTACACGTCCAAAGTGCTGGCGGAACAACTGGTGCGTCGCTGTGAGCCGGGAATGCTGACCGACTCGCTGCGGCAGCTGATTGAGCGCAGGCGTGACCTGGACTTTCCCTGGTATCCGGCGCGTGTGGTGTGTCACGACATTCTTGGCCAGACCGCACTGGTGGACCTTGCGGGGCTGCGTGATGCCATTGCCGAACAGGGTGGCGACCCGGCGCTGGTCAACCCGGTAGTACCAACCCAGCTGATTGTCGACCATTCGCTGGCGGTGGAAGCCCCCGGCTTCGACCCGGACGCCTTTCGCAAGAACCGCGAAATCGAAGACCGTCGCAATGAAGACCGCTTCCATTTTATTGAATGGACCAAGACGGCATTCAAGAACGTTGACGTGATTCCCGCCGGGAACGGCATCATGCACCAGATCAACCTGGAAAAAATGTCACCGGTGGTGCAGGTGCGTGACGGGGTGGCCTTCCCGGACACCTGTGTCGGTACCGACTCCCACACCCCGCATGTTGACTCACTGGGCGTCATTGCCATCGGTGTCGGCGGGCTGGAAGCCGAAACCGTGATGCTCGGGCATCCGTCCATGATGCGGCTGCCGGATATTGTCGGCGTGAGGCTGAGCGGCAAGCGCAAACCGGGTATCACCGCCACTGATATTGTGCTGGCCATTACCGAATTCCTGCGTAAAGAGCGGGTGGTGGGCGCGTATGTGGAATTCTTCGGCGCAGGTGCGGACAGCCTCACCATCGGTGATCGTGCCACCATTTCCAACATGACCCCGGAATTCGGTGCGACCGCTGCCCTGTTCTATATCGACGGCCAGACCATCGATTACCTGAAGCTGACCGGGCGTGAGCCTGAACAGGTGGCACTGGTGGAAAACTATGCCAAAACCACCGGTCTGTGGGCGGATCAGATGAAGGCAGCAGAATACGAGCGCGTGCTGGCGTTTGACCTGTCCAGCGTAGTGCGCAATATGGCCGGGCCATCCAACCCGCATCGCCGCCTGCCGACCTCTGCACTGACAGAACGCGAAATTGCCGGTGAGGCCAAACTGAAAGCGGCCAAAGCTGAAGAAGCCCGGGGGCTGATGCCGGACGGTGCGGTCATTATTGCCGCGATCACCTCCTGTACCAACACCTCCAACCCGCGCAATGTGGTGGCTGCCGGGCTGCTGGCACAAAAAGCCAATGCGCTGGGACTGGTGCGCAAGCCCTGGGTCAAGTCCTCTTTCGCCCCCGGTTCCAGGGTGGCCGAGCTGTACCTGAAGGCAGCGGGCCTGCTGCCGGAACTGGAAAAGCTCGGTTTCGGCATTGTCGCCTTCGCCTGCACCACCTGCAACGGCATGTCCGGTGCGCTCGACCCGAAAATCCAGCAGGAAATCATCGAACGCGACCTGTACGCCACGGCCGTGCTGTCCGGCAACCGCAATTTCGATGGCCGTATTCACCCGTATGCCAAACAGGCATTTCTGGCTTCCCCGCCGCTGGTGGTGGCTTATGCCATTGCCGGGACCCTGCGTTTTGACATTGAAAACGACGCACTGGGCATGGACAAAAACGGCAGGCCGGTGACACTGAAAGACATCTGGCCCACGGATGAGGAAATCGATGCCATCGTGGCCGAATATGTCAGGCCGGAGCAGTTCCGGCAGGTCTACATTCCGATGTTCGATCTGGGTCAGGCCGAGGAGGCAAAAAGCCCGCTGTATGACTGGCGGCCCCTGTCGACCTACATCCGCCGCCCGCCGTACTGGGAAGGTGCACTGGCGGGTGAACGCAGCCTCAGGGGCATGCGCCCGCTGGCCGTGCTGCCGGACAATATCACCACCGACCACCTGTCACCATCCAATGCCATCCTGAGGGACAGTGCAGCGGGGGAATACCTGCATAAAATGGGCCTGCCGGAAGAGGATTTCAATTCCTACGCCACCCACCGGGGGGACCACCTGACGGCACAGCGCGCCACCTTCGCCAACCCGAAGCTGATCAATGAAATGGCCGTGGTGGACGGGCAGGTACAACAAGGCTCGCTGACCCGCGTGGAGCCGGAGGGCAAGGTGATGCGCATGTGGGAGGCGATTGAAACCTACATGCAGCGGACCCAGCCGCTGATTATTATTGCCGGGGCCGACTACGGGCAAGGCTCATCACGTGACTGGGCCGCCAAGGGGGTGCGTCTGGCCGGGGTGGAGGCCATTGTCGCCGAGGGCTTCGAGCGTATCCACCGCACCAATCTGGTCGGCATGGGGGTATTGCCGCTGGAGTTCAAACCCGGTGACACGCGCAAAACCTACGCCATCGATGGTTCGGAAACCTTTGATGTGGAAGGTGAACTGGCCCCGCATGCCGAGCTGACCGTGGTCATGCAGCGCCGGAACGGTGAAACTGTGCAGATACCGGTCACCTGCCGTCTGGATACGGCTGCCGAAGTCCGGGTGTACAAGGCGGGCGGCGTGTTGCAGCGCTTTGCACAGGATTTTCTGGAATCAAAAGCAGTCTAGCTGTTTTATCCCCCAGCACAAGGGCGTATGCTTGCCCCTCCCCATGGGGCAGGCGATGGGTGGAGGAGCATGACGGGTAACAACAGAGGAACAGTATGTCTCAGGTCCCACAAATCAGAATCCCGGCCACCTATATGCGTGGCGGTACCTCCAAGGGGGTGTTTTTCCGTCTGGAAGACCTGCCGGAAGCGGCACGGGTAGCGGGCAAGGCGCGTGACAGGCTGTTTCAGCGCGTAATCGGCAGCCCCGATCCTTACGCCGCCCATATCGACGGCATGGGGGGAGCGACTTCCTCAACCTCCAAATGCGTGATCATCGCCCCCACCACACGCCCCGATCATGATGTGGATTACCTCTACGGCCAGATCGCCATCGACAAGGATTTTGTCGACTGGAGCGGCAACTGCGGCAATCTCTCCACCGCTGCCGGGGCCTTTGCGATTCATGCCGGTTACGTTGATCCGGCCCGCATTCCACAAGATGGCATCTGCACCGTGCGGGTATGGCAGGCAAATATCAACAAGACCATTATCGCCCATGTACCGATCAGCCATGGCCAGGTGCAGGAAACCGGTGATTTCGAGCTGGACGGCGTGACCTTTCCGGCGGCGGAAATCAGGCTGGAGTTTCTTGATCCTTCGGATGAGGGCGAGGATGGCGGCAGCCTGTTCCCGACCGGCAACCGGGTGGACAGGCTCGAGGTACCCGGTGTGGGCAGTTTCCCGGCCACCCTGATCACGGCGGGCATCCCGACCATTTTTGTCAATGCGGTTGACATCGGCTATACCGGAACCGAACTGCGCGAAGCCATCAATGGCGATCCTGCCGCACTGGAACGTTTCGAGAAAATACGCGTAGCCGGTGCCTTGCGCATGGGGCTGATCAGGACACCGGCGGAAGCTGCCACCCGCCAGCACACCCCCAAGATTGCCTTTGTCGCCCCCTCCAGGGATTATGCGGCATCCAGCGGCAGGGCCATTGCCGCCACGGAAGTCGACCTGCTGGTCCGTGCCCTGTCAATGGGCAAGCTGCATCATGCCATGATGGGCACGGCAGCAGTCGCCATCAGCGCTGCAGCGGCAGTACCCGGTACGCTGGTGAATCTGGCTGCCGGTGGTGGTGAACGCCACTCCGTGCGTTTCGGACACCCGTCCGGCGTCCTGCGCGTGGGTGCGGAAGCCCGGCAGGTCAATGGCGAGTGGGTCGTCACCAAGGCGATCATGAGCCGCAGCGCACGCATCCTGATGGAAGGCTGGGTACGGATTCCGGGTGATTATGACTGAAGCACTCCGCTCCCCGGTGCAGAACGGCTGCTCCAGCAGCATTACCAGCTCTGGTGAGTGACGGTTTTTCCAGCAATGGCCTGTCGCGGCTCAAACAATACTGAAAATCAAGCGGTGGGCAGGCAGATCAAGGTAGCTGCCAGTTGACACTATGTGCCAAGACCTGTGTGATCATCGGCTCTACAGTCATGTTAAACTCCCGCAGGCACATCAGGTGCTACGGAGTTTGATACAGGAGCGAGTCGATCAATGAAGATTCATGGTGAGGCCCGACTCCCATACGCGCCAACTTAAGCCCTAATCATCTGAGTTAACTTGAAAAGACCGGTCGTGGCAACCACATGAATAGCTTTTACCAACCAAAGTGAAGGCCACCATGCAGTTACCACGAGCTATTGTCAAATCTTGGTGTATGAGGATTCATTGATCAAGCAGCCATCCGGTCAGTGTTTTCCATTTCAACCCCATCCTTAAAACGGTGCTGCCAGAGTGGGCCATAAAAACCTGCCCGCATCAGCCGGTTCGGGCTACAATTGCCATTTTCCCAATCAACCACTACCGCCCCATGGACCTGAAAAATTTTGAGCAGCAAATCAACCCCGTCATCATGGAACGGGGACGTGACTACGCCAGCAACGGGCGGGTCAACAATCTGGAGGAAACCGAGACCGATTTCTGGCAGGCCTGGGTGGAAGGCTCCGATACCTATGATGTCGAAATCGGCCTGCAAGGCCGGCAGATCACGCATTACAGCTGTACCTGCCCCTATGATCAGGGTCCGGTCTGCAAACACGTTGCGGCCACTCTGCTGCTCATCGCCCGTCAAGAAAACAGCCCGGCCAACTCGGCTCCAAAACAGAAAAAGCTTTCCAAAGCCGCCCAGCTCAGCTGCATACTGGAACAGCTGGAACGCAGCGAGCTGGAACAATACATCCGGGAGACACTCAGGGATCGTCACCAGCTGAATGCCTTTCTGCTGCGCTATCAGCACCTGAGCGGCAGCCGGGAGCCGGTTGCCAAACGTTTCCGGCAACAATTTGAGTCCATTGCCCGCAAACATGCCGACCGGGGTTTCATCGACTACCGCAGTGCCCGGCATTTCAGCACCGAAGTCGACACACTGCTTGATAATCTGGCCCTGGTCCCCAGCCCGAACGACCGAATGGAAGCCTGTTACAGCATCGCCGAAGCACTGGCTTCGGACATTGCCAATGCCATTGATGATTCGGATGGCACCCTGGGCGGTATCATGCACCAAATGACAAAGATACTGGAGACAGCCTGGCCCCAGCTGTCGGCGACCGAACGGCAACACGGCTTTGAACAGGTACTGCGCCTGCGCTTTAACAGCGAACTGGATAACTACGGGCTGGCTGACGAGTTGCCCGGCCTGACCCGGAGCTGGGCCAGCCATCATCCGGAATTTCGGGAGCCACTCCTGCAAACCCTGACCCGTGTTTCCGACAAGCCCCGCAATGAGTGGCAATACCAGTCCCTGCTGCGGGAAAAGGTGAAACTGCTGCAGGACTGGGATCGTGGTGCCGAGGCCATGGAACTGGCCCGGACCCATGCCCAAATTCCCGAACTGCGCCGACTGCTGGTGGATCAGGCACTGACCCATGGCGACAGCAAAACGGCCAAAGCGCTGGTCGAGGAAGGCATTCGTATCGCTACCCAGCAACGACATCCCGGAACCGTCAATCAATGGCACCAGAAACTGCTCGAAATTGCCCGTCAGGATGATGACCTGCCTGCCATTCGCTCATACCTGGAAACCCTGCTGCAGAATAACCGCTTTGAGCTGGGTATTTTCCGGCAGCTCAAGGCCACCTATCCGGCAGCAGAATGGCCAGCGATGTGGCCGGTTTATTACCGGAAAATGCTGGACCAGAACATTAATGCCGCCAGTCTGGCAGCCATTCTGGATGCGGAGAATGAACTGGAAAACCTGTTCAAACTGGTCCTGAAACAGGAACAGGGTGCCATCCACCTGCTGCGGCAATATACCCGGCGGCTGGCCACTGCCTTCCCGGAAGAAATGGTCGCCACCTGGGTACGGGCCATCCGGATCGAATTGCGCCAGGCCGGCAAAACAGTCTATCAACAGGCCGCAAAAGACCTGCAACAGCTGGCCACCCTGCCCGGTGGCAAGGCAGCACAGCAGGAGCTGCTGCAGCAGTTGCGTCAGGAATACAAAAACCGCAGAGCCATGCTGACGATTTTTGACCAGGCTTTAGGGAAAGCCTGACCGGACGGCCAGGCTGACGATCTGATCACTTACCGGGCTGTCGCCGGCTCCTGAACCAGACGGCGCTGTGGCGTGGCATCCAGTACCCGCAGCTCCGGGGCATGAATAATCTCGATTTCCAGCAGGTGCGAATGCAGGCGGCGGATATTGACATGATGACCACGGGCACGTTCTTCCTGCCGGATATGCAGGGCTTGTGCCTCGGTAAAATTTCCACGCAGGGTTTCAATATGCATTGTCAGGATTTCCGGCAGTTCTGTTATGATTGGCCGCTCTGGCTGTAAAGCCGTTGCTATGACACTGGCCCCCAGTTTAGCCAGTCAGACGCCACGGGTCAGCTTTCCCGGACAAGCGCACGCACACTCTACAAGGACTCCCTTTCATGCGTATCCAAGACCAGGCACTGGCCCTGCTGGTGGCTTTCATCTGGGGCACCAATTTTGTTTTCATCCGTCAGGGGCTGGATGAGCTACCACCATTCTGGTTCGCTACTCTGCGCTTCTTTTTTTCCGCCTTCCCGCTGATCCTGATCCTGCCACGTCCGCAGGTACCCTGGCGCATGCTTGCCGCCTACGGCTTCTTTATCGGCTTCGGGCAATTCGGGCTGCTGTTCTGGGCCATGCGCGACAATATCGCACCGGGACTGGCTTCACTGGTGATCCAGAGTCAGGTGTTCATCACCATTCTGCTGGCAGCGGTACTGTTCCACGAGACAGTCCGGCAGCGGCAGAAGCTGGCCCTGCTGGTCTGCCTCAGCGGCCTGCTGCTGATCGGGGTCTTCACCGACGGCCAGACCACGGTCACGGGCCTGATGGTCACCCTGCTGGCAGCGACCGGCTGGGCCTGCGGCAATCTGGTCATCAAACGCGTGGGCAAGGTCAATATCATCGCCTTTCTGGCCTGGTCATCGCTGTTTGCGATTCCACCGCTGCTGTTCATGGCACTGCTGCTGGAAGGCCCGGCCCGGATCATGGAATCCACCCGCCATGCCAGCCTGCACGCCTGGAGCGTGGTACTGTGGCAGACGGTGGGTAATACCCTGATCGGCTACGGGCTGTGGAATACGCTCCTGCACCGCTATCCGGCAGCACTGGTCACACCCTGGGCCCTGATGGTGCCGGTCTTCGGCATGAGTGCCTCCAGCCTGCTGCTGGGTGAGCCGATGCCCTGGTGGAAGCTGGTGGCCAGTGCACTGATTCTGGCCGGGCTGGTGCTGAATCTGGGGGGACGGGGACGGCGGAAAACGTGACCGGCTCAGTATGTACCGGATTTACCGGCCTGACCGGTCTTTATCCCTGATCCCCCGACGGCGGGACCGCAGGTACGGGCAGCTCGCCTGCTGCCACACAGACAAACAGGGGCGCATACGGCTCTTCCCCGCTCTGCACCACCTCGATCAGTCGGGCCTTGAGCAATTCCAGCAGCGCCATCAGGGTCACAACCAGCCCGCGTCGCCCCTCGGTCAGGGTGAAAAGGTCGGAAAACGGGGCCTGTGGGCGTACCTGCAGCATGCCGAGAATCCGGGTCATGCGCTCCCGGATCGACAGGTGCTCACGCCGGACCTGATGGCTGGAAAGCATTTCTGCCCGCTGCAGCAGCACCTGAAACGCCAGCAGCAGCTCACGCAGCTCAAGCGCCGGCGGCGGGCGGGGCGGCAGGGGAAAATCGGCCGCTGTCCGTACCGGCCAGCAATCACGCTCCAGACGCGGCAGTCCGTCCAGCAAGATCGCGGCCTGCTTGCACTGCTCATACGCCTGCAGACGCCGAACCAGCTCGGCACGCGGGTCCTCTTCCTCCTCTTCGGTGGTCTGGCGCGGCAACAGCAGGCGTGACTTGATTTCCGCCAGCATCGCGGACATGAGCAGGTATTCTGCCGCCAGGTCCAGGCGTGTGGCTTTCATCATTTCCACATAAACCATGTACTGGGCGGTAATTTCGGCAACCGGAATGTCACAGATGTCCAGATTCTGCCGCCGGATCAGGTAGAGCAGCAGGTCCAGCGGCCCTTCAAAGGCTTCCAGAATGACTTCCAGTGCCTCCGGTGGAATATAGAGGTCTTCGGGGAGTACCGAAACCGGCTCCCCCCGTACCCGTGCCAGCGGGATTTCCTTCTGGACAACGGTCATGCCTGCGCTCTGCTGCCGCTCAGAACCGGATCAGAAGCATCAGCGGTGATGCGTGAAGCGCATGGCTTCCAGCACATCATTCAGGGTTTCACGGGCCACCTGCCGGGCGGCCTCGGAGCCCTGCTTGAGAATGGCACGCACCCTGCCGGGGTCGGCTTCCAGTGCGGCAGCCCGTTCCTGGATCGGCTGGAGCTCGGCCTGTACGGCCTCGATGACCGGGCGCTTGCAATCAATACAGCCGATACCGGCACTGCGGCAGCCTTCACCGACCCACTGCCGGGTTGCATCGTCGCTGTAGATTTCGTGGAACTGCCATACCGGACAATGGTCCGGATTGCCCGGATCATGACGCCGCACTCTGGCCGGGTCGGTGGGCATGGTACGAATCTTGCGCTCGACCTCCTCGGGCGTATCCCGCAGCGGAATGGTATTTCCGTAGGATTTGGACATCTTCTGCCCGTCCAGCCCCGGCATGCGGGCCGCTTTCGTCAGGGCCGCCCTGGGTTCGGGCAGAATCACCTTGCCGGAACCATCCAGATACCCGAACAGGCGCTCACGATCACCAATGGAAATATTCTGCTGCCCGGCCAGCAGGGCCCGTGCCTTTTCCAGTGCCTCTGCATCCCCCTGCTCCTGATACTGGCGGCGCAGTTCACGGTAGAGTTTTGCAGATTTTTTACCCATTTTGCCGGCTGCCTGCTCGGCACGGGCCTCAAAATCCGGCTCGCGCCCATAAAGATGGTTGAAACGGCGGGCAATCTCGCGCGTGATTTCAACATGCGCCACCTGATCCTCGCCCACCGGCACCAGATCGGCCTTGTACATCAGGATATCCGCCGACTGCAGCAGGGGATAACCCAGAAAGCCGTAAGTCGCCAGATCACGTTCGCGCAGCTTTTCCTGCTGATCCTTGTAGGTCGGCACTCGCTCCAGCCAGCTCAGCGGTGTCATCATCGACAGCAGCAGGTGCAGCTCGGCATGCTCGGGCACCATGGACTGTACAAAAACGGTGGCCGAAGCCGGATTGATACCGGCAGCCAGCCAGTCGATTGCCATTTCCCCGACATTTGCGGCGATACCGTCCGGTGTTTCGTAATGGGTGGTCAGGGCATGCCAGTCCGCCACGAAGAAAAAGCACTCGTGGTTCATCTGCATTTCCACCCAGTTTTTCAGCACGCCATGGTAATGCCCCAGATGCAGCCGCCCGGTCGGGCGCATACCGGATAACACCCGCAGGTTCGGTGATGGTTGGGTACTCACTTGCTCACTCCCTTCATATCCAGAACAGGAAAACAGTCTGTAAAACGCTGCCCAGTGCCTGGATGACCGGCCACAGGATACGGCTCAGGATGCCACTGGCCAGCAGCGCCAGCACAATCAGGAAACCGAACGGCTCCACCCGGCTCAATGCATTCGCCGGCCCCGGCGGCAGCAACCCGGCCAGCACCCGCCCGCCATCCAGCGGTGGAATCGGCAGCAGGTTGAACACCATCAGCAGCAGGTTGATGGTAACGCCTACCTGGGCCATGGACATGAAGCCCTGCCCGACAGACGAGTCGTGCCCCAGCACGGCAAATATTCCCAGCAGCAGGGTCCAGCCACAGGCCATCAGCAGATTGGCCCCCGGTCCTGCCGCCGCCACCAGCACCATGTCACGCCGGTAATGGCGCAGATTGCGGAAATTCACCGGCACCGGCTTGGCCCAGCCAAACAGAAAAGGCGAACCCAGCAACAGCAGAATGGCCGGAATGGCAACAGTACCGACCGGATCAATATGGCGTATCGGATTCAGCGACAGCCGCCCCAGCATTTCCGCCGTCTTGTCACCCAGACGGCTGGCCATCCAGCCATGGGCCACCTCATGCAGGGTAATGGCGAACAGGACCGGAATGGCCCCCACAGCCAGGGCATAGATAACTGCCTGCAGATCAAAATTCTCAAACATGTCAATGCTCCACCAACCAGCCCAAAGACCCCTTGCCCTCACGCAGTATTTCCGGACGTTCCCCCATCAGGTCCACAACCGTCGTCGGTTCATGCCCGCAAAAGCCGCCATCAATGACCAGATCCACGGCATGCTCCAGCTGCAGGCGGATTTCATACGGATCGGTCATGGGCAGCTCCTCACCCGGCATGATCAGGGTACTGGACATCAGGGGCTCATCCAGCTCCTGCAGAACGGCCTGGGTCACGATATGATCGGGAACGCGCAGACCGATGGTCTTGCGCCGCGGATTCTGCAGGCGTCTGGGCACCTCCCGACTGGCCTTGAGAATAAAGGTATAAGGCCCCGGTGTCAGCATTTTCAGCAAACGGTAGTTGATATTGTCCACCACCGCATAACGGGCAATTTCCGACAGGTCACGGCAGACCAGGGTGAAATTGTGCCTGTCATTCAGACGCCGGATGCGCTGAATGCGCTCCATGGCTCCCTTGTCGCCCAGTGAACAGCCGATGGCATAGCTGGAATCGGTCGGGTAAACCACCACACCCCCCTGACCGATGATCTCGACCGCCTGCCGGATCAGCCGCTTCTGGGGATTGTCGGGATGAATCTCGAAATACTGGCTCATAAGACATACGTCTTGAAAAAGGAGGGATTGTACAGCTTGATGGCCGGAAATACAGGCCATGACAGCGGTTTCAACCTCACGAAAGCAGGAGATTGTCGCCATCTGTTCGTTTCCTGTGCGATACTGCTGCACCTGAATCCCGTTTTACGGACACAGAATCATGTTATATGCCATTGTTGGTGAAGATGTTGAAGACAGCCTGAAACAGCGGCTTGCAGCGCGCCCGGCTCACCTTGAGCGCCTGCACCACCTGCGTGACCAGGGGCGTCTGGTGCTCGCCGGCCCGACACCGGCCATTGACAGTGATGATCCGGGTAGCGCAGGATTCAGCGGTAGCGTTGTTATCGCGGAATTCGGGTCTCTGAAAGAAGCCCGGGCCTGGGCCGATGCCGATCCCTATGTCGCCGCTGGCGTCTATCGGCAGGTAAGCGTAAAACCATTCAAAAAAGTATTACCATGAGGAAAAAAAGCAACATGCGAAATAAAATCATCCCGGCCGTTATCGGCAGTCTGATTGGCGTCTCCCTGACCCTGAGTTCCAGCCTGCTGCTGGCCGCTGATGAAGCAAAGCCGGCGGAGGACTCAACAAACATCATCGCCATTGTCAACGGCGTGGATATTGACCGCAGCACACTGGATGCAGTGCTGGAAATGGCCAAGCGTTCGGGCAGCAATGCACCGATTGATGAGCGTGCCCTGCTGGATGACCTGATCCTGACCGAGCTGGCACGTCAGGAAGCCAAAAAATCCGGGCTGGCCGAGCGTGATGATGTCAAGGCCAAGGTAGCCAACTTTGAGGACAAGCTGATCCTGAACACCTGGATGCAGGAAAAGGCAGCCGCTTTGGACATTTCCGATGACGAGCTGAAGGCGGCCTATGAGGCCCGTATCGCCGACATGCCCAGAATCGAATACAAGGCCCGCCACATTCTGGTCAAGAGCGAGGATGAAGCAAAGGCGGTTATCGAAGAACTGAAAGGCGGCAAGGACTTTACCGAGCTGGCCAGGGAAAAATCCACCGGTCCTTCCGGTCCCATGGGTGGCGACCTGGGCTGGTTCAAGCCCCAGAGCATGGTGCAGCCGTTCGCGGAAGCCGTTATCGCCATGAAACCCGGTGATGTCAGCAAGGAGCCGGTCCAGACCCAATTCGGCTGGCACGTGATCAAGCTGGAAGAGCAGCGCGATGTCAAACTGCCCGAGCTGGAAACCATGAAGCCGCAGCTGCGTCGCCAGCTGGAGCAGGAAAAAATGCGTGAATACATGGACAAGCTTCAGGCTGAATCCGACGTCAAGGTACTGCTGACGGAGAAAGCCGAACCGGCCCCGGCAGCCGGTGAGGACAAGGACGACACGGAAGAAGGCGGGGATTCCGCTCCCGGCACTGAATAAACCCGGTAGCCGGGTAATAAAACGCAGCGGACCACTCTTGGCGGGGTGGTCCGGCGAGCGAGGAGCAGAGCATGAAACCAGAATGGAAACAGTTTCTGACCAACCAGGGCGCAGAATTTGACGCCGGGCAGTTGCTGCATTTCGGCAATCCGGAGCGGGAACGCCGCATCCCCCCTCAAGGGGCCATCCTCTGTGACCTGTCCCACATCGGCCTGATCAGTGTCAATGGGGCGGATACCCGTGAGTTCCTGCAGGGCCAGCTCAGCAACGACATCAGCAGGGTCAGCGCGCAACAGGCGCAGCTCAGTTCCTACAGTACCCCCAAGGGCCGGGCCATCACCGAATTCCAGATCATGGAGCGTCAGGGAACCCTCTATCTGTCCCTGGCACGCGACAATCTGGAGGCCGTACTCAAACGCCTGCGCCTGTATGTATTGCGCGCCAAAGTCACGCTGGAAGATGCGACCGAAAGTCTGGTGCATTTCGGGTACGCCGATCCGCGTGGCGACCAGCGCCTGGCAGCCGCTCTCGGTACGGCCCCGGAGCAGGTGCTGAATGTTGTACAGAATGGTGACCTGACCATTATCCGGCGTCCGGCCTCCGTGCCGCGTTTCGAGATATTCGGTGAACTGGATGCAGCCTGCAGCCTATGGGAGAAGTTGGGCGTGCATGCTGCCGGTGTCGGGCCGGGCGGCTGGAATCATTTCGAGATTGAAGCCGGGATTCCGCACCTCAATGCCGCCAGTACCGAGGCTTGGGTCCCCCAGATGCTCAACCTGCACCTGATTGATGGCATCAGCTTCACCAAAGGCTGCTTTCCCGGTCAGGAAATCGTGGCACGGTTGCAATACCTGGGTGACAACAAGCGCCTGACTTACCATCTGGGCATTGAAGGCTTCGAGTTGCCGCCGGTGGGGACGGTCATCAGTACCCCGGAGGGCAGTGAGGCCGGCAAAATCCTCAACACGGCCCACAACCCGGACGGTCAGGTAGAAGCCCTTGCCGTGCTGAAAACGACTGCCACTCAGACAGCCTTGCAGCTTGACGGACGCAAGGTCAGCATCCTGCCCCTGCCTTATGCACTGGAATCCCAAGGATGAAGCCGCGATGAAGCCGGTGCCCATGCAGCCTTTGCAGTCCTTCCGCTCCCGGTCACCGGCTACCTGAATCCAGGGTGCCCGAAAGGCAAAAGTCCCGATGTCCCTGCCCGATCTTTCCCCCAATGACTGGCTGTCCCTCGCGTGGTTTGTGCTGTGCTGGTTCGGCTATGCGCGCTACTCCGGCCTGCGTGCCCGCCCGCATCGGCGTCCGCGTCTGCAGGATGCCCTGCAGGCCCACATTCTGCACTGGATCCGGATGATGCAGCAGCGTGACAACCGTATTGTGGATACGGCGGTCATTTCCAATATTGAGCGCAATGCCACCTTTCTGGCTTCCAGCTGCCTTTTGATCATTGCCGGGCTGGTGACGGCATTGGGTGCCAGTGACAAGGCCCTGAACCTGCTGGCCGACATGCCGTTCACGGCCCGGGTGACACCGCATCGCTGGGACGTGGGCATCCTGCTGCTGCTGGTCATCTACGTCTACGCCTTTTTCACTTTTACCTGGTGCATGCGCCAGTGGGGATTTGCCAGCTTTCTGGTCGGCGGCACTCCCCCCGTGCCCGACACCACACCCCCGACAGCCGAACGCGAGCGTCATATCGAAGCCCTGGCACAGGTGGTCTGGCTGGCCATCTACCATTTCAACAATGGCCTGCGCGCCTATTATTTCAGTATTGCCCTGCTGGCCTGGTTCGTCCATCCACTGCTGTTCATGCTCGCCAGCACCTGGGTTGTGGCCGTTCTGTACCGGCGCGAGTTCCACTCCCGCACCCTGAAGGCGCTGCTGCACGGACTGCCCGACACGCCCTGAACACAATCCGGCGTTTGTTGCAGTGCACATTCACCTTCCTGTAACATCGCCGGATATAAAAATGCCTGGAATCACTGTCATGTCCGAACCGATGCTGCAGCAGAATACCCGCCCGCTGACGCCCCTGCCCGAACCCATGCAACAACTGGCACGCGGAATCGCCTCAACCATTCTGGAAGGCTTCAACCGCCACTTCAGCATCTTTCAGCAAATCACCTCCGGGGCCTACCAGCGTTTTGAGAGTGCCGACTGGCGTGCAGTACATCGTGCTTCACGCGAGCGTATCGTGCTGTATGACCTGCGTGTTGAAGAAGCCATCAGTCTGGTCAAGGAGCTTTTCCACATCACCGAACTGGATCAGGACCTGTGGCAGAATATCAAGCTGTGCTATGTGCGCCTGCTGGCTTTCCACCGCCAGCCGGAACTGGCCGAGACTTTCTACAACTCGGTCTTCTGCCGCCAGTTTCACCGGCGCTACTACAATAATGACTACATCTTTCTGCGTAATGCCGTCTCCACGGATTATATCTCCTCCTCCAACACCGAGATGACCAGCTACAGCTGTTACTATCCGAACGAGGTGGGGCTGAAGGAATCCATCCGCCGCCTGATTCTTGAACGCGGCTTCAGCCTGCCGTTCGAGAATCTGGAACGTGATCTGCGCCAGATACTGCGCGTCATTGCCCGGCGCTTTCCGGGACGGGAAAAACGCTTCACGCACCTGAACTTCCAGCTGCAGGTCATCTGCCGCCCGTTTTTTCGTAACAAAGGGGCCTACATTGTCGGGCGCTACATCAATGGCCGCGATGATGAAGGCTTTGCCCTGCCGATCCTCAATAACGAACAGGGCCAGCTTTATGTTGACACCCTGCTGATCGGGGACAAGGAACTTTCGGTGGTGTTCAGCTACTCCCAGGCCTATTTCATGATCCAGCATGAAGTGCCTTCCGCCATCGTCGCCTTTCTGCAGCGCATCCTGCCCGAACTGACGCGCTCGGAACTGTATTCCGCCATCGGTTTCCACAAGCAGGGCAAGTCGGACTTTTACCGCCATTTCCTGCATCACCTGAGCCACTCCAGTGACAAGCTCGTGATTGCACCCGGTATCCGTGGCATGGTGATGATGGTGTTCACCCTGCCCTCCTACCGCTTCGTGTTCAAGATCATCAAGGACAAATTCGCCCCCCAGAAGGAGTTCACCCGCCAGCAGGTGGAGGACAAATACCAGCTGGTCAAGCGCCACGACCGGGTCGGACGCATGGCCGACACGCTGGAATACTCGGATGTGGCCCTGCCGGTGGACCGCTTCCGGCCCGAACTGCTGCAGGAGCTGCAGGAAACCTGTGCCAGCAGCATTTCCTTTGATAATGACCTGATTATTTTCCGGCACATCTATATTGAACGGCGCATGACCCCGCTCAACATCTATCTGGAAAAGGCCACCGACACCCAGCTGGAACAGGCCATTATTGATTACGGCCATGCCATCAAGCAGCTGGCCGGTGCCAATATCTTCCCCGGTGATTTCCTGTACAAAAACTTCGGTGTGACCCAACTCGGTCGTATCGTGTTTTATGACTACGATGAAATTACCTACATGACCGAATGCAATTTCCGCAAAATTCCGCCACCGACCCACCCGGAGGATATTTTCCGCTCCGAGCCCTGGTACTCGGTGGAACCGAATGATGTCTTCCCGGAAGAATTCGGTACCTTCCTGCTCACCAATCCGAAAATCCGCAAGGTTTTCATGAAGCATCACAAAGAGCTGCTGCATGCAGGCTACTGGCAGCAGAAGCAGCAGAATATCCTCAGCGGTGTTTACGAGGACATTTACCCCTATCCGGAGGTGATCCGCTTCCGGCGGTAAGGTGCCAATGCCGCCATGATGGCAGGCAGCTGTTTCCAGTAATCCAGATGGGACAGTGCCAGCGGATGATTGATCAGGCGCTCATGCTCAAAGGCAATCGGGTGCCGCCCGGCACAGCGCTCCAGGTCGGGCTTGAAGGCCAGCACCATGTCCTGGCGCGAATGGCAGTTGATCAGCTGGCCACCAATACCCGCCAGCACCGCCGGCCAATCCTGCGCCCGGTCCAGCGCTGCTGCCAGCAGGATCACATCCTGAATCGGCAGGTAATGGGGCCGTATCTGTTGCTGTGCCAGACTCCTGACCAGCACGCGTGCCCCCAGGGAATGGCCAATCAGGTTGATGCGGGTGAAACGGTGCTGTTCCTGCACGATCTTGTCTGCCACTCCCTGCCACAAGGCGGCCCCGAGCCGGTCGGCCTGGTATTCATGGCTTTTGAAATAGCGCCAGCCGGTATACAGCAGGGCCGCCCCCATCAGCGGCCAGGAACGGCTCGCCAGCGAGGACTGCACCACCGTGCTGGACGTTGCGGTCTTGAGGGCATCACGCAGGGAGCCGGAATTCCAGAGAATCAGCCAGTTGCTGCTGTCGGCAAATGCCGCATCGGTACGCAGGGTCTGAATCAGGCGCTGCTGCCCCTGCTCATCGGGGGCGGCAAAAAAGCCGTGAATGAAGATGTTCAGGGTCTCGGGACCGGCATCCGAGCATTCCAGAATGCGAAACGCCGGTGCCTGATGCTCCAGTGTCCTGTTGCTGCTGTCTGCTGGCATGTGTCCGGTTCCGTCGTCAGGAGATGCCCTCAGGCATCCCCCCGACTGTCCAGCAAGGGAGCCAGCTCATTCAGGGCACGCCGGTAAACCCGACGCTTGAAAAACACAACCCTTCGGGCCGGCATCCAGTAATCCACCCATTCCCAGTGGTCAAACTCCGGTTTGGGGGAGGCCCTGAGATTGACATCCTGATCCCTGCATTTCATGCGCAGTAAAAACCAGCGCTGTTTCTGGCCGATGCAAAGCGGCCTTGAGCGCCGGCGTATCATGTAATGGGGTATGCGGTACCGTAACCAGCCACGGGTGTGGCCGACCACCTCAACCTGTGCCTTGCTTAAACCGGTTTCCTCGTACAGTTCACGGTACATGGCTTCCGTCGGGGTTTCACCGCTGTCGATCCCCCCCTGTGGAAACTGCCAGGAATCCTGGCCCAACCGTCTTCCCCAGAACACTTTACCGTCGCAATTGCAGAGGATGATACCAACGTTGGCGCGGAATCCTTCCTCGTCTATCACAATTGCTCTCCGTTATTCAGTATGCCTGCGATTTTTCCACAATCATTAGGATTCAGCAATTTTATCAGCGTAGAATGCGCGAATTTCGCCAATAACCGCACAACATTACCCTTATCACAGGAGAAACCACCATGACCCTGGCATTGTTCGACCTTGACCATACCCTGCTCAGTGCAGACAGCGATTATCACTGGGGGCAGTTCCTGGTCAGTCGCGGCCTGGTGGACACCGAGCAGTATGCCCAGGCCAACCACCAGTTCTACCAGCAGTACAAGGCTGGCACCCTCGATATTCATGAATACTTCGCTTTCAGCATGCGTGCAGTCAGTGAGCAGGACATGGCCACTGCCCGCGCCTGGCACCGCGATTACATGCAGGCCTTCGTGCTGCCCTACCTGGGACAGCCGGCGCGTGACCTGGTGGAAAAGCACCGGGCCCTTGGCCATACTCTGGTCATCATTACCGCCACCAACAGCTTTGTCACGGCCCCGATTGCCGCCGAATTCGGGGTGGAAAACCTGCTGGCCATTGAACCCGTGATTGAAAACGGGCGCTACACCAACCGCATTGCCGGGGTACCCAGCTTCCGTGAAGGCAAGGTTACCCGCCTGCAGCAATGGCTGCAGGGCCGGAATGAAACCCTGGAAGGCAGCTGGTTCTACAGCGACTCCCACAATGACCTGCCACTGCTGGAACTGGTGGACCACCCGGTCGCGGTGGACCCGGATGAGCAGCTGCTTGCCCGTGCACAACAGCAGGGCTGGCCGGTAATCAGCCTGAACGCCTGGCTTGCTGAAGCCCCCCGAACACCTGCTGCGCCAGCGCCATGAACGCATCCTCCTGCGCCCGCAGCGGTGACTCGACCTGCCCCCGGTACAGCAGGGCATATTCGGCCTTGCTGCCCTCCCCGGCATGGTAGTCACTGCCCTGCCATTCGGTTTCGGCCTGCTTCAGGTTCGGCTCGGGCCGGTCATCCTTCCACATGGCCCAGGCTGATTTGGGGAAAAACGGCAACGGGCGCTGCAAACCCTGCCAATAAATGTTCAGCAGGCCCTCCAGCTGCAGGGCGGCGTCCGCCACCGGCTCCAGCACCCAGGATTCAGTGGGAGTATGTATAAACGTGTGCCGCCCCTGATCCTGCGGCAGTTCATGACAGGCATTCAGGGCCAGATGGGTGATCCAGACCTCCAGCCACTGCCACACCCCCACATGCCCGAACCAGACCTGCCAGCGTCCGTGGGTGTTGAGCTGACTGAGCACACCATGCAGGCCGAAATCCGGCCACGCCAGCTGAAAACGCTGTGACTGCCAGGCCGTATCCGTATCGGCCAGCCGTGCCATGACCTGCTCCACCGCTGCCTGCCCGTGTGCAAATACCAGCTCGCCGGGCTGCCCGTGTGGCAGCAACCCCCGAGCCCGCAGCAATATCTGCAATGCTTCCTGGGTGCCTCCATTCAGCCGTTGGGTCAGCCCCTGCTGCCCCAGTTCACTGTCGACAAAAGCCTCCAGTGCAAATGGCTCACGGCCGGGCAACTCTTCATCCGGCTCGTACAGATCCAGACCCAGACGCTGACGCAGGAAAGTGGCCGCCGGCTTGCGAAAAAAACCGATCAGGTCGCTCAGGGAGGGGTAACGCCAAATGGCCTCCGGTTCCGGTAAGGCCTGCGACACATTCCAGAACGGTTGCTGCCGGTATTGTGCGGCAGCCTGCCGCAGGGAGGGGGTATAGCTGAACAGCTGCGGGTTGCTGCCATTGTAATAAGCGGTGCTGAAGGCCTGCAATGGATGGCGTGTTACCACCTGATCAGGTGCAAGTCCCAGGCGCTGCTCCAGATAATCCAGCAGCTCGCCGACCAGCACGGAGGGCATGATCCGGCTGTCGTCCTGCACACTCTGCCCCACATAGCTGATGTAGAAACGCTCCCGCGCCGACAGCAGACTCTCCAGAAACAGGTAACGGTCTTCATCCCGGCGTGAACGGTCGCCCTTGCGATAGCCATCCCGCATCAGCCGGTCAAAGCTCTGGCGCGTATCCTGACGTGGAAACCCGCCATCCTGCATCCCCAGCAGGGCGACAAACCGGAATGGCACACTGCGCATCGGCATCAGGGTGCAAAAGGTGATCCCGTACCCCAGAAAGCCATCAGCCTGATTGCCCTGCTCCAGCTGTCCCAGCAGCGCATCCCGGAAAATTCCGAAGCCGACCCGACGGGTGAATTCTGCCTCCTGCCCCCCGTCCAGCAATCCTTCCCAGGCCCGGCTCACCGCCTGCAGCTCCGCATCCTCCCCGAACAGCTGGCGCAGCAGCCGCAGCAGGCGTTCCCCCCACTGCGCCAGTGTCAGACGCAGCTGCGTCCAGCGTGCCAATGGCAACAGGGTGTGTACGCACTGCAACAGGCGCTCCAGCACCAGCACCTGATTTCCTTCCAGCGCATCATAAGGCAATACCTCACCAAACAATGCTTCACCCGGCAGGGTATAGCCCAGCAGCAGCCGATCCAACCCATACCGCCAGGTATGTTCAAAGGTGGTCTGGCCTGCAAACTGCTGGCGGAAATCCGCATCCACCCCCCAGCGCACATTCACCGCCCGGATCCATTCACGGCACTGCTGCACCTGCTCCTCATCCAGTCGGAAGCGGCTGCGGATTTCCGGGTACTCCAGCAGTGCAAACACGCTTTCCGCCTCAAAACGCCCCTGCGGCAAGGCCAGCAGCTGACGTGTGGCAGCCACCAGATTGTGGTTGCCCGGATAGCGCTGGTCAGCAATGCTGAACGGCAGCTCCACCGCCGCACCGCCAAATACCGCCTCAATCAGGGGGGCATACGTCCCGACTTCCGGCGACATCACTACAATGTCTGCCGGGGTCAGGCTCCCGTCAGCCTCCAGGGCCGCCAGAATCTGGTCATACAGCACCTCGACTTCGCGCGTCGGTGAATGGCAGGCATGAATCCGCAGGCTGTCATCCCTGCCGGACGGGACCAAAGGCTGCTCTCCGCGCTGCCCCGCCGTCTCACCGGCAAGGTTCAGGATGTCCTGCTGGATACGGTGCAGGACGGTGTCGTCCCCCGGATCAGCAAACAGCCCGGTTTCCTGCGGGTAAGGCTCGGCATTACGCAGGTTTTCGATAAAATCCCGTCCCTGCCGCCCCCAGGAAGCCAGCAGCGGATTGCCCACGCTGATATAAGCCTGTTCCTCAGGCACAAAACGGATACGGCGTTTTTCCGATTCAATATCCCCCCAATATTCATCTGAAGGGTTCATAATGAAAAAATGCACGTCCACATGTTGGGCCACCTGATTCACCAGCTCGATATAAGCCGGTGACAGCGCCGGTACCGAGAAAAAGCTGATTCGTGCCGGCAGTTCGGCACGACTCTCCGGCCCCAGTGTCCGCATAAAGCGCTGATGCAGGTTGACCGAATGTTCCAGCGCCTTGTCTCCCACCACCGCCTGCCAGAGTTGTGCCTGCCAGTCCGCTCCCCCTCCTCCCTGCTCCCAGGAACGGATCCAGTCCGGGCGGAAAAACAGATAGCTGTCATACACCCGCGCCAGCTGTTGCGCCAGCTGCCAGGCATTACCCTCCTGCCCTTCCCTCAGGTAATGCCCCAGACTGGCGCGCCAACGCTCCGGCTGCTCCAGAAACGCCTGCAACAAACGCCAGCGCAGCAGTTTCGGTGCACACGGATCATGCAGAGGTACCGTCTCCCCCAGCACCGCCCGCATCAACTCCCACACAATTTCTGCGGGAAAAAGGAACGCCAGGTCGGCGGCAATCCCCTGCTGCTGCGCCAGCTGCAGTGACAGCCAGCGCCCCATCCCGGCATTCTGCACCACCACTTTTTCCGGCACAAACGGCGGCAACGGTTCCACCTGCACCAAGCTGGCAAACAGGCTGGCGAGGTGTTCGAGGCGGTTGCTGTGGTGGAGGTGGAGCATTTGGTATAAGCTTGTAAATTAATCAGAGTTTAACGTATGTCAACCAGAGACTGGAGTGTGAACAAACCAACCTTATCCACTAAAGATCACGGATTCTAGTGTTTGAAACAGCAAAATGAACTATAACATTTTCTGAAACGACAGACTTGTTGTATTGAGATTTTTTGGGCACAATAGCCCAAAACGTCAAAGCTTAAATTAAATAATCCCAAATAATATGAACTCAGTGAATTTGTTGATATTGCTCTGGTCGCGATAGGGCGGTAGCGTGCCTGCTCTGCAAAAGCATGGAGCTCAGAAGGCCTAATTTAGGCTCTGTTGACGTTTTACCCAAGCCATAGAAACACCGAAGCTAACGACAGCATCCCTTTGTAATTAAATGCTTTTTTATCAAAGTGAGTGGCTATTCGACGGTAATATTTTAACTTCCCGAACAAGCATATCAAGGTAAGCGCACCATGGCACAGGCAAGCAAATATGACCTCATCCCGCTTGAGGACTATCTGGCTGGAGAGCGTGACGTTGATATTCGCAGCGAGTATGTGGATGGCTTGGTCTATGCGATGGCGGGGGCAAGCGAGACACACAACACCATTGCCATGACACTTGCCTCTGCCATTGACAACCATCTCAAAGATGGTTGCCGTGTATGGCAATCGGACATGAAGGTGGTGATCCACAACAAGGGACAGAGGTTCAGCTATTACCCTGACATCATGGCTGCCTGTGGTGAGAATACGGATGACCCGTATGTGCGCACCAACCCGGTCCTGATCGTCGAAGTGTTGTCTGATAGTACCGAGCGGACAGATTTAAAAGAAAAATTTGACAACTACACCAGCATCCCCAGCCTGCTGGAATATGTAGTGGTATCACAGGATGTACCGCTGGTACGGCTATGGCGGCGGCGTACTTCGTGGGAGCGGGAGCTGTATCGCGCTGATGATACGTTCCGGCTGGAATCGGTGGCGCTGGATGTGCCCGTTCAGCATATCTATCGGCGGGTACGTAAAGAGGTGGGGCTGGATGTGGCGTTTCCGCCGGGAAAGCACTGAAAGATGATGTGATGGTGTCGGGCTACCTTCCTCCAAAGCGCTTGCCCCAGCGTTCAGTTCGCTGCAAACTGGGAGGCGAAATAGTGATTACGCCCGAGGTTCATCATGGAATGGAGTGAAGTTGTCGATAACCCCCTGCTCCGGGAGTTGCCGTTTAAAATCGAGCTGGACAAGTTCGGCAAGCTGCTGATGAGTCCGGCCTCCAATCATCATGGCCGCAGCCAGATGCGTATTGGCTACAAACTTTTTAACCACCTTCCACAAGGTGAAGTGATTGCCGAATGCTCCATCCAGACCCCGGAGGGGGTAAAAGTCGCTGATATTGCCTGGGCCTCCAGCCAGTTTATTGACACTTACGGCTATCAAACCCCTTATCCCAAGGCACCTGAGTTGTGTATTGAAGTGGTTTCACCTTCAAACTCCAAGCTTGAAATCCTCGGCAAGGTCAAACTGTATCTGGAACAAGGTGCTAAAGAGGTATGGGTGGCCTATGAGAATGGTAAATTCCTGACCTTTGACCACAGTGGGGAAATCGGGCAAAGTTTGTTGGCACCGGGGGCACAAAGCCTTGATTGATCGCCCCCCCGGAAAGATGGACACCGGGTCAAGGCGAACGATAACCAACACCTGCTTGCCGCATCAAGTCTGCCCCGCCAGCCTATGGCCAGGAAGCAAACAGGAGAATCACGGTGGTGCACGCAATCAAACATGATGTTATGGCATTCGAGGATTACCTGGCGGGCGAGCGTGATGTTGAGGTTCGCAGCGAGTATGTGAACGGCGATATCTATGCCATGGCGGGTGCAAGCGAAACGCATAACACCATTGCAGGTGATTTTTACGCCCGGATAAACGTACACCTTCCTGATCATTGCCGGGTGTGGCAGTCTGACATGAAGGTGGTTGGCCACTCTCGTGATCGCAAGCCTTTTGCCTATTACCCGGACATCATGGCGGCTTGTGGTGACAACACCGACGACCCCTACTACCGCACCAACCCTATCCTGATTGTGGGAGTGCTTTCCGGCTCGACCAGGCGTACTGACCTCAAGGAAAAGTTCGACAACTATACCCAGATAGCCTCCCTGCTGGAGTACGTGGTGGTGTCGCAGGATACCCCTTACCTGCGTATTTTCCGCCGCCGCACCAACTGGCAAACGGAGGCTTGTTATGCAGAAGACACACTTGTACTGGAGTCGGTTGGGCTGGAGCTGCCGGTACAGCAAATCTATCGGCGGGTCAGGCGTGAGGTGGGGCTGGATGTGCCGTTTCCGATGGGCCAGCGCTGAAGATTGGTGTCAGGTACGAGCATGTCAATGCGCATTGACCGCCATGAAAGGCTGGTGATTTCCCCCCAAGCAAGCGATCTCGCCAGCATGGCTGACTCATACAACGAAGTCGTTGCTCTGGACATCGTTCCCGAGAAAGTTGCACAACTGAATGCGGGAACTTCCGCGCCACGCTGGATTTGCCTGGGAGTGACCAGGCAAATCAACTACACTTGACGGCATGATCCCCTGACGCATACCAGACACCATGCAAACCCCTGAAATTGCCCAGCGCATCCAACAAGGTGAAGACAGCACCACGCAGTTCAAGGCTGATGTCACTGACGCCAACCGGCTGGCGGAAGAATTCGTCGCTTTCTCTAATGCCCAGGGTGGGTTGCTGTTGATCGGCGTTGCTGACGATGGCGCTGTCATCGGGCTGGATGACGGGCAAATCAACCGTATCAACCAGTTGGTCAGCAATACCGCCAACGAAAATGTCAAACCGCCGATTTATCCCCTGACCGAGGTCATGGCGGTTCAGGGCAAACGGATTATCGCGGTCAGTGTGCGCAAAGGTATCAGCCGCCCTTACCAGACCAGCAAAGGCGTGTATTTCACCAAATCGGGCAGTGACAAGCGCAAGATGTCGCCGGAGGAGTTGCGTCGCCTATTTGCAGAAGCAGAACGATTGTTCGCAGACGAGGAGGTGTTGCTACGCACTGACATTACCGACCTGAATACCGAAACGTTTTATGCGTTCCTGGATGTGGATAACCACAGTATCTACGAAGAACTAAAGCAGGATAAACTAACGCTGACCACAGTACTGCATAATCTTGAGCTGCTGCGGGATGGTCATCTGACGCTGGCAGGCAATCTGATCTTTGGCAAAACGCCGCAACGTTTCAGTCCGTCCTTTTATGTGGACTGCGTCTATTTTGATGGTAACGATGCCGGAGCAGAAAGCTTTATTACCAAAGCAACGATCAAAGGCAGCTTGAGGCAGCAATACGATAGCAGTATGCAATTTTTGCAAGTCAACCTGCGGCGCATCCCGATAGAGCCGGGTTTTAATGCCCAAACCCGACTGGAAATTGACGAGGCTGTTTTGGGGGAGTTGCTGGTTAATGCAATGGTACACCGGGACTACTACATCCAGTCTTCAGTGAAAGTTTTTGTCTTTCACAACAGGGTGGAAATCATCAGCCCCGGCAAACTTCCCAACTCGCTAACGGTGGAAAAGATCAAAAACGGTTTGTCAGTCCATCGCAACCCCATCCTGAATTCAGTTTGTCGGCGGGTGTTGCCTTACAGCGGTTATGGTAGCGGTATCCAACGGGTGGTGAAATTGAACCCTGCGGTGACATTTATTGATCACCGTGATAAAGAAGAGTTTCGGTGTTTGATACCACGCCCGGCGACATGACATGCCCATCAGCGAGCGCTGGCTCAAGCAACTCAAGACCGGGCAGAAAATTGAATTCCGGGGCATGCCCAAGACGGCGGCTATTATGCAAAGCCGCTCCCGTAGGCGCTTGTCCCACAAGCGATCGCCAGCTACGCCGCGCTTCTCTTACTTGCCACCGACATTTGCAATTCCTGTTAATACACACTTAAAATCACACCTAATCTCACGCATAGATAGGAAGTGATGACATGCAAACTTTGCTGGCGCGTAAAAGTGTTTCCATGACAGAACTGCGGGAACCCGCCAAGGTTTTTGCCCAGGCTGGCGAGCAACCAGTGGCGATCATGAACCGTAATCAGGTGGTGGGTTATTTTGTCCCTTCCGCTGCTGTTACCTTATCTGCGCTGGAAACCGTCTCCAGCGAGGAACTCAAGATGACATTGCAAAAGCGCCGTCCAGCCATTAACAACGTCCTCAAATACCTTGAAGACAAGTAGTGCGGTATCTGAGCGCCGCTGATGTCGTACAGGTGCATGACGACGTTATCCACCCCCATGAACTTCAGGGCGAAGCGGCAGGCAAGTCGATCAGCAGCGTGATCGGGCGCATCGAAACCCGGCTATCCTATGGCCTGATTGATGATGTGTTTAGTTTGGCCGCCTGCTACGGCGCTTCTATCGCTATTGCCCATGCGTTCAATGACGCCAACAAACGCACTGCTTTCGCCTGCATGGATACCGTGCTCGCCATTAATGGTATCGAATTGACCTACCCCGATACTGAAACCGCCGGTGACTGGATGCGCCATATTGTACTGGGGCAAAGGGATGAAAATGATCTGGCGAAGTGGTTGCGGGAACTGCATTCCACCACACAATAACCTCCCTCGCAGGAGCTTGCCGAGCAAGCGATCGTGGTTGGCTGGTTGGCTGGTTGGCTGGCTCTTACAGCAGATCACAGCAACAATGACAAAAACCAATAACCCATGAAAATAGCTATCGCCGGCTCATTGGCCGGATCGGGTTTTAGAGCAATAATTCGGCAGACTCATCCACACCCTCGCCCGTGACATCCCACTCCCCCTGGGCAGCATCCACAACCACCGCAGCCTCGGCTGGGCACCCCCCATCAGCGTCGATGCAGCCATGCGCCAAACCGCCGCAGCGTACCTGCAAGCCCCACGCTAAACTGCTATACTCAACACCTGTTCCAACACTACCTGGGCACAGTCATGAGTCGTGACCTTGCTGAAAGGCTTGTTCTCACCGAAACTGATTACTTGGCTTCTGAGGCACTTGCCACCGAAAAGCATGAATACCTCAATGGTTTTGTCTACCCTTTACATTGGAATCCCATCACCAACATGGCGGGAGCAACCGATGCTCATGTAAAAGTCACAGGCAATGCACACTACGCTCTGAAAACCCACCTGCGTGGTTCAGGCTGCAGCCTTTATATGTCCGATATGCGCCTCAAAATCGACACTAACGATAAAGCCTATTTCTACCCGGATGTGATGGTCACGTGCAACCCTGACGACCGCCAACACACCACCACAAAATACGCGCCTATCTTGGTAATTGAAGTACTCTCGGAAAGCACCCAGGACTACGACAAAGGCGGTAAATTTGATGCCTATCGTCAGCTAGGCAGTCTGCAGGAATATGTTCTGATTAACCCAAAAAAATACCTTGTACAAGTGTTCCGCCTCAACGAAAACCACCGTTGGGAATTATTCAGCTTTACAGGCACAAACTGTACCGTAGAGTTCACCAGTGTAGGTTTGTGCTGCCCAATCACAGATTTTTATGAAGATGTTGATTTCAATAGCCCACCAACGCCATGATGTACCTGAGCACATTTGGAGTCTGCTGGCTCCCCACCTGCATGGCCAACGAGGGCAGCAACGAAGTAACCTTGCTGGAGGGTGGCGAAGCCCCCCTCCAACAGCTGAAGCATTGATTGACCTGTCAAGACCACAGACTTTGCTCGGGGTGTATTTTTTACGGACTGACCGGATCGTCAACCCCTGACTTGCGCCTGTCAGTTTTCAGAAGTTTATATGTCACTTAAGCCCTCCTCAAAACTTACCTGTTTCAAAGCCTACGACATACGCGGCAGGCTTGGTGATGAACTTAATGAAACCATTGCCTACCGTATTGGTCGGGCGTATGGAGTATGGTTGGCTTCGGCTTTGCTCAGCCAACGCACCAGCCGCTCCCTGAGCGCAGCCGAAGGGAGTTTACCCTCCAGGCGGGTGGTCGTTGGTGGTGATGTGCGTCTGACCTCCAATGCATTAAAACTGGCGCTGGTGGATGGTTTGCTGGATGCCGGGCTGGATGTGATTGACTTGGGACTGACTGGCACAGAAGAAGTCTATTTTGCCACCTTCCATTTGGGCGTAAACGGTGGTATTGAGGTCACAGCCAGTCATAATCCGATGGATTACAATGGCATGAAGCTGGTTCGGGAACATGCCAAGCCCATCAGCGGTGACTCCGGGTTAAGGGCTATTCAGCGGATGGCTGAAGAAAACCGTTTCCCTGAAATCACGACCAGAGGAACTTATGAACAACGGTCCTGCCTTGACGCTTATGTTCAACACCTGCTCAGCTACATCGACATCAGCACAATGAAACCATTGAGGCTGGTGGTAAATGCCGGTAACGGAGCGGCAGGTCATGTGATTGATGCGTTAGAGCTGGCATTCCAACGATTGGCCGTTCCCATCACATTCACCAAAGTTCACCACGAACCGGATGGTACGTTCCCGCATGGCATTCCTAACCCCTTGTTACCCGAAAACCGTGCCGATACTCGTGATGCGGTGTTGGCACACCAAGCGGACATGGGCATTGCGTGGGATGGCGATTTCGACCGCTGCTTCCTGTTTGATGAAACGGGCGCGTTCATTGAGGGTTATTACATTGTTGGCTTACTCGCCGAAGCCTTCTTGCAGCGTAACGCGGGGGCAAACATCATCCATGACCCGCGTCTGACGTGGAATACCATTGACGTAGTGCGGGCGGCGGGCGGCGTTCCGATCCAGTCCAAAACCGGGCACGCTTTCATCAAGGAACGGATGCGTGAGGAAGACGCGGTTTACGGCGGCGAGATGAGCGCACACCATTACTTCCGTGATTTTGCCTATTGCGACAGCGGCATGATTCCGTGGTTGTTAGTAGCGGCACTGATGAGTGCAAAGGATCAACCCTTGTCGGTGTTGGTGAATGAACGTATTCAAGCCTACCCGTGCAGCGGTGAAATCAACTTCCGGGTTCAAGATACGCAAGCCAGCATCCAGCAAATTAAAGACCACTTCTTGCCCCCTGCCCCCCTTGCGGGGGGCGAAGCGCCGCGCTCAAGCGGCTGGGACGGGCTGGGGATGGGGGGTATTCCCGACATTGACACCACCGACGGGCTGAGTATGGCTTTTGCGGATTGGCGCTTTAATCTGCGTGGCTCGAATACTGAGCCGGTATTACGCCTGAATGTGGAGAGTCGGGGCAATGCTGCATTGATGCAGCAAAAAACTCAGGAAATCAGCGAGCTGATCAAACACGGTTAACCCCCCCTTCGCCTCCAAAAACAAACACATAAAACTTATGACCACCATCACCCCTGTCATTCTCTCCGGCGGCTCGGGCACACGCTTGTGGCCCTTATCACGGCAGTTGCGCCCCAAGCAGTTCCTGCCCCTGGTGAATGAACACACCTTGTTTCAAAACACCGTACAACGGCTGCAGGGTATCCCGCAATTGGCCGATGTATTGGTGGTATGCAATGAAGAGCACCGCTTCATGGCGGCGGAACAGTTACGGGAGTTGGGCATCCGACACCAGGGCATTCTGCTGGAGCCCATCGGGCGCAATACTGCGCCTGCCATTGCCCTGGCCGCTCTGCACCTCACCCAGCAAGGGCAAGCGGAAGCATTAATGCTGGTATTGCCTGCTGATCATGTGCTTCGGGATGAGGTTGCTTTTCAACAAGCCGTGGCGCAAGCCGCACAAGCGGCAACTGATGGCTATCTGGTTACTTTTGGTATCGTGCCGCAGTGTGCAGAAACAGGTTATGGTTACATCCGCCAAGGTGAGTCATTAACGGGTCTGGCGGCACAACGGGTGGCGGCCTTTGTGGAAAAGCCCGATCACGCGACAGCCACAACTTACCTGGAGAGTGGGGAATATTTGTGGAACAGCGGTATGTTCCTGTTCCGTGCCGATCAGATGCTGGCCGCTTTAGCACAGTTCCAGCCCAAAGTATTGGCAGACTGCCGGGCTGCCCTCGCCCATCCCAGTACAGATATTGATTTTGTGCGCCTGGACAAAACTGCTTTTACGGCCTGCCCTTCCATCTCCATCGACTACGCAGTGATGGAAAAGACCGCCGATGCCGTGGTAGTGGCGCTGGATGCTGGCTGGAATGACGTGGGAGCGTGGTCAGCGGTCTGGGATGTCAGCCCACAGGATACAGCGGGCAATGTGTTGCGTGGTGACACCTTGACACATGAGGCTTACAACAATCTGGTCTATAGCGATAGCCGTTTGGTGGCGCTGGTGGGCGTGGATGATCTGGTGGTGGTGGAAACCAAGGATGCCACACTGGTGGCGCAACGTGAGCGGGTACAGGATGTAAAACATATTGTTGCACAACTGCAGCAGCAGCAGCGCAGCGAGGCCACCCTGCATCGCGAGGTCAATCGCCCCTGGGGAAGCTATGACTGCATTGATGGCGGGCCGCGTTTTCAGGTCAAGCGTATTATAGTCAAACCGGGAGCGAAGCTTTCCCTGCAAATGCACTATCACCGGGCAGAGCACTGGATTGTGGTCAGCGGCACAGCAGAAGTGCGCTGTGGCGACAAAACCCTGTTGCTGACCGAGAACCAGTCCACCTATATTCCGCTGGGTGAAACTCATTCGCTCAGCAACCCCGGTAAAGTTCCGCTGGAAATCATTGAAGTGCAATCGGGCAGTTATCTGGGGGAAGATGACATTGTGCGCTTTGAAGATACTTACGGGCGCAGTTAGAAGAAATAAACCACAAAGTCACAAAGCGCACAAAGTTTTTTTATTCTTTGTGTCCTTCGTGCCTTTGTGGTGAATTATTTTTTAGGAGTCAAAGTGACTGAACGTAATAAAAAAGTGGCATTAATTACCGGGGTTACCGGCCAGGATGGCGCATATCTTGCTGAATTTTTGCTAGAAAAAGGTTATGAGGTGCACGGCATTAAGCGCCGTACTTCGTTGTTCAATACCGACCGGATTGACCATCTGTACCAAGACCCGCATGAGACCGAGCGCCGTTTTGTGCTTCATCATGGGGATATGACCGACTCAAGCAGTCTGATCCGCATTATCCAGCAGGTGCAGCCGGATGAAATCTATAACCTTGCTGCGCAAAGCCACGTAGCCGTCAGTTTTGAAGAGCCGGAGTACACGGCTAATTCAGATGCCCTTGGCGCTTTACGGGTGCTTGAGGCTATCCGTATTCTGGGCATGGAGAAAAAAGCCCGGTTTTATCAGGCATCCACATCAGAATTATACGGCCTGGTACAGGAAATTCCGCAAAAAGAAACCACCCCATTCTATCCGCGCAGCCCGTATGCGGTCGCCAAGTTGTACGCTTACTGGATTACGGTTAACTACCGCGAAGCTTATGGGATGTATGCCTGTAACGGGATTCTGTTTAATCATGAATCCCCGCGACGTGGTGAGACTTTTGTGACACGCAAAATCACCCGTGCGTTAGCCCGGATTAAACTGGGGTTGCAGGATTGTCTTTATCTTGGAAATCTCGATGCTAAGCGCGACTGGGGTCATGCCAGGGATTATGTGGAAATGCAGTGGCTGATGTTGCAGCAGGAACAGCCAGAAGACTTTGTGATTGCTACAGGTGTGCAATACAGTGTGCGTGAGTTTGTGGACATCGCAGCCCACGAATTGGGTATACAGGTGCGCTGGGAAGGCGTCGGTGTGGGAGAGAAAGGCTATGACGTTGCCACAGGGCGGTGCATTGTAGCAGTTGACCCACGTTATTTCCGCCCGACCGAGGTAGAAACACTATTGGGTGACCCAACCAAAGCCAGAGAAAAACTCGGCTGGACACCGAAAACCACCTTCGCCGAATTGGTGCAAGAGATGGTGCAGGAAGATTACAAAGCCGCGCAGCGTGATGAGTTGGTGAAACAGCACGGATTCAATGTTTTTGATTACCACGAGTAACAAAGCTATGCTCCTGGCTGGTGTGAGCAACTTTCCCCGGAGACCAACATGAGCGTGCTACCCAAGACTGGCTACATTTCCCCCGAAGCCTACTTGCTGGGGGAGAATGACCGTGCGGATGGTATCAAGTACGAATATGTCAACGGTGTGGTTTACGCAATGGCGGGGGCAAGCCGCGCACATAACATTGTGACGGGCGAGTTTTTTGCTCTTCTACGCAACCATCTTAAAGGTAGTCATTGTCGAGCCTATACATCTGACATGAAGGTGGGTATCCGCTCATTGCGAGAGGATCACTTCTACTATCCTGATGTGCAAGTGAGTTGTGCCGATGAGCAAGACCGCTACTACAACAGTTCACCGTGTTTGATTGTGGAAGTGTTGTCGGATAGCACTGCCCGCATTGACCGTTATGAAAAACTGATTGCTTACCGCTTGTTGCCTGCGCTGCAAGAGTACGTGTTGTGTTCACAAAGCTCACCTGCGGTGGAGATTTACCGCCGACGTACTGAGTGGCAGACGGAGTATTTTGTGAGTGGGCAGACGTTTCAATTGGAGTCGGTGGGTTTGGAGATTGTGGTTGATGAGTTGTATGAGTTTTTACTGAATGCCCCCCCTTCCCCAGCCCTTCCCCCGCAAGGGGGGCAGGGAGCAAGAGATCATTAACAATGGATAAAAACGCGAAAATTTTTGTCACCGGGCATCGTGGCATGGTGGGCAGTGCGTTGGTGCGTCGTCTGCAAGCGGGTGGCTACAGCAACGTTGTGACGTGTACCCGTGCTGAACTGGATTTGTTGGATCAGCGAGCGGTGCAGCAGTTTCTGCAAGCGGAGCAGCCAGCATATATTTTCATTGCGGCGGCGAAGGTGGGCGGGATTCATGCGAACAACACTTACCGGGCGGATTTCATTTATCAGAATTTGATGATTGAGGCGAATCTGATTCATGGGGCGCATTTGGCGGGGGTGCAGCGGCTGATGTTTTTGGGCAGTAGTTGTATTTATCCGCGTGATTGTCCGCAGCCGATTAAGGAAGAATACTTGCTGACTGGCGCATTGGAAAATACTAATGAGCCGTATGCGATTGCCAAGATTGCGGGGATCAAGTTGTGTGAGGCGTATAACGCGCAATATGGGCGGCAGTATGTGAGTGTGATGCCAACCAATTTGTACGGGCCGAATGATAATTATGATCTGGCGACGAGCCATGTGTTGCCTGCGTTGTTGCGTAAGGCGCACGAGGCGAAGTTGCGTGGGGATGCGGAGTTGGTGGTGTGGGGAACAGGTACGCCACGGCGCGAGTTTTTGTATGTGGATGATTTGGCGGATGCCTGTGTGTTTTTGATGGAAAAGGATTATACCGGGCCATTGTTGAATATCGGCACGGGGCAAGATGTGACGATACAGGAGCTGGCGGAAACGATTATGCTGGTGGTAGGATTTGAAGGCAGAATTTTGTTTGATGCGAGCAAGCCGGATGGAACAATGAGGAAGGTGTTGGATGTAACGAAACTACATCAGCAGGGCTGGAAGACAGGCATGAAACTAGCTCAAGGTATACAGGCTACGTATAGCAAGTATTGCTAAAAAAGATTAACCAAAGCATCTACGATAGACCTCTCCTCCGTGAATATAACCCCGGCTTTTATCCGTAAGCGTATTGCGCACCGCCCTAATCTGCTCAAGATTATCGACAATATCGGATGGTTATTTTTCGACAAAGTTCTACGTATGGGGGTTGGACTCATTGTTGGTGTCTGGGTTGCCCGTTATCTCGGCCCGGAACAGTTCGGTCTGCTTAGCTTCGCTACTGCTTTTGTTGGCCTTTTTGGTGCTATTGCTGGTCTAGGGCTACAAGGCATTGTGGTACGCGATATTGTACGTGACCCCTCCTGCAAAGAGGTGACTCTCGGCACTACCGCGATGTTGCAATTCTTTGGCGGCCTGATCACCTATGGGCTTATTCTCGGCACCATTTTTTGGCTACGTCCAGACGACGCACTTGCCAAAATGTTGGTTGCGATTCTCGGCTCAAGTATGCTCTTAAAAGCAAGCGAAGTATCGGTCTATTGGTTCGAGTCACAGGTTTTATCCAAGTACACTGTATGGGTACAAAATGCCAGCTTTCTGGTTTTTGCTGTCATCAAAGTATTACTTATCCTCCACAACGCACCGTTGATTGCCTTTGCTTGGGCGACACTGGCTGAAGCGCTGGTAGTCGCACTGTTGATGGGAGTCATGCTCAGCCTGCGTGGGCCGCGATTGAGACAATTACGCATCACGCTAGAACACGCAAAAACACTACTCAAAGATAGTTGGCCTTTGTTGCTTTCCGGTATCGCTATCATGATTTATATAAAGATCGATCAGATCATGCTCGGGCAGATGCTGGGTGACGAAGCGGTAGGCATTTACAGCGCAGCAGTGCGAATCAGTGAAGTGTGGTACTTCATTCCAATGATGATCGTAGCTTCGGTATTTCCTGCAATCCTCGAAGCAAAAAAACGTAATGAGGCACAGTATTACCAGCGCTTACAGCATCTTTACGATTTGATGGTCTGGCTCTCGATCGCCGTTGCAATGCCCATGACCTTTTTATCAACACCAATCGTGACGCTGCTTTTTGGAGAAGCCTTTGCCGCATCGGGCCCCGTGTTAGCGATTCACATTTGGGCAGCTGCGTTTGTCTTTCTCGGTGTCGCAAGCAGCAAATGGTATTTAACAGAAGGCCTTCAAGTGATTAGTTTTCAGAAAGCGTTATTGGGCGCCTTGGCTAACATTCTATTAAATTATTCATTGATACCAATTTTTGGAGCAGTTGGTGCGGCTTGGTCCACAGTAATTTCATACGCCCTAGCTGATTTTTTCTTTGATTCAATTCAGAAAAAAACAAGGAGAGCTTTCAAAATGAAGCTCGCCTCTCTTAATCTATTCAAAACAAGCAGGCAGTTCTTGTGAAAGAAATATTAAAAGGAATATTAATAAAATCTCATTTATTAGACCCAGCCAAGTCGGCAAGGAATGCAACAATTACTTTTTTTTCAAGAAAAAAATGGCACTCTTTACTCAATTCAGAATTAATTTTATTAGAGCTTGGTTCCGGCCCCAAGAAGGGAACTAATGGCTGGACAACAGTTGATTTGATCGGCGCCGATATTTCACACAGCTAATCCCGGCCAAGCTCCTCAATCCCACCATCGATACAAGTCATTTTCGACCCGCCAACAATACCCCTCAAGCCCCATTTGCCTGCCTGAAACCTGCCGTTGTTCCTCATCCTTCAACA
>Ga0116152_10000047_pt1 | contig 87298 bp, 71 predicted proteins | sample AD_UKC119_MetaG_FD_89894 | JGI IMG/M metagenome (GOLD analysis project Ga0116152, IMG submission 89894) | Active sludge microbial communities of municipal wastewater-treating anaerobic digesters from Hong Kong - AD_UKC119_MetaG | ecosystem: Engineered > Bioreactor > Anaerobic > Digestate...
AAAACAGCTCAGAGTTGAGCTCAAGGCATTAAATCGCTATCGACAACTGCGCGAAAAACGCAAATCATTATGTCAGAGGTAGGTCTCCGCTGACGTTGTTAGGAGTTTTGCAAGAGGCACAACTGAAACACTGTTATGAATGATGCAACGCATGGCAGAAGATCAGGGTAATGCAAAAGCGATGGCTCAGAGGAGCAGGGCAGGAAGCTGATGTCCGGTTTGCATACCGCTTCAGAGACTGCCGACATTGGATACTGTCGGCAGCCCTGATGAAATGATTTCCGAATCAGTCGCTGTGTACAAGCTTCCGGGAACACTCCCGGAAACTTTCAACAACGGGTTTATATCGGGGCTTACGGTTTACCATTACATGGTATAGGCACGTTCACCGTGAGACACGGTATCCAGACCTTCGCGCTCCTCTTCCTGGGTGACACGCAGGCCCATGATCGACCTGACAATCAGGAACAGTACCGTACTGACAATCCCGGACCAGATCACGGCAATCACTACCCCGATCAATTGGGTGACCACCTGGGAGGCCATGCTGTAATCCTCACCACCCATGCCGCCCAGTGCCGGTGAAGCCACAATACCGGTACCGATCGCACCCAGCATGCCACCCAGCCCGTGGATGCCGAACACGTCCAGCGAGTCATCATACCCCAGCATGCGCTTGAGTCCGGTCACACCCCAGAGACAGACCACACCGGCGGCGGCCCCCAGAACCAGCGCCCCCATGGGGCCTGTCAGACCTGCTGCCGGCGTAACGGCAACCAGACCGGAAACCGCACCGGAGACAACACCCAGCATGGAGGCCTTGCCATTATGCATCCACTCCATGAACATCCACGCCAGCGCTGCAGCCGACGTAGCCAGTACCGTGTTCAGCAGTGCCAGAACGGTCACACCATTGGCCTCCAGATTGGAACCGGCATTGAACCCAAACCAGCCCACCCACAGCAGACAACCGCCGATCATGGTCATGACCAGATTATGCGGTGCCATGGAATCACGCCCGAAACCGACGCGCTTGCCGATAATGATACAGCCAACCAGTGCAGCTATCCCGGAATTAATGTGCACCACAGTACCACCGGCAAAATCCAGCGCCCCCATTTCAAACAGGAAACCGCCACTGGCCCAGACGATGTGTGCCATCGGGATATAGGAAAAAGTGAACCACAGTACGGTGAACACCAGCAGGGCAGAGAACTTGATGCGCTCGGCAAAGCCCCCCACGATCAGGGAACAGGTAATGGCGGCAAAGGTCATCTGGAACACCACAAATACCAGCTCCGGAATCACCACACCCTCGGTAAAGGTCTCCGCCATGGTGTCCGGTGTGATACCGGCCAGGAACAGCTTGCTGAAGTCACCGATAAAGCCGTTCAGGCTGCCACCATCACCAAACGCCAGTGAATACCCATACACCACCCAGAGGATGGCAACCAGACAGAAAACGGAAAATACCTGGGTCAGTACCGAAAGCATGTTCTTGGCCCGGACCAGGCCGCCATAAAACAGTGCCAGTCCCGGCAAGGTCATCAGGATGACCAGTATGGTGGAAACCATCATCCAGGTGGTATCTCCCTTGTCCGGTACGGGTGCTGCAACCTGCGCTGCCTCCTGAGCCAGTGCCAGGCCGGAAAAGCCCGACAGGGCAAGCAGCAGTAGCGAAATCAGACGAATCTTCATGGTATCTCCCTTTTACAGTGCGCTTTCGCCGGTTTCACCGGTACGGATACGAGTGGCATATTCGATCGGTGTTACAAAAATCTTGCCGTCCCCGATTTTGCCGGTATTGGCAGCCTTGGCTATGGACTCGACCACCTGATCCACCAGATCATCGGATACTGCAGCCTCCAGCTTGATCTTCGGCAGAAAATCAACGACATACTCTGCACCCCGGTACAGTTCGGTATGGCCTTTCTGACGCCCGAAGCCCTTGACCTCGGTCACGGTGATTCCCTTGACCCCAATTTCACCCAATGCGTCACGGACATCATCAAGCTTGAAGGGCTTGATGATCGCAGTAATCATTTTCATGCACGGCTCCTTATCATCTTCAGACTGTCAAATTGAATTAGGCATTACCTAGCAAACACCGTGCCAAAACATAAGGCCCTGCTTTTCAAGAAAAAACGGGAATTCATCTTTCTGATGCACCATCGTGATGCACTCTGCCCTCTTGTTGGTGCAACATAATGGTGCGTACGGGACAAGCAGCAGGAGGCTGAACACAGAAACTGGTACAATACCCGCGGATCCGGTTCCAATATCCAATGAAAGTATCCAGTACAAGGAGTCCCTCATGAGTAATCCGTTTGAAGATGCCTTCAGGCGCTTTTCCGACAGCATGCCCGAGCCCCTGCGCCACCTTCAGGCTGACATGGAGAAAAATCTGCGTGACGGCATGGAAGGCATGCTGCACCGGATGAATCTTGTTACCAGGGAAGAATTCGACATCCAGAGCGTCGTGCTGCAGCGGACACGGGCAAAACTGGAAGCACTGGAGCAGCAGGTGGCGGAACTGGAACGTGCTTGTGTCCAAACACCGCCACAGGCCGGAGAAATCCACAGCAGGACAGATGAACCCGAGCCTCCGGAGCCGGAAACCCGCTCATGAGCATCATCCGGGATATTTTCGCCCTGATCGGGCTGGTCATCGTCTTCAGCTGTGGCTTTGTCTACTTCAAGGCTCACCAGCTCATGGAACAGCTGTCCGACCTGCGCCAGGAAATCACCAGCCTGAACCCGCGTACACCGGGCACAATACAGTTATATCAGCAAAAACTGCAGCACCTGCAACAGGATTCCGAGCTGCTGCAATACCTGAAAGTCGACCGGATTGCCGCCCAGCTGGGCTGGCTGTCCACCCTGCAGACCGACCTGAAAACACTGCAGGAGCGGATTGAAGCCATCGAACAGCAGAAAGACAAGCCGGATCAGGGCTGAAGATACCCACAATGAAACGTTGCGAAACCCGGACGACAAAGTTATAACAATGTGTACAATTCTGTCCTGAAAGCCTGATTCACCCAATCATGGCTGTCTTTTACATTGCTGTCACCGGGAGGACCCATGCCTGAACTGTTTTCTGCAGCTTGGATGAACGAGCTTAAAGACCAATGGAACAATGACCCTGAAGTCAGGGACAAACTGGCCGAAATCGGCTTCAACTCCACCATTGCCTGTGGTTTCAAGGATGAAGAGCAGCCACGGGGTATTTTTGTGGTGGAAAACGGCACCTGTATGCGGGCGGGTGACTATGGAGGCGAAAAACCCGATTGGGACATGCGTGCACACCGCAAGGACTGGATGAAATGGGTGGGAAACGGTATCGGTATGGCGGGACTTGGCATGGCCTATACCACCGGCAAGCTGAAATTCAAGTCCGGTGACTACAGCGCCATGATAAAAAACCCCAAAATGGCCGGACCTTTCGTCAGGTCCTTCGGCCTGATGAAAAACATCAGCACACAGTAACCGCTTTATCCAAAGCCCAAGGAGGAGTTCCGCATGGGTATCATTCGCAACATCCTTGCCCTGATCGGGTTACTGGCACTGGCGGCGGCTGGCATCGGATACGCAAAATTCGGTGACCTGCTTGGGCAGGCAGGAGGGTTCAGGGAGGAAATGGCCGCACTGGACACGCTGGACCCCAGGGCAGCCGAGGTCTATCAGACAATGTGGCAAAAGCTCAAGCAAACCGGCACCAGTCCCGATGCCACTGTCTGGGTCTATCCCGTCGCTGACGGTGCCACGCCCGAAGCGGTGGAGTCCGCCATGAAATTCAAGGCCAATGAACTCAATATCAAAGGTGTGGGCGAACTGCCACTGTCGGAACAGGTGGAACTGGAGACCGGGGAAAAACAGCGTTTCCTGAAGATATACCAGTTCTGCAATCCGCAAACCGCCATGCGCATGGTGGCCTACAGCGAAGCCTTTTCAGCCTACCTGCCCTGCCGGATTGCCCTGGTGGAAGGCCAGGATGGCAAATACCGCCTTTACAGCCTGAACATGGACCTGATGATCTATGGTGGCAAAACCCTGCCAGCAGCACTGAAAACCGAAGCCGAGGCAGTCAAGGACATCATGATCGGCATCATGGAACAGGGAGCCACCGGGGAAGAGTTCTGAGCATGTCAGGTATTCGGGTCTGATGAAGCAGCCGGTTCCGTACCGGCTTTTTTACGCGCCTGTTCCTGTCGCAGGAAATACTGCCGGTCGGCCTCCCGCAAACGTCGTTCCAGGTCAGCCATGACAAGCCGCGGCTCCGGAAGCGGGTCATGACCCTGTTGTACCGATACCGGCCCGGTCGTCAGCACTGCCGCCTCATCCGCTGTTTCATCAACCTTATCAGACTCCGGACCATCATCCGCCAGCATCACTTCCGGCAACGGGTCATCACCATTCAACACCGCCTCAGCCACCTGCTCTTCCGGCAACGACTCATCCAGCAAATATCCACCATCCACACCCGGCCCGGCGTCAGTCATAGCCACAGTGGTGTCCTCCGACACCGGACTGTCATCGACATTCGATGACGACCCGTCATTCACAACCGGCCCGGCAGTAATCACAGCGGCATCGGGCAGGCTATCACTCACAGCCGGCCCGGCAGTAACCGCAGCCACATCCGGCACCAAGCTGTCATCCGCGTCTGTTCCGGCAGCCACGGTTTTCCCCGACAAGACATCTTCCAGCACAGGTTCTTCTGTCACAGTCACAGCTTCATCCCGCACAGACCCGGCTGCAGCACTCACTTCCACCGGTGGTGTTTCCAAAGCTTCATCCGCTACCCGTTCAGCCGGAGCGCTCACTTCCACCGATGGTAATTCCGGGATTTCATCCACTACCCGTTCAGCCGGAGCGCTCACCTCCACCGATGGTAATTCCGGGATTTCATCCGCTACCCGTTCAACCGGAGTAATCATTTCCGCCGATGATGTTTTCAGGGTTTCATCCACTGCCTGATCAGGTGTCACCACATGCTGTGCCATCACGCTTCTATCCACTACTGACGCTGACCCGGAAGGGGCGGCAGTCACCGGAAACACGGCTTCCACCTCTTCATCCGGCACGGCTGCCGACACCGAACTGACGGGAGCCACCGTTGCTGGAAAAACGGCCTCATCCACTAACGGGTCAATACCCGCCTGCTCCGGTACAGCCCCCACAGCCGTACTTTGCCCTCTGGAAACCGAATGGGTGTCCACAGCTGCTGCCCATATCGGCTCCTGCACCTTTTCCGGCTTTTTCTGCACACTCACAGATGCTGCAACCGGGTCGTCCCCCGGCTCCAGCACATCTTCCATCCGATAGGTTTCCCGGCCCTGTGGCTCAACCTCATCGGCACCGAAAAAGACACCAATCCCCATCAGTACCATGCTGGCGTACCAGAACCAGAATCCTTCCCCCAAACCCGTGACCGGAATGCTGTGCACACTGTCGGGAATGAACTCGAACCAGAATGCCTGGGTTGCCACCAGCAACGCCAGACTGGCAATCAGTGCAGCCCATATCGGTGCACGGTGCATCAGGATGACTGCTGCCGGAATCAGCAGGTTGGCCAGCCAGGCAAACTGGAATACCACCACGCCCATCCAGCCACTGATGAATACCCAATAACCGTCAATGCTGCCACCGGCGGTATGAAATACCGGCAGAAAAAAGGAAAACACCCAGGACAGCCCCCCCAGAAAAAGGGCCACGGAAGCGTAGGGGAAGCGCTTGTCCGACGCAGAACGCATGGTCATATCCATTTGCAAATGTGCCTTGATACTGAATATTTTTTGCAGGGGGAGGTTGACACCCGGTCAGGATGCACATTATAGACCGTCCCCGACCGCAATCCTACCCCGCACAGCACCAGTCAGCAGAGAATCAGATACGCTGGTGACAGGCACTTCAACCCTGCATGCGTCATGTAAATGATGCCACCTTCCCCTGCAACCCTCTCTCGCGTACTATCCGGACTATTGGACAAAGGAGTGGCTTGGGACAAATGGATGCCTTGATAAATACCCTTGGTGATTTTCGCCCGCTGTTTTTCTGGCTTGGCATCATTTCACTGCTTGTGTTTCTGCTCTCACTGCTCAGTCTGCCGTGGTTGCTGTGCCGTATTCCCGCTGATTACTTCAGCCGTACACCGGAATCCTTTCACTGGTCCACCCTGCTGCATCCTTTCACCCTGTTGCGCAACCTGCTGGGTCTGCTGATTCTGTGCAGTGGTATTGCCATGCTGATACTGCCGGGGCAGGGTCTGCTGACCATCCTGATCGGTATTGCCATCATGCAGTTTCCGGGCCGTACCCGGCTTGAGCGCTGGCTGGTCAGCCGCAAGGGCGTACTGAAAACCATCAACTGGTTCCGGCGTCGGGGCAATGTGCCGGAACTGGAGCCACCGACACGCCTCTGAGGGCTCTCCTATACTGGCCATATCAGGATACGACACAGGAGACAAACCATGGACATCAATATCGGTATTCCGAATGAACAGCGCGAGGAAGTTACGGCAGGGCTTTCCCGTCTGCTGGCCGATACCTGCACCCTTTACCTGTGCACGAGAAGAATGCCTGGATGTTACGCAGCATGCTGGAATAAAGCGCAGATCATACCCACGGATACAGGCAGGCCGGCACTACCGGCCTGCTCCACCGGAGAGACAACATGACCAAGACCTTGGCAGAGCAGGACGGAGCCTGACCGGCAGCTGCCGGCCTGAATCACTCCAGCAAGCCGGGCCGGTAGGCAGTCACCTGCTGCTGCATGCGCTCAATCTGGCCGATGCTGAAGGTATTCAGGCAACTGTCATCACTGTAATCCATATAATTGGACACCGGATCCTTGCCAACCCGCCCGCCACAGGTATCCCGATAAACACTGCAGCCATAAGCCGGACGGCGCTCCGAAGGTGTATCACCGACCTCATCCCCGGTCACGGAGCAGGCTCCCTCAAAAGTATGGTACAACCCGAGATAATGCCCGACCTCATGCACTGCAGTAATACCCTCACCAAAAGGGGCAACACCACCCGGCAGTGAGTTGTACTTCAGCACCACCCCGTGATGATAGTCTCCTTCCGGTCCGTCAGAGGGAAAGTAGGCATAACCCAGAGTTCCCGAGCTGCTGTCACAGGAGTACATGTTCAGATACCTGGCCGGATTTTTTGCCAGCAGGGGCTTATACGTTTCCTCCAGGCTGCCATCATCCAGGCAGCCATCAAACCAGGTGGCATTCTCGGTGCGGGAAATACCCGCCAGCCTGAACTGGAAACCGCTGCCCCGATAAGCCTTGTTCATCACATCAACCTGACTCTGGATGGTTTGTCTGGATAAAAAACCGATCCTGCGGTTATCACTGTCAAATTTGTACATCATGTGAAACCAGACCGGAATGGTGACTGCCTTTCCCACCGACCAGGTGGTACGCAGCCCGGAGCGGGCACCGGCATAAGCCAGACGAAACCGGGCTTCACGCTCCGCACGCTCGGTATCAGAGAAAGTACGGGTTCCACAAATCCTTTCAGGCAGGGTGTTATCAGCCCATGCCAGTGGCTGGATTAACAGCACGGTACACAACAATGGCAACAGGTGCAGGCGCATCAGGCATCTCCTTATGGTTAATTCTTCAGCTCGAACAGAACGGGCATCATTACGCATGGCCGGGTCGGAGGCAAGCACCGGTTCAGGCCGGTAAACAGGTTTATACAGGCCTTGTCCGTGGAGTGGAAATGTTTGACGTGGACGCAGGCCTGTGCCTACAGTGCAGGCAATCCAACCAACCACGGAGACACTTTCATGAGTGAGAATGCACAGGTTGTCAGAATCCACACCCCCGGCGGCCCGGAAGTCATGCAGCTGGAACAGCTGTCCATTCCGGCCCCTGCCGCCCATGAAGTTCAGGTAAAACACACCGCCATCGGCCTCAACTTCATTGATACCTATCACCGCAGCGGGCTTTACCCCGTACCGCTGCCCAGCGGGATCGGCCTGGAGGCAGCCGGGGTCATCACTGCTGTCGGAAACAACGTCACCCACCTGAAGCCGGGTGACCGGATTGCCTATGGGGCGGGTCCCATCGGAGCCTATGCCAGCCTGCGCAATATCCCGGCCAGCCGGGTCAGCAAACTGCCGGACACAATCAGCGATGAAACCGCTGCGGCCATGATGCTCAAGGGCATGACCGTGCGTTACCTGCTGAAACAGACCTACCCGGTCAAGGCCGGAGAAACCGTGCTTTATCACGCCGCTGCCGGTGGTGTTGGCCTGATCTTCTGCCAGTGGGCCAGGGCGCTGGGTGCGACGGTCATCGGCACGGTCGGCTCGGAAGAAAAGGCTGAAATTGCCCGTGCCCATGGCTGTACCCATGTGATCAACTACCGGAGCGAGGATGTCGCCAAACGTGTGCGTGAACTGACCGATGGCAAGGGCGTTCCTGTAGTCTATGATGGCGTGGGGCAGGCAACCCTGGAAGGCTCACTGGACAGCCTGCAACCACGCGGCCTGCTGGTTTCCTTCGGCAATGCGTCCGGCCCGATCCACAATTTCGATCCCGGCGTGCTGTCAGCCAAAGGCTCACTCTACCTTACCCGGCCAACCCTGATGACCTATGTGGCCGCTGATGCCGATCTGCAGGCCAACACTGCCGACCTGTTTGACATTGTGGCCAGCAAACAGGTCAGTATCCCCGTGCATCAGCGCTATGCCCTGAGCGAAGTGCAGCAGGCACACCGTGACCTTGAAGGGCGAAAAACCACCGGCACAACCCTGCTGTTGCCATAAGGCAGAGCCTGCAGCCAGCGCTGGCACTTCCCGTGAGCGCTGCAGGACAAGCGGCATGGATCATGATCCTGTGTCAGCCATGCCACAGCCATAAAAACCGGCTGCTGCCGTGTTTTTTTCAAGGCTGCCCCGAACCTGCTAAACTGCCGGGCCTGATGCAATCAAACAAGGGAGCCGTGCATGTCATTTCTGGGAGTTTTGCTCATTATTGTGCAGCTGGCTTTCGCCTATCACGTGATCAGAACCGGGCGGGAAACTTACTGGATATTCATTATCATGTTCATACCGGGACTGGGTTGTCTGCTTTACTTCGCCACCCAGATACTGCCTGACATGCGTGGCGACCTGCGGGTGCGCCGGGCCGGGAACCAGCTCCTGAAGGCCGTGGACCCGCAACGCGAGCTGCGTAATCGTCGGGAAGAGCTGGCGCTGGCGGATACGCTGGAAAACCGCCTCAAACTGGCCGACGAGTGCATGGAGGCCGGCCTGCATACCGAGGCAATCGAGCTGATCCAGCAGGCCCTGAATCCGGCCAACCGCGACGAACCCTATATCCTGCTCAAACTGTCACAGGCCCAGTTCGGAGCCGGTCAGTATCAGGCCAGCGTGGATACCCTGGATGCGCTGATTGAAGCCAATCCCGGCTTCCGCTCGCCGGACGGACACCTGATTTATGCCCGCTCACTGGAAGCACTGGGACACAAGCAGGAGGCACTGGAAGAATACGCATCCCTGGCCACGGCCTATCCGGGTGAAGAAGGACGGGCCCGTTATGCCAACCTGCTGGTGGAGCTGGGGCAGCGTGACAAAGCAGAGGAAATCTGGCACGAGATGCTGTTGCGCAGCAAGCGTGCTCCCGGTTACTACCGCCGCAAGGAAAAACCCTGGCTGAAACAGGCCGAGCAGCACCTGAAACAGGCCGGAACCGGCAGTAACCCGTAACCCCGCAAACAAGCCGAAACCTCAGTCATGCTCAGCTATCGTCACTCCTTTCATGCCGGCAATCCTGCCGACGTGCTGAAACACCTGGTCCTGCAACGCTGCCTGATCTACCTGACCCGCAAGGACAAACCCCTGTGCTATATCGACACCCATGCCGGTGCCGGTGCTTACCGGCTTGATGGCCCGCAGGCACGTAAAACCGGTGAATACCGGCAGGGTATCGGCAGTCTGTGGGAGCAGCAGAACCTGCCACCACTGCTGCAGGAATACCGGGCGTTGATCCAGGCCTTCAATCCGGAACCGGAACTGCTGAGCTATCCCGGTTCCCCCTGGATTGCAGCCCAACTGCTGCGCCCGCAGGATCGCCTGTTTCTGCATGAGCTGCATGCAACGGATGCACCACGCCTGCAACAGCTGTTTACCACCGACAAGCGGGTTCAGGTACAGGCAAGTGACGGCTTTCAGGGCTGCCTGGGACACCTGCCTCCCATCCAGCGCCGGGGACTGGTGCTGATTGATCCGTCCTATGAGGTCAAACGTGATTACGACACGGTGGTGGAAGTGCTGAATAAAGCGGTACGCCGTTTTGCCACCGGGGTCTATGCCCTGTGGTATCCGGTCGTGGAACGGGAGCGCATCCGGCGTCTGGAGAAGAAACTGCGCAACAGCGGCATTCCCGGTATCCAGCTGTTCGAGCTGGGACTCAGTGCCGATGGAGCCACATCCGGCATGACGGCCAGCGGCATGGTCGTCATCAACCCACCCTATACCCTCAAGGCTGAAATGGAATCCGTGCTGCCCTGGCTGGCACGACAGCTGGGACGAGACGGGGCAGGCCATTCCCGCTGTGAGCAGCTGACCCCGGAAAGCCGCCCGGCCTGATACCGGTCCACCCGCCGTTCAGCGCTGCAGATTCAGCTTGACCTCCAGTTCCACTGGCCGGGTTCCCTGGCGCAGCAGCCGCACCCTGACCACATCATTGAGCTGAAAACGTTCCAGCACACTGCCCAGATCACTGGACTTGTTGACCGGGAAGTCATTAACCGCCTGGATAATGTCGCCCAGAATCAGCTGGTCACCACGGGTCACCTCCGTCCCCTGAATACCGGCCCGCTCAGCCGGTGAGCCGGGTGCCACCTTCAGCACCAGTACACCCTGCGCATTCAGGCCCTGATTGATGCGTCGGCTCACCTCATCATTCATGGTGATTCCCAGCAGCAGACGGGCGTAATGTCCGTGCTGAACCAGACTGGGAACGACACGGTTGACGGTATCCACCGGAATGGCAAACCCGATCCCGGCTGAAGCACCGGACGGGCTGAAAATCGCCACATTGACACCAATCACCCGCCCGGAGCTGTCCAGCAATGGCCCACCGGAATTACCCGGATTGATGGCTGCATCGGTCTGGATCAGGTCCTCCATGGCACCATCATCGGTATCAATGCTGCGTCCCAGTGCCGAAACCACCCCCACCGTCAGGGTATGGTCCAGACCAAACGGGTTGCCGATGGCCAGTACACGCTGCCCCACCCGCAGGTCATCACTGCTGCCGATGGAAACCGGGGGCGGCAGTTTGTCACGCTTGCGCAGGCGGATCACGGCCAGATCATGCTCGGGGCTGGCACCGACAACCTCAGCCTCCAGTATGCGCTGGTCAGACAGGCGCACCCTGGCGGTACGATAGCCGGCCACAACGTGGTAGTTGGTGACAATATGCCCCTGATCATCCCAGATGAAACCGGTTCCGGTGCCGCTGGGACGCTCGCTGATATTGCGGGTCCAGAAGTCCATGACCCGCTCAGTGGTCGTAATATAAACCACAGAGGAACTGGTACGCTCAAACACCTGGATCGTGCGGGTCTCCTCACCACCCAGCTGGCCAGCCTGTGCAACCGGTCTCGACTCAACCGTCCGACCATTGGCCCGGTGTTCACCAGACAGCAGGGACAGCAGCCAGAAGGCCAGCGCTCCCAGCATCACCAGACTCAGGTTTTTCAGGATTTGATGCTTCATGACATTCACTGAATTTTGAACAGGGTCAGCAAGGTCCGCAGCAGATCATTTTCACCATCATCGCTGACCATGAGATACAGATTATCCCTGATATGGGTCAGCCCCTCAAAATTGTCAATGGAAAAACTGCTGGAAAACACCTGCAGATTCTCGACCGGACAGGTTCCTTCCGGACTGCAGCGCGCCAGATTCACACGCCGGATACTGTTGACCATCGGATTGGGAAAACCCGACCAAGCCCGCTCCAGCACAATCAAATCATCGCTGCCCGGCACGAACTCCAGCCCGGTAATGAAACTGTTGGGAGCCGGATAGGCCATGAATGACCATTGTTTTTTCAGGGCATAAAGCGTGTGCAGGTTCCTGGGCTGCCCGACCAATGGCTCCTCGGGTGCGGTAATAAAGCCGTATTTCGGATGCCAAGTCACTGACTCCAGCGCATTGTTGTCATTGCGGTAATGGCTGACATCCTGTAACGGCTTTGCCAGCGGAATTGCAGCCACCTCCCGTCCCTGCGGCGTGAAACGGGCCAGACGCGGCTGGCGTTCAAAAGAGATAACCAGCTGAGTATCACCTTTCCTGCCATTATTGGCATTCAATGCCAGCAGGCCCTCGGAATCACTTTCCTTCCCGGACAGCAGCCTGCCTTTGCGATCGGCCAGATGGGCCGCATAAACGGGAGTCACTTCCCGTATCAGCTCATCTTCAACCCGGAACCGAAAATGGAAAATCCGCCCCCGGTCAGACAACCCGTACAACAGCTGCTCATCCTCATCCCAGGCCAGCCCGGACAGCTCGGTTATCCGGATACCATTAAAATCGGTGCGAGGGATCACGTGATAATCCAGCACCTGCAGCGCTGAATTTCCGCTGGTACTGGCAGGCAGACTGCAGGCTCCCAGAACAGCCAATACCAGTACATAACCCGGCAGGTATTTTTTCATCATTGATTTTTCTTCCTGTTAACTCACTCGTCTTTGACCGGTGCAGGCCGGGAAATATTCAACCAGTTTCCGAACAGCATCAGCAATCCGCCCACCAGCAGCGACCACTCCAGTGCCTCGCCATACAACATAACACCCACCAGACCGATCAGGGGCAGACGCAGAAAGTCCAGTGTGACCACAATCCCGACTTCAGCCTCCTGCATGGCACGGGTCAGGCAATAATGGGCTGACAGGGCCGACAGGCCCACAATCACCAGCCAGAACCAGCTCCAGCCCTGTATCGGCTGCCAGCCGGGCAGGGCCAGCACAAAAGCCAGCGGCAGCTGGATGATGCACATATAAAACAGAATGGTCAGGGGTTTTTCAGTCCGGGCCAGTGCCTTGGTGGCAGAATGGCAGACGGCGTAGCAGATTGCTGCCAGCAGCACGATCAGGGAAACACTCTGCAGAATGTCGGCACCGGGTTTGACAATGATTGCCACACCGGTCAGCCCCAGCAGAATGGCCAGTGACTTGCGCCAGCTCAGGGACTCATGCAGAAACAGTGCGGCAATAATGGCGGTCCAGAACGGTACGGTAAATTCGATCGCAAATACCTGTACCAGCGGCATCAACCCGATCCCCAGAAACCAGCCATACTGCCCCCCCAGATGAACCAGATTGCGTACCATATGCAACCCGATACGCCCGGTCCGAAACAGCTGATACTGACGCAGGGAAAGGATGATCACCGTGACGACCAGTAACCCGACCATACTGCGTACAAACAGAATCTGAAACGTATCCACCGTGCTGCTGAGTTCACGCCCCCCAACCGCCATCAGGCAGAACGAAGCCAGCGCTCCTGCCATCCACCACAGCAATCCCATCACTCATCCCCCGGGCAAAACCTGCATGTTATGCCGGATGGCGGACTCAGGGGAAGCCTTGTAACCGGTCAAAATACCTGTATATTCCGTTCTGCCTCACCATACCCTGACGCCATAGCGCAGCACTCGCCGGTTTGCAGCACCAGGAGCCAAAGTATCCAGACGGATATGAACACTCCCCTCATCCTGCGTCATCACCTGTACCGGTGCCTGACGCTGCCATGACGGAGCCTGCTGCAAGCGGGTATGCGGCGGAATCAGGGCTGTCAGATCCAGACGCTCCAGCATCCTGTCACTGTGGTTTTCCAGTTCAATCCGGTAGGCCAGGCACTCACCCGGTGCAATTTCCGCAGTCGAAGCGACAGCAGTCGCCGCCTCGGCCACGCCGTCACAATCACGGTCCACCGCCTGGGTCAGGGTAATCTGCAAAGGATCGGCTGCGATCGAGTCGCCGGTCAGCAACAGGCCAAAGGAAAACAGTAACAGGGAAGCCAGCCAGCGCATGATTTTCATGGGGACACTCCGGAAATCAACAGCAGGAGCCACCAGCATGCGCCTGTCCGTTTCCTCCCGACAGCAGGGCCTGGATCAGCTGTGCTGAACCGCCGTTAAAGTGCATTGATTACCCGGATGGGTGGAAATACTGAACCGGAACCGAACAGAACGGGTCTAAGCGGAAGTATTCACACGCTCACATTTCAACGACATGAGTGGAGACCTCAGCATGAAAACCAGAACCCTCCTCTCCCTGACCGGCCTGCTGGCTGCAGCTGCACTGCTTCAGGGTTGCTCACCACCGGGTTACGGCCCGAGTCCGCGGGATATCGCCAGCAGCATGATGGTTGTTCCGGGACCGACCCATCTTGCCATCTCTGCCAGCGACCATGGACGGACTTCCGTTTCCATGGGCTTTGGCGCTCTTGTCGGCAGCGGTTATGGTTACTACGGCCCCCGTTACGGTGGTTATCGCGGTTATCCCTACCGGCATTATCGGCGACCTTACCGGCATTATCGCCCCTTCCGCCCTTATCGCCCGCGCTGGTAATCTGCCCCGCATCAAAATGCCTGAGGGTCCGTCCATGCAGGCATTCCATGACACGGATACGGGTACACGGTATCCGGCAAACCCTCCGGATACCCGCCACACTTCCTGCCAAGTATGTTATGTTTGCTGTCGGCATCTAACTGACACCTACCCAAGCCCATGGACGTATCACCGATTCTGGACAGCCTCAACCAACAGCAGCGCATGGCCGTTTCCGCACCGGCACAACCCATACTGGTACTGGCCGGGGCCGGCAGCGGCAAGACCCGGGTGCTGGTACACCGCATCGCCTGGCTGGTGGAGGTCGAAGGCCTTTCCCCCATGAGCATTCTGGCCGTGACCTTTACCAACAAGGCGGCCTCGGAAATGCGCGGACGGATTCAGGAGCTGCTCAACATGCAGGTCGGTGGCCTGTGGGTCGGTACGTTTCACGGGCTTGCGCACCGGCTGTTGCGCATGCACTGGCGTGAAGCCGGTCTGCCCCAGACCTTCCAGATTCTCGATACCGAAGATCAGCTGCGCATGATCAAGCGCATCATGAAAGCACTGGACATGGATGAAAACCGCTGGCCGCCACGCCAGCTGGTGGGCTTTATCAATGCACGCAAGGATGATGGCTCGCGCCCGCAACATCTGGATGACCGGGGTGATCCGGCCCTGCGCCAGATGATCCGGGTTTACAGTGTTTATGAGGAAACCTGCCAGCGTAACGGCGTGGTGGATTTTGCCGAGCTGCTGCTGCGCTCGCTGGAGCTGCTGCGCGACAACAAGGAACTGCAGGCCCATTACCGCAATCGCTTCCGTCACATTCTGGTGGATGAATTTCAGGACACCAATGCACTGCAATATGCCTGGTTACGCCTGATTTCCGGTGATAAAACCCCGGTGTTTGCAGTCGGGGATGACGATCAGTCCATCTATGGCTGGCGGGGGGCCAAAATCGAAAACATCCGCAATTTCACCCGCCACTTTCCCGGCTGCGAAACCATCCGCCTGGAGCAGAACTACCGTTCCACCGCGACCATCCTCAAGGTTGCCAACAGCCTGATCGACCACAACCGGGGCCGGCTGGGCAAGGACCTCTGGACTGACGGCCAGGAAGGTGAGCCGGTTCTGGTGTACGCCGCTTATAATGAAATTGACGAGGCACGCTATATCGCCGGGCGTATCCGCAAGTGGGTGGATGATGGCGGCCTGCGCTCAGCCGTGGCAGTACTGTACCGTTCCAATGCCCAGTCACGGGTGTTTGAAAGCACTTTCAATGAAAACCGCATTCCCTACCGCGTTTACGGCGGGCTGCGCTTTTTTGAGCGCGCTGAAATCAAGGATGCACTGGCCTATCTGCGCCTGACCCTCAATCCGGCGGATGATGCCTCGTTTGAACGCATTGTCAATCATCCCCCGCGTCAGATCGGGGAGCGAACAGTAGACATGTTGCGCCAGATTGCCCGCACTGAAAACCGCCCGTTGTGGGAGGTGGCCGGAGAAGCGGTGGATTCCGGAGAGTTCACCCCCCGTGCAGCTGGTGCCATCGGGCGCTTTATCCAACTCATTGAACGCATGGCCCAGAATATCCAGGGCATCCCGCTGGCCGAGCAGGTGGAAGCAGTCGTCGCCCTGTCCCGGCTCAAAGACTATTTCAAGACCAAGGAAAAAGGCGAACAGGGCCAGGCCCGTGTGGATAACCTTAACGAACTGATCAGTGCCGCCCAGAGCTACGTGCAGGTTCAGGTCGAGGAAATGCCGGATATGGATGAACTGTCCGCCTTTCTGTCCCACGCCGCCCTGGAGGCAGGCGAAGGTCAGGGCGATGCGGGTGAGGATTGTGTGCAGATGATGACGCTGCACTCGGCCAAGGGGCTGGAATTTCCACTGGTATTTCTGTGCGGGCTGGAAGAGGGACTGTTTCCACACCAGATGTCGGTGGATGAACCCGGACGACTGGAGGAAGAGCGCCGCCTGTGCTACGTCGGCATCACCCGTGCCGAACAACTGCTGGTCATCAGTTATGCCGAGCAGCGCCAGCTCCACGGGCAGACCCGTTTCAATGCCCCTTCACGCTTCCTGCGCGAACTGCCGCCGGAACTGCTGGAAGAAGTACGTCCCAAAGTCCAGACCTGGCAGACCAGCTACGGCTCCGGAAGCCCTGCAAAGCGCCCCGCAGCACGTGCTTTCACCCAAACCGAATCCGGTTACAGTATCGGTCAGGCAGTACGGCATGACAAATTCGGGGAAGGCGTGATCATCAATGCCGAAGGCAGCGGCAACCATGCACGGGTCGAAGTCAATTTTCAGGAAGCCGGACGCAAGTGGCTGGTACTGGCGTTTGCCCGGCTGGAGCGACTGTAAGAGGCGGGCAGGCACCACCAAAACCGCCACACCAACCAATACCACAGGCCATGCCCCGGATAATGAATGCTCAATCAAACATAAGTTTCGCGCTGCAGCATCAGCAAGGCATTCATGGCAGTAGAAGCCAGTGTCACGCCACCGTAAGTCCCTTCTACAACGATGAACTCCACCCCCAGTTCATCGAAGCTCTCAATCAGAAACTGTTTGCATTCCCCGGCATTGACAAACCCTGCATTGGTGGCAATCACCAGGGCAGGGGCTTCCATCTCCCTGGCTCGCAGCAGTTCCAGCAGATGGCATAAAGCCGAGCCTGACTTGCCGAACAGGGCAATGCAACCCTTGCTGTATTTTTTCCACTGACTGATGGAGGCCATGGCACGGGTCTGCTTGTTGGCCTTGGCCAGCGAAATAACCAGTGCCTTGCTCACAAAACTCATGGGCTCCTGGGTCAGCAGAGCCTGATCCAGGCCACAGCGGACGGTTTCATAGTCATAAAGGATATAGGCATAGTTTTTAAGGGCATTTTTGCCGGCCTCAATCGCATTCGGACTGAAATGAATGCGCTCCGCCAGCGCCGGATCACCACACTCCCGAATCAGATGCAGTACCAGCTGCCTTTCCTCACTGGAAAACCGGTCCAGCACGGCGAGTTCGCGGATACGCTCCCATACCTGAACATTGATCTTCTCCGGATCACGCAGATAATGCACGGCAACAGACCCGCTATTCCGCGTGCCCCAGAGGCCCGTCAGGCCGGATCAGGGCCTGAATATCCTCATAGGGAATGAGAAATTCGGTAGGCCCCATGGCATAGGGAGCCACTTCATAACTGTTGAAGTTGAACCGTAGCCCTTCCTTGAGCACTGCAAAATTGTCATTCAGGGCAAACACGTTGTTTTCAAATGAAAACCCCTGTTCCTCAAGGCTTTCGGAGTCTGAAATGTCGCGTACATGGCGAAACACCTTCTCCCCGGCCACATTCAGGGGAACCTCAAAACCGGGATTCAACAGGTCAGCCAGCAAAACCGGCGCTCCGGTCTGCAGGCTGACGACGGAGTAATTCACGCCACTGAAGGGGTGTGCTCCCCCGGTATAACCGTACTCACTCAGGGCAAAGGAGATCAGTCGCTCGGTCGTAAAAATGATTTCCATTTTGCGCTCCAGCTCCCAGCTGCTGAACGCGCTACCATCCTGCTTGTAATCTTCAATGAAACCGTTGGCATAAGCCTCCAGCCCCTGTGCCGTTGCAGGTGCCGACAACTCGTCCTCGAAACTGTTCTGCAGGGCATGCTGTATATACTGGTTCAGCTTGAGTGCCAGATCGGGATTGGTATCAGAACGGATTTCAGGCCAGAAAAACTTCACTCGGGCGCACAGATCGGCATTTTCATGACTGCCGGCATCCGGCTGCACGGGTGCTTCATTCTGCACCTGGACCACCTTCTGATCCAGACAGTTGCTTCCCCCTTCCCGTACCAGTTCCCGGGATATGAACCCCAGGTCATACGGATTACTCTTGGGTACGGCTGAACCACTCTCACCACAGGCAGCAACCTGGGATAACATCAAACCCACCACCAGCATCCGGACAGGCATTATGCGCATCACTTCAACTTTTCACCTCGAACCCGACAAGCTTAACTTATCAGTATTCAAAAATCTCACATGATTTTCAGCATCGTTACAATCTGACAGCAAAATCAGCATCAAATTCCACTTTCAGGGTGACAGGCGACTGATCGTCCACTGTGCCGGCCCGGCCTGCAGGCGGTATTCAAAACGATCATGCAGGCGGTTGCTGCGCCCCTGCCAGAATTCAAAACGCTCCGGCTGGACACAGTAGCCCCCCCAGAAATCCGGCAGGGGAATTTCCTGATCCCGGTACTGCTCCGTCAACTGCGCCAGTCGCGCCTCCAGTACCGCACGTGATGCAATGACACTGCTCTGGGCAGAAACCCAGGCTCCCAACTGACTGCCACGCGGACGGCTGTGGAAATAGCTTTCCGATACCTCGCGACTGACCGGTGTCACCGCTCCGGTAATTTCAACCTGGCGCTCCAGTTCCTTCCAGAAAAACAGCAACGACACCTGCGGATGCTGGCGCATGTGCTTTGCCTTGCGGCTGCCATGGTTGGTGAAAAAGACAAAACCCTGCTCATCAAACGACTTGAGCAGTACCGTGCGCAAAGCCGGCCTGCCATCCGGTGCCACCGTCGCCAGCTGCAATGCGTTCGGCTCCGCCACATCGGCATCCAGCGCCTGTGTAAACCAGCGCTCAAACTGCCGGAACGGGTCTTGATCCAGTCCGTTCCGGTCCAGTCCGTCCTTGAGGTAGTCCGTTCTTATTGAGCCTGTATCCATGATCAATCCCCCGGCTTTTCAAGTTTAAAAATCGCTTTGACCATCATTGCCCCATTCTAGCGGATATGACGGTACAGACCACAAAAAACGGGCCACCTGTAAGGCGGCCCGTCGGTTACGGCTGCCCTCCACTCATCCACAGGGAGGACTGTACCGGTACGGCACCCTCAGGGAATCATGCCCTGAATCAGGAAGTTCCCCAGGTACCCGGTATTGGCAGGGTGCATCAGCACATTACCGGTCAGGATATTGGCATCATTACCAGGACCGGCAAACAGGGCGGTACCGTCCATGTTGATATCGGCATCCAGATAGCCACCCTGACGGAAACTGCTGTTGAAAAGCTGATTCCGGGGACCGGTCAGCACCGTACCCAGCAGCCGCATCAGGTCATTGCGGGTACCCATGGCGGCAATCCGCTGGTCATGATTGATGTCACCCGCCCACAACAGGGCCAGATCCGTGCTTTCCAGCCGGGCATCCGTACCCGCAACCGCAAGCGCAGGAAGGCTGAAGTCCACCAGCTGTACAGCACCATTGAGGGCAACGGGGCTGGCCGTTATGACACCCAGGTGATTGCGGTGCCGGACAGCCACATAATAGTTCCCGCCGGCAAGGCTGCTGAAGCCAAGAATGCCATGTCCCGTACCGGCATCAACCAGATCACCGTCACGCTGCAGCAATACTGCCTTGCTGGCCACAATCTGAGCCGGGTTGTCCGCTGCACGCAGCTCCAGCAGTATCCAGTCCACCATGGCATCCGGGCCGGTTATGGTGGTCAGGTCCAGATTGATGGTCTCGGTTCCCTGATAGGCAAAAGGCGCGACATGGTAGGGCTGATAAACCGGCAGATAGCCTTTCTCACGCAGATCATCTGCCATCAGGCCGGTAGCCGCATCATAAGGCCCCTGCAACAGGACACGGGCACGCAGCTGAACACCATCCGTGCTGCTGTCATCGGTCACTACCACCGACAGATCACGGCTGCCAGCCAGACCCTGATCATCATAGACAGTCACTGTCACCTCATAGGTATTGTCAGCGTTGCTGTCCAGCGGATTTTCAAAATCAGGCTCCTGCACCAGCTGCAGTTCACCACTGGCCGGATCGATGGCAAACTGCCTGGCATCCTTGCCGCCCGTGATGGCATAGCTCAGGCCGCTGCCTTCCACATCACCCGCATCAGGATCCCAGGACTGAATGTCAACAACCGCAGTCTGATGACCTTCCTGAACTTCGATACGGGCCGGCGTGGTAATCATCGGTGCTTCATTGACATCCTGTACCATCACTTTCAGATCACGCGTCACGGAATTACCGTGTATGTCAATCGCCGTCAGGGTCAACTCATAGACATTGTCAAGACCGACATCCTGTGGTGCTTCAAAGTCACCGGGCAGACCTGCCGTGCCGGCAGCCCGGAAGGTTCCCATACTGCGGGTCGTAATGACACCATCATCAACGGTCTCGAACACCAGGGTGCTGCAGTCCATCGCGGCACCAGGGGCCGGGTCGAGGACGGCAAATGCACTGCTGTCCACCCCTCCGCTGATGATGTAGGTAATTGGATTACCATCAGCATCCACACTTTCCAGATAGGTAATCGTCTGGGTATTTTCCAGCAGGGTCATGGTAGGCCAGGTGGAGCTGCTGTCCAGAACACTCGTGCACACCGACAGACCCCCGTTCCGAATTCCGGAAAACTCGGACGTGCTTCCCAGCGTGGTGGCACTGGTCTTCTCGATCAGGGTCATCGCAATGTTGGCATCCTCCGGTACCGGCTGCAGCGCCGTTGCACTTCCCTTGAAGTTCTGCGGGCCGGTGCCAAAAGGATCAATGTCGACATAGCCCAGATAGCGTTGTCCCTCACCGTGTCCACTGGGGTCAACGGCTGTATTGCTGAAAAACTCGACCCGGTAGCCATTGGTATTCAGCGGTACATCCAGGTCAAAATCATAACTCAGCAGATTACTGCCATTGGAGCTGACAGAGCCACTGGTCACATCAGGATAGTCAAGCCAGGTATCCACCTTACTGTTGGCTGTCACACCGTCCGCTCCCAGATCGATACCCAGCTGGCCGTTATTAAACAGGCTGTTCTGGCTGAAGGTATTGTCACGGTCACCCTGACTGGCAATACCGGCCCAGCCATTGTTGAGCAGGCTGTTGCGCAGCAGGCGGTTACCTTTGGCGCCACTGGCCAGACTGACACCATACTGGCCATTATCCAGAATCGCGGAATCCAGAATGCTGACCCCCTGACCCGTACTGCTTCCCGTGCCATAAATCATCAGCCCGGAGCCACCAAAATTCCGGATCAGCAGTTCACGCGCCACCGAGTCATCTGCAACGCCATCAAACGCCAGGCCGGAGAAGCCTGCACCGGCACCATCCAGAACGATGGTCCCGCTACCCTTGAGCAGGGCCTGAACCCTGCCATCAATCACGGTACGGGCCTTGTCGACCAGCAGCAGGGTAGTCGGCATGATGACTGCTTCCGATCCCGTCAGCAAGGCAGGTGGAATCATGAATACCGCAACATTGTCGCCCGTGGCATAGTCGCCATCAATACTGGCCGGCAAATCCTGGTTCAGCATGCTGTTGTCCAGAACCGTGTTGTTGATCAGGAACTGGGCCAATGAGCCCTGGCCATTACCGTTGGTATTGACCACCGTATTGAAGTTGAAACCAAAGTCCACACCGGATACATCGGCTTTGGTAATACGTATCTGTGCGACAGACTGGGCATAACCACCGCCATTTATAAACGTGGAGTCGGTACCCGCAGGATAAACCGAATACAGTCTTGCCGTACCGTCATTGGCCGGCGCATCCACCTGGGCAGGGAATTCGCCACCCACCTTATCAGTCACGGGGACCGGTACCGGATCACTGTCCAATTTATTTGTACGGAACGTTTGGACACCGATTTCATAGCCACCGACACCGGCATGCGTCGAAGAGACCGTGCGATTGACCACACGCACAAAATATATCCCTGCCGGTTTTATCGGATCACGCGTTTTCAGATCGATGAAACGGTAGGTACCATCCGCAGCGGTCGTCGTGGTTTCAAGCAATACACCGTTCGCACCGTACAACTCGACCGTCGCGCCGGAAATCGGCGTCCCCGCACTGGCAAAGTTACGCCCGGCACCGCCACCGTAGTGGATATCCTCAAACACGGTACCGGACAGGGTATAACCGCCTGCCGTCATGGCCGGTGGGTTGATCCAGCATGCCTTGTGCTCATTCTTTGAAGCACCGGTTGCCGCAGACAGGCCAAACCGGACATAGCGACTGCCCAGATAGCCCATCAGGTTGGAGTTCAGGGATGCCAGCTGGGTACCATCCAGGTAATACCTCAGCTGCCAGGTTACCGGGTCCCAGACAAAGCGGGCAATATGGTACTGACCATCCTCAAGCTCGCCGAGCGGCGTCGCAGCCAGCAGGGTATTGGCCGCATCCGGTTGGTAAACATCACCATTGAGGTAGATACCGGTATGGTCGGCAGCAATATCACCTGTACTGAGGTAAGGGCTGTTGTCAAACGTATCGAACTCAATCGTGACAGAAGGGCTGACCGCCTGTTCGGTAATACCCAGCAAGCCCAGGTTGGCAGCCCCGTCAACACCCATACCACCACCGTAGAAACCTTCAGCACTGACGCCACGCGGGTCATTCTGGAGAATAAAAGCCAGCCCGTCAGCACCAGCATCCAGACCGGTCAGAGGGTTGATGCCAGTATTGCTGCCAAGGTAAACCGCCAGTTCAATATCAAACGGCAGGGCAAGGTCAATCTTCTGGACAGACCAGACAAAGCCTTTCTGATTGATCAGATCTTCCGTCAACACATATTCATTATTGGCATTGACATAAGCGCCACCCAGGGTGGCAACCGGGACACCGACACAAACCAGCTCGGCAACAATCGGTGTGGCAATGGAGTCCGTGGCATTGGTCAGGGTTCCATTGGCCGGCACACCACTGACAGTCACCGTATTGTTGACAACACCGGCATCCACTTCAGCCTGGGTAATCCCTACGGAAGTACAGGCATAGACATGCGTCTCACCCACATCCAGGATGTTGTTGGCCAGAGTATCACCACTCTGCAATACCGGAGTGGCCGCACACTTGGGATCGGAAACCAGAATGCCTGAAACAGGCTGGTCACCGGTATTGGCCAGCGTGAACGTATAGTTCAGGGTATCGCCAATCTTGGAAGGTTTGCTGTTTGTAGCCTTGGTCACTACCCAAGCCGGGTTGGGCGGTGCATCAGCCACACAGGCATTCGCACTGGTGAGCAGAATGCCGTTGGAAGCCGAGCTGCCGCAGAACCAGTTGCTGGCATCCAGCTCCGTATCATAAGACTCAAAAATGACCGAGACTACTTTGACACCGGCAGGCAGTCTGACATCAAAGGAGCCATTCTGCATGGTTGTCGCCTGAAAGCTGTTTCCGGACCGGGAAACCCGGCTCAGATTGCTCACATCACCGGCTGTCAGGATATGGGTACCGCCACCTTCCAGATTGAACGTCAGACGTACAGCCTCACCATAGCCATAGATGCTATTGATCAGTGCCGTCTTGACCAGCGATGAGAAACCAAGCTCCAGATTCGTTACCGGCTCACTGAACGTCAGCTGGTATCTGTAACCGGTACCGCCAGGTGACCGCTGGTCGGCAGTGCCCATACCGACCGTGGTCGCATTGGTCTTGCCCAGGTTATAAGCCGAACATGAATTTACGTTCTGTCCACTGTAAATTTTGGTGAAGGTACCGGTAATGCCGGTATTTCCCCAAGGAACCGGACTGCCCAGAATCGAGCTGCCGAAGGCCGACAGGTCCATGGCACCACAGGAGGAGGCACAAGTGATGAATTTAAAGGCACCATCAATAATGGTTCCATTATAGTTGGTTTGGCTGACAGTGCCTGAGGTAATCGTCACCGGGCCACCCTGGCCGCTACCGGCTACCGTAATGGTCAGGCTCTGTGTCGGTACAGGGAAGTTCCAGATAACAGTGTACTTTGAGCCAAAGGCCTCAGACGAAGTTCCCGGATTCTGGTCCGTCAGGTTGGAACGTAACTCCATGCCACCATTTTCCAGGGTTGCCTGGCTCATGATGGAGGGTGCCAGACCACCCGTGGAGTTCATGCGGTTAATAACCGTGCTTGCCGGGTGGCTGAAGGTGATTATTTCCTGATCATGATGGGCATCAAAAGTTGCCTCGAAGCGGGAAATGGCCTGACTGAAGTGGTAGGTAATGGACGATGTGGTAACGTCCCAATCCTTGTTGAGATGAACACCACTTTGTATGACACCATCCGTCGTGAACGACTCGGCACGCCCTGTCGTACTGACAGAAACGTTGACACCATTCAGGCTGACCGTTCCGCCAGCCAGCAAGGTCGCCATGGTGACATCGGTATTGACCGACTCGACCGGATTACTGCAGAGGGTGCTTGCACCCAGGGTGAATGCATAATCCTCAACCTCACCATCCGCAGCTGTGGTGGCAGCATCGGCAGCAGTCAGGGTATCCGTGGTCAGACGGAAACGGGCATGGCTGCCACCATTGGCCGTTACCGAACCAAAGCTGTTGAAATCCAGCGGGCCGCTGGCCCCGTTGTTGAAGGCTACCGAAGCAAACTCGTCGCTGTCGAAACTGCCATTACCATCAAAGTCGACCCAGGCATAAAGCGTGCCGACGCCGGTGCCGCTGAGACTGGCCGCCGGGATGCTGTAGCTGGTATCACCTGTCGTGAGGCTCGGTAAGTCAGTGACCCCATCATCAGAGGCATTATCCGCGTTTTCAACCGCACCGGTTTCTTCCGTAATGGTCGGACCCAGTTTCATGTCATTGATGATATGGCTCGCCACACCATAGGCTGCCGTTGCACCTGATGACAGCGCAGTGCCATCAGCCGGGCTGTCTGAATAGTCCAACCGGCAGGTATTGGCATAATGTCGGCCAAACTCGACACCAAAATCATTCAGCCAGATATGGGTGTAGACCACACCATCAGCCGGCATGGTAAAGCTGAGCGTGATTGGTGGTCCATCCAGGGGGTTACCGGTGGATATGCTGTTATTGTTGACATTATCCGAACCGGTTGCCGGGTAACGGGCCAGAATATTACCAGCGGAGTCAATGACCGCGAAGACGTCATGATCCTCCTGCGATTCATCCTCAAACACAATACTCTGGGTACTTGATGGCTCTGCCTCAAAACGGCTGACCAGCAGCCAGGTTTCACCACGACCATCACTGACCGGGTTACTGCGCAGTTCTGTCGGTTTCTGTGTCGGTCCCAGTGTCAGTACCGAGTTGGGTACTGATGCCATGCTGCGGCGTGGTATGCCGGCAGCATCATAGCTCCAACCGGTTCCGGCATAATTCAGACGATAGTCGGGCTCTCCCGAAAAATTAGCGGTGAAATTAAAGCGCCATCCGGACGCACTGACCTCACATTGTTTTGTTGGCAGCGCAGGCTGATAATAATTGTTCACGGTGATGGCATAATCCTCAACTTCACCATCACCAGCTACAGTGGCAGCATCAGCACCGGTCAGGGTATCCGTGCTCAGGCGGATACGGGCATAAGTTGTACCGCTGGCCGTTACGGAGCCGAACCCGGAGAAGTTCAGGTCAGTGCTGATGCCGTTATTGAATGCAGCAGAAGCAAATTCATCACTGTCAAAGCTGCCATTGCCGTCAAAATCAATCCAGGCATAAAGTGTACCGCTTCCCAGACCGCTGACACCGGCTGCCGGGATGCTGTAGCCGGTATCACCGATGGTAAGGACCGGGAAGATGGCTACGCCATCATCAGAGGCATTGTCCGCGTTTTCAACCGCACCGGTTTCATCCGTAATTGTCGCACCCAGTTGTACACCACCGACGACACCATGAACTGCAACACCATAGGCTGCTGTCGAACCTGATGACAATGCAGCACCATCAGCTGGACTGTCCGAATAATCCTGCCGGCAGGTATTGGCATAATGGTTGCCGAAACCCACGCCGAAATCGCTCACCCAGATATGGGCATAGACCACACCATCAGCCGGCATGGTAAAGTTGAGCGTGATCTCTGATCCATCCACGCTGGTATTGTTGACATTGTCCGAACCGGTGGCCGGATAACGTCCAAGAACATTGCCGGCAGAATCAATGACCGCGAAAACGTCATGATCCCCACCTGCACGATCCTCAAAAACAATACTTTGTGATGTTGATGGGGCCGCCTCAAAACGGCTGACCAGCAGCCAGGTTTCGCCACGACCATCAGCAACCGGATTATTGCGCAGCTCCGTCGGTTTCTGATAGGGCCCCAGTGTCATCACCGAGTTGGGTGCCTGAGTCGGGGAACGACGTGGAATCCCGTCACCATCGTAGAGCCAGCCGGTTCCGGCATAATCCATGCCATAGCTGGATTCCCCTGTAAAATCAGGAGAAAAGTTAAAGTTCCATCCGGCAGCACTGACCTCACATTGTTTCGTCGGCAGTACCGGCTGATATCCATTGTTCACCCTGATGAGGTAGTCCTCGACTTCACCATCCGCAGCCACGGTAGCAGCCTGCGCACTGGTCAGGGTATCCGTGGTCAGGCGGAAGCGGGCATAAGTTCTGGGACCGGTGGTTACCGCACCAAAGCCGGAGAAGGTCAGATCACCACTCACTCCGTTGTTGAAGGCCACCGAAGCGAACTCGTCACTGTCGAAGCTGCCATTACCATCGAAATCAATCCAGGCATAAAGCGTACCGGTTCCTGTGCCGTTAATATTGGCTGCCGGGATGCTGTAGCTGGTTGTATCACCCGAAATCATCGGCAAGATGCTGATACCATCATCCACATCACCATCTGCAGCCACAGTGTTATAGTCCGAGGTATCGGCAGTTACACCGCCACCCAGGTATAAACCGGCAACAATGGCATGCGATGCCCCTCCCAAGGTTGCCGTGGGCGCGTCAGAGTAGTCGCGTGCAGCACTAGGACAGGCTGTCAACATGAACTCGAAATTATCTTCCTTGTAAGTTACACCCGTTCTGACCGTTTCAACCACAATCCGCTCTACAACCGCCAGGGTGGCCTGATCAAAACGGATGCGTATTGCGTCATTATCTTGTGTATTGCTGCTGATAATACCGGTTGAATCCCAAGCATTGAGAACATTCAATTCCGTACTTGTCATACGATATCTGTTTGCCTGACTCGCTGGTGTCGCCCCATCCTGTTCATAGGAAGCAATGGTCCAGGCAGCTGGTGCAAGTCGTGTTCCGCTGGCGTCTTCAGCAAAGATGACAGCGTTGGAACTTTCCATATCTGACAGGAATAAATTCAGCTCAGTAAGGTCACCGGCCACCATATCAAAAATGGTACGAGTGGTTGCACCCACAATATCCTGTGAGTTTTGCCTTAATGAAAGCTGTACATTACCGGCCAAGGCAGACCCCGAATCAGCACTGACGCTACCGGAATAATTGAATTGATCACCCTGGAACAGGGTATTACCGACAGCATTGGTCACTTCGGTAGTAACCGTGACGGGTTTTCCTCCCAGCATCATGGTGAAATTGGCCGGGCTGGCATCAATTTGTTCCTCTGTCCAGTCCGGCTCAACGGCGCTGCAGCTTGAAGGTATGCCAGAAACGGGCAGCACCCAGCTCGAAGGCGAGACAGTGACCGGGTAATCTTCGACTTCCCCATAAGACCCCCAGCCAGCAGGCCCTATCCCGGTAGATGCAGACCAACGGAAGCGTGCATAAGTCTGGTTGGTGGTGGTCCCCATTGGGACATTGACGGGGATGGTCACAATCCCATTGGTATCCGTATCCTCCAGGTCTGTGGCAATCTGCTCACCCGCATCGGCAAAATCACCGTCACCATTCCAGTCAATCCAGGCACTCAGGTAGCCTGAACCGGCCACCTCAGCAGTGATGGTGGCTGATTCCCCGGCAGTAAGCGATGGAATGCTCACCCCATCCTCATCAGCCAGCTTGCTGTTGTCATCCCCAGTCGCGTTGGGAGCTGTCGGGGTGGCCTCTTCCGCATCCCCCCGCTGGGCACCAATACGACGGCTCCAGCTCTGGGAATGAAAGGCATCACCATAACTGGCCGGGGCATCACCATAGTCACAACCATGTGCAACCATCCGGTAAGCATGCATGGACACGCTTTGCAGATTATTTGAGGGGCTGGTTAACCGGGCTGTTTGGTTAGTGGTGACCCCCTGGATCGCCTGTATCAGCAGGGTATGCCCATCATTTTCACTAAAAGCCCCCTTGGAACGCCCCGGTGAACTGGCATAAGAGCCATTCGGGTTGGCTAGGGGAACTTCCAACAGCTTCCGCCAATCGGCACCAATCGTCAGTGTCTCCGGCTTGGATGATGTGCCAAACGCCAGCAGCAGGTTATCAGCCGGGGTAGTGCCTGGCGGCTGGTCGCCAGGGTTGACGGGTGAAACGCCCAAGGCGATATTAAAGGGTGCCGTACGGACAATCGATTCACCCGGCCCATTGGATGGCTGGAAGCTCCCAACGTTGGCGAAAGTGGCAACTGCCAGCACCGCTTCATCACCTGCACTGGTAGGTGTATTAACCCCACTGACTTGCAATAGATGCTCGCCACCTGGTGGATAAAATAGGCCATACACATAAAAGCTGCGTGATATTTCCGTGCCCAAGAAATCGGAGCTGGAACCCGCAGAGTCGATGGAATAAGCGAGCCGCAGCAAATTTCTGTCACCAAAACTGATGGTGGGGAAAGCCACACCCGGGTCATCAGTCTCAAAATTATCGCTACGGCTGTCGAAGGGCGAATGGTCCCGCTCAAGGCTCAGCATCACCAGCATGAAACGGTTGGAACCGGCGGGAGCGGTGTAATTCATGCTTGGGATACCAGAGGCACCACTGCCTGTGGCGGTGGCGTACTGGAACGCACCCAACTGTTCCACCCGGGTGGTTTTACACACCTCATAGGCCGGCGGGGTATAGACTTCTACCCCAACCCCAGTCACATTAACAGTGACAACGGCCTCATCACAAACAGATCTGGCTGGGCTGTCACAGACTTGGTACGTGAATGTATGGGTTCCCGCATCAACAGGAGAGTAAGTAATGACACCTGTTGTCGGGTTGATGGAAGCCGACCCGCTGGTAGGTCCTTGGGTTATCTGGACAGTCGTAGGGCTAATACTGGTCATATGGGCGGTATCATTACTTAAAACATTAATGGCTACCGAACTGGACTGGCTGGTATTGGCGGAATCTGCCATTGCAAAAACACTGGCAAATGGTGGGAGTGCTGATGGGCAGGACGCACCATCATTACTGGCCAAGCCTGATGATGCCTGGATGGTCTGGACCACATTGCGGGTACTGAGATTGACCTTGGCAATATTACCGGATGAGTTCTCATAACCAAATAAATAACCATTGGAATAGAAGGTGGCCCCCGCACCCCAATTAATCGGAGTGCCCCCCAAAGGGTAGCTGTTAACCGTCCCGGTTGTCCCATTATCGCTGTACTCCAACAGCCCCAACGCAGCCTCAATCGTATAAAATTTACCATCCAGTGGATTGTAGGAGATGTCTGCTGAGGCTGCGGTGGAGTCCAGTGTAATCTGTGTGGCTGAACGTGTCGCAATATTGACCCTAAACAACAGATTGCTGTTCTGGGCATTCGCCATCTTGACGTAATAGTTTCCCGCACTGTCGAAATCACCGCTGACCATTTTTGTATCCAGCAGTCCAGACACCAACCCCAAATCCGTAAATGCACCATTATTTCCGATACGGATTAAATGGTTACGGTTAGCACCATTAGAAACCAGGGCATAAATGTAATTGTCAACAGGGTTATACCCGGCTGCATTCAGCACTTCCGGGTAGGTGCCGATCAGGTTTGTGGAAGGCGATGAACCAAAAGTCAGCTCAACAACCCTGGATGTGGCACTGTCATTGCTGTAGACCTGATAGAATGCGGACTGGCAAGCGAATGTAACAGGCTCAGCAGCTTCAACAGGTGCAGCACACACTGACTGATACTGCACCCCCCCTACCCAGGTGGCCCCTGCAATGCGGGCAAAGCGGATATAACGGGCACCTCCGGAGGGTACGGTAAGATTAACCCGACCTAATACATCCTCAACCCCACCACTGAAGTCTGTTATTGTCGTCCAGCTGACGGCATCAGGCGACAAGCTAATCCTGATATTACCCAATACATTAAGGCGACCAATGGATACACTGATCTGTGTACCTCCGGCAACCAACTCGGCCATATCCAGCACCAAAGTCTGGTTGTTTAAATTGACCCGTGCAGCATTGTCTATTGTCGCAGCTGTCCCAGCGGCCTCAGGCACTCCAAGAGCGTTGGCACTGTCCCGTGCAGCGACCACAACACTATCTGCATACCCCGTTGAGGCTGTAGGACTCTGGCCTATCGGGCAGGCAGCCGCCTGCACTGCTGAGATGGATAAAAGGAAAAACAATATTGTGGCTATCCCCCACCAGCACTTTCCTGCCAGCAGCGGTTTCACCAAACGACGGGGTTGTTTACTGTTATACATGACTGTCTGTCCTGACTGAGCCTGTTGTTTTTATAGGTACGGCTGTATTTTTAATTTTTTGCTATCAGCTTGATACTTTACTTAAATAAATTTTATTAAGAAAAACGATCTCTTATAAAAAATTAATTAAGATAAGCCCTCATAATTGGTAGATAGCAGTATGGTCGGTAGCAATACCCCCTCTGTGACAAGGTAAGGGTATTGTCAAACGTATTGAATTCGTCGGTGAACAGGAAGCTGCCATCACGCAGGACAGTCAGGTAATCCATGCTGTCCAGTGAGGTGTCATCGGCACAATCGTTATGGGCCGTCGCGAGGCTGAAGTCCGTGGCATGAAAAAACATGCCAAGCTCGCCGTGTCCCCGGTAGTTGGTAAAGGTTCCGACAGTATCAATGAAACCTACAGGTGAAATGGTCAGACTGGCGATGCCGCCACTGCGGTAGCCGATCTGGTCCGGTTCATTCAGCCACTGCCATCTGGTGGACAGGGATACACGCTTCATGAACCCGGGCTGGTTGTGGAGAAGGCTTTTTTTCCCGGTTGAAAGGTTGGTTAACTGCAACATGGAGTCACCTCGACATTGTTGTTGTTTTTGCAATCCGTGCTTGTGGAATACCGAACATCAGTCCGTGCACCAGCTGATTTCCCGGTCCTGATTCGAGCACCGCAGGCTTGCAGCATACTGTCTGTGGACCAAGTATGATCCGACAGCACCAGAGGCTTGATCACCCTGAGCCGAGCCGGCCTGGTGACTGGATGGAAAAGGCAGTTCTGGAACATCATCTCCCCCGGTATCATCGGGCGTTGTTGTTTTTCTGTGATGAACGACAACACACTGGTAAAAATTTTTATTTTTCAAAACCTTAAATGCATCAAGCTGAATCAGCTCATCACCTGGGGCCATGCAGGCCGGTAACATTACAATATTTTTATTAATCAATAGATTACTAATGCTTTTGTCTGGATCAGCACCATTCGCCAAGTGCTTTGGATAGAGACAGTATGCAGTGGTATCCAAATCGGGGCCAGACTTATCATTAATTTTATTTATACCAAGACTGGCAACAATTTTCAATCTAATGGGGTAACATCAGGATTTATTTAAGCACGTGGAGCCTCAGGCATGGCCGTTCAGGAACCTGGCTGGGGTAACCGGCCTTTCAAAAATAAAGGAGCCAGGTTCTGGAAGGAACCTGGCCAAAAGACATAAAGGAAGGGCTAGAACCTTTACGTCGACTTGAGTCCGCAGAGGACTCTAGGGGCTAACAACAAAATAACCTTGTCACAGTCCATAGAAACTTTTGATAAATTGCGATTCATCTGCTGTCACCTGGGGCCTGGCTGCCACCTGACGAGCCTGGCCCGGTTGCGCATGGGTGCTTTGCACCGTGGCAGCCTGAGAAAAAGGGGGGCGTCCTGGAATGGCCAGCGTTCGCATAAAGGCAGGACGGAAACTGACCTTGCTGGGAACCGGCATCTGGTAGGCACTGTAAGCCTGCTTCTGCCATGCTTGATAGACATTACTGGTATTCAGACCAGCACAACCGGATAGAAACAGCAATGGTGTCATAACCAGAACCAGCCGTTTCAACGGTCTTTTTGTTCTTGCGTTCATGATTGTTCAATCTGGGTTTGTGTTTAGGGTAGGATCATGCTCGCAGAAAACCGTCATAAACTCACCTATCACCTTGATAAGCGGATAAGTTCAAAGATATATGGATAATTTTAACTGATGAACGCAGATTAAAACCGGTCCAATCCATCAACATGACGCCCGATAGCCCACGCCAGGTGTTCCCTGACCAGCTCATCAGCCGTTCCGGCCAGCACCTGCTCCAGCGCGGAGAGCACCACAAGGCTGGGAGGCATGTTTCCGGCTGCGACCGCAAGGTTGCGCTGCCAGCGCTGATAACCGATCCGGCGAATCGGTGACCCCTGCATGCGCTCCAGAAACAGCTGCTCGCTCCATTGCAGCAATGCCAGCACATCCGGCGCATCCAGCCCGTGACGCACGGCAAAATCCCCGGACTCGGTCACTCTGGCAAAGCGATTCCAAGGGCAAACCAGTTGGCAATCGTCACAGCCATAAATCCGGTTGCCCAGCAAGGGGCGCAGCGGCAGCGGGATACTGCCCTGATGCTCAATCGTCAGGTAGGAAATACAGCGCCGGGCATCCAGTACATAAGGCGCAATAATCGCTGCGGTCGGACAAATATCAATACAGGCGCTGCAACTGCCACAATGCGCGTCTGTCACCCCGGTTTCCGGCAATGCCCGATCCGTATAAATCTCCCCCAGAAAAAACCATGATCCGGCTTCACGGCTGAGGATATTGGTATGCTTGCCCATCCAGCCCAAACCGGCCCTGACAGCCAGGGGCTTTTCCAGCACCGGCGCACTGTCAACAAAAACCCGGTATCCCAGCGCCCCCACCGCGGTCCGGATCAGTTGGGCCAGTTTTTCCAGACGCTGACGCATCAACTTGTGATAATCCCGCCCCAGGGCATAGCGCGAAACATAGGCCAGATCAGGGCGATTCAGCACCATCCCGGCATCAGCAGCTTCCGCAGGCAGATAGTTCATGCGTACACTGATGACGCTCACCGTACCCGGCACCAGCTCGGCAGGACGGCTGCGTTTGAGGCCGTGACGCTGCATCCAGTCCATGTCGCCCTGAAAACCCTGCTCCAGCCAGTCCAGCAGGTGCTGCTCTGCCACCGACAGGTCCAGCCCCGCAAAACCCACCTCATCAAACCCCAACTGTTTACCCCAGGCACGGATTTTCGTGATAATGGTGATATTTTCTGCTGCTTCTGACTCCAAACCGGCCATGCACTATCCTGACAACAGACTGAAAACCCCAGTTTACACGACAACACAGGTCCGCGAACTCGATCGGCGGATTATCACGGAATCCGGCATCAGTGGCTTTGAACTGATGCGCCGGGCGGCACAGGCCCTGCTGGACAATATCCGGGAATACTGGCCGGGCCGGAACCGGCTGTTGCTGTTTTGTGGGGGTGGCAACAACGGTGGTGATGGCTACCTGCTGGGCAGCCTGGCCCGCCGGGCTGGCTGGCAGGTACAAGCGGTTGCCCTGACGGACCCGGAGCAGCTGTCGGGTGATGCACAACAGGCATTTGAAGCCTTCCGGCAGGCACAGGGCAAGGTGCTATCCTGGCAGACGTACAACGCCATGCCCCCTGACCAGCCGACAACCGATACCATCACGGTTGATGCCCTGCTGGGTACCGGCCTGACGCGGGCTGCAGAAGGTGCATTTGCACAGGCAATTCTGACGATCAACCGGCATGAGACACCCGTGCTGGCGGTGGATACACCTTCGGGACTGGATACCGATACCGGCATTCCTACCGGGCCGACGGTTATCGCTGACCTGACACTGACCTTCATCGGCATGAAATCCGGCCTGCTTACCGGGCAGGCCCGCAATCACACCGGTACCCTCAGGCTCGCACCCCTGATCACGGATCCGGAACCGTTTAAACACTTTCCGACTGACAGCTGGCTGATTGATAAAGATTATTTATCCCAATATCTGCCACCGCGCCAGCGTACGGCGCACAAAGGTGATTTCGGTCACGCACTGCTGGTGGGGGGCGGTCAGGGCATGAGTGGCGCAATCCGGCTGGCCGGTGCGGCAGCCTTGCGCACCGGTTGTGGACGGGTGAGTATCGCCACAGACCCCGTGCATGCGGACTGGCTCAACCTGTCTCACCCTGAACTGATGGTACGCGGCGTTGATACCGCCACCAGCCTGCGCCCGCTGCTCCAGGACAAAACCGTGCTGGGGCTGGGACCCGGACTGGGGCAGTCGGACTGGGCACATGCACTGTTCCGGCTGGCCATCAACAGCCCGTTACCACTGGTTGTTGATGCGGATGGCCTCAATCTGCTGGCCAAAGCTCCCGTCCATCGTCCGGACTGGATTCTGACACCGCATCCGGGTGAGGCGGCCAGACTGCTGGGCTGGAGCGTCCGTGTGGTGGAAAGTGACCGGGTCAGGACCGTGCGGCAGTTGCAGCACAAGCTGGGCGGCATCATTGTACTCAAGGGGGCAGGCACCCTGATCGCTACACCGGCAGAAACCGTATTCTGCCAAAGGGGCAATCCCGGCATGGCTTCAGGTGGTATGGGAGACGTACTGTGTGGCATGATCACCGCCCTGATCGCTCAGGGCCAAACACTGGAGCAGGCTGCCATTCTCGGTGTCGAGCTGCATGCCAAGGCAGCCGATCTTGCGGCACAACAGGGTGAGCGTGGTCTGCTGGCCAGTGATGTAATCGACCATATCCGAACGGTGACCAATCCGCAGCCATTCCATGGCGCTCGGTAACTCAGGGGCAGGCAAATAAACATGGGACAGACATATCAGATAAAAAATGAACAGGCCATGTTGAACTTTGGAGCAACTTTGCTCAACAAAGTAAAACACGGTGGCTTGGTGGCACTACACGGTGAACTGGGTACGGGCAAAACCACACTGGTACGTGGATTGCTGCAGGCCTTGGGGTATCGGGGCAATGTTAAAAGCCCGACCTACACCCTGGTGGAACATTATCCATTTGATGAACTGGCTGTTTACCATTTTGATCTTTACCGTTTGAATGACCCGGAAGAGCTGGAAGCCATGGGATTCCGGGATTATCTGCATGACGGCAGCCTGTGTCTGGTGGAGTGGCCGGAAAAGGCCGGTGATTACCTTCCCGCACCGCTTATCAGTCTGTACCTGTTTTATTCAGGAACGGAACGCAGAATTCTGGAACAATGATTATTTTTATTTTTCATCATGTTATACGATTAACATGAAAAACGACTTGAAAATTATTTCTGATACGTTAACATCAGGGTAATATTCAGGTCTTGTCGTTGCGGGACAGTCACCCTCAGGCTGTCCGGATTGTTGTTAGGATAAATAACCATGCACAAGCAGTCGTTAACGCGTAGAAGCTTCCTGCTCAGGGTGGGAGGTGCAGTTACTTTGTTCAGCAGCCCACTGATGATTGCGCAGACACTGGCTGCCAGTGGTGGCGAATTAACCGGTGCAACCCTGTCAGGCAGCAATAACTACCTCAAATTTGCCATGGCGTTGAAGACTCCCGTCAAGTACAAGGTCTTTACCCTCCGGGCTCCGGATCGGGTGGTTGTTGACTTATCCGGTACCGAGCTTAAAGGCAAGCTCAAGCAGGGCTCTCATGACCGTCCCCCCCTGCAGGGTATTCGCTACGCCCAGCGTCAGGATGGCACCTTGCGTGTGGTACTTGACCTGAGCAGTCCGGTGGCAGTTGACTCCTCCATGAATCCGGATGGCAAAGGCGGCCATATTCTCAGCATCCTGCTCAAATCCGATCAGCCTGCCGCTGCCTCCCCACGTCCGGCACCCGCTTTGGCAGCAAACCGTTCCACCAGCACGTCGCGAGAAAAAAAGTTCGTTGTCGTCATTGACCCCGGCCACGGTGGACGCGATCCCGGTGCCATCGGCGTCAATGGAACCATGGAAAAAACCGTGGTACTGGAGGTTGGCCGCAAGCTCAAAAGTCTGATTGACCGAAAGCCTGGCATGCAGGCCATTCTGACCCGCAGCAACGACAGCTTCGTCCCGCTGCGCCAGCGGATCGACATCGCCCGCCGACACAATGCCGACCTGTTTGTCTCCGTTCATGCCGATGCCAACCCCAGCTCAAGGGTCAGGGGTTCAACCGTTTATATCCTGTCCGAGAATGGCGCTTCCAGCGAAGCAGCCCGATTGCTGGCGGAAAGTGAAAATTCCTATGAATTGCGTCTGGGGGATGTGCGCCTGACTGGCAGTGATGCCAAAGTCGCCTCCATTCTGCTGGACCTGAGCCAGTCTGCCACCATGGACCGCAGTCTGGAAGTCGCCAAAAGCACCCTGAGCGAGCTGTCCCGAATCAATAATCCCCTGCGGAAAAAAGTGGAAAGTGCCGGGTTTGTGGTTTTGAAGGCCCCGGATATCCCCTCCATGCTGGTGGAAACTGCCTTCATCAGCAATCCAACGGAAGAAAAGCGCCTGCGCACTGCCGACTATCAGCAGCGTCTGGCAGAAGCCATGTTCCGGGGCATACACCGTTACCAGCTTGCCCATGCCCAATTCAATGAGAACAGTATCAGCCCGGAACCGGAGACACTGGCTTCCGCCACTAGTGACGAGCGCATTGAACCGGAAGCACTGGGAAACATCGGCCAGGAGGATCACATCGTACAGAATGGCGACTCCCTGTCGGTTATCGCCGAACATTACGGCGTCAGCGTCTCTGATCTCAAACGCGAGAATGCACTCAGGTCCAATACCATCCGGACCGGCCAAAAGCTGAAGATACCGCCCACCAATACCTGATGTACTGACTGGACACAGGCTCTCTGTTAGCCAGACCCTGTTGTCTGGCTTTTTTTCCCTTTCATCTCTGCCCCTGTATGGCCAGGAAGCGTCAGGCTGCCATCCTGATAAGGCAGATGCTGCCAGGCCGACTGCATGTACTCCGCCACACCATGACACTCGCGCCTGCTGTACTGCCGGATTGGCTCGCGAAACACATCCGCCGCCAGCCAGTGACTGGAGCGGGTCAGCGTGGGCACGAACCCCCGTGCCAGCTTGTGCTCCCCCTGCGCCCCCGGCTCAAAAACCTGCAGCCCCTGGCGGATACAATGCTCAATGCCCTGGTAATAGCAGGCTTCAAAGTGCAGGCTGTCAAAGTACGCCGTACAACCCCAGTGGCGGCCATACAGGCGTGTCGCACTGCTGAACATCAACGCACCGGCAATGCACTCACCGCCCTGATCGGCCATAACCAGCAGCACCTGCTCCGGCAGCTTTTCCGCCACCTCACGGAAAAATCCTTCATTCAGGGTCGGAAAACCCCACTTGCTCTCAAAGGTATGACGGTAGAAAAAGGCAAACCGCTCCCAGTCTGCCGCAGTCGCTGTATACCCGTTCAGACAGCGTACCTGTACACCCGCATCCTGGACCTTGCGCCGCTCCTGACGGATATTCTTGCGCTTTTTGGCCACCAGCTGTGCCAGAAAATCCTCAAAGCAGGCATACCCCTGGTTAGGCCAGTGAAACTGACAGTCATGCCGCACGATCAGGTGCTGCTGCTCCATGAAATCCTGCTCCTGCGCCAGGGGGAACAGGCAATGAAAACTGCTGGCCTCCAGTTCCTGTGTCAGCTGCAATGCGGCTCCCAACAACAGCGGATAAATCGTCTGCTCACGTCCGGGCTGCACCAGCAGACGCTGGCCACCAGCCGGGGTATAGGGAATGGCGGAAACCAGCTTGGGAAAGTAATCCAGCCCGTGGCGCTTGTAGGCATCCGCCCAGGCATGGTCAAACACAAACTCGCCGTAGGTATTGTATTTTTCATACAGCGGCATGGCTCCAACCAGATGGCCCTGATCCCGGACCAACAGGTGGCGTGGCAACCAGCCGAATGCTTCACCGACACAGCCATGGTGTTCCAGTGCCGCCAGAAACTCATGGCGTACAAACGGGTTATTATCCTGTACCAGCGCATTCCATTGCCGGGCATCAACCTGATCCAGACTGGCAAGCACTTCAATCTGCATAGCCATTCACTCAGCCACGCACGGATTCCAGCGCCATATCGATATACAGTTTGCGCAACTGGCGGGTCAGCGTCCCCGGCCTGCCATCCCCCAGAACCCGCCCGTCAATACGGACAACAGGCAGGGTGAATGTGGTAGCGCTGGTGATAAAGGCTTCCCTGGCCGCATAGGCTTCCTCCAGGGTAAACGGACGCTCTTCCACCCGCAGATCATGCTCCGCAGCCAGTCGCAGCACCGAGGCACGCGTAATCCCGTGCAGAATGGCGTGACTTAACTGCCGGGTCACAATTACATTATCCTGCGTCACGATATAGGCATTGTTGGAACTGCCTTCGGTAACAAAACCCGCCTCCACCAGCCAGGCATCATCAGCGCCGGCCTTGACTGCCGCCTGCTTGGCCATTGAGGCTGCCAGCAGACCCACCGTCTTGATATCACGGCGCTTCCAGCGGATATCCTCCAGTGAAATCACGGCCATACCCCGCTCCGCCAGTGGACTTTCCAGTAATTTCTTTGCCTGGGTAAACATCACCAGCGTGGGCCTGGCATCGTCAGGATAGGCAAAATCCCGGTCCACTGCACCACGCGTCACCTGCAGATATAGTGCCCCTTCCTCCAGCCCGTTGCGCCGGACCAACTCTTTCTGGGCCGCCACCAGCGCTGCCACAGTCAGCGGCATTGCCATTTCAAGCTCATTCAAAGAGCGCTGCAGGCGGGCAATATGGGCCTCATTCTCGATCAGGCAGCCTTCCAGCACGGAAGACACTTCATAAACCCCGTCCGCAAACAGAAATCCCCGATCAAAGACCGAGACCATGGCATCCGCTGCGGGCAGGTACTGTCCATTGACATAAACAATGCGTGTATCGTTGGCAAGTGACATGTTATTTTCTCCTCCGGTGCTGTCAGTGTCAGTGGCCATACCCAGGTCCGCACAAGCACTGGCCAGTCATGGTCGTATAAAATGAATAGGCGGTTTTGCTGCCGCTATGATTACTGAAAAGCCATGGAGGAACAAGCATGGGGACGCTTCCAGACCTGATTAAAACCCTGACCCGCGAGCAGCAGGCGCTCATCGCCACCGTCCTGGCTTTCAGTCCCTACCTTCAGCGCCAGCTGGAAAAACACCCGCAACAACTGCCGGACCTGCTGGCATCCACTGCCCGCCAGACCACCGTGCTGCTGAACAGTATCAATACCGAGATTGCTGCAGTGCCGGATGAAAACGCCCTCCTGCGCACGGTGCGCCTCATCCGGCACCGGGAAACCGTGCGCATTGCCTGGCGTGACCTGGCGGGTATGGCGGAGCTGGAAGAAACCATGCTGGAGGTATCGACCCTGGCTGATGCCCTGACCGGTGCAGTGCTGGACTGGTGGTACCGTGATCTGTGCAGCAAACACGGCACACCCCGTGATCGCACCGGCACGCCCCAGCACCTGCTGGTACTCGGCATGGGCAAGCTCGGAGGCCGGGAGCTGAATTTCTCCTCCGATATCGACCTGATTTTTGCCTATCCGGAAAACGGGGAAACCGATGGCCGCCGGACACTGGATAATCAGACTTTCTTTACCCGTCTGGGGCAGAAGCTGATCAATACCCTGGGCAAGATCACGGCGGACGGATTCGCTTACCGGGTCGACATGCGCCTGCGCCCGTTCGGAGATGTTGGTGCGCTGGCCCTGAGCTTTGATGCCATGGAGCATTACTACCAGACCCACGGACGGGAGTGGGAGCGCTACGCCATGATCAAGGCCCGTGTCATGGCCGGCCCGCCAGCAGATGCCACCGAACTGATGCAACGCCTCAGACCCTTCATCTACCGACGTTATCTGGACTTCGGTGCCGTCGAGCAGCTGCGGGACATGAAGCTGATGATTGATCGTGAGGCCAGCCGCAAGGGCAAGTCACAGGATGTGAAGCTGGGAGCCGGCGGGATTCGTGAGGTTGAATTTTCTGCTCAGGTATTTCAGCTCATCCGGGGTGGTCGCCTGCCCGACCTGCGCCAGACCAGCCTGCTGCCCACGCTGCAAGCGCTGGTGGAGCATGAGCTTTTAACGCCACAGGATGCCGAACGGCTGCGGGACGGTTATTTTTTCCTGCGTCGTTGCGAAAACCGCCTGCAGATGTGGAATGATGAACAGACCCACTCCCTCCCCGGCGACGCGGTCCAGCAGGCAGCACTGGCCCGGTCCATGGGCTTTGCCGACTGGGAAGCATTCCTGCCAGTGCTGGATCAAAAGCGTCAAGCGGTCAATGCCGTCTTCCGGCGCGTCTTTGTTGTCGAGGGCGGTGAAGAACCGGCCAAAACCCCGGAACGACAGCTTTGGGAACAGCTGCTGGATGAACCGCAAAGCCTGGCCTTACTGGCACAATCCGGTTTTACCCCGCCGGAAGACAGCCTCTCGGTGCTGAGTGACCTGCGAACCGGACGGCTGTACCAGTCACTGACCGAGCTGGCACGTGAACGCCTGAACCGGCTGATGCCCCGCCTGATCCGTGCCTGTGCCCGGCAGGAAAATCCGGGCTTGGCACTGGCACGCAGCCTGCCGGTACTGCAGTCGATTGCCCGCCGGTCCGGTTACATCGCCATGCTGGCGGACCATGAAGCGGCACTGCTGCAGTTTGTCAAACTGGTCCATGCCAGCACCTGGATCACTGTCCAGCTGACCCAGTATCCGATACTGCTGGACAGCCTGCTGGATACCCGCCATCTGTATCACCCCCTGAACCGGCAGGAGCTGGATTCGGCCCTCAAGCAGGAAATGGTTAATATTGATCCGCTGGATACCGGGCAGGTGATGGAGCGCCTGCGCCAGTTCAAACTGACCCAGGTGCTGCGGGTGGCGGCTGCGGACATCACCGGTATGCTGCCGCTCATGGTGGTCTCGGATCAGCTGACCTGGATCGCCGAAACCATTCTGGAGCAGGCGGTGGCCCATGCCTGGTCGCTGCTGACCGCCAAACATGGCCAGCCCCGCTATGAAAAAGACGGACAGCATCATGTGGCCGGTCTGACCGTTATCGGCTATGGCAAGCTGGGAGGCATTGAACTGGGTTACAGTTCGGATCTGGATATTGTCTTCCTGCATGACAGCGAAGGTACCCGGCAGGTAACGGACGGTCCCAGAGTGCTGGAAAACCCGGTCTTCTTCGCCCGGCTGGCCCAAAAAATCATTCATATCCTGACCACCTTCACCCATGATGGCCGTCTGTATGAAACCGACACACGCCTGCGCCCCAGCGGTTCATCCGGCCTGATGGTCAGCAGCCTGAGCGCCTTCACCCATTATCAGCATGAGAATGCCTGGGTCTGGGAGCATCAAGCCCTGTTACGTGCCCGTGCCATTACCGGCAATCCGGTGCTCAAACAGCGGTTTGAGGCCATCCGCCATGACATCCTGTGCCAGCCCCGCAGTCTGGCGGACCTTGGCACCGAAGTCAGCAATATGCGCAAAAAAATGTGGGAGTCCCTCGGCAGCAAAGAAGATGATATTTTCATCATCAAAAAAGACCCGGGCGGGATTACCGATATTGAATTCATGGTGCAATACCTGATCCTTGCCCATGCACATGACCACCCTGATCTGGTGTGCTGGAGCGACAATATCCGCCAGCTGGAATCCCTGAAACAGAATGGCATCCTGCCTGCCGACAAGGCCGGTCACCTGGCAGACATTTACCGCCTGATGCGCAATCAGGTGCATGCACTGGCGCTGCAGGAACAGAAAAGCGCGGTGGAAAGCGAGGAGCTTGGCACCGAACGTGCCTTTGTACGTAGCTGCTGGGAGGCCATTTTCCCGGACCAGTAAAGTTCACCCCCGGAATCTCACTGCGTACAATCAGAAGACCCCGGACAAACAACGATACAGGAGCCAAACCATGAGTACTGTTTCCATCCGCTGCGACCGCGACAGCCAGCTGGCACAGGAGTTACTGCAACACCCGGACGTACAGCGGGTTAACCGCTGGGTCGCCGACAATGAAGACAAGGACAAACCCGCCAGTTTGCGCCGTCACCTGCTCTCCACCTCGGTACGGCTCAGCCCCCAGATTTCTCCGCGCCTGCATGCCATGGCTGAACATTGTGGTGCGGCCCTGGGGCTGGACCTGCCGCTGGAACTTTATGCCTACGCCAGCCCCCAGTATAACGCGGTCTGTTTCAAGCCGGAGGCCGGTCGCCTTTACATCATGTTTTCATCGGCAATTCTGGAGGCCTTCAGTGAAAAGGAATTGCTGTACGTCATGGGGCACGAGATTGGCCACCACATCTATCACCACCATGATATTCCGATTGGCTACATTCTGCGCGGCAAGGCAGCCCCACCGGCAGACCTGGCCCTGAAACTGTTTGCCTGGTCGCGATATGCCGAATTTTCCGCCGACAGGGCCGGTGCTCTCTGTGCGGATGACCTTGACAGCGTAGCTCGGGCCCTGTTCAAACTAGCCTCCGGCATCAGCCATCTTGCCGGCCCTGGACAGCCTGGCCTGATTGAATTCAGCCTTGACGAGTTTCTCAGCCAGGTCAACGATATGGTGGAACAGGATGCCCTGCCGGGTCAGGGTGCTCCAACCCAGGACTGGTTTTCCACCCACCCGTTCAGCCCCTTGCGGGTCAAGGCACTGACCCAGTTTCATGAATCGGTACTGATGCAACCCGGCGGTTACAGCAAGGACGCGCTGGAAATGCACCTGCACGAACTGATGCAGCTGATGGAGCCCGGCTATCTGGAAGCCAAAACCCAGGCCACCCGGATCATGCGTAATCTGTTTATTGCTGCGGCCATGAGTCTGGCCCGACTGGGCGGCGGTGTGACCAAAAATGAAAAGGATGTTCTGCAGCAGTTTCTGGGCAAGAGTTTTGACCTTGACAAGCTGGACATTTCACAACTGGAAGCACTGATCCCGACCCGACTGGCCGAGGCGGTGGAACACACCAGCGGCAGCCAGCGCATGCAGCTGATCCGTGATCTGGCTTTGGTGGCTCGGGCCGATGAGGCCGGATGCCGGCAGAAAGAGCAGCTGCTGGTCCAGTACGCACGTGAACTCGGGGTACCGTACAACTTTGTGGGCCAGTGCATGAATCACGTGCCCGAACTGGACTGAAGACCGCTGCGTTTCCAGCAGTCAGCCAGATGGTCATCCACCATACCCACTGCCTGCATGTAGGCGTACATGATGGTGGAACCGACAAAGTTCATGCCGCGCTGTTTCAGGTCCTTTGACAGCGCATCGCTCACCGGGGTCGTGGTCGGCACGTCCCCGAACACACGCCAGTGGTTCACAATCGGCTGGCCATCGACAAAATCCCACAGGTAGCGGTCAAAACTGCCGAACGCCGCCTGGATGGTGAGAAAACACCGGGCGTTACGCCGGGCAGAAAACACCTTGAGACGGTTGCGGATAATGGCCGGATTCTGCAGCAGGGTTTCCAGTGCTTCATCCGTCATTGCCGCCACCTTCTGTACCTCGAAGCCATGGAATGCTGCCCGGTAACCTTCCCGTTTTTTCAGAACGGTTTCCCAATTCAGGCCGGCCTGCGCCCCTTCCAGTATCAACATTTCAAACAACACCTGATCATCATGTTCCGGAATACCCCACTGATGATCATGATAATCAGCATAGAGCGCCTTGCCCGGCTGTCCGCCAAAACAACGCCGCCGGCCATCAACACCTGTTTCCAGCATCAGAATCTCCTGTCAATCCGCTGACTCGGTACCTGAGCGGATATGTTCCACGTGAAGCATTACGTCTGATCGTACCTGTGTGAAAATTGCTGTTATCATCGCATATCCTGATGCGCCATACCGAGCCAATCCGCCATGCCTGAACTGACCCTGCTTGATGCACTGCCTGAAGCCTTCTTCAGTCTGTCCGGCCCACGGGAACTGGGGCGTATCCTGCCCAATCCCACACTGATCCACCTGCAGGGCCAGCGTGCTGACACCTTGTTTGTCTCAACACTGCTGCACGGCAATGAAGACAGCGGCTTTTATGCGCTGCAACAGCTACTGCAGACTTATCGGCACCGTCCCTTGCCCCGTCGACTAAGCCTGTTTTTCGGCAATATCGACGCAGCACAAGCCGGCATGCGCCACCTGCCTCACCAGCCTGACTACAACCGTATCTGGCCGGGTCATCGCTTGGGAGACAAACCGGAAACCCGGATGGCAGCCAGGGTGGTGGCGGAACTGGAGCCCCGAGACCTGTTCGCCAGCATCGATATTCATAACAACACCGGTGACAACCCGTTTTATAGCTGCATCAGTCAGCACGACGCCACCACCCTGCAACTGGCGGCCCTGTTTTCACCCATTACCCTGATGTATGGCACGGTACAGGGTGTCCAGTCCATTGCCATGGCCCGGTACTGCCCGGCCATGACCATTGAGTGTGGCAAGCCCGGTGTCTCCGATGATGTGGGCCGGATTGTCCGTTTCCTGGAGCAAGTGCTGGAACTGCCCGACTGGAACACGCCACAACCGGAACGCCCGTTGGCGATCTACCGGACGGCAGTCCGGGTCATGGTCCCGGGTCAGGTTTCCTGCAGCTTCAGCGACCCGGTAGCCGATCTGTGCTTTCCATCCGACCTGGAACAGATGAACTTCAGGCTGCAACCGGCCGGAACCGTGTTTGCCCACCTGCAGCCAGGTTCCGGTGCCCGGCTGCTGGCATTCGATGATGCAGGCCATGAGTTGGGAGACCGCTACTTTTTACACACTTCGGATAAGCTGGTACTCTCACAAGCCATGACACCCGCCATGCTGACGCATGATGAAACCGTGATTCGCCAGGATTGCCTGTGTTATCTGCTGGAGCGTCTGTGAACATCCATAGAAGCGATCTCCGGAACGGAATCGTGCCGATTGGTTGAAAATACTGCGGTCCCTCCCTTGCAAGACAGGACAGTACAGGTACAGTAGCCACTGCAAAAAGGCTGTATAGCAGCCTGTGCAGATTCAGGGCAGCTCTGGGCCAGGATGGTATACTTTGCGTTTGCCTGAATTTAGAGCAGGCTCGACCTGACCGTTTGCCTGACAACCGGGTCAGTCTGGTGTCAGGGCATATTTTTTCAACTCTTCATGCAACTGCCAAATGCACAAAAACCTTGAATGGAGCACCACCAGCGCTCAACAACTCTACAATGTTCAGCATTGGAGCAACGGCTACTTTGGAATCAATGATCAGGGGCATGTCACCATGCAACTGCCCTCGCAACCGGAACGTCAGGTTGATCTTTATGAACTGGCTCAGCGCATCCAGCTGGAAAACGATATTCGCTTACCGGTATTGGTGCGCTTCACCGATATTCTCAAGCACAGGGTAAAAAGCCTGCAACAAGCATTCACCCATGCGATTGAAGATGCCGGGCAGGACAGCCGCTATACCGCCATTTTTCCCATCAAGGTCAATCAGCAGCGTACCGTGGTACAGCAGATTCTGGCCGGAGGCGGCAGCCAGGTCGGTCTGGAAGCGGGCAGCAAACCCGAGTTGATGGCGGTGCTGGGGCTGGCCCCGGAAGGCAGCACCATTATCTGCAATGGCTATAAAGATCGGGAGTACCTGCGTCTGGCCCTGATCGGACGGCAGATGGGGCACGCCATTTACATCGTGATAGAGAAACCCTCCGAACTGGATTTTGTACTGGAAGAAGCTGAAAAGCTGCGTGTTCGTCCCTTGCTGGGCATTCGTATCCGGCTTTATTCCCAAGGCAAGGGCAAATGGCAGGATACCGGCGGGGAAAAATCCAAATTCGGCCTGTCAGCAGCCCAGTCACTGCACCTGATTGAAAGCCTCAAGAGCAGGGATCATCTGGACTGCCTGCAGTTGCTGCATTTTCACATGGGTTCACAGATCGCCAATATCCGCGATATTCAGCGGGGCATGAGTGAGGCCAGTCGTTATTTTGCCGAGCTGCATCGTCTCGGTGCTCCCATTCGGGTCATGGATGTCGGTGGCGGACTGGGTGTCGACTATGAAGGCTCCCGCTCCCGCAGTGACTGCTCCATCAACTACTCCCTGCCTGAATACGCCAATACCGTGGTACGCACGGTACTGGATATCTGTGAAGAGTATGACCTGCCGTTCCCGGACTTTCTGTCCGAATCCGGTCGGGGCATGACTGCGCATCATGCCGTTCTGATCACCAATGTAATCGATACCGACCCGAAGCAGCCGGAAAAACCCCCGATACTGCGCGAGCCGGATGAAGAGGACCCGGCCATCCTGCACCACCTGCACCGCCTTTACCACAATGAGGAGCATTTACCTCCTTCGGAAATCTATCATGATGCGGTCTGGTGGCTGAGCGAAGTGCACGGCATGTTTGCCCATGGTTTGCTGAACCTGGACCAGCGTGCGCGGGCAGAAGAGTTTCACCGCGCTATCTGTCAGCTGCTGCTGACAACGCCCGATGCCTACGAACGACTGAACGAGGAAATCCGTATTGGCCTGCAGGATAAACTGGCTGACAAGTATTTCTGCAATTTTTCCCTGTTCCAGTCTACACCCGACATCTGGGCAATTGATCAAATTTTCCCCATAATGCCATTACACCGTCTGGATGAACAGCCAGATCACCGTGCCACACTGCAGGACCTGACCTGTGACTCTGACGGGACCATCGAAAAATACGTCAACCACGATCGCCTGGAAACCACCCTGCCACTGCACACCCTGAACCCGAATCAACCCTACCTGCTCGGCATCTTCATGATCGGGGCTTATCAGGAAATTCTGGGGGATCTGCACAACCTGTTTGGTGATACCGACTCGATCCACGTGGAACTTTCAGCCAATGGCGAGTATCGGATCAGTGAGGCCGAGCGCGGTGATACAATTGATGAATTATTACGCTACATTCATTACGAACCGAAGGATCTGCTGGCACGTTGCAGGCAGAAACTGGCAGCAGCCGTTTCTGATACTGAGCACCTGAAACTGATGCTGCGTGAAATTGAAGCCGGTTTGATCGGGTACACTTACCTGGAAGACTGAAAGTTCTTCCTTTAATCCGTAATAGGGAACGGAAGCCGTGGAGTATATTTTACTGACCATTTTTGCCATCGGATTGCTGCTTTTTCTCCTGAGCTGGCTCAGGGTCATCTTTGCCGGTTTCAGACATCATGTCGTCACCGGGCTGGTGTCCATCATTCCGGTACTGAATCTGCTGATCCTGCCTACCATCTGGCACAAGGTCTCGGTCTGGGTACTGGCCGGGATTGTCGGCCTGCTGGCAGCGTCCGGCAGCTGGTATCTGGGAGCAGATAAAAGCGTTCACCGCGTTGCCAGTGACTCCGGGTTTGCACTGCCCATGCCGGGAGCAGCCTCGCAGCAGGGCGAGGGCACGGCAGATCAGAAAGTGCCCGCAGCCCCCGAACCACAGACACAATCCCTGTCGCCGCCACCCCGAACCACAACCGGCACCGAACTTCCCCGGTCAGCCCTGTACAGCATGCGCTTTCAGAGTATAGAAGCCGATGCCCTGGACGGGCATGACGGTAACTATATCCGGATATTCCGCAATGACCACAAGCGCCTTGAAGGCACCCTGCTGCGCCATGGTACGCACTCCCTGACCATTCAATACCGGATCAACGGCAATCTGACCGAGCAGGATATCAGCATCAAGGATGTTGAGCGTCTGGAAGTCATGGCCAGGAATTGAAGCATGCATTGCTATGTGTACCGCAGCGGGAACAAACCATCCACTTACCTGTTTCTACCGGAAAAGGATGATTTCAGCCGTGTACCGCCCTCCCTGATCGAGTTGTTCGGTGAGGCCATTTTTTCATTTGAGTTTGAACTGACGGCAGAGCGCAGGCTGATGCAGGCTGACCCGATACAGGTAATGTCCAACATGGATCAGAATGGCTTCTTTCTGCAGTTGCCGCCCGGTAAGGAAACCTGTCTCGTCTCATGAATATTCGCCATTTTGGAACCTTCAGTCCGGTTCTTGATCCCAGTGCCTACATCGACAGCCAGTGCAGTATTATCGGTCAGGTCACACTCGGTGCCCGCAGCTCGGTCTGGCCAATGGCAGTGATCCGGGGTGATGTCAACTACATCCGGATTGGCTCCGAAACCAATGTTCAGGATGGTGCCATTCTGCACGTCACCCATGCAGGCTCTTTTACCAGTCCGACCGGTACCCCCCTGATCATCGGCAACCAGGTCACCATCGGGCACGGTGCCGTTTTGCATGCCTGTACCATTGGTGATCGGTGCCTGATCGGCATGAATGCAACCGTTCTGGATGGTACAGTCATTGAAGCAGAAAGCATGATCGCTGCCGGCAGTCTGGTCCCTCCCGGAAAACATCTGGAAGGCGGGTATCTCTGGGCCGGCAATCCGGCCCGCAAAGCCAGACCCCTGACCACTCGGGAACGTGAGTATCTGGCGTATTCGGCAGAACACTACACAAAACTGGCTGACAGCTTCAAAGCTTCCTGAAGCTTTATTCCCGAGCTAATCCAGCGCCAGAATAACCCGGTTGCTGGTGTTCTGCTGTACCCAGAACTGACGGCTGCGGACGGTCTGATGATGCCGGGCAACCGCTTCATAGCGTCCCGGGGGCACGGTGATCCCCTGAATATGCTGATGGAAGTTACCGATCAGCCGCCGTTTACCACTTTCCAGCCGGTAAATCTGCCACTCCATGGGTTCAAATAAAGGCTGGTTATCCAGGGTTGCCATCAGGTTGACATTCCCGACCGGGATGTAGACCTGTTTCTCTGTCAGTTCACCACTGCGTACCTGTACACGCCGGAATTGCGGTACCTGCCGGATCATGGCCTTGACCAGGTAAAAACCGGCAGGAACAATCTCGTTCACCCGACTGCTGTTATTTATCCGGAATGCACTTCCGTGTGGTCCTTGTACCAGCCAGTCAACCTGTTCATTGGCAGACAGACTCAGGTAGCCAATGGCAGCGGCAAAGCTGGATACCACCAGACTGTTGCTGGCGATCTTCACCTGCTTCTGCATCAGGAATCTACCGATGGAGAGCTGTATCCGGTAGTTTCCGGGAGGGAGGTTCAGGTGTGGCTCCTGTCCATCCATACTTCGGGTAAAGCCGTCACCTTCACGACGAATCTGCCAGTGTATGCGATTTGCAGCAACACGAAGATCAGCGGGCAGATGAGCGATCAGTCCCAGGTTATATTTGGCAGTTCCAGGCCTTGCCGGCTTTTTCAAAGCAGACAGCAATACGGATTCTCCCGGAGGTATCCCCTTGCCATCAGCTTGTACCAAAGCGAAACAGGCTATCAGGACCACCAGCAAGAAAAGGAGCCAGAAATTGAGGTTCAGTTTTTCAGTCATGCTTTCCCTGCTCTGGTAGTTTTATGATCAGGCAGTGTGTGCAAGCAATGGGTGAACCTTGCGAGAGTTGTCGTTATTGTTATTATTTTCATTTGTTATCGGGTTGTGGTTTTGCTCACTGAGCCAAACTACGCCTTCAGCACCATTGATACCATTGAATGCCGACAGGGTTTGTACTTTTCACGCTTAGCGGCCAGGTGATGCAAAGCAGATGATTTGAAACTGAACCGGATGGAAAAATCCGGGTTTCCGGTCGGAAAATGGATTTAGCGGGAACGGGTTTGAAACGGCAACGTTGCCTGATAATGGTTGTCGGTGGTGGTGATATGGACATTAGCCTGCCACAACATGACCTCGGAGGTGCACAGGGGCAGCATGAAACTGCCTGCCCAGCGGGAGCTTTGTTCATTAACCGGCTGTAACCGGGCCGACTGCTCCCCCATATACATATTCACACCGGTCACCCGGATATCCACCGACTGCACGGCAGTAAGGCCTGTCAGTTCGGCATCCACCCGTATCGTCTTCATAACCGGTATCGGCCTCGGACTGAGGCTTAAAATCAGGCGGACAGCACCATTATCCGCCTGACAACTTTCCTGATCCAGCCGGCAGTCTGATGCAGTCTGCAACAACACCCCTGAAGTCGACAGGGAGTCTTCACCAGACCACCAAAGGAAGCCTCCCACCCCTGACAGCAGTGCCAGCACAATGCCGGCACCGGACAACCATCTCATGCAGCATCCTGCAGACCATTATGACGCAGGAAAGCATCTATGGTGGGTTTGCGGCCCCGGAATGCCACAAAGGAATCCATGGCGGAGCGTGAGCCACCCTGTCGCAGAACCTCGTTCAGGAAATCCTGCCCGGCACTACCGGCAAACAGGCCTTCTTCCTCAAAGCGGGCATAGGCATCAGCTGAAAGGACTTCAGCCCATTTATAGCTGTAATAGCCCGCTGCATAACCACCCGCAAAAATGTGGGAAAAACTATTGGCCATGCGATTGAAAGCCGGCGGTCTGATCACGGCAACCTCAGCACGTACTGCCTCCAGTATCGCCTCAATCCGCCCCGGCTTGCCGGCTTCAGCATCCATATGCAATTGCATGTCGAACAGGGAAAACTCCAGCTGGCGCACAATCCCCATCGCAGCCTGGAAATGCCGGGCTGCCAGCATCTTCTGATACAGTGGCTCCGGTAACCGGGCACCGGTCTGCCAGTGCCCGCTCATCATGTCCAGCACCTCCCGCTCCCAGCACCAGTTTTCCATAAACTGGCTGGGCAGTTCGACTGCGTCCCACTCCACGCCATTGATGCCGGCGATATCCGGATAGTCTACCTGAGTCAGCATGTGGTGCAGGCCATGACCGAACTCATGGAACAGGGTTACCACCTCATCATGGGTAAACAGTGCAGGCTTGTCTCCCACTGGCGGTGTGCCATTGCAGGTCATGAATGCCACCGGTGTCTGCAGCCCCTGCTGCTTCCGGAAACGTCCGCAGAAGTCACTCATCCAGGCTCCGCCACGCTTGGCTTTACGGGCATAGAGATCAAGGTAGAATTCCGCCTGCAGGGTGCCATCCGGATTGAATATCTGATAAAAGCGCACATCTGAATGCCAAAGCTCCACACCTTGCTTTGCTTCAATGCGTACCTGATACAAACGCTCCACCAGACTAAACAGGCCTTCAATGACCCGATCAACCGGAAAGTAAGGTTTGATATCTTCATCAGTAAAGTCAAAAAGGGCCTGCTTCATCTTTTCGCTGACATAGCTGACATCCCATGCCTGCAGATCGGTAAGACCCAAGGTATCCCGGGCAAACTGCTGTACGGCTGCGTACTCACGTTCGGCATGTGGTCGGGTACGGTGGGCAATATCATGTAGAAAATTCATGACGGCCTGGGTATCCTCCGCCATTTTTGCCGCCAGCGAGACTTCGGCATAATTGGCATACCCCAGCAATACGGCCTCCTCCTGGCGCAGTGCCAGAATTTCACGCATGACGGCTCCATTATCCCAGGCGGGATTTTCGGCCTGATCCGAAGCACGCGTGGTATAAGCCCGGTAAAGGGCCTGGCGCAGCTCACGATTATCCGCGTAGCTCATGACGGCGTAATAACTCGGAAAATCCAGTGTCAGCGCCCAGCCTTCCAGATCACGCTGTCTGGCAGCCTGTGCCGCCATTTCCAGTGCTGACTCGGGTAAACCTGCCAGTTCTGCCTGATCGGTGACCTGCCGAACCCAGGCATCGGTTGCATCCAGCACATGATCGGAGAAGCGTGAGCTGAGCCCGGACAGGCGCTGACTGATTTCCCGGAAACGCTGTTTTTTTTCTGTCGGGAGGTTAACGCCGCTGAGACGGAACGACAACAAACTGTCATCCAGTGCCTTGCACTGGGCAGCATCCAGATTTTTGTCTTCATGACGGACCTGTTGGATGGCCTCAAACAAAGCCAGGTTCTGCCCCATTTCCGTGTGGTAATCGCTCAGGCGGGGCAGGTTGGCATTGTAGACCTTGCGCAGAGCCTCCGTGTTGGCCACGGCATTCAGATGGCTGACAGGGGACCACAGACGCTCCAGCTGGTTGGCCTGCTCATTCAGGGGATAAACCAGATTCTGCCAGTCCGGCACCATGGCCTGCGTCAGCCGCTGCGCCAGCCAGTCCCGGTTCCGGGTCAGAATCGAATCCAGGGCAGGTTCAACCTGTTCAGGCTGGATGTGGCGGAATGCGGGCAAACCTTCGGGGGCCAGCAGCGGATTATCCATTTTCAGCTCCTTTCCTTGTTTCACGTGAAACCTTGTTTATTGTCATCAGATATCCAAGTTTTCCACTGACAGGGCATTACTCTCGATGAACTCGCGCCGGGGTTCAACCTGATCTCCCATCAGCGTTGTGAATATCTGATCTGCCGCCACGGCATCCTCAATCCGCACCTGCATCAGGCGTCGTGCCAACGGGTCCATGGTGGTCTCCCACAACTGGTCCGGATTCATCTCACCCAGGCCCTTGTAACGGCTGATGCTCAAACCCCGGTTGGCCTCTTTCATCAACCAGCTTACCACCTCGTCAAACCGTGTCACTTCCTGCCTGCGCTCTCCGCGCTGAATGAAAGCGCCGGTTCCCAGCAAACCATCCAGCTTCTGGTTCATGCGCACCAGCATCTGCATTTCCGGCATTGAAAACAGGTCGTGGTCCAGTACCAGATGGTGATCCAGCCCATGCTGACGCCGCACCACACGCACCATCCACTGCCTGTCATCGGTATGCTCCAGGGTGCTGTGGTACAGCCGTTCCCCGTTCATACGTGCGTTCAGGCCCTTAATGGCCGCTCCGATCCAGCGGGCGAATCCTTCTGCGTCCAGGGTTTCCGGATCAGCCAGCATGGGCTCAAACAGCAGGGATTCCATCAAGTCACGGTCATAACGCCGGGCCAGCCGATTGATAATGGTGCGCACGGTATTATACTGACGGATCAGGGTTTCCAGCGCCTCACCGCTGACAGGCGGGGCATCGGTTTGCAGCACCAGACCCGCACCATCCAAAGCGATCTGAACCAGATAGTTATCCAGTTCAGCTTGGTCTTTGACGTACTGCTCCTGCTTGCCACGCTTAACCTTGAACAAGGGGGGCTGGGCAATGTAGATATGCCCCCGTTCAACCAGTTCACGCATCTGGCGGTAGAAAAAAGTCAGCAGCAGGGTGCGGATATGCGAACCGTCAACATCGGCATCCGTCATGATAATAATGCGGTGGTAGCGCAGCCTGCCGGGATCGTAATCCTCACGCCCGATGCCACAGCCCAGTGCCGTAATCAGGGTGCCGACCTCTGCCGAAGACAGCATTTTGTCAAAACGGGCCTTTTCCACATTCAGAATTTTACCTTTCAGCGGCAGAATGGCCTGGATACGCCGGTCACGGCCCTGTTTGGCAGAACCACCGGCGGAATCACCCTCGACCAAAAACAGCTCTGACAGGGCAGGGTCTTTTTCCTGACAGTCGGCCAGCTTGCCCGGTAAACCGGCGATGTCCAGTGCGCCCTTGCGCCGGGTCATTTCCCGTGCCTTGCGTGCGGCTTCCCGAGCCCGGGCCGCATCAATCATCTTCAGGGTAATGGACTTGGCCTCTGCCGGATTTTCCAGCAGAAAGTCATTCAACGCTTCAGCCATGGCGGATTCCACCGCCCCCTTGACCTCGGAGGAAACCAGCTTTTCCTTGGTCTGGGATGAGAACTTGGGATCAGGTACCTTGACGGACAATACAGCAGTCAAACCCTCGCGGGCATCATCGCCGGAAGGAGCCACCTTCTCTTTTTTCGCCAGTCCTTCACGCTCGATATACTGGTTCAGGGTGCGAGTCAGTGCAGTACGGAATCCGGACAGGTGGGTACCCCCGTCACGCTGCGGAATATTGTTGGTGAAACAAAAGATATTTTCCTGATAGGAGTCGTTCCACTGCAATGCAACTTCCACCCCGATATTGTCACGCTCACCGGAAGAGTAAATGGTCGTGGGGTGGATCGGGGTCTTGTTGCGGTTGAGGTGATCCACAAATGCACGGATACCCCCTTCGTATTCGAACAGGTCTTCCCTGCCTTCTCCTCGCCGGTCCACCAAGCGGATGCGTACCCCTGAATTCAGGAACGAGAGTTCACGCAAGCGCCGGGCCAGCACATCATAGTGAAATTCGGTCTGGGTAAATATCGTGGTGCTGGGCTTGAATTTGACACTGGTACCGGTACCTTCAGTCTCACCGACCACGTCCAACCCGGTTACCGGATCACCCAGACGATACAGCTGGCGATGAACCTTGCCATAGCGGCGAATCGTAAGTTCCAGCTCTTCGGACAGGGCATTGACCACGGAAACACCCACACCATGCAAACCACCGGACACCTTGTAGGAATTGTCATCAAACTTACCGCCTGCATGCAGGATGGTCATGATGACTTCCGCCGCCGGACGGCCTTCTTCCGGGTGAATGTCAACCGGAATCCCGCGTCCGTCATCCGTCACCTTGACCGAACCATCACTGAACAGCTCGACCTTGATCTCTTTGCAATACCCGGCCAGTGCCTCGTCGATGGAGTTGTCGACCACCTCGAAAACCATGTGGTGCAGACCGGTACCATCATCCGTATCACCGATGTACATGCCGGGGCGCTTCCTGACCGCCTCCAGCCCCTTGAGCACCTTGATGTTGGAGGAATCGTATTGTTGCTCTGCCATAAGTATCCCTGACTCAATCCCGCAAGGGGTTCTTGTTACCTGGGTTGAAACTGTCCCTGTTCCACGTGGAACAGGCGGGTGTCCCCCTGAATAAAAGCCGACTCCGGCAAACGGGTACCGGTGATGATCTGCTGTTGTCCGGTCTGCCCCAGCACCCGGAAAAGCAGAACCTGATTCTCAGTATCCAGCTCGGATGCCAGATCGTCGATGGCTATGATACCGCGTTTCGTGGCAGAAGGGCTGATAGCCTGACTCTGCGCCAGTAAAAGGGCGACCCCCAGCAACTTCAGCTCACCCCGTGAAGCAATCCGTGCCGCAGGCAGGCCCTCCAGCAGGACCTGCAGATCACCCCGGTGCGGGCCATACAGGGAGACACCGGCACGCAGCTCCTGGTCTTCGTGACGCTGAAAGAACGTCAGCAGACTGTCCGGCTCCAGCGTTACCCCCTGTGGAAACCCCGTCCCCAGTATCAGGCGAAGCTGGTCAATGGCCGGATGCGGAAATGCCAGCGCCTGTAAAGCCGCCTGCAGGGCTTGCAGGGCCTCCTGTCGCTGCTGATGAATACCCGGAATACTCCGGGCCAGCTGTTCGTTCCAGTAACCCAGTGCATAACGCTGGGCCGAATCACGCAGACAGGCATTGCGCTGCCGCAGGATACGCTGCCCGTTTTTCCAGAGCGGGTGAAACTCGCTGTTGCGGTAAAAGGCGATCCAGTCCAGCAAGGCCCGACGTTGTGCCGGTGGCCCGGTAATCAACGCCACACTGTCCGGGTGGATGATGGTCAGAGGCAGGTGACTGCTCAATTCCGACTGCTGATGCACATCGGCATGATTGATCCGGATACGGGTTTCCCTGCCGCTTCGGGAAATGCCGATCGGGTAGCTGCCCTGAATGATCCCGTCGGCAATCCTGCCTGCCACCGTCAGGGTTTCCTCACCGTGGCGGATCAGCTCCTGTGAGCGAACCGTGCGCCAGGAGCGGCCACGGGAAAGCAGGGATAATGCCTCCACCAGACTGGACTTGCCCGAAGCATTGCCACCGATGAACACATTGGCACGCGGTGCCAGATCAAGCTGACACTGCCCGATAATACGACAGTTGGTGACACTGACCTGTTCCAGCCACACGATAGCGAATCAGCACCTGATCAAAGCCGAATCGGCATGATGACGTTGCATATACTGGCATCACCGGGATCCGTCAGCAGGGCACTGCTTTCCGGAGAGTTGAATTGCAGGGTCATGGATTCGTTGCGCAGGTGGTTGATGGCTTCCAGCAGGTAAGTGACATTGAAGCCGATGTTGAAAGCCTGTCCCGGGTAATTGACATCCAGCTCATCCTGGGCGGTTTCCTGTTCCGGATTGTTGGACTGCACTGTCAGCACATTGTCGGCCAGGCTGATGCGCACACCCCGGAATTTTTCGTTGGACAGGATGGATACCCGATTGAGCATGTCCCGGAATGCCATGCGATCCACCTCCACGCTGATCTGACCTTTGGGAGGCACGGCAGCCTGGTAATCCGGATAACGGCCATCGACCAGTTTGGTCGTAAAACTCAGCCTGTCGATCAGAATGCGCAGGTGATTCTGGCTCAACTGCAGCTTGAGCGGCACCTGACTGTCACTGCGCAGCAGACGGATCATTTCCAGCACCCCCTTGCGTGGAATAATAACCTGCAGGGGCTCGTGATTGTCATCCGTTTTGACCCGCTCACGTTCCAGAGTACACAGGGACAAACGGTGCCCGTCGGTGGATACGGTGCGGATATGCTGTTCGTTGAGCTCCAGCAGCAACCCGTTCAGATAGTAGCGCACATCCTGATTGGCCATGGCAAAGGCTGTGTTTTCCAGCAGGGCCTTGAACTCCCGTTCGGCCATCTCCAGCTCACGGGTGGCACCGATGTCCTCCAGTGCCGGGTAATCCCGTGCCGGAAGGGTGGAAAGCTCAAAACGGCTGCGCCCACTGCTGACGACTGCCCGGTCATTATCCAGTATGTCGATGGCCACCATGCTGTCTGCCGGTAAGGACTTGCAGATATCGGCCAGTTTGCGTGCTGCCAGTGTGATTTCCCCGTCCTCTGCATCAATCACCGGTGTACTGGTGGCGATTTCCAGTTCGAGATCGGTACCACGCCAATGGGTTTCACCTTCCTCGATTCGCAAAAGCACATTCTCCAGAATGGGAGAGGTATGGCGTTTCTCAATCGCTCCCAGGGTGGCTTGCAGAGCCTCCAGCAGGGTTTCGCGTGTCTGTGTTAATTTCATTGATCTGTATTTAAATAAAATAGTAATTGTTACTAGGCAAGGAAAAATACCGGATAACTCGGTTAAAACCTTGTTTCCGGTGATTATATCGCATGCCGCTACTTTGGGGAAAACCCGGTACTGGCATCATGATTTTCAGGGATGAATTTCATAAACAGCTTATCCACAGCTTTGCTTTGCTGTTATCCACGGGCTTGTCCTTAATGTGTCAACAGGCGGATCAGAATGCGGTAATCCTCATCAATCCGGCTATCCGACTCACGCAGTTCATCGATTTTCCGGCAGGCGTGCAGCACCGTGGTGTGATCGCGTCCACCGAACTCCCTGCCGATTTCCGGCAGGGAGTGCCTGGTCAGTTCCTTGGCCAGCGCCATGGCTACCTGACGAGGGCGTGCTACCGAACGGGTACGGCGCTTGGTATCCAGGTCGCCGACCCGGATGTTGTAGTGCTGGGCCACCTGCTTCTTGATATTGCTGATGGAAACCATTTTGTCCTGACTGGCAAGCTGGTCACGCAGAACCTCACGCACGAAATCCATGTCCGGCTCATGCAGGTTGCGCAGGCGCATGCTGGCAATCACCCGCTGCAGGGAGCCTTCCAGATCACGGATATTGGAGCGGAAATTCTTGGCAATGAAGAACGCAATTTCCTGCGGCAGGGCCAGTCCGGTGTCTTCGGCTTTTTTGCGCAGGATGGCGACACGGGTTTCCAGGTCCGGGGGTTCGACGGAAACCGTCAGCCCGCTGTTGAAGCGTGAGCGCAGGCGATCGTCGATGCCTTCCACATCACGCGGGAAACGGTCACTGGCGAGGATGATCTGTTTTTGGCCTTCCAGCAGGGCGTTGTAGGTATGGAAAAATTCCTCCATGGAGCGCTCCTTGCCGGAGAAAAACTGGATGTCGTCAATCAGCAGGGCATCCACGGTGCGGTAATGCTGTTTGAATTCCTCCATGCGCGAGGTGCGAATGGCGGTCACCATGTCGGTGACAAAGCGCTCCGCATACACGTACAGCACCCTTGATGCAGGGTGGTACTGCAGGATGCGGTTGCCGATTGCATGCATCAGGTGGGTCTTGCCGAGGCCGACACCGCCGTAGATGAACAGGGGGTTGTAAGTACCGCCGGGGGCTTCACCCACATACAGCGAAGCGGCACGTGCCAGTGAATTGGACTTGCCTTCCACAAAATTATCGAAGGTCAGGCGCGGATTCAGGGTTTTGACCAGCTGGGTATTGACCGGAAGCGGGCGTGCCTGTCCCTGGCCTGATCCGGCAAACGGATCCTCAGATTCCGGTCCGGTTTCCTGAGCCGGTTGTTCTGGCTGCTGGGCCGGTACCGGTGAGGCCGGCATGCGCGAGCCCACGCGCAGGATGATGTCATAGGCACTGTCACCGGACAGGGTGCGGGCGTGGAACAGTATCCGGGAGAAGTAACTTTCACGCACATGCTGCAGCACGATGGCATTGGGAGCCAGCAGCTGCATGGCATTGCCCTGTTCAATCGCATGCAGGCTTCTGAGCCAGGTATTGATTTCCTGGGGGGGGATTTCGTGTTCGAGTTGGGTCAGACACTGTTGCCAAAGCATAAAAAAACCGCCCTGTAGTCGCGATGAACAGGTAATGAATCAATGAGGAGTTCGGGAAGTATAGCTGTTCATCAGAGTTATCCACAAGCCTTCGGGCGGTTTTGCACAGTGTTAAAAGCGATTGACAAATCGGGACCGTTCCAGTATTTTGCATCGCCTTTTGCAAGGCCATGTCTGCCCGGTTTTCGGGTTGTACAGGGTGTTGAAATAATCACCAGATTAAAGGTTTTGGGAAACTGCCATGAAAAGAACATTCCAGCCCAGCAAGCTTCATCGTGCCCGCACGCATGGATTCCGTGCCCGCATGTCGACCGCAAACGGGCGCAAAATTCTGAATGCCCGTCGTGCCAAGGGCCGCAAGCGCCTGATTCCCTGACCTGACCTGTGCTGTTCTGTTCTTGAGCGGGTTTCCGCGCCATGTTCGCCTTACCCGTCCGGAGGAATTCCAGCGCCTGTTTGAACGGGGTCGCCACCGTCGAACCGACGTGGAAGGTCTGCTGGCCCGCTCCCGGAACACTGGTGAAACAGGCCCGCGTCTGGGGTTGGCCATATCCAAGCGCATCCTGAAGCGCTCAGTCGACCGGAACCGGATCAAGCGTCTGGTCCGGGAAAGTTTTCGCCATCACTACAGTACCCTCCCCAATGTTGATCTCGTGGTTCTGGCCAAGCCCGAACTTTCCAGAATGGATAATGCTGGTATACTTCAGCAGCTCGGCGTGTTGTGGCAACGCCTGAGAGCGTCATACCCCGCTGGCCGGGATGTTTCCCAGACAGGTCAGTCCCGGTAAACCAACCTTTTAACGGCTTGAGGATTTATGGATTCCCAACGTCCCTTCCTGTACCTCGCCCTGATTTTTCTGGGCTTTCTGTTATGGACTACCTGGCAACAGGACCATGCCCCCCAACCGGTTGTTACCGAGACTGCCCAGAGCACCGGTCCTGTTGCTGCTGATGGTGCGGGGACCACGATCCCGAATGAGGTGCCGAGTGCGGCAGCAACAACACCGACCCGGAGTGCTGCCCCCGTGGAGGAAACTGCCGGAGGTGCCCAGCTGATTCATGTCCGTACCGATGTACTGGACCTGCAGATCAGCACCCGGGGCGGGGAGATCATTGCTGCCGACCTGCCCACTTATCCAATCAGTCTGGAGCAGCCGGACCAGCCGGTGCGCATTCTCAACCGGGATGAAAAGAACTACGTTGCCCAGTCAGGACTGCTGAACCAGAACAATGATCCGGCACTGGCACCCAACCACCTGGCCCTGTTCAGTGCCGAGAAACAGGCGTATGTCCTGCAGGATGGTCAGGACAGCTTGGTTGTGCCCCTGCGCTGGCAGAGTGCTGACGGCCTGACGGTGGTGAAGCAGTTTGAATTCAGGCGTGGCAGTTTCAGCGTCAATATGACCCAGTCCCTGCAGAACGGTTCCGGCAAGCCCTGGGCCGGGCTGGAATACCTGCAGTTCAAGCACGGTCCGGCGGAAAGCAAAGGCGGGATGATGGGAATCCGGGCCTTTGAAGGGGGTGCCATCTATGAAGACCGAAAATACACCCGTATCAATTTTACTGATATGGGGGAAAAGCTTGACGGCCATAACGTCAAGGCTGACGGGGGCTGGGTCAGTGTCCTGCAGCACTATTTTGTCAGTGCCTGGATACCGCCGGCTGATCAGAATAATACCTACTACAGCAATGAAAGTGCTGACCGGGGTGTGCCGGTCTATATTCTGGGGACACAAGGGCCGTTGATCAGTGTCGCAGCCGGAGCCTCACACAACTTCAGCAGCCAGTTCTGGGTTGGTCCCAAACTGCAGGATGAACTGGAAGCACTGGCTCCGGGGCTGGACCTGACCGTGGATTACGGTGTGCTGGCCTTTATCTCCAAACCGATTTTCTGGATCATGCAGCACATTCACAGCCTGGTGGGTAATTGGGGTTGGACCATTATCCTGCTGACCATGCTGATCAAGGCGGTATTCTTCTGGCCGTCTGCGGCAAGCTACAAGTCCATGGCCAAAATGAAAGCTGTGGCTCCCCGCATGAAGGAAATCAACGAGCGTTTCAGCAGTGATCCGCAGGGCAAACAGAAAGCCATGATGGAGCTGTACAAAAAGGAAAAGATCAATCCGCTGGGTGGCTGTCTGCCGATCCTGATCCAGATTCCGGTTTTCATGGGACTTTACTGGGTGCTGCTGGAGAGTGTGGAACTGCGTCAGGCTCCCTGGCTGCTGTGGTACAAGGACCTGTCGGTCATGGACCCCTATTACATACTGCCCCTGATTATGGGTGCAAGCATGTTTCTGCAGCAGAAGCTTAACCCGCCCCAGGCCGATCCGATGCAGCAGAAAATCTTCCAGTTTCTGCCGGTGATCTTTACTTTCATGTTCCTGTGGTTCCCTGCAGGACTGGTACTGTACTGGGTGGTCAATAATATCCTTTCCATTGCCCAGCAGTGGGTGATCAACAAGAAAATCGTCGGGCATGCCTGAGGTGTGTCCCTGAGCTGCCGGCCGGATATGTTTCATGTGGAACAATACCGATACCATCGCTGCCGTTGCGACTCCGCCTGGGCGTGGCGGGGTTGGTATTGTCCGGCTTTCCGGCCCGCTTGCACCGGATATTGCCGTTCAACTAGGTGGCCCCCTGCCAGCGCCCCGCCGTGCGGTTTACCGTCATTTCAGCGATGCTGATGAACGCCCCCTGGATGATGGCATCCTGCTTTATTTCCCGGCCCCCGGCTCCTTCACTGGTGAGGCGGTAGTCGAGCTGCAGGGGCACGGCGGACCGGTGGTACTGGATTTGCTGCTGCAGCGCTGTCTGGAACTGGGCGCGCGGCTGGCACGGCCGGGGGAGTTTTCCGAACGTGCGTTTCTGAATGGCAAGCTGGATCTGGCTCAGGCTGAAGCCATTGCCGACCTGATTGACTCCGGCTCCAGGCAGGCAGCCCGCTCGGCCCTGCGGTCGTTGCAGGGTGTGTTCTCCCAGGCCATTGAGGTTTTGCTGCAACAGCTGGTTGCCCTGCGTGTCTATGTGGAGGCAACTCTGGACTTCCCGGAGGAGGAAATCGACTTTCTGGCTGATGGGGAGGTCTCCCGGCGTCTGAGCGCCATCCACCAGCAATTGCAGGCGGTGTTGCACAAGGCGCATCAGGGCAGTTTATTGCGTGATGGCATGCAGCTGGTGATTGTCGGACGCCCGAATGCGGGTAAATCCAGTTTGCTGAATGCACTGACCGGACAGGAAACCGCCATTGTGACCGACATTGCCGGTACTACCCGCGATGTCCTGCGCGAGCGTATTGACCTGGACGGGATGCCGCTTCACATTATTGATACCGCCGGATTGCGTGACAGTGAAGATCCGGTGGAAAAAATCGGTATCGCCCGGGCCTGGCAGGCTGCTGAACAGGCGGATATGATCCTGTTGCTGGTGGATGATGCGGAGCCGGACCATCCGGAAAATGCCGGGATACTGGCACGCCTGCCGGACGGGCTGGCACGCCTGACGGTACACAACAAAATTGATCTGAGTGGCAGTCCGCCCGGCAGGCGGGGTACCCACCTGTATATTTCAGCGAAGTATCACCAAGGCATTGACACATTGCGGGACGCACTCAAGGCCCGCATGGGGTATCAGGAAAGTACTGAGGATGTCTTCATTGCCCGTCGCCGTCACCTGCAGGCGCTGGCACAGACCCGGGCAGCACTGGAACGGGCGCAGGAGCAGCTGCAGGCATTCAATGCCGCCGAGCTGGTGGCCGAAGAGCTGCGTGAAGCCCAGGAGGCGCTGGGGCAGATCACCGGGCGCTTTACATCGGATGATCTGCTGGGCGAGATTTTCAGTTCTTTCTGTATCGGAAAATAAATCAAAACAAATACCGGTCAGTGACTACCGTCGCTCTGCTACCGGGTTTCACGGGACTGTTTCAGCAGCAGCTTATCGCATGATCAGGCACATCCTGAGCGGGTGGGATAGCATGGTAACCGCCATGATAACCATAACAACAAAGGCCTCATTGTGACTTCAAGTGCCCCCCAACTGATACAGGCCAGCCTGCAGGAACTGGATAAGGTCATTCTGGGCAAGCCGCAACAGCTGCAGCTGGCGTTTGCCTGCCTGCTGGCAGGCGGCCATCTGCTGCTGGAGGATTTGCCCGGCATGGGTAAGACCACCCTGGCCCATGCGCTGGCGCACGTTTGCGGGCTGGACTACAAACGCGTCCAGTTCACCAGTGACATGTTACCTGCCGACCTGTTGGGTGCGTCGGTGTTTGAAGCACGCAGTGCCAGCTTCCGTTTTCATCCCGGCCCGGTTTTTACCCAGCTGCTGCTGGCCGACGAGCTGAATCGTGCCAGTCCCAAGGCGCAAAGCGCCCTGCTGGAAGTAATGGAAGAGCAGCAGGTCAGTGTCGATGGAGAGACTCATGCACTGGAGCCGCCTTTCTTTGTGCTGGCAACCCAGAATCCGCAGCATCAATCCGGTACTTTCCCCCTGCCTGAATCACAACTGGATCGTTTTCTGCTGCGCCTGTCACTCGGGTATCCGGACCCGAGCGTGGAGCGTGAGCTGCTCAAAGGCGGTTCAGGTCGGGAGCGGCTTGACAGCGTGCGCCAGGTGCTGGATGCCGGGCGTTTGCGCATGCTGCAGTCGCTGGTCCCACAGGTACGCATGACGGATGCCCTGCTGGATTATGTCCAGCGCCTGATACGGCAGACACGTGAAGACACCCGCTGCCGTCTGGGCCTTTCACCCCGTGGGGCACAGGCGCTGGTTCGCAGTGCACGGGCCTGGGCGTTGTTGCGGGGACGCAGTCATGTACTGCCTGAGGATGTGCAGGCGGTTTTTGTCGCCGTAGCCGGCCATCGGTTGCAAGGACAGCAGGAGCAACAGGGAGCCGCCCTGGCACGCCATGTTCTGGCTCAGGTAGATACGCTTGGGACTGCGCGTGCTTGAGTCGGTATTGAGGCGACGTCTGCATCCACCCGGAATGCGTGAAGTCAGGTTGCTTCAGCGGCGTATTTTCATTCTGCCGACGCGCAGCGGATGGGTGCTGATACTTTTTTGCATGCTGCTTTATCTTATCGGGGTAAATTTCCGGAATACGCTGGTGTATGCGGTGTGCTTCTGGCTTTTGGCCCTGTGGGTGGTGAATATCCTGCATACCTGTTTCAACCTGTCTGGGCTGGTCGTGACCGGCCTCAGGGTGGAGCCGGCTTTTGTCGGGCAGAAAGTCATGTTCAGGCTGCGGGTCAGTGGTCCTGCCGGGCGCAGGTACCGTGGCATTTATCTGGGCTGGCCCGGTCAGGATATGGTCCGGGTCGATCGGGTGCGGCAGGAGCCGGTGGAGGTGACACTGACCATGACGGCAACCCGGCGCGGGCGTTTTCAGCCTCCCCGAATCGAGGTGTTCAGCCGTTATCCCACCGGACTGGCATTGGCCTGGACTTATGTCACTCTGGATATCCGGGGACTGGTATTTCCAGAGCCGGTTCAACTGACTGATGCCCGGCAGGTACGATCGGCAGCAGCTCGGGAGCAGGACAGCGGTATGGCGATCCGTGGCGGGCACAGTGATTTTGGTGGCTTGCGTGACTACCAGCCCGGTGATGTGCCAAACCGGATTCACTGGGCGGCCTATGCCCGCAGCGGCCAGCTGCAGGTTCGTGAATTTGTTGATTTCCAAACCTCGGCGGAGTGGCTGGATTGGGATCAGTTACCGGTTGCCGGTACGGAAGCCCGGCTCTCGGTCCTGTGCGCCTTGGTGCTGGAAGCCCATGCAAAGCAGCATCGTTTCGGTTTGCGACTGCCGGGTGTCTGTCTGGAGCCGGCTCAGGGGGAGGCCCACCGGCTGCGCTGCCTGAGTGCGTTGGCCCTGTTCGGTCAGGAAGCCGAAGATGATTGACAGCCGTTATCCTTTTGATCGCAGTATCAATCATGTTGCCCTGATGTGGTTGTTGCTGACCCAGCTGGTGGTCATGTTTCCGTTTGCCTTTAATCTGCCGCTCTGGCTGATTCCGGTTCTGCTGCTGTCCGGCTGGTGGCGCATGCGGGTTCTGACCGGCAAAGCGGATCAGCCCGGCCCCTGGCTCAAGGTGCTGATCATGGTGCTCGGCATTGGCGGGCTGGGTTTCAGCGGCCTGAGCCTGCCGACACTGGATGCCATGGTTGCCCTGCTGCTGCTGGGTTTCGCCTTCAAGACGCTGGAAATGGTGCAGCACCGGGATGCCATGGTGGTGATCTTTCTGGGTTTTCTGTTGGTGGCAGTGAATTTTCTTTATACCCAGTCGATGCTGGCGGCACTTTACGGCAGCCTGAGCCTGATGGTACTGACCACGGCCCTGATCAGCATTCAGCACCAGATGGAGCAGTTTTCCAGCCTGCCGGTGCTGTCGCTCCGGCAGCAGCTCGGCACCCATTTCCGCCTGGCCGGATGGCTGTTGCTCCAGTGCCTGCCGCTCATGTTGCTGATCTTCCTGTTCGCCCCGCGTTTGCCGCCCTTGTGGCAGTTGCCCCTGATGGCACCACGCCATACCACCGGTATTTCGGACCGGATGACACCGGGTGATATCGCCAGTCTGAGCCAGAATGAGGCGCTGGCATTTCGGGTCCGGTTTCAGGGGCGCAAACCGCGACAGAGTGAGTTGTATTGGCGCGGTCTGACGCTGGGCCATTTTGACGGCAAGACCTGGCGTCAGTTTGATACCCCGCTGGAACTGCCTGAACTGCGCCAGTTGGTGCGCCATGATTTTGGCTGGAATGGCAGCAATGTGGCATTGGCGGGGGAAGCGCTGGATTATGAGGCCATTTATGAAAGCTCCGGTCAGCCCTGGCTGTTTACACTGGCCACCGTGGCACAGGTTGATGCTGACGTATTGCGCACGGCGGATTATCGCATCATGGCCAGACAGCCGCTCAATGCACCGTTGCTGCTGCGTGCCACCAGCTATCCCCAGGCCCGGCGTGACTTGCAGCTGACTCGCTTTCTGCAGCATCAGGCCCTGCAACTGCCTCCCGATGGCAATACACGCAGCCGTCAGCTGGCCCGCTCCCTGTATGCCCGAGCCGGTTCACCGGAGGATTTTATCAATACCGTGCTGCAGCGCTTCCACGAGCAGGCATACCATTACACCCTGCGTCCACCCCTGCTGGGTGATACGGATACGATTGACAAGTTTTTGTTTGATTCCCAACGTGGTTTCTGTTCGCATTTTGCCGGGAGTTTCGTGTTTCTGATGCGGGCAGTCGGATTGCCTGCACGAGTTGTGGTCGGGTATCAGGGGGGAGAGTGGAGTCCACAGGGGGATTACCTGATGGTGCATCAGTATGATGCGCATGCCTGGGCCGAGGTGTGGCTGGCCGGTGAGGGTTGGCGGCGCGTGGATCCCACGGCGGTTGTTGCACCCAGCCGGGTGGAACAGGGTCTGGAGGCTGCCGTGCGTTCGGAGGGGAGTTTTCTGGAGAATAGCCTGTTTTCCAGTCGCCGGATTCCCTGGCTCAACAGCACGCGCCAGTATCTGGACCGGCTGCAGTATGGTTGGCGGCGCTGGGTGCTCGGTTATGATGAACAGACCCGGAGCCAGTTGCTGCAACGTTTGCCGGGTGGTGTGGCTCAGGGGGGCTGGTACCTGTTGCTGTGGCCGGGTGGGCTGATGGCGCTGGCGGGTGCGCTGGCCTATTGGCGCAGGCGTCGACACGCACAGGGGCAGCCACAGGATGAACTCTACCGGCGTTTCTGTACCCTGATGCAGCGGCAGGGAGTGGCCCGCAGGCCGGACCAGACGCCGGGGCAGTTTGCACAGTATATTGCCCGTCACAAACCGGAGCTGGCGCAAGAGGTGTGGTCCTTTACCCGTGCCTACGAAGCTCTGTGCTATGAGCCGGAGGCACAGTCGGAAGATTATCTGCCACGCATGCGCGAGTACCTGCGACAGCTGAAGTCCGCCAGGCCACATTGACTGGTGGGGCGTCTGCCCGCTTTATGGACAGGTGATGGCTTCAAGCCGGTACAGAAAATCCAGCGCGTGGCTACGGTCTGTCCCGCACATTTCCGGATTGGGTTGCAGATGCCGGCAAACGGGTGGGCGTATGTTCTGTCCGAACAGCTCGCAACGCAGGTCCGGCAGAAGGTGCAGGCACGGCAGACCTGCCGGTTTACCCGTCGGATGCCGGGGCATGGGGGAGCTGATGGAAGGTGCTGTGCAGCAGGCGGCACAGCCGGAACGACAGGCTTGGGTCATTGGGTTGGGATACCGCTGTTTTCTTGTCGGAGTCTTGCCAGTATGCTAATACTAGCAGGATTTTCAGGTATCAGGGCCGGAGTCTATGAACGTGGCATCACAGGGAAGTGAAACACAGACGCTCAGCGAAGCACGGGACGGTTTTCTGGATCAGCCCGTTATCCGGCGAGCCCGCCCCCGGCATCCTGATACCACAACCATCGATTTACTGCGCCATGGCAAGGTTGCGATTCCGGGCCAGTTTTCCGCTCCCCCCAGAGAGCCCTTGGGCATGCCGGGCTGGAAACAGCTGACGCTGGCTACCCAGGACGGAAAGTGGGATGTGATTGTGGCTTCTCCCCTGCGCCGTTGCCATGATTTTGCCCGCCTTCTGGCTCAGCGTCTCGGAGTCGATTTTGAGGCGGATGCGCGTCTGGCCGAGCTGGATTTCGGGCAGTGGATCGGCCTCGGACAGCAGGAAATCGAACAGCGCTATCCGGAAATCCTGCACCACTATTATTTCCAGCCGCGTCGTTTTGTTGCCCCTGGTGGTGAGTCGATGGAAGCCTTCACCCGGCGTATTGATGCGGCCTGGGAGGACCTGCTGGCCCGGCATCGGGGGCGAAGAATCCTGATTCTGACGCATACGGGTGTGATTCGTGCCCTGATCTGCAAGGCCATGGACATCCTTTACCAGCGCAGCCTGCGGTTTGAGGTCGGTTATGCCAGTTACACCCGGTTCCGTATTGATCCGGACGGGGAAATTGCCCTGGTGGGACATGGTTTTACCCGTGTGAGCCAGCTGGATAACGCCGGATTGCCGGAGCAGCCGGAACCCGGTACGACAACTGCTGCGACAACCTGAACCCGTCCCGGAGTTTTTATGAGTCATACCTTTCCTCCACTGTCCGGTGCCGAACTGGAACAGACTCTTGGCCGTATTGTCGGGGCTGAGCGGGTGCACATGGATGCTGACAGCCTGCAGCAATACGGCCTTGATCGTACCCGCCAGTATACTCCGGCCCCCTGTGCGATCGTCTTTCCGGAACAGACAACACAGGTACGGGAGCTGGTGCTGCTGGCCCGTCGGCACAGGCTGGCCATTGTTCCTTCCGGCGGGCGCACCGGTCTCAGTGGTGGTGCGGTTGCTGCACAGGGTGAGTTGGTGATTGCACTGGAACGCATGAACCGGATACTGGATTTCAATGCCGTGGATCGCAGCCTGCACTGTGAGGCAGGTATGATTACGGCACAACTGCAGGCGTTTGCGCAGCAGCAGAACCTGTTTTATCCGGTGGATTTCGCCTCCTCCGGCTCAAGCCAGATCGGTGGCAATGTGGCTACCAATGCCGGCGGTATCAAGGTGATCCGCTATGGGCTGACGCGTGACCAGATACTGGGGCTGACCGTTGTCACCGGGCAGGGAGACATCCTGCAGCTCAACCGGGGATTGGTCAAGAATGCCACCGGCTATGACCTGCGCCACCTGTTCATTGGCTCGGAAGGGACCTTGGGGCTGATCACGGAAGTGACGGTACGCCTGATGACGCCCCCGGAAAACCCGACGGTCATGGTATTGGGGATCACTGATATGTCGGCCCTGATGCAGGTACTGGAACAGTTCCGCCAGCGCATTGAACCGACGGCTTTTGAGTTTTTCTCCGAGCCGGCCCTGCAGCATGTGATCCGGCGTGGTCTGGCGCGCCCTTTTGCACAGCCAGCACCATTCTATGCCCTGCTGGAATTTGAGAGCCGGCATGAAAGCATTCAGGCCGCAGCACTGGCGGTCTTTGAATATTGTCTGGCCCGGGGATGGGTACTGGATGGCGTCATGAGTCAGAACGGCAGGCAGGCTGCCGAGCTGTGGCGTTTGCGTGAGGATATTTCCGAAACCATTGCTGCTTATATGCCTTACAAGAATGACCTGTCAGTCCGGGTATCACGGGTACCGGAATTTCTGGCGGCGGTGGATCAGGTGGTTGCCGAACGCTATGCCGGGTTTGAAGTCATCTGGTACGGGCACATTGGTGATGGCAACCTGCACCTCAATATTCTCAAGCCGGCACAATGGACCCCGGAAGCCTTTTTCCGCCAGTGTGAACAGGTCAACAAGGATGTCTTTGCCATTGTGCGTCGGCTGGAGGGCAGCATTTCCGCCGAACACGGGGTCGGCCTGCTCAAACGTGATTACCTGGATTACTCGCGCAGCCCGGAAGAACTGGCCTGCCTGCGTGCCATCAAGCAGCTGTTTGATCCTGATCACATCATGAATCCGGGCAAGCTGCTGGCGTGATTCAGGTCTTGAGTGCAAACGGGTCCAGAATCACCAGCTCACCGGTTGAAGGGCGACGCATCAGGTTGTTTCCGTGCAGATCCCAGCTCAGAAAGGTTTCATGTGCCCGGAAATAGCGGCACAGCAGGCGCACGTCGCGGGCCAAGTCTGCCCCGTAACGCTCGGCCATCCAGTCGAAAATCCGGAACCGGGTCTGTTCGTCCATCCAGTCCAGCTCATGGACATGCTCATCGAAAAACAGCCGGTCTTCCCGGCTCAGATGTTCCAGGTACTCCATTACATAAACCAGGCGGTAATCGGGTTCTTCCAGGCTGAACAGCCGGATCACCGAGGGGTCAAGCAACGCATCGTTTTCCGACAGGATGGCAATGCGCCGGGTATAGGGGATTTTCTGCACCCCGTAAGCGTTGATGGCATCACAAAAGTATTCCAGACCCAGCGCGTGCTTTTCCAGCAGCACAAACGGCATGCCCGCCGGTGCATCTTCCGGCATGCCGGGAACCGTGGCATCCCTGATCTGGTAGACATTGGTCAGAAAGGTGTTTTCACACTGAGGGCAGCTCATCTGGGTCAAGTGCCCGGACAGAAACTGTTTCAACAGTATATTATTGGATTTATTCATAAATTAATTCCATTATTCAGCAGTAATGGACAACCGCAAGGCCCGATAGCTGGAAAATAGTCATCTATCCACAAGTTAACACTCAGGCCCCGGGCCTGCATATAGGCCTGTTTGGGTAAACCATCCGTCGTATAGACTTTTAAACCGGTATCATATAACCGTGACTGAATCTCTTCCAGATCATTGTTGCTGTTTTCCCGCAGGGTACAGATCACCGGGTTCCAGTCGGCCTTGCGGTAGGCATCAATCAGGTTGAGGTAAAAGTCTACATCGGCTGTAATGGTGTTGTCGAAATCAATGGCAATCACGCGTGAACGGGTATCATCCGTCAGCACATAGGCATCAATCATGAACTCGTCAAACTGCTCCGTCAGGCGGTGGCCGCCGTAGAGCTGGATGGTAGTGTCCAGGACATGGACAGCGGGGTTGGTATAGTTTTTCCTCCGGTAATAAAAAACCAGCTCGGTCATGATGTTTTTCTCGGATAACGACGGGAGACTCCTCAACAGAAAAAACCGGGGGTCAACCCCGATTTCTCTCACCTCCTCTAAAAGGGAAGACTGCCTCAGGCAAACGGAAAGCTGAAAATTTAACAGATTACCTGAATAATGAGGCTGGTCTTATGCAGGCAAAGTGTAAACCACTTTCACCGGAATTTCATGCTCTGGAGAAATGCCAGGTGGCAGGCTGCTTGACGGTGACCGTGCTCAGCAAACCCTTCAGCAACGAATCTGCCCTGCCGGATTTTCTGCCTCATGCTGCTGCCTTGATGAGTTCCAGCACCTCGCGGAAGTGCGGGTGCCTGCAATCATCCAGCCACTCGAACAGCACCATCTCATGGGTCACGATCGTCGCTCCAGCCTGTGCCAGGCGATTCATGGCCGCTGCATGATCGTCGGTACGGCGCGAACCGCTCGCATTGGCGACGACCCACACCCGCTTGCGGGCACGCAGCAGGCCCAGGGCGGTCTGCAGCAGGCAGACATGGGCTTCACAACCGGCGATGACGACCTGATCGCAGCCTTGTTTCGCGGCTTCCAACGCTTCAAGCAGCCCGTCCGCACAAGCGTCAAAGTGTGTTTTGGCGATGGTGCGGGCACATTCGGCTTTGAGCTGTTCCACATTTGGCCCCAGTCCCGCGGGATTTTGTTCCGTCCCGAGTACCGGGATATCGAGTACATGCGCAGCCCGGGCCAGCAATCTGGCATTGGCTGACACTTTGGCTGCGTCATGAATGGCCGGCATCAGGCGTGCCTGATAATCCACTAATACCAGTGCGCTCTTGTTTGCATTGATTGTATCCATTTTTTACTCCCGATCAGTTGATTCAGCCCGGTTGAGCAGTTGCTCCAGGTAGGTGTTGAACAGCGCCCGAGAGGACTGCTTGAACATACGGATGCGCCCTGTGTGGCTGAGCACCAGCAGGCCCACGATGTGTGCGAACAGTGCAGTGACTTCTTCCAACGCCTGTCCGGCTGGCATCCCGAGCTGCTGCAAGGCAGCTTGCGTCGGCTGCAGGGCATCGCGCAGCCTTGCATTAAGCGCTTCGTTCAGTTCGGGCGTGAGACCCCGGGGCTTCATCCCCTGAAACAGGTAGAAGCCCAGATCCAGGTCATGGGGATTCTCCAGGTAAAAATCGAAGAACGCCCCGGCAGACGCCCGCAGGCAGTCGGCTCCCGGAATGTGGTTCACTTGCGCTTGCTGCACTTCCCGGTTGAGCCGCTCCAGTGATTCGCCCAGCAGGGCACCGTACAACTCCTCTTTGCTGGCGAAGTAACTGTAGATCGCACCCGGCGAGTAGCCGGCGCGGCGCGCGATTTCCCGGATGCTTGTCTTCTCCATCCCCAACTCGAAAAAAGCGGCCCTGGCCGCATTGAGCACCAGTTCCCGCCGGGTCTCTGCCAGGACCTGATGTCGAAGCTGGCGCGGGTTGCCTGCCGACTCATCCTCCTTGTCGGCAGGATTGTGGGGGCGGTTAGGGCTTGCTGGATTGTTCATGCGACAAGTATAAACGTTGACAATGAAATTGAACACTGTTCAAATTAAAAATATGCATTCAATAAAACGGAGACTGTAATGACTTATTCTGACGAAGCAGCACATCCCACCAGCGTTGATCTGATGTCGGGCGACGACTACCGGGAGTCCCTGCGCCAATACAAGCCCAGGGTTTTTGTCGATGGATGCGAAGTGGGCAGCGTCGTTGATGAGCCGGCCTTGCGTCCGGGGGTGAATGCGCTGGCTTTCACCTACGACTATGCACTGCGTCCGGAACTGGAGCCGATTGCGCTGGCCACCCAGTCCAGCCGTAACCGTGTGGTGAGCCGGATGCTGCATGTGAACGAGTCATCGGGCGACTTGCTGAACAAGCTCGAAGCCGTGCGAGTGCTCTGTCAGGAGACCGGATGTGCACAACGCTACCTGGCCCATGATGCGCTGAACGGTATCGCGCAGGTGGTCGCCCGAATCGACGATGCCAGGGGAACGACGGAGCACCGTGCCCGCTTTGAGTCCTATCTGGCGCACACCCAGGACGGGGATCTGTCACTGGGTATCGCGATGACCGATGCCAAAGGCGACCGCAGCAAAAAGCCACATCAACAATCCAATCCTGGTACCTACCTCCACATCGTCGAGCGCAATGGCAAGGGCATCGTCATCAGCGGCACCAAGGCAATCGTGACCGGTGCCCCGTATATGCACGAACTGCTTGTCATGCCCAGCCGTAACATGGGGCGTGAGGATGCTGACTTTGCGGTCTGCTGTGCCGTGCGTGTGGATGAACCCGGCATCACCATGGTCTCGCGGCCTGCCGGTCGGCCCGGCGAGAAACTGGAGCACGGTGACGCCCTGTTCTCACACAAATACGGCCAATCCACTGCGGTTGTTATTTTTGATCGCGTCTTCGTACCGTGGGAAAGGGTGTTCTATGCCGGTGACTGGGAGCACAGCCATGTCCTGACCTACAGCTACGCCACCCATCATCGCCACAGTTGCATCGCGGCCAGAGCCGGATTCGGGGATTTGCTGATCGGGGCCGGGGCACTGATGTGCGAAGCCAACGGCCTTGATCCCGACCACAAGAGCAACTTGCGTGAGCCGATGGTGGAACTGATCAAGATCACCGAAGGCTTCTATGCCTGTGGTGTTGCGGCCAGTGTCTATGCCACACAGGATGAATACAGCGGGACATTCATGCCCGACCCGGTATTCAGCAATATCGGCAAACTGCTGTTGGCGACACAGATATACGACATGCACCGCATCGCCCACGAAGTTTCGGGCGGGCTGATCGTTGCACTCCCCGGGCCTGATGAAGACCATAACCCGGCGACAGCCGCCCAGCTGTCTGATGTACTCCAGGCCAGCCCGGATATCCCTTACGACAAACGCATTCAGACAGCGCGTTTTATTGAAGACTTGACGGCCTCCTATCAAGGCGGTTGGTACTCGGTGATCAGCCTGCATGGTGGTGGCTCGCCAGCGGCAATGAAGCAGGAGATTTGGCGCAACTATCCGGTTGGTACCAAGGTGGAACTGGTGGAACGCCTGCTTGACAGGGGCATTCTGCATGATGAAAAACGCAGCATCACAAAAAACCGGCAACCGGGGCGCTGCTGTGATACCGGTTGCACCGTACCCGGTCAGGCGATGATGATTCCCTTGGTGAAGAACCGCTAGTTTCACGGATGGAATGCCGCAACAAGAGGGATTTCTGCGTCACGGACAAGAGTGTAAAAAACTCCCGGCAGCCGTAGTCTGCCGGGATAAGGGACGGAGGAATGGTTATCCTGTTCCGTCAGGCTGGGCACTAAAATTTAAAAAACTCCCGGCAACCGGAGTTGCCGGGATAAGGGACGGAGGAATGGGAACTATTCCGTCAATAGTTTCAACTCTCGGGCCAGAAGCTGCTGGTTGGCCGTTCGTATGCCGGTGGCCATGACCACACTCTGCCCGGACTGCAGCAGGCTGAAGTAAACATCACGTTCAAGGCTGCGACCGGTATGGCGGTAAACGGTACTGGCATCGGTGATTACCGTGATACCGGCAATCACCAGGCTATGGGTGGTGGTATCAATCTGGCTTGCAGTCCCGTGAATTTTGTCTGCCGTACCGCCTGTGCTTGTACCTGGGTCATCCGTGTTGTCTGTATCCGTGTGCGCCTTGATCAGGCCCCGGTCCAGCCGCAATGCAAGGGTTTCACCGGATGCCAGTTTGCGCCCTGCCAGGCTGATGGCATCACCTGCATTGAGCCCGGCAAAGGTCAGGGTCTGGTTTTCCCCGTCCTGCCAGTCCAGCATCAGGGTATTGGCATCAATGATGACCTGTTCTCCCTGAAGCTGAAGTGTCTGGTTTTCGGCATCAATGGCATCAATTGTTCCCTGCAGTTCAATCATGCTGTCCGGGTCCACTGACTGGCGTATTGATAACCGGTCGGCTTCCAGTACGCCATGTTCATCCACCATCCCCTCAACCCCGAGCAGAATGCCCAGTCCCAGATCGTTGAGGCTGCCGTTCTCTATCACTGTGTCCGGGGTCAGGCTGACCGGCTGACCGGTGACACTGAATACCCCGGTATTGCTGAACCGGGTGATACGGCCTTCCAGTCTGACAAAGCTGTCTTTGGCAAAGCCGGGATATTCCTGATCCTGACGCAGTGCCGACGCTTCCAGCACACCATTCCGGAGGTTCCGGCTACTCTTGATTTCAAGGTACTCCCCGGCCGTAATGCCTTTGGCGATATCCGGCAGTACGGTCTGTGCATAATCAACAACCAGCTTGCCGATCTTGAAGGTCAGGTTGTCCGTATCCAGTTCAGAGACCCGGCCTTCGACTTCAAGCGTTGTCAGGTTTGCAATGAAGCTGCCCTGATTCAGGGTGATGGTACTGGCCATCAGGACACCATCGGCTCCCCGAATACCGGAGACTTCCACCACATTGCCGAGCTGGAGACTCGACAGGTTGTTGAAGCCTGTCAGAATGGTCAGCTCATCGGCACGAACCGTCTGCCCCATGATTTCAAGGGTTGTTCCGTCCGTGCTGACTGCTGTCACCAGACCGGCAAGGTCACGATCAAACTCAACCCGGGTTGCAACACCACTGACACCATCGGGATTGACTTCCCCGGTGATATTGACCATTTCTCCGATGCGGAAAGCACTCTGGGCTTCATCTGTCACCTGGCCGTTGCGTACAAACTCGGCATTACTGACATCAAAATGGACGCCACCCACCCAGATGCTGCCGAAGCCGGTAATGGGGCCGACCGAAATACCGGAACCGGTAATGCCGCCTTCGGCAAGATCAACGCCGCCATCACCGCAGGCTGTCAGCAGCAGAGCGGTCAGACTGGTTGTTATCCAGTGTCGGGTTCGCACGAGTTTCATCCTTTTTCCTCCGGTCCTTCCGCCTGATTCTGTGCTGGTAGCGGTTCTTCAAAATAATAAATACCGACGCCTGCCCGATAACACCCCTGTCCTTTTGCATCGGGGTTGCTGTCCCGGTCATGCCGGGCCAGCCACTGATTGAATTTCAGCAGCAGGGCATGGCTTTCTTCCCGCGCCATCTGGCGGAAAACAAGCACGGCCTCCAGGGGCAGGTTGTCGTAACTGACCTTGCGCTGGTAATAAGCCTCGCCGCGCTCATGCTGATGGTTGTAGGCGATGGTCTGCAGTAACAGCGACACATCCTGCCCCATCAGTACCAGCCGTTCTTCATCCGACTGGTGTGGAACGTAGGCGTTATCCAGCAGGCCCACCCTGTCACCCGCATCGTCCAGCACAACAACCCCGGCCAGACTCAATTCTTTCAGCATGGCGCGGTAGGGAATATCGCCACTGTAACGGCTGACCAGGGCTTCAAAGCTTCCCTTGTCACCCTGAACCGGCAGGCTGGCCGGCAGACCGTCCCGAGCGATGAACTCCGCGTCGGTCATCCAGCCATTGATGACGCGCAGGCCCCGGTTGATCCGGGTTGACGCCAGCAGGGACTCACTGGACGTCTGGCGCAACTGGGCCACTTCGCGGCGGGTCAGGCCGGTTGAGACCGAGATGCGCGAATTGGTTGGACGTTCTCCGGCTTCACGCAAATGCTTTTCAGCAACCTCTACAAACAGTTTTTTGGCGATCTGGCTGAACTCATCGAATGAAACCGCTTTGCGATGCAGGATCGCAACCAGAGGTTTCAGGATGTGATAAATAACCTGGTAGATCACCTTCTTCATTTTTGGGATGATAAGCCCAAAAAATTAAAAAAGGAACACTTCAGGGTAAAAAATCTGTAACCGGATTGATGGCGAGGGGGTAATCTGGAGTGAATGCCGTTATGGGAAGGGAGCAGTTAGGCAGGGTTTCTGGCAGCCTGAAATGAGAGCTGAAATGAAAAAAGCCCCGTTGCGGGGCTTTTCTCGTTGTGGTCATTGTCCCGTGATCAGGACGGTGCTATCAGTATCTCAGTGTGCAGCTGCCTGACCGGCACCTCTTGGAACGCGGACCTCTTCAACCAGTTGCTGGATATGCTCTGGTGGTTCAGCCGTTACCCTGGAGACCAGGAAGGCGACAACGAAGTTGATAATGGCACCGACTGCCCCGAAGGCTTCCGGGCTGATGCTGAAGAAATAGTTCGGTTGCAGGCCGCCCAGAAACTCGGTACCCGGAATAAAGAAGATGCCTTTATGCTGGAACACGTAGAACAGGGTGACACCGACACCGGCCAGCATGCCCAGAATGGCACCGGCGGTATTAACCCGCTTGGAGAAGATACCCATCATCAGGACCGGGAATATCGATGAGGCGGCAAGGCCGAATGCCAGTGCCACAGTACCGGCGGCAAACGCCGGTGGATGCAGCCCGAGCCAGCCGGCAACAAAGATGGCGATTGCCATGGCGATACGGGAGGCCCAGAGTTCGGCGCTTTCCGAAATACCGGGATAGACGACCCCTTTGAGCAGGTCATGCGATACCGAGGAGGCAATCGCCAGCAACAGGCCCGCTGCCGTGGACAATGCCGCTGCCAGCCCCCCGGCAACCACCAGACCGACAACCCAGTCCGGCAGATTGGCAATTTCCGGATTGGCCAGTACCATGATGTCATTATTGACCGTGACCATCTCGTTGCCTTTCCAGCCGAAACCTTCAGCCTTGGCTGCCATTTCCTCGTTCTTGTCGTTGTAGTACTGGATTTTGCCGTCACCGTTCTTGTCTTCAAACTTCAACAGCCCGGTGGCTTCCCATTTCTTGAACCATTCCGGACGCTGTTCATAGACCAGATTGCCATCGGGAGAGCCGATTTCACCGCTCTGGATGGTGGTCATCAGGTTCAGGCGTGCCATGGCCCCTACCGCCGGTGCGGTGGTGTACAGGATGGCGATGAAAACCAGTGACCAGCCGACGGAGTAACGCGCATCACGGACTTTCGGGACGGTGAAGAAACGCACGATAACGTGAGGCAGACCCGCTGTACCGATCATCAGTGACAGGGTGTACATGAACATGTTGATTTTGCTGACCATCACCTGATTGGTGTACTGGGGAAAGCCCAGTTCGGTAACCACCTGGTCCAGCTTGTCCAGCAGCGGCATGCCGGAAGCCAAGTGGGTTCCACCGAGGCCGAACTGGGGTGAAGGATTGCCGGTCAGGTTCATGGAGATGAAGATGGCCGGGATGGTATAGGCCAGAATCAGGACCACATACTGGGCAATCTGGGTGTAGGTGATACCCTTCATGCCACCGAGCACGGCGTAGACAAACACAATCGCCATACCGACATACAGGCCATGTGAATAATCCATTTCCAGGAAGCGCGAGAAAGCGATGCCAACGCCCTGCATCTGACCGATGACGTAGGTGAAGGAAGCAACCAGCAGGCAGAAGACCGCCACGATACGGGCAGATTTGGAGTAGAAGCGGTCACCGATAAACTCGGGTACGGTGAACTTGCCGTATTTGCGCAGGTAAGGTGCCAGCAGCATGGCCAGCAGTACATAACCACCGGTCCAGCCCATCAGGAACACGGATGCGCCATAGCCGTTGAAGGCGATGATACCGGCCATGGAGATGAATGAGGCTGCCGACATCCAGTCGGCACCGGTTGCCATACCGTTGGCAATCGGGTGTACACCCCCACCGGCGACGTAGAATTCAGCGGTGGACCCGGCCCTGGCCCAGAATGCGATACCGAAATACAGTGCAAAACTCAGACCCACCATTGTGTAGGTCCAGATGGTCAGACTATCCATTAAAAACTCCCTGCGAGATTACTCTTCATCAAAGCCGTATTTACGGTCCAGCACACCCATCATCATGGCATAGAAGAAGGTGAGCACGACGAACACATAAATGGAGCCTTGCTGGGCAAACCAGAACCCCAGCTTGTAACCACCAAGGTGGAACTGGTTCAGCGGTTCGAACAGGATGATCCCGCACAGGTAGGAAACGATAAACCAGATCACCAGGCAGAATGTCAGAAGGCGAAGATTCGCTTTCCAGTATGCCTGGGCATTACTTGACAACATAGTTGACTCCTCCGAGTGTTGAGCAAACGGGCTAGAGTTTAACTTGATTCATCGGAAAGGTGCAATTGTTTGCAGGTAGTTTTTTTAAGGGTTTTTGGGGGTATTGTTGAAAAAAATGATTAAAAAATAATCTTTGAACGTAGTTTTACCTGTTTTTACCTTTGGATTGTCAACAATTTAACGAAGCTATCGAAGTGGGGAACCTTTCTTTACATTTGGGTCCATCCATATTGCCGGTGATCCGGTTATCGAATGCAATGCCTGATGTGCACCAAAATCGTGCATTTGTTCACTGAACAGGGGCACGCCTGGGGATAAACTGATGAAAACAGTGGACATCGATTTTGGCACCAATATTGCTTTACATGGTTATGAACACGAAAAAACACGCCAACGAAATCCTGCTGGACATTCTTGACGGTGCGATCATGGTCCTGGATGCGCGGTTTTGCGTGCAGTACATGAACCAGTCGGCGGAAATCCTGCTGGGGCTGAGCTTTCAGCGCCTGCACGGCCAGGGCATCGCCAGTGTCATCCAGGACAGCGCTTTTCTGCAACAGCTGCAGTTTGCTGCCACCCAGCATGAAGTCCATGCCATTCGTGAGCAGCTTCTGGAGCTGGCAGACGGGCGTCAGACCACCGTGGACTGTATGGTCACCCCCCTGCTGGAGATGGATGGTTTCGAGGCCGGCTGCCTGTTGCTGGAGTTGCAGTCGCTGGATCGCCAGCTGCGTATTGTACGGGATGAACATATCCTGAGCCAGCAGCAGGCCGTGCATGAGCTGGTCCGGGGGCTGGCGCATGAAATCAAGAATCCGCTGGGTGGCCTGCGGGGAGCGGCACAACTGCTGGAAGCCGAGCTGGATGATCCGGAGCTGATTGAATATGTGCAGATCATTATCTCCGAAGCTGATCGCCTGAAGCAGCTGGTCAACAGCCTGCTCGGCCCCCGACAGCTGCCACGCAGTGAATGGGTGAATGTCCATGAAGTGCTGGAGCATGTCGCCCAGCTGGCCAGGATTGAGGGCGCAGCGGCCATCTGTTTCCGGCGTGATTATGATCCCAGCATTCCGGAGTTTTTGTTTGACCGCGGTCATCTGGTCCAAGTCTGCCTCAATATTCTCAATAATGCCGTGCGTGCAGTGGGTGAGAATGGGACCATTACCCTGAAAACCCGTATCCTGCGCCAGTTTACCATCCGTCAGGTCTGCTATCGGCTGGTGCTGCGTACCGATATCTGTGATGACGGTCCCGGCGTACCTGCACACCTGCTGGACAAGATATTTCTGCCCATGGTCAGCGGTCATGCAGAAGGTAGCGGTCTGGGCCTGTCCATTGCCCAGTCACTGCTGCGCCAGTACGATGGCATGATCCAGTACCAGTCCAGGCCGGGGCAGACCTGTTTTTCCATTCTCATCCCGCTCAACCTTGAGGACACCCCGCATGACAAATGAAACCGGATCTGTCTGGATCGTTGATGACGACCGTTCCATCCGCTGGGTGCTGGAACGCGCCCTGCAGAAAGCCGGTATCGAAACCCGCAGTTTTGAAACGGCTGACCAGACACTGAGCGCCCTGCAAACCGTGGAACCGGCCACGCTGATCACCGATATCCGCATGCCGGGCCGCAGTGGCCTGGAGCTTCTGAACCACATGGGGCAGCAGTATCCCGATATTCCGGTCATCATCATGACCGCCCATTCCGATCTGGACAGTGCAGTATCTGCCTATCAGGGCGGAGCCTTCGAGTACCTGCCCAAGCCGTTTGATGTCAATGAAGCGGTGGAGCTGGTGCGGCGTGCCTGTCAGGCCCGGCAGGATACCCTGGCCCCGAAGGATGCCGGCATGGTCGACGGGGTGGAAAGCGGCGACATTATCGGCAAGGCCCCGGCAATGCAGGAAGTGTTTCGTGCCATCGGCCGCCTGTCCAAATCCAGTATCACCGTACTGATCACCGGTGAATCCGGCACCGGCAAGGAGCTGGTGGCCAAGGCGCTGCATCTGCACAGTCCCCGTTCCAGCAAGCCTTTTATTGCCCTGAATACAGCTGCCATTCCCCGTGAGCTGCTGGAGTCCGAGCTTTTCGGCCATGAAAAAGGGGCGTTTACCGGAGCCTATGCCCAGCGCAAGGGCCGTTTTGAGCAGGCTGACGGCGGGGCTTTGTTTCTGGATGAAATTGGCGACATGCCGGCCGAGTTGCAGACCCGGCTGTTGCGGGTGCTGGCTGAGGGAACCTTCTACCGGGTGGGCGGGCATACACCGGTGGCGGTGGATGTGCGCATTATTGCTGCAACACACCAGAATCTGGAGGAGCTGGTGCACAAGGGCAGCTTCCGCGAAGACCTGTTCCACCGCCTGAATGTCATTCGCATTCAGACGCCCCCGCTGCGTGAACGGCGTGATGACATTCCCATGCTGTTGAAACATTTCCTCAACTGTTCGGCAGAAGAGCTGCGTGTGGATGCCAAAACCCTGTCTCCCAAGGCGTTGGAGCTTCTGGTTGGCCTGCCCTGGTCCGGCAATGTCCGCCAGCTGGAGAATACCTGCCGCTGGCTGACGGTCATGGCATCGGGGCAGGAAGTGGTGGTCGACGACCTGCCTCCCGATCTGCAGCCCGGACGTCAGCCTGGCACCGAGGTTCCCGTACCGGATAACTGGGAAAATGCACTGGCCCGGTATGCTGAAAACCGGTTGGCACAGGGAGACAAAAACCTGCTGGGTGATCTGGCACCGGTATTTGAGCGCATCCTGCTGGTGGCTGCACTGAACCGTACCGGCGGACGCAAGATTGAGGCTGCGGAACTGCTGGGCTGGGGTCGGAATACCCTGACCCGCAAGCTGCGGGAGCTGAAGCCGGATACCGGTGGCCTGTAGAAAAAGCAGTGGCCTTGTCTGTAACTGGTTCTATTCCTGACTCACCTTGTCAAGTTTTAGTTGACGTTTGTCAACCTGGCCTGAACCGACCGCGATTGATTCTTCTAAGCTGTTTAGGGACTGCAATGCGAAAGCAATGCCGTATTGCAGGGTACGAGGGCCTGTTGGGGAGAGAGACTCCCGAATGGATTCAGCAGGATAAACTTTTCAAGGAGAAATAAAATGACATTTGGTCTTTTATCGGGTTTGCTGGGAAGCAAATTTTCCGGAAACAATACCGCCACTACCACTACACAGCAAGCTGCACCAAGCAATGCGAACATCAATCAGTTCAATGCTGCTTTGAATAATGCCTATAATGCCGGTCTGTCGCAGGGTTTGACCCAGGGCGGCTCTGGCGGTTATTCACAGGCGCCTGTCAATATCTATAACTACGCCGGTGGTGGCAGCGCCGGGGCTGGTGCCTACAATGGTGGCAGCGATTATTACGGCATGACCGGCCATTCTCATGGCCAGACCGGCTCCGGTGTTATTCCCGGTAATAACGTCAATATGGGTGGCAGTTCATCTACTGGGCACTCATCACATGGCAGTGGGTATGGCAGCATGACCGGCAGTTCATCCACTGGTCACTCGTCACATGGCAGTGGATATGGCAGCATGACCGGCAGTTCATCCACTGGTCACTCATCACATGGCAGTGGATATGGCAGCATGACCAGTGGAATGACTGGTGGAATGACAAACGGCATGACCGGTGGCATGACGGATGGCAGTCACAGTGGTCATGGCAGCAGTACAGGCAATAGCAGCGGGTCTGCCGGAATGGGGGGACTCATTGGAAGCCTCCTGGGCGGTATTACCGGTGGTGCCTCAGGTGGCGGTGCCGGTGGTCTGTTGGGCGGTGCCGGTGGTGGCGGCCTGGGTGGTCTGGGCGGCATTGTTGGCATGCCGCTGGGGCTGTTTTCCAATCTGGTTGGCCATGACAGTGCCGCTCAGGCTGCCGGGAATGGTGATGTAATGGGCTGGCTGGTGAATACTTTTGACCATACCGGACACTCGCATGCAATGGGTGGTAATGCCGGGAATGGCAGTTCTGCGCCGCTGGCGATTGCTGGTACCCTGGGGCAGGAGCTGGGTGGTCTGGTCGGTCTGGATAAGGTGTTTGGCAGTGCCCAGGCCTATGATGCCCAGAATGGAACCAACTATACTGCCGGTGGCTCACCGAATTATGGCGCACTGGGTGGCCTGAATCCGTTGAATGGTCTGCTGGGCGGCGGTTAAGTAATCGCTACTGGAACTTCTACAACTGAGCATGAGGCCGACAGTTTGTCGGCCTTTTTTATTGGCGCTGCAGGCAGATTTGTATTGTGGGGTGATCTGGCAGCAAGGAATGTTGACTGCATGATCCCCGGCTCAGGCCGTCAGTCTGAGAACCATTCGCAGGTGGTGCCGGGAAGCCGGACAGACAAATTACCTTTCATCTGCCTTGTCAAGATTTAGCTGACATTCGTCAGCCTGAGGCTAAGCCTGATGTGTTACTTCCTTTAAACTGGGTAGATACTGCAGTGCACAAAGCAATACTGTATTGCAGGGTATGAGGGCCTGTTGAGGAGCATAGAGACTCCCGAATGGATTCAACAGGATAAATTTTCAAGGAGAAACAAAATGACATTTGGTCTTTTATCGGGTCTGCTGGGAAGCAAATTTTCCGGAAGCGATACCGCTACTACCACTACGCAGCAAGCTGCACCAAGCAATGCAAACATCAATCAGTTCAATGCTGCTTTGAATAATGCCTATAATGCCGGTCTGTCACAGGGTTTGACCCAGGGCGGCTCTGGCGGTTATTCACAGGCACCCATCAATATCTACAACTATGCCGCTGGTGGCAATGCCGGGGCTGGTGCTTACAATGGCGGCAGCTCAAGCGGTTATTATGGCCCTGGCAGCACAGGTGGTGTCGGCGGTATGAGTGGTGGTCATAGTGGCCACCATTCTGCTGGCAGCAGTTCCGGCATCTCCGGGATGACGGGTGGCCATGGCAGCCAGAACTATGGCAACAATTCGGCTTTTGGTGTAACGGCCACACAGCCGGGTTACTCTCACAGCTCTCATTATTCCAACAATGCGGCCTCTACCAACATGGTACCTGGTACTACTGCTGGCGGAACCACCAGTACAATGGCTGGTGCCGGCGGTCTGGGAGGTATCCTGGGGTCAGTAGATAGTCTGGAAAGCAACCTGCTGGGTGGATTGCTCGGTGGTGCTCAGGGTGGTAGCCAGAGTGCAGGTCTGGGCGGCATGATCAGTGGTCTGCTTGGCGGTATCGGTGGTGGCGGCAGTGGTAGTGCCGGTGCTGGCGGCCTGGGTGGTTTTGGCGGTATTTTGGGTGGTGCAGCTTCCGGCGTGCATCAGCTGGCTGAAACGGCCATCAGTGCAACAGGTATGGGCAGTCTGTTCGCTCCGATTGACGATGCCGTTATCCATCCCATCCTGTGGGATCCGATCTCCCAGTTTACCGGTACGGATGTCAGCAAGCACCCGGATGGTATTGCGGATGTTTCTGACCCCCTGGGTGTGCGTTCGTAATCGGACTCAGGATAAAACTGTCCCCGCCTGAAAAGCAAAAGGCCGGCAGATGCCGGCCTTTTGTCTGACGGGTACTGTAGTAAGTACCAGGTACCGGATCAGCAGCTGTAGTACATATCGAACTCAACCGGATGCGTGGTCATGCGGATACGGGTGACTTCTTCCATCTTCAGTGCGATATAGGCATCGATCATGTCGTTGGAAAAGACACCACCGGCAGTCAGGAACTCACGGTCCTTGTCCAGTTCTTCCAGCGCCATATCCAGCGAATGACAGACTTTGGGGATCAGCTTGTCTTCTTCCGGCGGCAGGTCATACAGATCCTTGTCCATCGCCTCGCCCGGATGAATCTTGTTCTGGATACCATCCAGACCGGCCATCAGCAGTGCAGCGAAAGCCAGGTACGGATTGGCTGTCGGGTCCGGGAAGCGGACTTCGATCCGGCGACCTTTCGGGCTGGAGACGAACGGAATGCGGATGGAGGCAGAACGGTTGCGGGCTGAATAGGCCAGCATGACCGGTGCTTCAAAGCCCGGTACCAGACGCTTGTAGGAATTGGTGGAAGCGTTGCAGAAGGCATTCAGGGCTTTGGCGTGTTTGATGATACCGCCGATATAATAAAGCGCCATGTCAGACAGACCGGCATAGCCGTCACCGGCAAACAGGTTGGTCCCGCCTTTGGAAATGGACTGGTGCACGTGCATGCCGGAACCGTTATCACCGACCATCGGCTTGGGCATAAAAGTGACAGTCTTGCCATACTGGTGGGCAACGTTGTGGGTGACGTACTTCTGAATCTGAACCCAGTCGGCCCGTTCGGTCAGGGTGGCAAAGCGGGTACCGATTTCACACTGGCCGGCGGTGGCCACCTCATGGTGGTGAACCTCAACCGGGACACCCATCTCTTCCATGATGTTACACATGGTGGCACGAATGTCGTGCAGAGAGTCTACCGGTGGTACCGGGAAATAGCCGCCCTTGACGCCCGGACGATGACCCATGTTGCCATCCGGATAGATTTTCTCGGAGTTCCAGCCGGCCTCCTCGGAATCAATCTTCACGAAGCAGCCGCTCATGTCGGTGCCCCAGCGGATGTCATCAAAAATGAAAAATTCGGGTTCCGGTCCGAAGAAGGCCGTCTCACCGATACCGGTGGATTTCAGGTATTCCTCGGCACGCTTGGCGATGGAGCGGGGATCACGCTCATAACCTTCCATGGTGGCGGGTTCAATAATGTCACAGCGCAGGTTGATGGTGACATCCTGGAAGAACGGGTCAACCACGGCGGAGGCGGCGTCCGGCATCAGGATCATGTCGGATTCGTTGATGCCTTTCCAGCCTGCGATGGAAGAACCGTCAAACATCTTGCCTTCGTCAAAAAAGTCATCATTGACTTCCTTGATCGGCAGGGTCAGATGCTGCTCCTTGCCACGGGTATCGGTGAAACGCAAGTCAACGTATTTGGCGTTGCTTTCCTCAATCAGTTTGAGTACGTCTTGTGCAGACATGAAATGGCCTCCTGAATGTTCAAAATAGGGGATGATCTAAAATCAAAACGAAATAATTTATGCAATAGACGTGCCAAGTTTGCAGCAGCTTGTAATCAGGGTGTTGTGGCAACCTCGGCAGCACAAGTGCACCAAAATATCACATTCCAAAAAAAACATGCACTAAAACAGTGCCTGTTAGTTTGTTTGCCGATAAAAACGAACCGCGCCTATGGTATCGAAATTTGCAGCAGCCTGCCGAAAATCGTCAAGGGCCTGTGCATCCGGTCCCGTATCAGGGAGGAAGATGTCCAGCCGTACTTTGCCATCCAGGTAATGCAGCATCAGGCGTTGGCTGCCCTGCAGTACGGCCTGGGTACGATTGTCCTGTTGCAGCTGTTCCAGCAGTCTGGCACGTCTGGGCAGGTGAGCGGAGGGGTGCTGGGTTTCATCATTTTCAGGGTCGATATGCACCGTGACATCCGCCATTTCCGGAAACTGCCGTTTCAGGTGCCGCATCACGTATTCAGCGACATGGTGCCCTTCCGAAACACTGATATCCTCACCGACCTGAATGTGGGCATCGGCAAATACTTCCCCTCCCATGCGCCGGGTGCGCAGCATGTGCACATTCTCGACCCCCGGCAGTTTCGCCATGAACTGGTTGATTTCACTGACCTTCTCCGGATCCAGCCCGGTATCCAGCAGCTCCATGATACTGTCCAGCAGCATGCGCCCGGCCATGTACAGGATCATGCCGGACACCACCATGGCTGCCAGCGGGTCAAGCCAGGGCAGCCCGGCCCAGGTACCGGCGATACCGATCAGGACGATGATGGAAGAAAAAACATCCGAACGGTGGTGCCAGGCATTGGCCTCCAGCAGGCGGGAGCGGATCCGGCGTGCCAGCCGGACGGTGTACTGGTACAGGGCTTCCTTGCCGACAATGGCTGCAATGGCAAAAAACATCGCGTAGGCCTGAACCGGGCCGGTTGTAACTGCACCGCTCAGACGCTGCCAGGCCTGCCAGAAAATACCGCCAGCCACCGCAATCAGCATCAGGGCCAGCAGAATGGTGGCCAGGGTTTCAATGCGGCGATGGCCGTAGGGATGATTGTCATCCGCTTCCTTGTGGGCATGGCGTGCGGCAAACAAGACAACAAAATCACTGGCCAGATCAGACAGGGTATGAAAACCGTCAGCGATGAGGGCTTGGGAGCCGGAGAAAAACCCCCCGATCAGCTGGGCTACCGACAGGATGGTATTGAGAATGGCACCGGTCAGGGTCACACGCTGGATGGCGGCAGCCTTGTTGATACCGTCTCTGTCTTCGGGTGTATGGCTATCCATCGGTGGGAGACTCAAGGTCGGTCGGCAGCCGTCTTGATGGAAATGGTGTATTCACGCCCGTCCTGACGGGTTTCCATCACCTGATGTCCGTGAATGCGGGCCCAGGCCGGAATATCGTGCATGGCACCCGGATCGGTGCAGATGGTGGTGATCATGTGTGCAGGCGGTGCACTTTCTGCTGCCTGCTGGACCCGAATCACCGGCAGGGGGCACAAAAGCCGACGTGCATCAATGAGAATCGGTTCAGGCATGGTTTTACTCCGGGCAATCAAGAAGCGCCGGGATTATAGCGCTTTTACCGGATGGGTGCGAATGCGCTTCCCGGCTGGGGTGTGACTGGAAGTGATGCATGGTCTAATCTTCGTTATTTTCCATTTGAAGAGATCAAGCCATGTCAGACAGCCCAACGACCCTGGCCAACCGTATCGCCCGTCACCCAGCCCTCCAGGA
>Ga0116152_10000048_pt1 | contig 86114 bp, 74 predicted proteins | sample AD_UKC119_MetaG_FD_89894 | JGI IMG/M metagenome (GOLD analysis project Ga0116152, IMG submission 89894) | Active sludge microbial communities of municipal wastewater-treating anaerobic digesters from Hong Kong - AD_UKC119_MetaG | ecosystem: Engineered > Bioreactor > Anaerobic > Digestate...
GACGACCTCGGCCGTGTTGTGATACCGAAAGAGATCCGGAGAGTTTTGCGCATCCGCGAGGGCAATCCCCTGGAAATTTTTACCGATAACGACGGAGAGGTCATTTTTAAAAAATATTCGCCCATTGGGGAGTTGTCCGAATTTGCCGGGCAGTATGCCGACGTGCTTAACAAAGTCGGCGGCTACCCGGTCCTCATCTGCGACCGGGATCATGTGATCTGCGCCTCCGGGGTTCCGAAGAAAGAGGTCGTGGAACGGCGCGTCTCCCCCGCCCTTGAGGACCTGATGGAACACCGGGGCACCTTCTCCTCCACCGGCACAGACAAAAAACTTCAGCCCGTCGAGGGCATGGAACGCAGCGCCCTCGCCGCCGCTTCCATTGTCGCCGCCGGGGATGTCTGCGGCGCGGTCATCTATCTCTGCGGCGACGGAGACTGCCGCGCGACCGAAGCCGAAAACAAGCTCGTCTCGGCGGCCGCGTCGTTTCTGGGAAAACAGATGGAGGAATAGCTTCTCCGAAGCCGTTTTCGGCCGGCGGCGCTTTTTGGCCGCGGGCCCCGATGTTGGAAAAGAAAAATGATCCTGTATAAAAAAGAAAGCCTTCGGGAAAAAGGCTTTCTTTTTTGTTTTTTATTTTTCGGACGGCCTGCGGAGTTCATCTTCCATGATATTGATGAGTTTTTCGAGCAGGACGATGGCCTGTGCGGAATCGGATTCCCCCATCTTTTGGTAGATCTGGGCCGAAAAATCCCGGGCAAGCTCCAACTCCTCCCGGAAGACGCGCGCCCCTTCCTCCGTCAGAAAGACGAAGGTCTTCCGGCGATTGCCGGCATCCGTCTGGCGAAGAATCAGGCCCTTGTTTTCCAGCACACGGAGCAGGTTGGTCACCGCCGACGGCGTGACATGGAGCTGCTCCTTGATCTGCGAAACGGTGGCCTGAACCCCGCTTTCGCGGAAATCCCACAGGGTGCTCAGCATGGCGAATTCTGCGCTCTGAACCCGGCGGTGGATCTTTTTGAAATCCAGCCGATGTGCCCGGCGGAGCAAATCGATGACCTGATGGATTCTCTCCTCGCCGTCAAATGCGGTTTCCCGGTCCATGATTCCGCCCCCGTCAGCCCTCCGACGGCGTAACGACGACGCTGCCGGAAGATGTTTCATAGGAAAGCGCGGCGCCATCCGACAGATCCGGCGACCAGGAGGTGACCACCAGATCGCCGGGCGCGATGCCCTCCGTAACGGCGGTGGTGGTCTCGTCGGAGAGCCCGGTCTGAACCGGAGTCCGGACCGCTTTCCCGTCTTTCGCAAGGAAGACATAGGCGCCGTCGTCGCCGTAATAAACCGCATCGTAAGGCACGAGGACGGCATCCTCCTGCCGGTAGGTATCGGTCGTCACGGAGACTGTGGTATAGGAGGCAAGCGCGCCTTCCTCCGCGTCCACCGAAGCCTTAATTTTGAAAAGGCCTTTCGTCAGATCAAGGGAAACGCCGATCTCGGTGATCGAACCGGGATAGGTTTTGCCGTTGCGCTCCACCGTCACCGCCTGCCCCACCGCGAGCGCGTTGCGCACCTCTTCGGTGACGTAAAACGTGGCGGTCATGCTGGCTTTATCGGAGATAACAAAGGCGGCGGAGCTTCCCGCAAATCCGTGTTCTTCGGCGGAGACGCTCTCCACAATGCCGGAGATCGGCGCGGTAATTTGATAAAGGCTGAGCTGGTACTCGGCCGCCTCCACCGCGACGGAGACCGCGTCGAGCTGCGCGTCCAGAATGGCCTGGGTTTCCTCGCGGAGGTCGCCCTGCGTGATCTCCGCGGAGCCCTCGGCAAGAGCCAAGGCATCCCGATAACCGGAGACGGCCTGACGGTACTGCTTGATTGCGCCGTCCAGCGAATCAATGCCGCTCTGGATCGTGGATTGGGCGGAGGAGACGGCCGCAAGCTGTTCCGCGGCGGCATCCATATCCTCCTCCAGGCCGTCGATGTAGGAATCAAGGCGGTCGACGCTGGTGCCCCATTCGACCAGCAGGTCGTGCACCGCGCCGCATGCGGCATAGGCCTCGTTCTCCGGATCGTCCAGCACGGCACGCAGTTCCGCATCGCTGAGCACATCGTAAGCCACCAAGGTCTTCTGCGCCTCCACGGCGGTCGCATAGGCGGTCGCCGCCTGCTGATAGGCGGCTGCGGCCTGCGCTGCGGCGGTCTCCGTGTCCTCCAGACTGTCCTCCAGATCGCTCCTGCTGTCCCTCGCGTCATGGACGTTGTCGGTATAGGCGGAAATGGAATCCTTGATCGACTGGATGTTGGAATCCAGCTGAAGATCGGTGAGATCGTAGGTGGAGCCGGTGGTCTGATTCATCGTGGCCACCGTGGCCGCATAGGAGGCCTCGGCGCTCGAATAAGAGAGCTGCGCGGCCTCGTCGTCGATCGTCATCAGGAGCTCTCCCTCCTCGACCCGGTCGCCGACCGAGACATAGACGCCCGTGATCTCCCCCGCGGCGAGCGGCACGACATAGACCGATTCCCCGGCCGTCAGCGTACCGATATAGGTATTTTTCAGCACCAGATCGCCGGTCCCGGCCTCGCCGACCGTGACGGGAATCGTGGTATCCTGAACCGCGGCCTCCTCGCTGCTGCAGGCGCCGAGCGTCATGAGCATGAGCACGGTCAGCAGCAGAGCCGTCATTTTATGTAACAGGGAGTTATTCATCTGTTTTAGCCTCCTCATCCGATTGTTCCGCTTCCGCATTCGGGTTTTGCGCCTCCGGGCCGGGCTCTCTGCCGGCATCCGGATCTTCGGCGGCACCCGGCGGCTCCATCCCGGAGATTCCCTCGGTCCGCAATTTTTCTTTAATGTCGTCCGTCAGGCCGAGGTACTGGGCCTTCTTGCCGGCCATGACCATGTAGAAGTCCGGCTGAAGCAGCAGGATGAGCAGCGTGGAGGCCATCAGCCCTCCGGCGATGACCATGGACATGCCCTTGAGCATCTCGGTATCCGGGTTTGTGGTGAAGGCCGTAGGCATCATGGCAAGCACGGTCGTGAGCGTCGTCATCAGGATCGGGCGCAGACGGATCTGGCCGCTCTTGGTGAGGGCCTCTTCCACCGGCATATGAATTTTGAGCTGGTTCGCGGTATCGACGAACAGGATGCCGTTGTTGACGACCGTGCCCACCAGCGTCAGGAAGCCCATCAGCGAAATCATGCTGAACGTGGTTTGCATCAGGAACATGACAAGGAAGGACCCGATCAGGCAGAACGGGATGCTGACCATGACCATCAGCGAGAACCGCGGCGATTCAAACTGGATCGCCATCACAAGGAAGACCAGAAACACGCCGAATCCGATGGCGGCGAGCATGCTGTACAGTTCCTCATACATAGTCTCATCCATGTCGCTCTTTACGATTTCAACGCCCTCGGGCAGCTCGATCTCATCCAGCGATGCATAGATCTTTGAGCTCGCGGTCCAGCGGGAGGATTCCGTCGGCGTCGCGGTCAGCGTGATCCGGTAGCTGCCGTCCTTGCGGACCCGGGTCTCCAGCTCCTCGCCGTAGGAGAGCTCGGCGATCTCGCTGAGCGTGACCGACGTGCCATAGGGCGTGGAGATGGCCTTATCCATCAGGTGGTTGACATTGTCGTACCGCCCCTCGGGATATTCGAGCCGGATCGAGTACTCCTCGTCGTCGATCACCATCGTGGAGGCTTCGACGCCGCTGACGGAGAAATAGAGATCCATGGCGACCTGCGCGGGCGTCAGGCCGACGGCCATGGCCTTCTGCGGATCGATCAGGATGCCGGCCTGCGTCGATGCCTGCTCGGCGTCGGAGTCGACTTTAATGACGCCCGGAACCTTCTGCATGACGGCTTTGACTTCCTTCGCGGCCGTCTTGAGGTCGTCGAGGTTATTGCCTTGAAGATCAATGACCGTGTTGGCGCTCAAATAAGAGGTGAACGCGGACATGATGCCGCCGCCCGTGCCGGAGATGGTCAGATCCATATTGGTTACGTCTTTAAAAAGATCGGTGTAATATTCGACCGCCTCTTCCGAGGTGCGCTCGCAGCCGTCCGCGCTGTAAGCGGTGAGCGTGGCGGTATTGCTCGTCATGTTTTCTCCGGAGACGGAGAGGCTCACCTCGTCGAAGTTTTCATCCGCGAGCAGAGCCTCCTCGATCGGGCGGATCTGTTCGTCGATGGAGGAAAGCTGCGTGCCCGGACGGAAATCCGCGGTCACGGAGATGCTGCCGTCCCAGGAGATCGGGATCAGTTCCATATGTAACGTAAGCGCAAGGACCACCGCTCCCGCAAAGAGTCCGACCGCCGCCAGGATTCCCCTCCATTTATGGCGGAAGAGCTTCGGCATGAAGCGGCCGTATGCGTCGGTAATTTTCTTAAGAAGCCGGTTGATCGGAAGATCCTCCCGCGGCTTCGGCTGCAATTTTAAGAAGGCGAGCGGCACGATGGTGACGGCGCTCACCAGAGAACCCGTCAGAACAAAGATGATCGTCCAGCCGAATTCGATGAACATCTGGCCGGTCAGGCCTTTCATAAAGGTCAGCGGCAGGTAGACGACGATCGTGGTCAGCGTGGAAGCCAGAATGGACATCATGACGGTTCTGCTGCCGGAAAGGGCGGCCTCCCGGTAACTTGCGCCTTCCTCTTTCAGGCGGAAACAGCTCTCCAAGACGACGATCGAGTTGTCTACGATCATGCCGATGGCGATGATGAGCGAGCCGGCGGTCAGCAGGTTCAGCGTGTACCCCAGCAGGCGCATGCAGCAAAGGGCCATCAGCACCGAGAACGGCATCGACGCGCCGACGATCAGGCTGGCTTTCAGATCTCCTGTAAAGAGCAGCAGCACCAGCATGCAGCAGGCGACGCCGATCAGCAGCGTCTCGCCGATCGTGGAGAGGGCGTTTACAATATATTCTCCGGCGTTATAAATCAGCTGAAAGCGCATATCCGGGTTCTTCGCCTGGAATTCCTCGATGATATTGACAACTTTCCTCGCGACCGAGACGGAGCCCGCAGACTGGTTTTTGGTCGCCGTGAGGATGATGCTCTCATCCCCGTTATAGCGGCTCAGGCTGTCGGTGGATTTGGCGTTCATGGAGATCCCCGCCACGTCGCCGAGCGTGATCTGGCTGCCGGTGGCGGTGATCAGGGGAACGCTGCGCAGATCCTCAAGGGAGGTGATCTCCGAGGAGGCCACCACACCGATATCCTGCGAACCTGCCTGGACGCTGCCCGCCGGGACGTTGAAATCCGCAGCCGTAATAAAGCCGGCGACCGAGCTGATCGAAAGGCCGTACTGGCTCATCAGCTCCTCGTTGAGCATCACGCGGACATAGTTTTCCTCGCCGCCGTAGAGATCCACTTTGGCGACCTCGTTCAGCGCCTCGATATCCGGCACGATATTGTCCTCCACATAGGAGAGCAGGTTCTCGGCATTCGGCGCCTCGATGGAGACCTCGATGGTCGGCATGGCGTTCAGCGAGAGCTCCATGATGATCGGCTCCTGCGCCTCATCCGGGAACGTCACGCCATCCAGCGCAATGGAGAGGTCGGAATAGCACTCGTTGATGTCCACCCCGTAGTCGTAGGTGAACAGTACGAGAGAATAGTTTTCATACGAATAAGAGGCCACACTGTCGATGCCGGAAAGCGCGCTTCCGGCATCCTCGACGCCTTTCGTGACCAGCTTCTCCACGCTGTTCGGCGCGGCGCCGGGATAGACCGTCATCACGATCAGCATCGGCATATCCATCTCCGGCATCAGCTCCATGCGCAGACCGAACATGGAATAGATGCCGAACACGGCGACGGCAAGGACCACCAGCAGCGCGGAGATCGGCCGTCTCAGCACAAGTTTTGTCATGTTGTCTTTTCCTCGCAGTTCTGAAGAATGAAAGCAGGTGCACCGTGCACCCCGTGCACAATATAGACAGGTTTATTATATTATCTTTTCCATCCGTGTCAACCATGTGAGACAAAAAAATCGGGCGCCGGGAAACGACGTCCGATAAAAACAGCCCTAAAAATTAAAGGAATCCATACTCGGGATGATAGGGGCACCACGGACGGATTTCGACAATCTCCTTGCAGGCGGAATCTTTTGCGCGGACATAATAGCTGTTGACCCAGCCCCGTTCATCCGGCTTATCCTCCGTGCAGTAGGCGTGAACGACAAAATATCCGTTGTCGTCGCGGTAAGCGCCGTCCTCGATCATGTTGAAAATTCTTCCGCCGTAGACGATCTCTGTACGCATGACGCATCCTCCCGATTTATATTCCGCGTTTCAGTATAACCGATCCTCCTATTAAAATCAAGATCCCGCACGTTTTTCCGCGGTTTCAATTTCCAAAAATTTTTCTTTATCCCCTCAAGAAAATATGGTATATTGAAAAAGCAGTTTCACGGGAAAGGAAGTGTGGCATGGACGTATTTTCGGTTTTTACCCTGCTCGGCGGCGTAGCTTTCTTTTTATTTGGCATGAACACCATGTCCGGCGGACTGGAAAAAATGGCGGGCTGTAAACTGAAAAAAGCCCTCAGAGAGATGACCTGCAGTAAATGGAGAAGTTTGCTGATCGGCGCAGGCATCACCATCGCCATCCAGTCCTCCTCCGCTCTGACGGTCATGCTGGTCGGGTTCGTCAACTCGGGCATCATGGAAGTCTGCCAGACCGTCGGCATCATCATGGGCTCCAATATCGGCACCACGCTGACCGCGTGGCTGCTTTCGATGGTCGGCATCGAAAGCGACAATTTCTTTCTCCGCCTGCTGAAGCCGGAATCTTTTTCGCCGCTTGCGGCCGTTGCCGGAATTCTGCTCTCCATGAGCAAGAGCCGTAAGAAAAAGCAGCTCGGTGAGATCCTGCTTGGATTCGGCGTGCTGATGTTCGGCATGGAACTGATGGGCGATGCGGTCGCCCCTCTTGCCGACATGCCGGAATTTAGCCAGGTGTTGACCGCCTTCAGCAATCCGGTTCTGGGAATCCTGATCGGCGCGCTTATCACCGCGGTCATCCAGAGCTCGGCGGCCTCCGTCGGTATGCTTCAGGCGCTCTCCCTGACCGGCAGCGTGACTTTCGGCGCGGCGATCCCGATCATCCTCGGCCAGAATATCGGCACCTGCGCGACCGCGCTGATCTCCAGCATCGGCGTCAACCGCAACGCCAAACGTGTTTCCGTAATCCATATTTCCTTTAATATCATCGGCACGGCTTTGTTTTGCGCCGTATTCTATACATTAAATGGGATTCTCAAATTTTCGTTTCTTGAGAACGCCATCACTCCCTTTGAGATCGCATTATTCCATACGCTCTTCAACCTCGCCACCACCGCGGTTCTGCTGCCCTTTGCCAAGCAGCTCGAGAAACTTGCCTGCCGCGTCGTAAAGGAGAAGAAGAAAGGCTGTGATTTTGCTTATCTGGATCCGCATCTGCTGCTGACCCCGACCCTTGCGATCGGAGAATGCACGCAGATGACGGCAAAAATGGGCGAATATTCGAGGGACTTTCTGAAGGATTCCCTCGATCTGCTTTTCCATTACAGTGAAAAACGCGCGGACGATATGATCGAGGACGAGTCGAAGCTCTATGTTTACCGTGACAGTCTGATGCCGTTTCTGATTCAGCTGTGCGGAAACGATCTCTCCCCCGAAGACAGCCGTGAGGTCACGCGCCTGCTCCACGCGGTCGGCGACTTCCGCAGGATCGGCGACCACTGCATCAACATCATCAACTGCGCCACGGAACTCAATGAAAAAGAAATCCCGCTCCCCGACAAGGAGAAGGACGACCTGCGGGAATGCGCGAAGCTCCTCATCCGTCTGTCCGACGCCGCAACCGTGCTGTTCACGGAGAACGATCCCTTCCTTGCGCAGGATATTTATTCCCTCGAGCGCGCGCTGACCAACCAGACCTGCTCGGCCAAGGACGGCTACATCCTGAGACTCAAACAGGGCGCCTGCCCGCTGGAGGACGGCATCCTCTTTAACGACCTGCTCCACAACATGGAGCGTGTCTCGAGCCACCACTGCGCCATCGCGGCGACCGCGCTGCAAATTTCCCGCAACGAGCTGTAAAGGCCTCTCCCTTTTTCCGCTTAAATACGCCGTTCCATACGCTTTGGAACCGGCGTTTTTCTTTTTATTGCCGCCAACAATATTGTTTTATAGTATAATAATCATAAATATATAATATTTTCGGCATTTTTCTATATTTTCTCTACATAAGGCTATTCTTTCGCGGTCGTATGCCATAAAAAAGCGCCCCTGCCGTTCGGCGGGAGCGCTTTTATTTTTTCTGGCTTTCCGGCCTGCGGTAGACCCGGCTCTCGTCGGCCGCCGCGTGAAGCGAGACATCCGCCTCATCCGCCGGAAGATCCTCCGTCTTCTGGAAGCCGTATCCGGCCGCCGCGGTAAACGCATTTTTGCACCGCGGAAGGTAGCGGTCGTAGTAACCCCTGCCGCGTCCGAGGCGGCGGCAGTCCGGGCTGAAAGCGACGCAGGGCGCGATCACCGCGTCGAGTTCCTCCGGCGGAATCCGTCTGGCGCGACGGGGATCCGGCTCCGGGATCCCATGAATGCCGGCGACAAACGCATCCGGTGCCTCGGGAAGATAGGCCTCCATGGAGCCGTCGCTCCCGCAGACCGGGAACGCAACCGCCGCTCCGTTCTTTTGCAGGAGCTCGTTCAGGGCGCCGACATCCGCTTCCCCTCCGGCCGGGAGATAGGAGAGCACCGTCTTGGCCACGGCGAGCTCCGACAGGGAGAGCAGGTTTTCGCAGATTGCCGCGGAGAGTCGGCGGCGTTTCGGCTCGGGAAGGGATCTCCTCTGCCGGAGGAGCCGTTCACGAAGCTGTTTTTTCCGGCTGAAAACGTCCATATTTTTCCCTCAGATTCTTCATCACCGGCGCGGTAAGCAGAAGCCGCAGCGCGGTATACTGCACGGCGAACATCACGATCGTCTCCATGACCCGCGCAGCGAAGAGCTGGCGAAACGGGACGCCATAGAGAAAATGAATGAACAGCGTATTGAGGCAAAGCGTGACCAGCGTCAGATTTGCCAGAGAGGCCGTCGCGATCTCTTTTCTCGTGACTTCCCTCTTATGGAGAAACGAGCCCCAGATCGCTCCGGAGAGCGCGGCCGAAACCGTAAACAGCGGGCTGTATGCGCCGACCGGAAACAGCAGCGAGCCGGCGAGATCCCCGATCCCCGCACAGGCCGCCGCCCAGAACGGCCCAAACAGAATGCCGCAGACCGCGGCCGGCAGAAAACCGAAGCCGATCTTGACGCTGAGCGTATTGACCGAGCAAAAGCGCGTCAATACGACATCCAGCGCCGCCAGCACCGCCGTCAGCACCACCGCCTGAACGTCATATTTTTTCATGGCAGCGCCCCCTTTCATCAAATTTTTTCGTTTTATGGGCAGGAAGTCTGCCGAAGCGAACGTGTTTGTTCTGTTCTTACTGCGCCGCGGCATTCTCACGCCCCGGCTTTCCGCCTCTTTGAGTGGGCGGTTTCCGGGAGAAGCATGATCTTGGCCATATATCTCCGGGAGAAAATTATTTTTCGAAGCAGGAGCGGATATCCCCGGCCATAAAGAGCGAGCCCGCCGCACAGACAACGCCGTCCGCGCCCGCCTTTTGCAGCGCGAGCGCGACCGCCTGCCGGACATCCGGCACCGCAGCCGCAGGTTTGCCTCCGCGGGAGAGAAACGCCGCAAGTTCCTCCGCCGGCAGACGGCGGGGGTTATCCGGCTCTACGGCGATATACTCCGAGGCGAGCGGCTCGATGGGAGCGAACATGTTCTCCCAATCCTTGTCCGCCATCACGCCGACAAGGAAAATTACCCCCCTGCCGCCGAGCGTCTCTTTGAGGCAGGCGGTTAGCGCCTCCATGCACTGCGGATTGTGTCCGCCGTCCAAAATGAATAGCGGCTCCCGCGAGAGAATTTCAAACCGCGCGGGCCAGTGCGCCTGTTCCATTCCTCTGCGGACGGCATCTTCCGGAAGAATCCAGCCCTTCCGGCGCAGAACTCCGACCGTCTCAAGCACGACAGCCGCGTTCCGGCGCTGGTGCTCGCCGAGCAGGGCGATGCGGATGCCGGTTTCTTCGCCGTAATCAAAGATCTGGCCGTCGAGCCCGGAGGAACAGAGACGCAGCTTTGAAAAATCCGCCTCCGTAAAATCCACGCCGGTTTCGGTGCAGCGCTCTCTGAGCACCGCACGGACGGACGGCTGCTGCTCATAGCTCACCGCCGAGCACCCGGGCTTGATGATCTTCGATTTTGTCGCGGCAATCGCTTCAACTGTGCCGCCGAGATACTGCATGTGGTCAAGGCCGATATTCGTAAAGACGGCGGCCTCCGGAGCAGAAATGACGTTGGTCGCGTCCAGTTCGCCGCCCATGCCGACTTCGAGCACGACAATCTCACACATCTGTTCCGCAAAATACAAAAAGCCGAGCGCCGTCACCATCTCGAAGGTGGTCGGGTGATCCGGCATGGCATCCGCCGCCGCGCGCACCCGTTCCGTCAGCCGGCAGAGCGCCTCGTCCGGGATATTTTCTCCCAAGACGCGGATGCGCTCGGCAAAACAGTTGACGTAGGGCGAGGTATAGAGCCCGGTTTTGTAGCCTGCGGCCCGGAGAACCGATTCCAGCATGGCGGCCGTGCTGCCCTTGCCGTTGGTCCCGGTGATATGAATGTATCGGAGATCCCGCTGAGGATCCCCCAGACGGTCAAGCAGATCGGACATTCGCTCGAGTCCGAGCCTGCTGCCGCGCCAATCGATGCTGTTGAGGTAGGAAACACTCTGGTTTACGTCCAATAAAAGATCTCCTTCGTTTGATCATCCGGCCTGCCGCGCCGTGCAGGATATAAGCCGGCAGCATGAATCCCCGGGAGCGCCGGCCCTCCACAAGGAAATCCCATGAGAAACGGCTTCTCGAAAAGATTTCCCCGATCCTATCGCTTGTCCCACCGCACGGCACGCTGTCGGGCAGAATATGTGCCAACAATATTTCTCGGGAATATCGGCCTTTCGCACAGATACCGGGTGGAATAAGTCCTTCGGAAAACGGGCATGTTTAAAATCCCCGAGAATTATTGTTCGGCCCGCCGGGTACTGCGTTCCGCCGCTTCCGCGACGTGATCGATCAGCACCGCGGAGGTGACGGCCCCCACGCCGCCCGGCACGGGGCTGACCGCCGAGACGATCTCCGCCGCCGCCGCGAAATCCACATCGCCGCAGACGGAGCCGTCTTCGCTCACATTGACGCCGACATCGAGCACGGTCTGCCCCGCGGAAAAGCAGTCTCTTCCGAGAAGGCCCGGCTTCCCCGCCGCGGCAATAAGAAGCTCCGAGCGGGCGCAGATCTCCGCAAGGTTTTTTGTCTTTGTGTGACAGAGGGTGACCGTGGCGTTGCGTCCGGTCAGCAGCATCGCGAGGGGTTTCCCCACCACGAGGCTCCGCCCGACGACGGCCGCGTTCTTCCCGCAGAGTTCCACTCCATAGCCGTCCAGCAGGCGGATACACGCCTCGGCCGTACAGGGGGCAAATCCCCTGCCGCTCCCGGTGAAGACCCCGGCGAGAGAGGCATCCGTCACGCCGTCCACATCCTTTTCCGGCGGGATGGCGGCACGGACCTTCTCATCGGAAATCTGCCCCGGCAGCGGGCGAAACGCCATCAGCCCGTGAACCGCCGGGTCCTTCGCAAATTTCTCCACGGCGGAGAGAACCTCCGCTTCGGAGGCATCCGCCGGAAATTCCTGCTTGACGACGGAGATGCCGGCCTTTTCGCAGCGCCGGCAGATGCCGCGCTCATAGACTTTGTCGCCGCCGTTTTCCCCGACCCGGATAAGCGCGAGCGCCGGGACAATTCCCTTCGCCCGCAGCGCGGAAACCTTCTCCGCGGTCTGCTGCGCAAGAGAGGCCGCGATCTCTTTTCCATACAGAATTTCTGCCACGGCTATCCCTCCTTCTTTGCGGAGAGACGCGCGGCGACGGATGCGTAGACTGCTTCCGCCCGCGGCACAAATTCCGCGAGCATCGCTCCGGCTTTGGCTTCCAGCGCAGCGGCCTTTTTCCGGTCAGCCATATATTTCGTATTGATAAACACATTGAGGGAAGCGCCCCGGATCGCCGCAGAACACAGCGCCGCGCCGACCCCGGCATCCGAGACGGCGAGCGTACTGCCTTTTTCCGCATAGACCTCCAGCAGCTCCGTCACCCGGCAGGAGGCCTCCATGATCTCCATCGGCACCGCGCATGCCGCATCCAGCGCCGACTCCATCGCCTTCGCGCGGGCGGCCTGCTCCTCCGGCGTCTCCTTCGGCATGGAATAGACCTCCGAAAGCGGAAGAAACGCCTCGGCATCCGCATCCGCGAGAGAGAGCAGCTTTTCGCGCAGCGGGTCCGCGCGCTCGTTGAGGGTGAGGATCTCCACCTCCACGTCGGCATATTTTTTCTTTCCGAGCGTCAGGTTCCCGACCATGCTGCCAAGAGCGGCTCCCAGCGCGCCGGCCAGCGCGGACGCACCGCCGCCGCCGGGCACCGCCTGTTTGGAGGAAAGCTCCTCCAGAAATCTGCCGCAGCTCATTTCTCCATAGCGCATCGCGGCGCCTCCTTTCCGTCTTTTGTTGTTTTAAAACAGGTTGTTGTCAAAATGGTATTATATCACAGGGCGCGGCAACAATAAATGCCGCGCGGAACCCCGGCGCAAAAAATCACGCGTGCCGCGGGAACCGCTCCCCGAGCACAGGCCAGAGTATTTTCCAAGCATGCTACCCGAGGTATGTTATCATTTTAAATTCCACTTCGTGGGAGAGCGATGTCACAGAAAGTCCTTCATGCATGCCCCGTCTTTGGCTATCATTTTCAGCCCTACTTCATGGGGAACCGGCATCTCAGAGAACTTTACAACCATACTCCCCGGATCCCGGCTATAATCTCCAATCTTATTCCGCAAAAGGTCGGCGCAGTACAAAACTTTTACGAAGACTCCGTTTTTCGCCTTTTTCCCGCGCAGAACCAGACGATAAAGAGCAGCGCGGCGGCCGAAACCGCTTCTGCGGTGCGCCAGGAAACCGGTTCGTGAAAATCGACCGTAACCGTCCCGGCAAAATCCGGCGGGACCGCCACCGTCAGCACGTTGTTGTCCCCGGCATAGCAGGTCAGGCTGTCTCCCGACTCCGTTTTTGCGGAATAATAGCGATAGTAGAGCAGCGGAACCGCGATGCCCGCGTTGCTCCCGGACTCGTTTTCGCAGAAGAATGTCACGCGGACGCCGTTCTTTTCGTAATCCGAGATCGTGACGTCTTCCTCCGTCTCGGGTTCCCCGGCATAGAGCAGGTCCGCGTCCGTGCCCTCCGGCAGATATTCTCCGCCGCCGATGCTGAAGGTGCCGATCGAGCCCCGGTCATAATAGCGGTAGGCGCCGTGCTCATTGAGCACGTCATAATAAGTCCACGAGGCCGTGAGAAATACCGCCGCGGCCAACACGCCGGAGAGAACCGCCTCCGCCGTTTTTCCGTAGGCGTGGCGGAAGGCGAGCGCCGCCGCACAGGAGACGCCCGCGAGCATCAGCCCGCCGATCCCGAGGTAGCGCCACGGGAACTGGATATTGGAGACCACCAGCGCCGCAAGATCCCCCATGCGGGAGATCCGGTCCCATGGAAAATAGATCGTGCAGAGAAAACAGGCGATCCCGGAGAGCAGCAGCAGGACGACGCCCTTTTTCCGGTCGGCTGCCGGAACGCCCTCCTTTTTGACCACGCAGCTCCAGAGAAAGGCGGCCGCACCGATCATCAGCGCCGCGCCGAGGCAGAGCGGCATCTCGCCGGGCATGCCGCCGATGCCGGACTGGCTGTTTCCGCTGCCGTTCTGGAAGAGCGAGAACATCTGCGCCGGATAGACGCCGTCGGTCTGAATCAGATTGTCGAGCCGGGAGGCGCTGTTAAAGACAAAGGCATCCTTCCGGTAGCTGAGAAACGGCACCGCGTAGGAGGCGCAGAGCAGAATGGCGGCGAGAACCGTCTTGCAAAGGGCGAAGAAGCGCTCCTCCCGGAACACGCGTTTGCAGAACAGAATCAGACCGAGAACCAAAAATGTGCCGGCCGTGACGCAGGAGATCACATGGCTGTAGCCGATGCCGGCGATGGCGAGCGCGGGCGCGACCCATGCTTTTCGGTAGCCGGAGCTGTTCGTATCGCCGAACAAAAGCTCGTACATACCCGCCAGCAGCACCGGCAGGAACATCATCGCACAGAATTCACCGGCCGCGCTGCGCACATAGAGATCGGTCAGGCGGTAGGCGGAAAGCGTATAGAGCGCCGAGCCGAGCAGCCCCGCGTTCTCATCCCGAAAGATTTTTTTGAAGCTCCAATAGGCGAGCAGGCAGGTCGCCGCGTTGACGAAAAACAAGAAGGCATTGTATGCGCCCTGTACGGTGAAACCCGCAATCCTTAGAAGCGCCGGAACATAAAGGAACAGATCGCCGTAAAAAACCGAGGTTGCGTAGCCGTAGCCGTCGAGCCAATAAGGCTGAATCCTGACCGGGAACTGCCCGGAAAGAAGTCCCTCCCGCAGGCCCTCGATCCGCATCAGATGAAAACGGATGTCGTGCCCCTGCATCACATAGTCCGCACCGAGCGGCACCGACGCCGCAAGGATGATCGCCGCAAGGATCAGCAGGCGTCTGCCCTGTTCCTCCGTCAGGCCGTTCCTTTTCCAAAGGAGCCAAAGCAGCGCCGCGCCGTCCAGAAGCAGGAATGCGCAGAGCCATTTAAACGCGAGGTACAGGCCGGCCTGCGGGCACTCCGAAATCGTAAAGCCTTTTATCACGAAGGTACCCGTTCCGCAATAATTGGTTTGCAGTTCAAGATTGTCGACATCGGCGGAGAGCCAGATCCGGAAAGTGACCGATTCTTCGCCCGGCGCGAGGAAAATGACATCCTCCTTCAGGGCGCCGTAAGGAATATCCGCGGCGAAGGCGTTGCAGGTGTTGCCGTCGGTATCCGCGTAATAATTGAGGGTGACGTCGTAGGTGCCGGAAGAGAGCGGAAGATACGGCCCATAGGTGAAATTGCCGCTCTCCTCATAGCCGAAGGTGCCGTCGACCCAGACGCCATCCCAGTATTCCGAATTGATCCCTTTCGTCATCGAAAGAGCATCCGCTTCCACCTCGCGGAAATAGAGCTCCCGGCCGGAGAGCTGCCTGCCGAATGCGCAGAGCAGCAGAATCATCCCCTCCGCCGCAAGCAGCAGCGCAATGCGCCTTCTGTTTTCCGCAATGATTTTCTTCATGATGGCCTCCGCATATTTAATGTACATATAATATATAATTTTTGCCATTTTTTCAAGGGAAGAACCGCTCTTTTAGCAGAAAGCACACTTTCTGCCGGAAAAGGACGCTTTCCTTTCAGAAAGTGCGTCAATCTTCGGAAATGTATGCTTTCCTTCGGGAAAATGCGCTTTCCCTTGACTTGAAAGCCGTGGGAGCATATAATTTCCACGGGTATTTCCCAAGGACACTAAGAAAGAGGACGAAACATGAGATTCGTATTGGCCGTTTTTTTCTGCCGGATACTCTACCTTGCCGGCAGAATGGTTCATAAGGGCACCGCAAAGCCGGGCGAGTGGGCGCTTCGGCTCTATCCGGACGCCCTGAAGCGGCTCCGGTTCGACGGAAAGGTGATCTGCGTCACCGGAACAAACGGCAAGACCACCACTTCCAACCTGATCACCCACATCTTCCGGGAAACCGGACATACCGCCATCAACAACGCCAAAGGCTCCAACATGCTCGGCGGCGTCACGACATTGCTGCTCAACCACTGCACGCTCGGCGGCAGAATCAAGGCCGACTACGTCGTGCTCGAGGTCGACGAGCGGTACATGCGGTTTCTCGTCAAATCCATCCATCCGGACTTTTTCCTCGTCAACAACCTGCTGCGCGACCAGATCGCCCGCAACTGCTGCCCGGAGATCGTATTCGATAAAATTAAAATGGCCGTTGTGCCGGGCACCACGCTGATTCTCAACGCGAACGACCCGATCTCCCAGCGCCTTTCCGAAGGAGCCGACGGTTCCGCCAGGACTGATAACCCGGTCGTCCTGTTCGGCATGGACCGCACCCCCCGCTCCACCGAAACCTGCCAGAACGGCACCGACGATGGCAAGGTCTGCCCGAAGTGCTTCCACCCGCTCGAATACGAGTACCGCCACTACAACCACCTCGGCAAATTCCGCTGCCCGAACTGTGGGTTTGCCACTCCGGAGGCGGATTTCCTCGGCACGGACTTCGACTTCGACGACTTCAGCTACACGCTTCGCGGCACGAGAGTGAAGGCGACCTATGGCGCCACCTATTATCTTTTCAACACGATCGCCGCCATTGCCGTCACCACCGCCGCGGGAATCCCCTTCAACGAAGCGGTAAAGGCGGTCGGCACGTTTACCGTCCATGCCACCCGCTATCAGGAATTCCCCATTCAGGGCAGAAAGGCGCAGCTCATCCTGACCAAGCAGAACCCGGCCTCCATCGACCAGTCTGTGGACTATGTCGTGGAACAGCACGGAGAGCGTACCGCCATCATCTTCGCCAGCAACATGCTGCACTCCCACAACAAGGATGTCCTTTACATGTACGACGTCGGCTTTGAGCGCATGGCCAGCACCGTCGATCACATCATCTGCGTCGGGGATCGCTGCTGGGACCTCGCCGTCCGCCTGAAAGTCGCCGGTGTGGATATGAGCCGCGTGACCATCGCGGATACTCTGGAGAAAATTCCCGCCGCCGTCGGCGCAACCGCCGGTGATATCTATATTCTCTCCGCCTACGCCCTCGAAAACGAGACGAAGTTTCTGGAGGTGCTGAAATCGTTATGAAGCATGTGAATATCTTGCATCTTTACTCCAAAACCCTCGACCTCACCGGGGACTTCAAAAACCTGGACGCCCTGTGTATGCGAATCCGGGAATGCGGCTGCAATTATGCAGTTTCCTATGTGGAATATGGTGAAAAAATTTCACTAGAGGGCTATGATTTTATTTATATCGGACATGGTAAATGCCGAAATCTGTCCGCGGTGAGCGAACATATCATCCAGTATCGGGAGGAATTTGTGCGGGCTTTCGAGGCCGGAACGGTCTTTCTCGTCACCGGAAGCGCGCGCCTGCTTTTCGGAAAGAGCTTTGAAACGCTGGACGGCAAAACCCACGATGCGCTCGGACTTTTCGACTATACCGGAAAGGAATTCGACGGGCTCACCGTGCACGACGAGCTGCTCCACCCGGTCTTTGCACCGGAGGAGACCGTCTTCGGCTGCGTGAACCGCTCGGAAAATCTTTATTTTAAAGGGGAAAACCCTTCCCCGCTTTTCACGGTCGAGATGGGCTATTCCGACAACGAAAAGACCGGAGGCACCGAGGGAACGCTCTGCAAAAACTTCTTCGGCACTTGGAGCCTCGGCCCCGTGCTGGTTCGGAACCCCGTTATGATGCGGGAGATCCTGCGGCGCCTGCTCGGGGAGGATTACCGCGACGGCGATTACTCCCTCGAACAGGAGGCGCTCGACCGGGTGCTGCATGACATTCACGAGTCCGCCAAATAAGGACATCTGTATTTATCTGGAAGCCACCGTTTTCTCTTCGGAAAGCGGCGGCTTTTTTTGAAAAATGAAAAAAGAAAAAATATTTTGCAGGGGATATTTTCTATAATTCATTTTTTCGGGCGTTTCCCGGCTTTGCGAAAAGTGCATATTTATTCGTTTTTCTTTTGTATATTTCTCCTTTTTTCGAGGGGTAACACAGGCTCTTCGGGAGGAGGTTTTTCCGCCCCTCGGGGAAGGTTTCTCGGGAATCCATATTATAAAGGTAGTATTTATTTAAAGAACGCCCCTCTTTTTTCCGTTTTTGCGCAAAAAAAGGCCCGGAACGCGGCCGCAGCATTCGGCATATTTATGCTGAATCTTCTTGACAAACGGAAAAGATGGGTTTAAAATACAAAACATCACAATGAACTTTTGCCCTGCAAAACCTTCATTGCCGAAATAGTAAGAGAGGTGTAAAAAAATGAAAAAACTGCTTGCCATGCTGCTGGCGCTGATCATGATGCTCAGCCTCGCAGCCTGCGGTGGTTCTGCCGGAGAAGAATCCGAGAGTGAAGCTCCCTCTTCTGAGGCGGAATCCGGCGGTGAAGAAACCGCTTCCGACCGTTTCCTCAACGTCCATGTAGCTGCTGCCATCCAATCCATCGATCCGCTTGGGACCGGTTCCGGCGATGACTTCGAGGTAATCGGCCATCTGATCGACGGTCTGATCCTGCTGAAGGGCGACGGTTCTCTTGCTCCTGGTCTTGCCGAGAGCTGGGAAGTCTCCGAGGATCAGCTGACCTGGACCTTCCATCTTCGTGATGTCAACTGGTCCAACGTCAACGGCGTTTATGGCCCTGTCACCGCTGCCGACTTCGTCTTTGCCTGGCAGAGAATGGTCGACCCGAACAATGCAGCCGAGTATGCGTTCATCTTTGGTGACGCGGCCGGCATCGTCAACGCCTCTGAAATTGTCGCCGGCGAAAAGGATCCGTCCGAACTCGGCGTCGAGGCTGTTGATGAAAAGACCCTGGTTGTCCATCTGAAAGCTCCGTGCGGCTTCTTCGAGACCCTGATGTATTTCCCGGCATTCTTCCCGGCAAATCAGGCTTTCGTTGAGGAGTGCGGCGATCTGTACGCCACCGCTCCGGAGTATTTCCTCTCCTGCGGCCCGTACGTCATGACGGATTATTCCGTTGCCGCCACCGCCTTCACCCTGACCAAGAACGCAGATTACTGGGATGTCGCCAACGTCATCTGTGCCGGCATTAACTACAAGGTCATCCTGGACTATCAGGAAGCTTACCTTGCCTACCAGAACGGCGAACTTGATGTCGCGAAACTGTCCTCTGAGATGGTCGAGCTGGTTGCCAGCGATCCGGAGTATCGTCCGGTTATGACCGGTTATCTCTGGTATGTCACTCCGAACATCAGCGCCAACAACGGTCTTGAAAACGAAAACATCCGCAAGGCGCTTGCCCTCTCTTATGACCGTGAGCACATTGCCGATTACATCCTCAAGGATGGTTCCATCCCGGCCTACTGGTATGTCCCGTATGGCCTTTCCACCGGCCCTGATGGCCTCGACTACCGCAAATCCGTCAACCAGACCGAGACCGGCGATGCGGAGACCGAATATCAGTACAATCCGATGGATATCGCCGCCGCTCAGGAAGCCTGGGCTGCCGGACTTGCCGAACTGGGCGTCAGCTCCCTCTCCTACACCATCGTGGTTGAGGACCTTGAGACCGCCCTCTATGTGGCTCAGTTCCTGAAAGAGCAGTGGGAGACCAACCTCCCCGGCCTCGAGATCACCATCGCTTCCATGCCGAAGAAAGAGCGTTCTGACCTGATGAAGGGTCACAACTTTGATATCGGCATCTCCCGTTGGGGACCCGACTACGCCGACCCGATGACCTACATGACGCTGTGGCTCTCCACTTCCAACTCCTACAACTATGGACTTTGGAACAACGCGGACTTCGACGCCCTGATCAACGGTGTTACCAACGGCGAGTATGATACCGAAGGACGCTGGGCCGCTTTCAAGCAGGCTGAGAAGCTGGTTGCCGACGATTTTGTCATCTTCCCGCTGTATCAGAACTGCGACGCCACCCTGATCAAATCCAACGTCTCCGGCGTTGAATTCCACACGGTTGGCCTGAACCGCGTCTTCATCCGCACCGTTATCGCCTAATTCTGCGGAACAGCCGGTTCCTTTCGGCACAAAATTTATGCATACAGTGGCTTTCCGAAGAGAGCCACTGTATGCTTTTATAAGAGGAGGGGTCATCCTCAGTGAAAAAGTATCTTTTGAAGCGCCTGGTTATGTCCGCAGTCACCCTGCTGATCCTACTTATGCTGCTTTTCTCCATGCTCAAGCTCATGCCGGGCTCTCCGTTCAACGACGAAAAGCTCACCGTGCAGCAGATTGAGACGATGAAGGAGAAATACGGCCTGAACGACCCGGTCTATATCCAGTATTTCCGCTATGTGTTCAACATGTGCAGGGGCGATTTCGGCGTATCCTACAACATCTCCAAAAACGTTCCGATTACCGAGCTGCTGAAGACGAGGCTGCCCACCAGCCTGCGAATCGGCTTTCAGGCGGTTTTGATCGGTTCCACGATCGGCCTGTTTCTTGGAATCGCGGCCGCGCTGCGCCACAACTCCATCATCGACACCATCGCGACCGTTCTTTCCGTTCTGGGCGTGAGCTTACCGTCCTACGTCTTTGCCCTCGGGCTTGCTTATTTTGTCGGATTCCGTTTAGGGTGGCTGCCGCTTCTCTACTCAACCGAAAATCCATTCAACTCCTCGATTATGCCGACGATCTCGCTTGCGATGTTCAGTCTGGCAAACATCGCGAGGTTTACCCGGACGGAAATTCTTGAGGTGATGCGCAGCGACTATATCCTTCTGGCAAGGAGCAAAGGCGTCAGCGGCCTGCAGCTGATTATCAAACACATCCTGCGCAACGCCCTGATCCCGATCATCACCGTTCTCGGACCGCTGTTCGTCAACCAGATGACCGGCTCCCTGGTCGTGGAAAAAATCTTCTCCATCCCCGGCATCGGAGAACTGATGGTTCGCTCCATTCAGTCCAACGACTACAACGTCACCATCGTTCTCTCCTTTGTTTATAGTGTCATGTACATTGGCATCATGCTGATCGTCGACCTGATGTACGGCGTGATTGACCCCAGAATCCGGCTTTCAAAGGAGGAAAATCATGCGCAATCCTAAAATTGACACGAACAGCCTCCAGAGTGAAGCCGCAGTCGATCTGAATAATCTTCCGGCCGATGCGTTCGAGCTGAAGCACAACGATATCCATGCGCATATCGATACGAACTTCGCTTCCCAAAACTTCTGGCTGGATGCCTATAAACGCTTCGTTAAAAACAAGGGCGCGGTGATCGGCCTTCTTCTGATTGTGGTTATCATCTTCTTCGCCGTCGTCGGCCCGTGGATGACGCCGTATACATACAATCAGCAGACCATCCAGCAGCAAAACCTCGCCCCGAGAATCAAAGGCCTCGAATGGCTCGGCTTCAACGGGACCGAATCCATCATCACCTCCAGCGGCGTGATCGAAAAAAACGGATATGAGGCAAACGGCTGGGACGATATTTACTACTGGTTCGGCTCCGACAACCTCGGGCGCGACATCTTTACGCGTGTCTGGGAAGGCACCCGCATCTCCCTTCTGGTCGCACTCGTCGCCGTGACCGTCGATATCCTATTCGGACTCTCCTATGGACTGATTTCCGGCTACTTCGGCGGCAGGGCGGATATGATCATGCAGCGTATTGCGGAGCTGCTCAACTCCATCCCGAACCTCGTTATTGTCACGCTGATGATTCTCGTCATGAGCCCGGGGCTCGGTGCCATCATCGTGGCCATCTCCCTGATCGGATGGATTCCAATGGCCCGTATCGCCCGTGCTCAGATGCTCAAACTCAAAGAGCAGGAATACGTGCTCGCCTCCCGTTCCCTCGGTGCGAGCCCGCTGCACCTGATCTTCAACACCATCATGCCGAATATCATTGGCCAGATCATCACCCAGACGATGTTCTCGATCCCGAGCGCGATCTTCACGGAGGCGTTCCTCGCCTTTGTCGGACTCGGCATCCCGGCGCCGCTCGCCTCGCTCGGCACGATGATCAACGACGCCTATAAATTCGCCACGACACACACCTATATGATTATCTTCCCGCTGATGATCCTGTCGCTGCTGATGCTCTGCTGCAACCTCGTTGCAGACGGCCTCCGCGACGCGCTTGATCCGCAGCAGAAGGAAATGTGAGGGGGCGCCGATATGGAAAAGAAAGATGTAATTCTCTCCGTTCGGAACCTCGATGTTTCGTTCAAAACCACCGCCGGTGACATCCATGCCCTGCGCGGCGTGGATTTCGACGTGCCGAGAGGCAAGACCATCGCCATCGTCGGCGAATCCGGCTCCGGAAAATCCGTCACCGTCAAGACGGCAATCGGCATTCTCGACAGCAACGGCCGCATCAACGCCGGCTCCGCCGAATTCAACTACGCCCGCGAAAGCGGCGAAGTGATCGACCTCGACCTGCTCAAGCTCCCACAGAAAGAAATGCGCCACCATATTAACGGCAAGCGCATTGCCATGGTCTTTCAGGATCCTATGACCTCTCTCAACCCGACGATGACCATCGGCAGCCAGATCATTGAGAGCTTGATTCTCCACTACAAAACTCCGAAGGCGGAAGCGGAAAAACGCGCCATCGAGCTGCTCGACATGGTCGGCATCCTCGACCCGGAGAAGCGGGTTAAAAACTATCCGCACCAGCTCTCCGGCGGCATGCGTCAGCGCGTCGTCATTGCCATCGCCCTCTCTTGCAACCCAGACCTGCTGATCTGCGACGAGCCGACCACCGCGCTGGACGTCACGATTCAGGCAAAGATCCTTGAGCTGATTAAGGACGTTCAGGAAAAGCTCGGCATCTCCGTCATCTACATCACCCACGACCTCGGCGTCGTCGCAAAAGTCGCCGACTTCGTCTACGTCATGTATGCCGGAAAGATTGTCGAAAAAGGCCTGATCGACGAGATCTACTACGATCCGCGCCATCCGTATACGTGGGGCCTGCTCTCCGCTCTGCCGGACCTGGATACGCACGACGAGCGCCTCTATACGATCCCCGGAAGCCCGCCGAACCTGCTCCATGCGGTTTCCGGCGACGCATTCGCTCCGAGAAACGAATTCGCGCTCCGCATCGACGATTACGCCGAGCCTCCCATGTTTAAGATCAGCGACACGCACTTTGCCGCCACATGGCTGCTCGATCCGAGAGCTCCAAAGGTTGAAATGCCGCCGGAGCTCCGTGCGAGAATCGACAGAATGCTGAAGGAGGAGGTGCAGAAGCATGATTGACTACACCAAGGAGCCCCTCCTGAAGGTAGAAAACCTGAAACAGTACTTCCCGATCAGCAAGAAATTCGTTGTTAAGGCTGTCGACGACGTCTCCTTTGAGATTTACCCCGGCGAGACCTACGGCCTTGTCGGCGAATCCGGCTCCGGAAAGACGACGATCGGCCGCTCGATCATCCGCCTCTACGACCCCACGGCCGGAAAAATTCTCTTTGAGGGGAAGGACATCTCCGGAAAGATGGACCGGGAGACCAACCATCTGCTCCGCACCGAGATGCAGATGATCTTTCAGGACCCGATGGCCTGCCTCAATCCGAGGAAAAAGGTCGCCGACATCATCGGAGAGGGCCTTGACATCAACCACCTGTGCAAAAGCGAGGAGGAGCGCAACGCAAAAATTGCCCGCATCCTCGAAAAGGTCGGCCTCGCGCCGGAACATACCGTGCGCTACCCGCACCAGTTCTCCGGCGGACAGAGACAGCGCGTCGGAATCGCCCGCGCCTTGATTATGAACCCGAAGCTGATCATCGCCGACGAGTGCATCTCCGCGCTCGACGTCTCCATCCAGGCACAGGTCGTCAACCTGATGCGCGACATCCAGGAGGAGACCGGCTCTTCCTATCTGTTCATCGCCCATGACCTCTCGATGGTCAAATATATCTCCGATCGTATCGGCGTACTGCATCTTGGCCACCTGGTCGAGACCGGCACGACGGACGAGATCTTTGCGAACCCGATCCACCCGTATACGCAGAGCCTGCTCTCCGCGATCCCGCATCCGAACCCCAGAATCGAGCGGGAACGCATCGCCCAGACCTACAACTACTATACGAGCGGCATCGATTACCTCTCCGGAAAGCTCCGGACCGTGGAGGGCACCCACAAGGTCCTCGCCACCCCGGAGGAATTCGAGACATGGACCTCCACCCATTTTGAGTACCACGGATAAGACCAGCTCTACGTCCCCGGAGCATCCCTGCTCCGGGGATTTTTCCGAATATGCCCCGGAAGGAGGAATCCACGCCGGAGTTCCCGGCCCGGAAACTATCCGGGAACGGTTTTTTGGCACGGGCCGATTTCATGAAGAAGAAGGGATTTTTATGAGCACGCACTCCGAAACCGCCGAGGCGCTTTTTGAGGAAGGCTACAACTGCGCCCAGTCGGTCTTTGCGGCGTTCTGCGACCGGACCGGCCTGCCGCGGGAAACGGCGCTGGCGCTCGCCTCCTCGTTCGGCGGCGGCATGGGCAGGCTCCGCGAGGTCTGCGGAGCCGTCACCGGCATGTTTATGGCGGCCGGGCTGCTCTACGGCAGGTTCGAGCCCGGCGATCCCGAGGCAAAGACCTGCCACAATCAAAGAATTCAGGAGCTGGCCGCACGCTTCCGTGAGACAAACGGCTCGATTCTCTGCCGGGAACTGCTTGGCATCGACGCGGACGGCAGCCCCGTCCCCACGCCGCGGAACAGAACCTTTTTTGAGGAACGCCCTTGTAAAAACCTTGTCGGCTATGCGGCCGGATTGCTGGACACCTACCTCGAGGAACATCCGCCGGAAAAATAAGGCACAAGAAAAAGCCCTTCGGAGAAAACATCCCGAAGGGTTTTTATTTTTTTATCTGGGATTTCTGCCGGTCCCGATCCGCCCATAGTCCAATCTCTGCCGCCCCATGCCGGCAGATGCGGCTTGTCTCCGATGTCTTTTTAATAAATATTTATCGGCCTCGCCGGAATCAGTTTTTTTGGTCTCTTTTCAGATGGCCTTCCCCCTTTCCGCGGTAACGGAAAACGGGCAAAAGAGAACCCGGTCAGGCTTCCTTTCCGGAAAAGATCTTTGGAGAATCAAAAGCGAGAGGCACTCAAAAATCCCCGCCGTGGAAAAGCAAAAACAGCCGCCGGGAGCCCAAAACAGATAAAACAGCGCCGCCGGCCGCGGGAATCTCCCGTGCGCGGGACGCTGTTTTTCTATTCTTTTTCACTGCGCTCAGAGCAAGAAATTTTCTTTGCTTTTTTCCTTGATGATATAGACCGGGCGGTGCTTGACTTCCAGAAAAGTCCGGCCGAGATACTGGCCAAGGACGCCGAGGCACAGCAGGTTGAGCCCGCTGCAGAAGCCGATCAGCTCCGCAAGATACCAGTACGGGTTGCCGCCCAGGATCAGCGTGAGCACGGCTCCGAGCACGGAAATCCCGGCGAGTGCCGCTCCGAGCACGAACGGAAGATCCAGCGGCGCCGTGGAAAACGCCGTGATGCCGCTGATCGAGTAGCGCACAAGCTTCCAGAACGACCACTTCGTCGTTCCGGCAGCGCGCTCGATATTTTCATAGGCGAACCACTTTGTCCGGAAGCCCACCCAACCGAAAATGCCCTTGCTGAAGCGGCCGGTCTCGCCGAGCGAGAGCACCGCGTCGGTCATTTTGCGGTTCATCAGGCGGTAATCGCGGGCGCCGTCGGTGATCTCGGCGTCGGAGATGTGGTGCATCAGCTTATAAAAGGTGCGGGCGAAAAAACTGCGGAGTTTCGGTTCGCCGACACGGGTGACGCGCCTCGTAGCCGCGCAGTCGTATCCGCCCTGCGTGACGGCTTCGTACATCTCCGGCAGCAGCGCCGGGGGATCCTGAAGGTCGGCGTCCATCAGGGCGGTGAAATTGCCGGTCGATTCGGTAAGCCCGGCCAAAATGGCGGCCTCCTTGCCGAAATTACGCGAAAAAGAGATGTATTTGACGCGCTCGTCGCTGGCGGCGAACCTGCGCAGCAGATCCAACGTGCCATCCTTGGAGCCGTCGTCTACGAAAATCAGCTCGAAGCCGACGCCGTATTGTTCCCGCATGGAGCGCATAATCGGGCAGATCGCCTTATAAAAGAGCGGAAGTGCCTCTTCCTCGTTCCAGCAGGGCACGACGACGGAAATCTTCATGCCGCATGCTTCCTTTCCCTGTCATCAGGTAAGATTCGTTATGGTTTTACCGCAAGGGTCGCCCAGAACGTCGGGATGCCGTGTTCATGGAGCGGCCCGGAGCCGTTGGTGTCTTCGTAAAGATCGCGGAGGGAGAAACCGGCCTCAAGCTGCCCGCGGATCTGCTCCTCCAGCGTGTGGGAAAACTGAACGCCGTCGTTTTGCCGCCGCAATTCCTCCATCAGCGCGGGAACGTTGAGCGGATTGAACGGCAGACGGTAGCGGACGGTAAGGTCCTCCTCGTCGTTAAAAAGAAAATTGATGCCGTTGTCGAGACCGGCCATCAGGCGGCCTCCCCTTTTGAGCACGCGGAAACACTCCCGCCAGAGGGGTTTCACTTCCTCAATATAGCAGTTCGCGACCGGATGGAAGATGAGATCGAAGCTCTCGTCCGCAAAGGGCAGCGGCATCGTCATATCGGCGCGGACGGCCTCCACGGAATAGCCCTCCCGTTCGGCGACCATGCGCTCGCTTTCAATCTGGCGCGGCGAGTAGTCGAGCACGGTGCATATCGCTCCCAGCGCCGCAAAGATCGGTATCTGCTGACCGCCGCCGGAGGCAAGCCCCAGCACGCGGGTTCCCTTCATCTCCGGGAACCAATCCGCCGGCACCGGCTTTACCGGCGTCAGTTTCACGGACCAGCGCCCTTCCTTTGCGGCGAGAAATTCCTCATGGCCGATCGGAACGCCCCATTCCCAGCCTTCCTGCACCCAGCGGTCAATCGTCTCCGCGTTGATCTCCGAATATCCCAAGTGGCGCCCCCTCCTTTCGGCAATTATCCACATTATAGCATTGTCCTTCTGGCAATGCAAACCCGAACAAACGTTTGCAAGATGGATGAAACTATGCTATGATGGAGGCAGTTTTCGGAAAGGGGGCGCCGCATGGAGGAAAAAAGCATGGACGGGCGCGCGTTTGAGCGGTACGTCGCGGAGCTTTTTCGCGGCATGGGATATGCCGTCGGCAGGACGGAGGTCACCGGCGATTTCGGCGCCGACCTGATCCTCGAGCGCGGCGGCCGGAAAACCGTCGTGCAGTGCAAAGACTGGAACGGAAAGGCCGGCGTCGCGGCCATCCAGCAGATCACCGGCGCAAGGGCCTACTATGGCGCGGACGAGATGATTGCAGCCGCGCGCGGAGGCTTCACCCGCGCCGCGGAGAAGCTCGCGGAATCGAACGGCGTGCGTCTGCTCGATGGGGACGATCTAAAGGAACTGGCGGCGAACCTGCCGGGCGTCTCGGAGCGTTTTCCGGCCGCGGCGGCTTCCAACATCGGATACAGCCCTTATGTGCTCTCCTTCTGCCGCGCCTTCTGCCCGGCGGATGCAAAAGGTTTTTCCCCCTACCAAAAGAGTTTTGTCCCGGAAGTGCTGAAAAATGCATTCCGGCAGGAACTGACCGAGGGCGACGCGAAAGCGCTGGATGCCCAGCTCCGGGATCTCAGCATCCTCGACTCGGAGAGCCGGGTTCGCATGACGCTGCCGGAGGCGGCCGCCGTCCTCAGAAAGGAAAAGCGGCGCTTCCTGCGCAGAAAGCTGCTGACCTATCTTGTGCGGATCCTGTGCGGGAGCGGGCTCCTTGCGGCGGCGGGCTTCTGGGCCGTCCAAAGCGGATATTCGCTGCTTCTCTACGCCTGCATCCTGCTCTGGGCGGTATTTTTCCTCGATCTGAGCGTCAATTTCTTTCGGTACCGGAAGGCGCTCCGGCGGCGCTTTGCCGAGGGCGAGCGCCTTCTTCCAAAATAAAAAGCCCGGAGGCAGAACCGACCGGGCTCTTTTATTTTTCAGTCCTATCTACGAAACACTTTCTCCGGATATGCCCCGCCGAGGGGGAACGCTTTTCCCGGCACGGGAACGCCTATAAGCATCTGCCGTGCTGTCGCATGGTTGTACCGTGCGGAAAACTGGTACCCGCCGCCAAAAAATCCCGGAGGCAGAACCGTTCGAGCTTTCTTATTTTGTTTTTCCGGTCGCTTCTGCGGAAAACGGCAGTTTCAAGAGCTCTTTTCCGAAGATAAGCTTTTCGTCTCCGAAGAATTCTCGCCGAAATCCGGCTCTTTTTCCGGCATCAGCGTCTCGTCCGCCTGCCCGGACGGCAAACCCCTCCGCTGCCGCTCCGGCAGGGACTTCAGCGAATAGCCGCCATCCTTCTTCGCCGTACCGAAGGTCTCCTCCGGCGGGACAAAGCCATGCAGGAGTTCCTCCGCAACCTCGGGCATATCCGCCCAGAAGCGCTTCGGCATATGCGACATCCGGCAGCGCGGGTTGAAGCGCTCGGCGATGGCGACATGGCGGTAATAGCTCTTCCATAGTTCACGGTAAAAGGCGTCCCCCTGCTCGGCCTCCGGCGGCAACGTCAGGGAATCGGCCTCAAAGAGCGCTCTGCGGCCGCCCGAATAGGCAAACGCCTGCCCGTGCGTCTGATCGTAGATCAGGAAGTTTTCATTCCGGTAGCGGCTGCAAAAATGGCCGGTCAGCAGGGGAAGAACCTCGTGTTTCGGCGTAATCTTCGCAACCAGCGCGCCGCCGACATCGCTGAAACGGATAAACTGAATCATCTTCTGTTCCTCGTTGTTCACCGCCCGCACCATCCGGAACAGCGGATTGATCTCCCTATCCGCGATCATCGAGACCGCCCGCGGCCCCACGGCAAAGGCCCTTTTAAGGAACCGGAGAATGGCCGTCTCCTTGCCGCCCTCGCCGTAGAGGAAACCGCGCCGGACCATATCCTCCGCAACCGGCCCCAGCTTGGTCCGGATTCCGGTCTCGACCCGGCCCGCACGGCACGGATCGGTCTCGACGGAGCGAATCTCGTAGAAGCTCTCCTCCCCATCCCCGGAGACGCGGATTTCGCAGGGAACCGTCTTCTCCCGGAAGCAGTCGAACACGACCGTCATCAGGCCGTCGTAACTGCCGTCGTATTCGTAGATGAGGACCTGTTGTTCCGCCACAAAACCGCCTCCCTCCGCAAAAAAATAATCCGGGCCAACCGGTCCTCGGTCAAAATCGTTTTGCCTGCACGGATTTCCCCTGTGCCGCCGGGAAGTCTTGAGGCCGCCCGGCGAGGACACAGACCCGCATTCCGCAGGCTAATTTCTTCAAAGTTGCCGGAAGGAGCCCTGCTTATTTTCTTCAGCGTCAACTCTTGGAACGTGCCGCGGCACAGCGGCTCAGAGCTCGCCTTTCAGGCAGGGGAGCGCCTCCTCCTGCAAAATACTGCTCTGAAACAGGGAGAGCTGCTCCGGCTCGTAGTCCGGCAGAGAGGGCGAATTCTGCGGCCCGACCAGCCATTCCAACGCCTGCTCGGGCGTCTCCGGCAAGGTCTGCATGGCCCTTCCGTTACAGATAAGAAAGAAACGGGCCCGTTTGAGCACGACGCCGATGCGCTTGAGCATCTCAAAATCGAGGCTGTGCTGGCGCCGTTCCCGGAGAATGCGCTTCGCGCTCGTGACACCGATGCCCGGCACGCGCAGCAGCATCTCATAATCGGCAGTGTTGACCTCCACCGGAAAATCATCCATGTTCCGAAGCACCCAGCCGCATTTGGGATCGATCTCGGAATAGAGCATCGGGCGCTCCGGGCTCAGAATCTCGCTCGCCTGAAATCCGTAGAAACGCAGCAGCCAGTCCGCCTGATAGAGCCGGTGCTCACGCAGAAGCGGCGGCTTCGAGTCGACGGAGGGCAGCAAACTATCCTCCACGACCGGCGTGTAGGCGGAAAAATAGACCCGCTTGAGGCTGTAATTCTGATAAAGCTTCTCCGACAGCGTCAGGATGTGATAGTCGCTCTCCGGGCTCGCGCCGACGATCATCTGCGTGCTCTGACCGGCCGGAACGAACTGCGGCGCCGCGCGGTACTTGACGAGATCCTCCCGGTTCTCCGTGATGCCGTTGCGGAGGAGCGTCATCGGGTGCACGATGGATTCCTTGGTCTTATCCGGCGCGAGGAGGCCGAGGCTCTGGCGGGACGGCAGCTCGATGTTGACGCTCATCCGGTCCGCAAGCAGGCCGAGGCGTTGGAGCAGGCCGTCGCTCGCGCCCGGAATCGCCTTCGCGTGGATGTAGCCGGTGAAGCCGTACTCCTCCCGGAGAATCCGCAGCACCTCGATCATCCGCTCGCAGGTGCGGTCTGGGCTTCCGAAAACGGCGCTGCTGAGAAACAACCCCTCGATGTAGTTGCGGCGGTAGAACTCGATCGTCAGATCCGCAAGCTCCCGCGGCTCAAACGTCGCCCGCGGAAAATCGGCGCTGCGGCGGTTGAGGCAGTACTTGCAGTCGTAAACGCAGGCGTTGGAGAGCAATATTTTTAACAGCGAAATGCAGCGCCCATCCGCCGCAAAGGCATGGCAGCAGCCTGCCGGCAGCGCCGAACCCAGTTTGCCGCCGCTCCTTCCCGCCGTACCGGAGGAGGAACAGGAGACATCGTATTTTGCCGCCTCCGTCAGGATCGCGAGCTTCTGACCGACATCCATGATCTTGCCTTCTTCGTTTGGAACATATGTTCTTATTCTGAAATTTATCATAATGCAGAAAGCGCGGTTTGTCAAGAATAACCGTGTGGAAATTTCTGCGGAAAGCCGATCGTCTCCCGCGCCAAAAGTACCCGGGGCGACGGCTCCGGAGCAAAGGCCGGGGCGCATGATCCCCCGAAAGAAAATGCGGCCGTTTTCCTTCTTCCTTAAAGAAACCTCCCGGAAAAACGGAAAATATATGCCTTGGGGAGTTATGACCAAAAAAATTCACGGCTCTTCGGATTTTTTGGCTTCATTTCGAAAGCTCCAAAAAATGGAGAAAAGTTTTCGTGAACAAATCGGTTTTAAGCTTGAACCAAGAAATTCAAATGCTATACTGTATAAGTGAAATTTTGCTCGGAAATGGGCGACAGAAAGGAAGCCGTCTGTTCCCGAAAGGAAGGAGACAGGAATTTTGGCTTACGATGTAGCAATCATCGGCGCGGGCATCATCGGCTGCTCTCTTGCGAGGGAGCTTTCCCGCTACGACAAGAAGGTCGCGCTGATCGAGAAGGAAAACGACGTAGCCATGGGCACAACCCGCGCAAACAGCGCAATCATTCACGCGGGATATGACCCGGAGCCCGGTACGCTGATGGCAAAGTACAACGTGGAGGGAAACCGTCTGGCCGGTGAACTCGCGGCGGAACTGAACATTCCGTTTGAACGCTGCGGTTCCTTCGTCCTTGCTTTCAGCGAGGAGGACATGAAGACCGTTCGGACGCTCTATGACCGCGGCGTGCAGAGCGGCGTGCCTGGGATGGAGATTCTGGATGGCGAAAAAGTCCGGGAGATGGAGCCGAACCTCTCGCCGGAAGTCGTCGGAGCGCTTTGGGCGCCGACCGCCGGCATCGTCAATCCGTGGGAATTCGCCCTGCTGCTCGCACAGAACGCCGTCCTCAACGGCGTCGACCTGCTGCTGGAACATGAGGTTTCCGGCATCGAAAAAGAGAAGGACGGCTTCGTCCTCCACTTTACGGATAAGGAGGATGTCCGCGCGAAATATCTTGTGAATGCCGCCGGCGTGGAGAGCGACGAAATCGCCGCCATGGCGGGCGATGACAGTTTTTCCATCGACGCCTCCAAGGGCCAGTACTATCTGCTCGATAAATCTCAGGGCGCGCTGTTTCATCACGTCCTGTTCCAGTGCCCCGGCCCGCTCGGCAAGGGCATTCTGGTCTCCCCGACCGTGCACGGCAACCTGATCGTCGGGCCGGACGCCAACCCCGGCAGTGCCCGCGACAGCGTGGCCACCGACCGCAGAGGCCTTGAACACGTCGTCAAAGAAAGCCGCCGCACGTCGGCCGCGATCAACTTCCGTGAGAATATCCGCAACTTTGCGGGAATTCGCGCCCAACCCTCGACCGGCGACTTCATCGTCGGGCCGAGCGAAAGCACCCCGCATCTTTATAACATTGCCGGCATCAAATCTCCGGGCCTCTCCGCCGCCCCGGCCATCGCCGCGGACGCCGCCGCCTATCTTGTAAAACAGCTCGGCGCAAAGAAAAAGGCCGACCTCGCCATCTTCCGCAGGGCGCCTATGTTTAAAAACCTGCCTGAAGAAGAAAAGGCCGCCCTCATCAAGGAAAATCCCGCCTACGGCCGTGTCATCTGCCGCTGCGAGACCATCACCGAGGGCGAGATCGTCGACGCGCTGCACGCCCCGATCACGCCGCGGACGCTCGACGCCATCAAGCGCCGCTGCAACGCCGGCATGGGCCGCTGCCAAGGCGGATTCTGCGGGCCCCGGGTGCTGGAGATCATCTCCCGCGAGCTCGGCATCAAGCCGGAGGAGGTCCTTCTCGACCGGAACGGCTCCTACATCCTGACCGAAAAGACCAATAAGGGAGGCGACCGCTGATGGAGTACGATCTCGTCGTCATCGGAGGCGGCCCGGCCGGGCTTGCCGCCGCGGAAGAGGCCAAGAAAAACGGCGCCGGCTCCGTGCTCATCATCGAGCGCGACAGAGAGCTCGGCGGCATCCTCAACCAGTGCATTCACAGTGGCTTCGGCCTGCATGTTTTTAAAGAACAGCTCACCGGGCCGGAATATGCCCAGCGCTTCATCGACCGTCTGGAAGGCGCCGGCATCGACGTCATGACCGACACGATGGTTCTCAACATCACGCCGGACAAGACCGTCTTTGCCATGAACGCCGAAAAAGGCTACATGGCCATCCGCGCGGGCGCCATCGTCCTCGCCATGGGCTGCCGGGAACGTACCCGCGGCGCCATTGCGATCCCGGGCGACCGGCCTTCCGGCATCTTCACCGCCGGAACCGCCCAGAGATACATCAACATCGAGGGCTACATGGTCGGCAAAAAGGTGCTGATCCTCGGCTCGGGCGACATCGGCCTCATCATGGCGCGCCGCATGACGCTCGAGGGCGCCGAGGTGAAAGCCGTGGTCGAGCTGATGCCCTATTCGAACGGCCTCAAGCGGAATATCGCGCAATGTCTGGACGATTACAACATTCCGCTCTATCTCAGCCACACCGTCACCGACATCAAGAGCGAAAACAACCGCCTCTCCAAGGTCATCGTCTCCGAGGTCAACGGCTTCGAGCCGATCCCCGGCACGGAGATGGAGTTTGACGTCGACACCCTGCTGCTCTCGGTCGGTCTGATCCCGGAAAACGAGCTCTCCAAATCCGCCGGAGTCGAAATTGATCCGCGTACAAGCGGCGCCGTCGTCTCCGAGAACATGATGACCTCCGTCGACGGCATCTTCGCCTGCGGCAACGTGCTGCACGTCCACGACCTCGTCGACTTCGTGACCAACGAGTCCGAAAAGGCCGGACGTGCCGCCGCGGCCTATCTCGCCGCGAAAAAGAGCGGCTCCGCAGAGGCGGTTGAGGCACCGATCCACCTTCTGAACGGCACAAACGTCGGCTATACCGTGCCGCAGAAGGTCACGGTCTCCAAAGTGGATAAGTTCATCGAGGTGCTCTTCCGCGTCAAGGCCGTGCTCAAGGATGCGACGGTCGTCGTCCGGGCGGGCGACACCGTGCTCATGACCAAGACCCGCGACCAGATGCTCCCGGCGGAGATGGAAAAGCTCATCCTGCCCAGAAAGATCCTCGATCAGGCGACCGGCCGTGATATCATCATCAGCGCCTTGAAAGAAAAAAGCGAGGTGAAATGAAATGCTGAAGAAGATCACCTGCATCTGCTGCCCGAAGGGCTGCATCGTCACCCTCGATACCGAAAACCCGGAGGGAACCGTCACCGGCTTCTCCTGCCAGCAGGGAAGAGAGTACGCGATCAACGAGCTGATCTGCCCGACGCGCACCATCTCCTCCACGGTGGAGCTGACCGGCGGCGCGCATCCGCGTCTGCCGGTCAAGACGAACGGCAACATTCCGAAGGAGAAGATTTTCGACGTGATGAAAGAGATCGATAAGATTTCCGTTCACTCGCCGGTTAAGTGCGGCGACGTGCTGCTGCCGGATGTGCTCGGCACCGGCATCGACATCGTGGCCTGTCGGGATCTGTAAGAAAGATCCTCGCCACGGCGAATGCCCCTTGGCTCCGGGATATATATTCAACAAATAAAAGACAGCGGAGGCGCAAAGCTTCCGCTGTCTTTTTGTTTTATGTGGATGCCACGCAAGTTTTTCAGGAACCCAATCCCGGAATCTTTCCCTCGAAATGCCACTTCCGAAAAGCAAAGAATCTATTCTACTCCTTCTTATTTTTCCCCGGAGGTCGCCCGGATTTAAAAAAGAGAGGCCCGTCTCCGCGCAGGCATGAAAAACCGATTTCCCGCAGGCGCCCGCATTTTCGAAGAATCCAACCACGGTGCCGAAACCCGGCCTCATTTTCCCGGGCGCGTATGCCGCTGAAAAGCGCCTCATTCGGAAAGGGAGCATATCCGTCCCCCTCCGGCGTTATTCCCGCAAAGCGGCCTCCAGTTGGCCGAAGCGGCGGAGGCAGGAGACATATTCCCAGACGAGGTAGGAGTTTTGCAGATCGTCCTCGTCAAGCCCGCGGTACGCGAACAGCTCATCCCAGAGCAGGCTGCTGCCCTCCACCAAAAAGAAGCCGGTCACCGGCTCGATGCCGACAAAGATCTCCGCGCCGCGGAATATTTCCTCCTGCTCCCTGTAAAGTTTTGTGCCTTTCCCCTCGTTTTGGATGAACCATGTCAGGGCGGAGGGCTTTGCTCCGGCTGGAAGACGCTTCGCAAAACAAGCGTTATCCAGCACGTTCCGAACGACCGTCTCCGCGGCCCGCGGATCGTCGAGCGGCTCCAGCGGATAGTTTTCCTTTAGGTACGCCGCGAGCTCCTCCCCGGATTTCCGGCCCGGTTTCAACCGCTCATGGTACTCGCTCCAAGTCTCTTTCCACTGCCGCACCAGTTCCGGCGTCGGCTTTTCTGTCAGCATAGTCTGCTCCTTTCTGGCAAGAAAGGCTCCTTTCTGGCAAGGATTCCGCCGTCCGTGCCGCTTTTATGAAAAATGATTCCGGTTATCTGCTGAAAGCTTTTTGGGAAAGGTTCAGGCCCGAACCGCGTTGTTGAACGCGATCCGCCGCACGCCCCCGACGATCGCCTCCGGGATTATGCCGGCGGCCCCGGCCAACCTAAAAGCAGAGTTTCATGCTCCAATACCGGCATAAAACGCTCCTTTTCGGCAAAAATCGGGCCAATTCTACATTCCGTAAAAGAATTCGGCCTTTTCTTGACCAAAAAAGCGGGCGGAACCGTATCCCGCCCGCAGAAAATTTATTGTCCGGAACCGAGAAGACCAACCTTCGCGTTGAAATCATTGATTAGCGCGTCGATCTCGGCCTCCTGTTTGTGAACGGCGCCGAAGGTGTGTTCCCAGTCGTACCAAAGGGCATCCAGCTCGGCCTTGCTCCTGCCCTGCTGCTCGCACCAGGTGAAGTATTTGAGGTTGTGGATGCGCTTCCTGCCGTAGTAGGTCAGTTCCTCCATATAAGAGGTGTCGGCGGCGAGCAGGTAGCGGGCAAAATCGACCGCCGCGGTGGAGGTGGTGTAGCGGCCGTCCTCTTCGGCCATCTCATCGATCCGGGAGCCGTAGAGAACCGCGCTGTCCGTCAGAACGGTCTCGACGACGTCGCCCGCGGTCAGTTCATAGTATTTTGCCAGCTTGATGGCGGCAAGGACGTTTGCGATGCCGGAGATCCCGAGCCACGGCAGCTTCTCGGCCAAGGCGTCGGTGATACCGGCCTCCGAGACCAGGTATTCCTGCCCGGCGGATTCGTTGAAGAGGCGCAGCAGCTTCCGGCAGGCCATGTCGTCGACGCCGACGATCATGTCGGTCTGGCGGCAGTCGTGGATCCACGGGACGCTGCTGTCGCCGATGCCCTCGATATGGTGATCGCCGAAGCCGTTGTTGAGCAGAGTCGGGCACTGCGCCGCCTCGCCGACCGCGACTTTGACGGACGGGAAAAGCTCTTTGAGCTTATCCCCGGCGGCGGTGGTGCCCGCCGAGCCGGAGGAAAAAACCGCGCCCGCGAGACGGTAGCCCGGGCCGAGAGATTTGAAGACCTCGACCATGGCGTCCCCGGTGACCGCATAGTGCCAAAGGTGGTTGCCCATCTCCTCGAACTGGTTGAAGACCATGACGTCCTCCCCGGAATTCCGGAGGCCGGAGACCGCTTTCAGCAGCTCCGAGACGCCGCCGGCCGGAGTCTTGAGAACTTCCGCGCCGAGCTTTTCGAGCCACTCAAAGCGCTCCCGGCTCATATTCTCGGGCATGACGGCGACGGAGCGGCATTTGAGCAGCGCGGAGTTGAACGCGCCGCCACGGCAGTAGTTTCCGGTGGAGGGCCAGACGGCCTTATTTTTGGTGACGTCGAACTGCCCGGCGACGAGGCGCGGCACCAGACAGCCGTAGGCGGCCCCGACCTTGTGGCAGCCCGTCGGGAAGAATTTCCCCACGAGGCAGATGATCCGCGCCTTGACGCCCGTGAGAGAGGAGGGCAGCTCGATATAGTTCGGCTTGCCGTAGACGCCGCCCTTTTCGACCGGCATGTTCTTCCATGTGATGCGGAAGAGATTGACCGGGTCGAGATCGTCCATCGCCGTCGTGCGCAGGCGGTTTTTGATCTCCTGCGGAACGGAGTCCGGCTCCTTCATCTGCGCAAAGGTCGGCAAAATGATATTTTCCCGTTTTGCAGCTTCAATATTGTGCTCCAGCTGCTCGGAGTTTCTTGTCAAATCAATCATAGGTTCTCCCGATTCTGTAAATCATTACACGACGACATCGTATTCGCCCTCGGAATTGCCGGCATAGTAATCCGCGAGTTTATAGGGGCTGAAGATGCCCCGATCGGTGACGACGCCGGTGACGAGCTTCGGCGGCGTTTTGTCGAAAGCCGGATAGTATCCTTTGACGCCCTCCATGGCGGTGGGATTGCCGAGCGCCTCCAGCACGAGGCGCGGGTCGCGTTCCTCAATATGGACATCCTCGGCCCGGGCGTGACATTTATCCGGCGCACCGGTAACATAATATGGAATGCCCCAGTATTTGGCGCAGAGGGCAACCTGGAACGTGCCGACCTTGTTGACCACCCAGCCGTCCATCGTGATGGCATCCGCCGCGGAGGTGAAAAGATCGACAGATTTCTCCTTCATCGTCCAGCCGGGCATGTTGTCCGTGATGACGGTGACGTCGAAGCCCTGATCGAAAGCGACGCTGGCCGTCAGCCGCGCGCCCTGAAAATACGGCCTTGTCTCCGGGCAGATGACCTTGATGTCGAGGCCCCGGGCGGCCGCTTCTTTAAGCATAAAGCCGACGATCGTCTCGGCGAAACACTGCGTCATGATCGTGCCGTGGGTCGGGAATTTATCGACCAAATATTTCGCGGTTTTTTCGATCTTATGGTAGCGCTTCTCGGTGACGGCGACGGTATGGCCAAAGACGGCCTCGGCGACATCCTCTCCGGATTCCATGGCGCGGCCGGCCGCATCGAGACAGCCGTCGGTGATGATGCGCATGCGCTTCTCCGTGGTCGGGCGCGCGGTGGCCAACAGATCCGCCGCCTTAGCAAGATACTCTCTTCTGGCCTCTCCGCCGAGGCGCTCGGATTCCTTCGCGGCAAGGGCCATGCCCATTCCGGCGGCGAGATACGGGCCGGCGCTCTGGGTGACCATATCCTTGATCGCCTGCGCCACCTCCTCCGTGCTTTTACAGGTCACGAAAGAGACGGGATGCGGATAACATCGGCGGTCCAGAATCCGGACGGCGCCGTCCTCATACCACGCCACATTTTCAAACTGAAGCAGAAATGCAAGCCCATCGTCGGCTCTTCCCATTGATAATTCCTCCCGAATCCAACAAATTGAAACCGCACGCCAAGCGTCCGGCAGAAACTTTTTAAAAGATATATCCCCGGAAATCACGGCGGCTGAAGCGGCTGCCGGCACAGGAAATGACCGCTCTTTCATCCTCTCCGGTATATCCGGCTCTCTTTTTCACCGAAGCCGCAAAAGGGGCCCTGGGAACAAAACACCCAAACGGGTTTCCCAAAATATGAGGACGTCTGTCCTTCCGGAAAGCGCGGCCTCTTCCCTTTCGGCGCCATAATCCTCCTGACGAAAAGCGCATGCTCTCCGTGTTTTTTGTCAGTAGCCCATCGTTCCGGTCAACGAATCATCGTTGAGCACCCATGCCTCATAGACGTCAACCTCGCGGAAATGCTCCTTGTCGTCCCGGATGACGACGGTCTTGATGCCGGCGTTGATGATCATGCGCTTGCACATCGCGCAGGGGTTGCTGTTGGAGACGTATTCTCCGGTGGCGGCCTCCTTGCCGACCAGATAGAGCGTAGAATCCAGCATCTCGGAGCGCGAGGCATGGATGATCGCGTTCATCTCCGCGTGGACGGAGCGGCAGAGCTCATAGCGCTCGCCCCGCGGGACGTTGAGCTTTTCCCGCATGCAGAAGCCGAGGTCGCTGCAGTTTTTTCTCTGCCGCGGCGCGCCGACGTAGCCTGTGGAAACAATCTGATCATTCTTGACAATGATGGCCCCGTAATTCCTGCGCAGACAGGTGCCGCGCTCGAGAACCGTTTCCGCAATATCGAGATAGTAATTCTGCTTGTCTCGTCTTTCCATGTTGTCCTCCGGCATTTAAATAGGATTGATAAATTCTATCATAGCCTTTTTCCCGCCCCGTTGCAACCGTCGCCGCCGGAGAAATTCTCTTTTCCGGAAAATATTCCAAATTTCTCATATATTTATGATATAATACGAAAAAAGGGGCTTTGCAGGGGAATTCTTCGCCTCTCCGCGTCTTTTACGCGGAGGAAATGGGAACCTTAAGCGAGGCGTCTTTGCCACGCAGAATTTGTGGAATCTCTGCGCACGGTACGGCTTCCTTTTTGGAGGATATGATGATCGTTTGCACGGAGGCATTGGAAATTTCTTTTGTGTAAACAAGATCTCTCCCGGCCGTATGCCGCCGGTATTTTGGGCAGGCCATGGGAAACGAACTGCTCGGGGCTAAAAAGATTGTTTACGGAGGTGCCGCATGGCGGAAAACACAGATGAGGCGTATATGCGGGAGGCGCTGGAGCTCGCAAAACAGGCGGCGGCGCTCGGCGAGGTGCCGGTCGGCGCGGTGGTCGTCTGGGAAGGGGAAATCGTCGGCCGCGGCTATAACCGGCGGGAGACGGACAAAAACGCCCTCGCCCACGCGGAACTCGCCGCAATCGGCGAAGCCTGCCGAAGGCTCGGCGGCTGGCGGCTCTGGAAGGCGGCGCTCTACGTCACGCTCGAGCCCTGCCCCATGTGCGCTGGCGCGATCGTAAACGCCCGAATTCCGAGGGTGGTCTTCGGCGCGGCGGATCCGAAATCCGGCGCCTGCGGAAGCGTTACGGATCTGTGCGGTTTGCCCGGCGGTTATCATCCCAAAGTGGAATCCGGGCTGCTGGCGGAGGAATCCTCGGCCCTGCTGGCGGAATTCTTTCAAAACCTGCGGGCAGGTCCCGCCGCCGGAACGGAAAACGCCCTGTAAGTGAAAAAAGCCGGAGGAAGCCGCCCGATTCCCGGACCTAAGACCGGGAAATCCATTGGGCCGGAAGCCGCCGCAAGCAGAATGTCTAAACGCTTGACAGCGCTTCAGAGGCGGCGCGGATTTCTTTTTTGAAGATGCAAGAATAGTGTGCGCCGTTTTTCTTAATTCTGTCGGATAAATAATCCGAACCGCGTAACGGTCCGGATTATTTCTTTTTTTCGGAAATCTTTATAAGCGACGGAGCCGCGCACCGACGCAGGGATGGAAACACCTGCGAACCCCGCCCCCAAGCCGAAAACATCCGCAAGACCACAGATCGAAAAAGATTAAGAATTTTTTGGGCTCAAACTGCCGATGCAAGCCATAGCTGCCCAAGAAGCCGGAAATCCAGGGTGTGCACCGAAGCAGGGGGCAGGAAATGGCCGCAAATTCCGCTTTCATAGGGACGAAACACCTGCAATACCGCCACCAAAGATAAAATTTCCATGGCCGCAAGCTGCCGAGATGAACCGTGGCCGTCCCAAAAAACGGGGGCCTCAGGCAGTATGGGCGCCGCCGACGCAAAACAAAAATACCTGCGAATCCCGCCCCCGCAAAACCGAAACATGCGGAAAAGCCGCTCATTGCCGGGAAAGGTTCAGATATTTTTTGTAAATACAAAGCTGATGATGCAAAACCACTGCTTTCGGAAAATCCGAATTTTTCGGGTGATCTACCGGTGCCGCCGAGGAGCCGAAAATGCCCTGAAATTCCGCTTTCAAAAAGCCAAAGCGCCTGCAAGACCACAGAGCTCTCATAAGATTAAAGATTTTTTGCGGACAGATGAAAAAGGAATTGACAGCCTCTCCTGTATGTGGTATATTAAGCATGTAAATATGAACAGTTGTTCATATATTCAGATGATTGAACGGTCAGGAGGTTTTTGATATGGCGGAACTTCATCCCGAACATCAGCACATTATCGCGCAGGCAAAATCCAACATGCCCTCCGACGAGACGCTTCAGGCGACCGCGGAGGTTTTTAAAGTGTTTGGCGACGGAACCCGCATTCGCATCCTCGCGGGCCTTTCTGAGGGAGAAATGTGCGTCTGCTGCCTTTCCGACCTGCTCGGCATGGAGCAGAGCGCGGTCTCCCACCAGCTCCGCATCCTGAAGGCTGCGAGGCTGGTCAAAAACCGTCGGGAGGGCAGACAGATCTATTATTCCCTCGACGACGTTCACATCGCCTCGATTTTGAATGCGGGAATCTCCCACGTGGAAGAAAAGTAACGGAAAGAAGGGCCTTATATGGCTGAAAATACATCCTGCGCCGTTTGCAGGCAGATGGATTCATCCTGTGAATACGGAAGCGCACGCAAAAACGAGCCCGAGAACGAGCACGAAAATGAGCACGAGGAAAACGGATTCCGCAGGTCGGATTATGTTCTCTTCGGCGTCAGCGCCGTGCTGCTGGTTCTCTCCGCCGTCGGCATTCCGGAAAATTTCACATGGGTTCCCGCGGCGCTGGCGGCTCTGCTCTGTGGCTGGAAAACGCTGAAAGAGGGCTTCCGGAGCCTTTTGCATCTGCGCGCCGACGAGGAGCTTTTGATGACCATCGCGGTGATCGCCGCGTTTCTCATCGGAGAATATACCGAAGGGGCTCTGGTCGCCGTTCTGTTTTCGCTGGGTGAAAAGTTGGAGGAGGCCGCGGTCGGCCGCTCGGAGCGGGAGATCAAGGCGCTCGCCAACATCCGGCCCGATACCGCCAACCTCGTGACGCCGGAAGGCATCGTCGCCGCCAAAGCGGAAGGCATTGCCGTCGGGAGCGAAATTTTGGTGAAATCCGGCGAGCGCATGCCGATCGACGCGGCGCTGCTCTCGGAGAGCGCCTCCGCCGACCTCTCCGCCCTGACCGGAGAGAGTCTGCCGGTCGATTACGCGGAAGGCGCGGTCATTCCGGCCGGCGCGGTCATTCTCGGCAAGCCGGTACACTGCCGGACCGTCGGCACCTATGGCGATTCCGCGGCGGCGCGCATCCTGGATCTTGTGGAAAACAGCGTCTCCGGCAAGGGCAAAGCGGAAAAATTTATCACGAAATTTTCGGCCATTTATACGCCTTGCGCCATCGGAGCGGCCGCGCTGATCGCTTTTGCGCCGCCCGTTCTCGGATGGCTTCCCTTTTCCGATTCCATCTATCGGGCGCTGACCTTCCTGGTCGCCGCGTGCCCCTGCGCGCTCGTAATTTCCATCCCGCTTTCCTACTTTGCGGGCATCGGCGCGGCCTCCAAAGCCGGCGCGCTGTTTAAAGGCTCCCAGTACATGGAGCTGCTCTCCAAGGTGAAAATCGCGGCCTTCGATAAGACCGGCACCGTCACCTCCGGACAGTTCTCCGTCACGAAGATCTACGCGGCGGACGGCTTTACCGAGGATCAGGTTCTGGCCACCTGCGCCGCTGCGGAGACCTACTCCGACCACCCCTTCGCGAAAGCGGTCCGGGAAAAGGCCGCACGCATGGGGCTTGCGATCCCGGAGGCGGAAAAGGTCTGCGAGATCGCCGGCCGGGGACTGACCGTGACCGTCGGCGGCAGACAGCTTGCCTGCGGAAACATCAAATTTGCGCCGGAAGAACTCAGGGATTCTCTCCCCGAGGCGAATATCTACCTTTTTGAAGAAGAAAAATACCTTGGTGCACTGGTGCTGGCCGATACGCCGCGGGAGAACTCTGCGGCCGCTGTCGCCATGCTCAGGCAGCTTGGCGTTCAGCGCACCGTCATGCTGACCGGCGACAACGAAAAGGCCGCCGCCGACACCGCCGCCCTCTGCGGCATGGACGAATATCGCTCCGGCCTGATGCCGGAAGATAAAGTGTCCGTCGTCAACGAACTCAAAAAAGACGGCATCACCGTTTTTGCCGGGGACGGCATCAACGACGCGCCGGTGCTGGCCGCCGCGGATGTCGGCGCCGCCATGGGCATGGGAACCGACGCGGCCATTGAATCCGCGGACCTTGTGCTGATGCGCGGCGGGATCGGGGCGCTTGCAAAGGCGGTCTGGATCAGCAAAAAGACGATGACCTGCGTCCGGCAGAACACGGTTTTCATCCTCGGATGCAAGGCGCTCGTTTTGGCGCTCGGCGCGGCCGGTCTCTCACCGGTCTGGCTCGCGGTCTTTGCGGATGTGGGCGTCTGCCTGATCACCGTCGTCTGGTCCGCAAGGCTGCTGCGCCTCAAAGCGCCGGAAGCGGGGCTGTAATCCGTCCGTCCTGAATGAAACCTGCCTCTTTCCCGAAAAATCCGTTGACATGGAAGATAAGGTTGTGATATATTATTACTCGACCAAACCGTGGAGAGGTGTCCGAGCGGCTTAAGGAGCTGGTCCTGAAAACCAGTGATCTCCAAAAAGGGACCGCGGGTTCGAATCCCGCCCTCTCCGCCAACACCTCTTTAAGGGGAATATCAAAGCGAGAACGCTACCATGGAGAAGTACTCAAGTGGTGACGAGGCGCCCCTGCTAAGGGCGTAGGGCTCGAAAGGGTCGCGGGGGTTCGAGTCCCCCCTTCTCCGCCATTGAATAAAACCGGGAATCGCATAGTTTATGCGGTTCCCGGTTTTATTATTTTTGCGTGGTACCGCGTTTTCAATTTGCCTATCCGCAGGATCGCCAACCCTTTTTTATTTTTTATGGGTGCGTTTTATGACGGAACCACGTCCGAAAATGGAATCCTGCAAAGCCTCTGATAATTTTGATCCGCTTTCTCATATAATTCCCTGCCGCTCCGCCGCCGTCCCCTGTATCCGCCTTCATCGGCCGGGCCGAATCCCTGCGGCGGCTCATCATTCCGTGAAAGGAGGAATTTCTGATCATCGAAATATCCGGCTGAAAGCAGTCCTCTCGTTTTTCCAATAAAAAATCCGCCCACACCGGCGATGGGATTCGGCGGCGTTCCCTTTGTGCTGTCCGGCGATGTGCATTTTTTCACTGAAATAAAAAGGAAGATATCTACATGAATTTGTAAATTATTAATGTTGCATTTAGATGAGATTTAGATTATAATCATCCATGGATATCGGAATACAGATGTCCGCATGATACGGACAGTTCCGATATTTTATCATTTATAGGGAGGAAAAACTTCAATGAAAAAGTTTGCGGCTATTTTTCTGGCGCTGATTCTCGTTCTGTCTCTCGGCGCCTGCGGAACCACCCCGGAGACCAGCGAACCCAGCGAATCCGGCGTACCGGAATCTTCCGTCGCTGAGCAGCCCGAATCCGGCAATCCTGTCGTAAAGATCGGCATCTTTGAGCCGGCTTCCGGCGATAACGGCGCCGGCGGCAAACAGGAGACCCTCGGCATCGAGTATGCCAACTCCGTCAGCCCCACCGTTGACATCAACGGCACCACCTACGATGTCGAACTGGTCAAGGTCGACAACGAGAGCTCCAACGACAAAGCGGCCACCGCCGCCTCCACGCTGGTTTCTGCCGGCGTCTCCGTCGTACTCGGCTCCTATGGTTCCGGCGTGTCCATCGCCGCTTCCCCGACCTTCGAAGCTGCAGGCATCCCCTGCGTCGGCATCACCTGCACCAACCCGCAGGTCACCGAAGGCAACCAGCATTACTTCCGCATCTGCTTCCTGGATCCGTTCCAGGGCACCGTTCTTGCCAACTATGCCTTCAACGAGCTGGGCGTCACCAAGGCTTACTGCCTCTCCAAACTGGGCGACGACTACTCCGGCGGCCTTGTGAACTACTTTGTTCAGGCTTTTGAGGCCCTCGGCGGCACCTGCGTGCAGGATACCTTCCCGGACGGCAACTCCGACTTCACCTCTTACATCAGCAACGCCAAGAACGAAGGCTGCGAAGTCTTCTTCTCCCCTGTCTCCACTGAAGCTGCGCAGCTGATCATCGATCAGGCCCAGTCTCAGGGACTCGGCATGCCGATCCTCGCCGGCGATACCTGGGATTCCAACGTCATCCTTCAGGCCGCTGAAGGCAAGGATGTCGACGTCACCGTCACCACCTTCTATCCTGAAGGCGCGAACGCCGAATTCGACAGCAGCTTCAAAGAGTGGGTCAACGCTGACTCCACCCGCCTCGCCAACAACGGCGGCGACGACACGGTTTCCGCTGTCACCGCCATGGGTTATGATGCGTACTTCTTCGCCCTCGAGGCCATGAAGACGGCCGGCGCCACTGATGCTGCCGCCGTTATGCAGGCCCTCTGGACCACCGAATATGACGGCGTTTCCGGCCACATCGCGCTCGACCAGACCAACGGCGACGCGATCCGCAACACCGCCTATGTCAAGCACTGCAACCCCGAGACCGGCGCATGGGATGCCCTGCCCGCGGTCACGATCGGATAATTTAACGTTAACGCGAAGTTTGCCGAGCGGCGGGGGTTACCGGCCCCCGCCGCACTTTGTAACCGGGATTTCTGCCGGTTATCTCCGGTCAGACTACGCTTATGCCGCTTCAGAAGGAAAGGCCTTTTTCTTTTTTTCTGAAGCGGCATAAATGGAGGCAAAGATATGTTGGAATTTCTGCACAGCAACCTGTCCTACATTTTGTCGGGCATCTCGGTGGGCGGACAATATGCGCTGATCGCCATCGGCTACACGATGGTCTACGGCATCCTCCGCCTCATCAACTTTGCCCACGGCGACGTATTTATGTGTGCCGGCCTGATGATGGTCTATCTTTCGGCTTCCCTGCCGATGATGATATCGATTCCGATGGTCCTGATCCTGACGGTCGTTTTGGGCTTTCTGATCGAGCGCGTGGCCTACAAACCCCTGCGTACCGCGCCGCGTATGTCCGTCATGATCAGCGCCATCGGCGTATCGTACCTGCTCCAGAATGCGGCGCTGTATTTCACCGGCGGCCTCGCCAAGGTCTATCCGACCATTCCGTGGCTCTCCGATACCGTCACGATCTGGGACTCGACCACCAAAATGGTCACCGTCGTCACGCCGATTCTGACTCTCGTTCTTGTGATCCTGCTGTCGCTGCTGATCAAGCACACGAAAGTCGGTATGGCCATGAGGGCCGTCTCCAAGGATTTTGAGACCAGCCAGCTCATGGGCATCAAGATCGACGCCGTCATCTCCGTCACCTTCATCATCGGTTCGTTTCTGGCGGCGGTCGGCTCCATGCTTTACTTTACGAACTACGCCTCCGTGACGCCGGTCTCCGGCGGCATGCCCGGGCTTAAATGCTTCGTCGCGGCCGTCTTCGGCGGCATCGGCAGCATTCCGGGCGCGGTCATCGGCGCGTTTATCATCGGTATCTGCGAGAACATCATCAAAGGCGGCAGCTCCATTTTCGGCATCTCCGGAAGCGGCTGGACCACGTTCTCCGACGCCTTTACGTTCGCGCTGCTGATCATCATCCTTGTCGTGAAGCCCACCGGCCTGTTCGGTGAAAAAGCCACGGATAAGGTTTGAGGAGGCGGAAGAGATGAAAAAGAAAAACAAAACCGAGCTCTGGATCGCTCTGTGCGCCATCGCGCTCGTTTACATCGTGGTCTTCATCCTCGAAAAGACGGTCAACTCCGGGCATATCCTCTTTACCGTCCTCAAAAAAGGAGCCATCTATTCTCTGGTCGCCGTCTCCATGAACCTGCTGAACGGCTTCACCGGACTGTTTTCTCTTGGTCAGGCGGGCTTCATGCTGATTGGTGCGTATACTTATGCCATCTTCACCATGCCGGCGGCGGTCAAGGCCACCGATCAGGTCTATAAATACTACGTCTGCGCCATTCCGTTCGATACCGGCATCTTCGTCGGGCTGATCTGCGCGGGGCTTGCCGCGGCACTCTTTGCGGCGCTCATCGGCCTGCCGGTGCTGCGCCTCAAGTCGGATTACCTTGCGATTGCAACGCTCGGCTTTGCGGAGATCATCCGCGCCATCTTTCAGTGGGACGCGCTCGGCCCCATAACGAACGGCGCCAACGTCATGCGCGAATACAAGGATCTGACGGACGTCACCATTCCTTTTACGGATATCCCGTTCCCGCCGACGCTCTATGTGTTTCTGGCGACGGGTATCTGCATCGCGCTGATCATGCTGCTCATCAACTCCTCCTACGGCCGCGCCTTCAAGGCGATCCGCGACGACGAGGTGGCGGCGGAGGCCATGGGCATCAACCTTTTTAAACATAAGGAAATGAGTTTCGTCATCAGCTCCTTCTTTGCCGGAGTCTCCGGCGCGCTGCTCGCCATGTACCAGTACACGGTGCAGGCGGCCCAGTTCAAGAGCGCCATGACCTATGAGATCCTGCTGATCGTCGTCATCGGCGGCATCGGTTCGATCTCCGGCTCCTGCATCGCGAGCTTCCTTTACATTGCGGCCTCTGAGTGGTGGCTGCGCGGGCTCGATATGGGCAAATTCCTTGGCATCGATTCCGCAACGATCTTCCGCTCCGGATTCCGGAAATTCGTCTTTTCGATCATCATCATGGTGATCGTGCTCTTCTTCTCCAGAGGCCTGATGGGCGACAGAGAGATCTCCTTCCGCGGGCTCGCAGGATTGTTCCAGCGGAAACCGGCTCCGGCCGACGCGGCGAAAGGAGGCGGTACCGATGCCTGAAAACGTGCTTCGTCTCGAGAATGTGACCATGCAGTTCGGCGGCGTCGTCGCCGTCAACAACCTCTCTCTCGAAGTCAACCGCGGCGAGATCGTCGCGCTGATCGGCCCGAACGGTGCCGGCAAGACGACGGCTTTTAACTGCATCACGGGCGTCTATGAGCCGACCAACGGCCTCGTCACCTTCAACGGCAATCCGATCGTCGCAAACCATCCCCGCGGCAAGATGAAAAAGCTCTACACGGGAGAGAACGCGAAGAGCTATTTGAATATCAAGTCGATCCATCCGACGCCGGATCAGATCACGAAGCTCGGCATCGCCCGCACATTTCAGAATATTCGTCTCTGGAAGAGCATGACGGTCTTTGATAACGTGCTGACGGCCAAACACATGCGGGCAAATCAGAATGTGTTCTCCGCCACGCTGCGCATCAGCTACAGCGAAGAAAAGCGCATGCGCGACGAGACCGCCGCCCTGCTGGAGGAGCAAAACCTCATGCAGTACGCGGATGAGCTGGCCGTAAGTCTGCCCTATGGTCTGCAGCGCCGGCTGGAGATCGCGAGAGCTCTGGCAACCGACCCGACGCTCCTCCTTCTGGATGAGCCGGCCGCCGGCATGAACCCGCAGGAAACCAGGGAATTAGGCGAGTTCATCGTGCAGATCAAAGATAAATACAATCTCACGGTCTTCATGATCGAACATCATATGGATCTGGTCATGCAGTTTTCCGACCGCATCTACGTCATTGATTTCGGAAAGCTCATCAGCAGCGGAACGCCTGCCGTCGTGCAGGAGGATCCGCGCGTCATCAACGCCTATCTGGGGGTGAGCGAATGAGCGAGATCATACTCAGCATCAAAGATCTGAAAGTCAACTACGGTGGCATTGAAGCCGTGAAAGGCATCTCCTTCGACGTACCGAAAGGCGACATTGTGACCCTGATCGGCGCGAACGGCGCCGGCAAGAGCTCGACGCTGCGCACCATCGCCGGGCTTGTCAAGCCCAAGGGCGGCACTATCGAATTTGAAGGCGAGAACATCGCCGGCAAGGATCCGACAGCGATCGTCAAAAAGGGCATCACCATGGTGCCTGAGGGCCGGCGCATCTTCCCGGATCTGACCGTTGTGGAGAATCTGCGCGTGGGCGCCTATCTGCGCAAGGACGACATCTCGAAGGATATCGACTGGATCTACGAGCTGTTTCCGCGCCTCAAGGAGCGCTCCTGGCAGGCCGGCGGCACGCTCTCCGGCGGCGAGCAGCAGATGCTCGCGGTCGCAAGAGCCCTGATGAGCCGCCCGAAGCTGATGATGATGGATGAACCTTCTCTGGGCCTCGCGCCGCTCATCGTACGCGACATCTTCGACATCATCAAGGAGATCAACAAGCGCGGCGTCACCATCCTACTGATCGAGCAGAACGCAAATATGGCGCTTTCCACCGCCGATACCGGCTATGTGCTGGAGACCGGAAGCATCACTATGACCGGCACCGGCAAAGAGCTTCTAAACGATGAGGCGGTCAAAGCCGCGTATCTGGGAACCTGACGATTTCCCCAAAACAAAAAAACGCCCGGAAAAAAGTTTCCGGGCTCGCGGGTCGGCCGGGGAGAGCGGTCGGCCGACGCCGGAGCAAAGAAGTCGCTTTTATTCTCTGCCGGCGGTGGCAAAACATTTTTAAAGCGGAGGGATCCGGCAAAACTGCCAAAACCCTCCGCTTTTTCATGCTCATTTTTCGGGCCTCACTCCGCGGAGGAGGCCTCCAGCGGAGTCAGTTTGCCGAAGAGCAGATATCTCGCGTCGTCGTAGGCGTAGGAACAGGTGCACAGCGTCACGATCCGGTCCCCGGGGACGACAGATACGTCGCATGAGAAGGTGGACGATTCCTTCAGCGCATCCACATACTCCTGAAATTCCCCGTCCCCGCCGAACGTACGGCAGATGAGCCCGCTTTGCCCATCCGTGAGAATTCCCGCAAAAAGCTCAACCGTATAATTCCCCTCCGGCGTGTATAAGGTCATCGCCGGAAAACGGTCGTAATAGCTCTGATCCGCATAATTGGTCAGTGCGGAAAACATCGAACCATCCCTCATGTTGTGCCCGTAGAGCACGGTGTTTGAATCTGAGAAATCGCCGCTGCTGCGAAAATCCATAAAGACGGAACCCAGCTTGTTTTGCTCTCCATCAAAAAGATGGGTGAGGTAGTAGTCGTTGTCCTCCCCCTGCACGACAGGATAGCTGATCGCGTTCTCCTCCGACAGAATCCACCCGACCACATCCGGATTGATCTCCCGCAGCGCGTCAAAGTCGATGCTCAGAGCCGTCTCCTCCGGCGCGGCGCCGGAGACGCCGGCTTCACCTTCCGGAGCGACCGCCTCGACGGAGACCGCCGACCGCACCTGCTCGTAGGCGGCGTCGCCCTGCGCATATTCCCGAGCGCTGCGGAACAGCAGGAACGCAAATACCGCAACCCCGGCCGCAGACAGCACGATGACGATGCGAAGAAAAATCCGAAACCCATTTGAAAACGTTTTTCTTTCCCCTGTGGAAGCGTCCATAACAAAGTTCCTTCCCAAAAGGAGGGTCCGCCGCCGGAAGGCTTGCGAACCCTGTTTTTTATCGATCAGCGATTATTTTTTGTCTTTTTTCTTTTTAAAGGCAAGGCTCAGCCCGATCGCCCCAAGAAGAAGCAGGATGGAAGCCGCCAGCCCTGTCAGCCAGAGGGTATCTTTACTCTCATCGCTGGTATTGGGGACGCTTTCCTTTTCGTTGACAAACGCCGCCGTTTTGCCCGACTCGGTGATCTTGCCGGACGCCCCGGTGGAGCTGGTGACATAGCCGTCCTTTCCGGCCTCTTTTTCGGTGACCTTATAGACTGTGCCGGCCGGGATGTTCCGGATGGTGACGGATTCACCGTGCCTGAGCTGGATGGTTCCGCCGTCCTCGATGGTGCCGGATTTGCTGCCGGAATAACGGAACGTATCGTCCGTATCGAAGCTCACCACGAACGTAAAGAGCTGGTCCTTGTCTCCGAGATCACCGCTTACCGTTTTGGTGATCGTCAGGGTGCCCTTTTCAACCGGTTTTTTGTCGTCGTCTTTTACCCGGTTTTTGGTGTTGGTGAAGGAGGCCGTCTGCGTCGCATCCGCGATAATGACGCCCTCCGCGCCCTCACTGACGGTGCGGTATCCTTCGCTGCGGTAATCCGCCTCGGTCACCGTATAGGCGGCATCTTTCGGCAGGTTGATGATCGTGATGCTCTGGCCGTGGGCAAGGGAGACGGTATCCCCGCTCCGAATCGTCCCGTCCGGAACGCCGCTGCCCAGATACTCATAGGTTCCGTCGGCGCCCTCAAAGATCACGGTGAAATCGAACGCCTTTTCCTCGTCGGCACGGTTCCCTGCTACGGACTTTGTGATGGTAAGATTGCCCACCGTGCCCTCCGGGAAGTTCTGCACCTCCAAGGTGTTGGAGTCGCTGCCGGTCTTGCCGTCGATCGAAGAGGTCACAACGCCGCCGGCGGTTGTGACCGTCAGGGTATGGACCTTCGCGCTCAGACCATAGCCTTCGGGCGCCTCCGTCTCTCTGAGCACGTATTCCCCGTCGGGGATGACCTTAAATTTGAGCACGCCGTCTGCGCCGGTGATGCCTGTTTTGACGACGGTCTCTCCGTCGGAGGCAAAGAGCGTAAACCTTGCGCCTTCGAGAGGCTCGCCCGATTCATCCGTCTTGGTGATGCGGACCCAGCCGCTTCTCTGGAAGGTTGCGGCACCGTCCTCCTCCAGGATGACATAGGGCTTCCCGGTGGATTCCTGTTCGGTATCGCCGTCGAGCAGCAACACGCTGTTGGATATGGTGCCGGGATCTCCGGTGACATCGGTGAGATAGGTCAGGCGGCAGGCCTTGGCGCTGTCCGGAAGAAGGAAGGACAGCTCGCGCGTCATGGGGTCGTAGAAGATGGTTTCGCCCTCCGTCAGCATGACCGGCGCGCCCGGCGTATAGGTCCCGTCGATGTTGAGGATCAGCTCGGTGGCCGCGATATTCCCCTCAAGAATCAGGCTGCCTTTGGAATCCACCCGCAGGTCGATGCCAGCCGGAAGGGTATCCTTCAGCTTCGTGCCGGGTTGGGTGAGCTCATAGGGCTTATAGTCCACCGTCCAAAGCAGCTCTCCTGCCTCCGGGCGTATCGTATCCTTTTCCAGAATCGTGCTGACAATGCGGACGCTCTGCGAGCTGCCGACGCCGGCGGTCCAGTTCGTGGTCTTGAGCGACACCGAGTTGGTGTCCGTCCATGTATGGTTTTCGCTGAAATAAACGGCGGCGGTCTCCTCGGTGAGCTGCGCTTTGACGAGGATTGCATAGGGACGATTCAGCGCCGCAAACGTGAACGTGGCTGTTCCTCCGGTGATATTCGCGGTCAGGCCGGCCACGGTATCCGGCGTGGTATCCGACGCCACAACCGTGCCGTCGGCATTGCCGGTGCCTTCAAAGACAAGATAATCCACACCAGGAGCGATCTCGGTGAATTCCCAGCCCTCCGGAAGCGTATCGGTGACGGTCGTTGTGCCGAGGGTCTGGCCCGCGGCGTTGACCGCGTTGTTGAGATCCATGCCGTTGGAGTTGACCCCGATGCGGAAAACGGCCGATTTTTCCTGATAGTTGAAGCCGAGGGACATATCGTTGGTGATGCCGGAGTTGACGCCGGATGCAGGATCGGCGGCCGCGGTGCGGGTGAGCATCCGCTTGATCAGCATCCTGCTGGGGTAATTGACGCTGTTCGTGGCCGCACTCAGCTTCGTATTGGCGCTGAAGAGCGTGGCCGTGTTGGTGACGGAAGTGGTCGAATTCCCCGCAAAAACAGCCGGGTTGAGGACGATGGTATCAAAATGGAACGTGTTGATGGCATCCATAACAAAGCCCGTAATCTTTAAAAGATCCGCGACCCGTACGCCGTCCCGTTCGATCGGATAAACCATAATCTGAAGGCCACTGCCCGCGAAGCTGTTTTCTTCATATTTCTGATTATACCGCTGGGTCAGATCCGACGTGCTGATGCCGGCGGGAATTCCCGTCACCGTACCGAGGTTGAGCGCGGAACCGCCGTAGACAAGGAGGTCGTAGACCGTCAGATCCGGAATCGTCTGGCCTTTTGTATCTACCGTGACGGTCCAGTGAACCTGCTGGCTGACCACATCCGCCGTACCCGATTTGGAGATCGCATTATAGCCGATCCCAACGGTTTTGCTGGCGCTGGGGCCCGTGGCGGGGCCTCCGTCCCATTTGAGGGAAGCCGTATTCGTAAAATTCGTAATCTTCGCGGTGTAGGCCTCATCCGTCACCTTTGTGACAATGGTGAGCAGCATCTTGGTGCTGATATTGCCTAGCGCAAAGTTGTTTCCGGTCGGGGTGAGCGAAGTTGCCGCACCCCAAGCGGTTCCGGTCCACGCCTGTACGGTCGCCGAATCAAACGTCAGGCCGGAGGGCAGCGCGTCGATGATGACCGCGTTGGTGAGCGACGCCTCCATGTGGTTGACAATGATCGTCCAAGTAATGGTGCGGTTGGTCGGATCGTAGGTGCCGCTGCTGCCGGCATCGTTCGTCGTGCCGCCCTTTTCGATCCATTTCGGAGTAAACTTGACTTCAAAAGAGCCGCTGTCCAGCTCATTTTCATCCGCATCCTGCAGAGCGGCGGTATTTGTCACCTTCTGCTCGGCGGTGGCATAGAGAGCCGCATCCGTGAGCGCCGTTTGGAAGGTGACCGTCACGGGGCTCGCCGTCTCCTCGGGAAATTCATAGACGAGCGTATTGTCTTCATAGGTGGGGGCGGCGTTTTCGCCTTCCACTTGAAACGAATCTTCGACATAAGTTCCCACGTTTGTGAGATGATCGACAAACCGATAACCGGCAAGATCAATCTCTTCGCCGCCCTGCGTCGCAGAGACTTCCACCGACCAATTGATGCAGCGGTCGGCGAAATTCACGGCGCCCGATTTTACGACATCATAAAGGATCTCCTCGGGCGGAACCGCAACAGTATAGGTTTTCTCCAGAATTGTGACGACATGATCCCCCGCTTCGCCCGCGGAGCCGGTATTGTCATACTCAAATTCAGCCGAGAAATTGCAAGTTACATCGTTGGTCCCTTCGACAAAAATGCTGTCGTCCCCGTCGAACACCACGTTGGCGGTGACCATTTTCGTAACGGGATCCGTGGAGAAAGAGGCATGCCCGACGACGACGCCCGCATTTTTGAGTTCAATGCTGACACCGCTTGCGGTCAGCAGAAACGCATTGCTCAGCGCAAACGAGGCGGTATCGCCCTTATGTACCGGATTGGCCGGAGTCGGATCGTCGCCCTCCACCGGTACGCCGAAAGAGATCTCGACTCTGATTGGCTCTGTACTCAGGATGGTGCCGTTTTCCGGGATCGCCGCCCCCTCCTGGGTGACGGTCAGCGTGACGTCGGTCAAATAAGCGGTCACGTCGACGCTGCCGGTCGTACCCTCCATGGATACAGATTCCTCGGAGGAGGGTTCTTCAAAGGGAGATTCCTCCGAAGAGGATTCCTCCACCGGCAGCAGATCGCCTTCGTCCTCCGCATAGGCGGGAACAACCGGCAAAAGGACATTGAGCACCAGAATCAGCGCCAGCGCCCATCTCAAAAATACCCATTTTTTCTTTGTTGTCATGGTTCTCTCTTTCTCTCTGCGAATCGCATGATTTTTGTTCCGTCCGGGCGAAGCGCCATATTATACCGCCCGTGGTTTTTCTCCTCCGGAGCAATGCGGAAATGGAAAAAGGGGATGCTTTTTCTTCCTATTTGATAATAAATATCTTTAAGACTCTCATAAGAAGTATACAAGAGACGCCTTTCCGGTGCTTGAAAATGCGGGAAAAGTGGGTGCTCTTCCTTGGCGAAAAAAGAAATTTTAATGGGGTAAATTTCTTTTTAAAGAAAACAAATTGGTGGCACGGCCCCAAATCCGCTATAATCAAGTCATACCACGCGTCGAACGGAGGGGAAACGCCATGAAAACCGGCGCACTGCTGGAATCGCTGATCAATCTCGCCCAGATACAGAAAACCGATCTCGCCATCAGCATGAATATGACGCCGAGCGGGCTCAGCAAGATTCTGACCGGAAAGAGGCTCCCCTTTTTTAAAGAAAAGCGGGCTTTCAGCCGGCAGGCGGCCGGATACTTCGCCGAGGCACTCTTCTGCCGGGACTGCTACCTGAAATTGAAGAGCATCTTTCCGATCCTCTATGATTTCAGCACGAAGTATGAGCTGGAAACGTTTCTAACGTATGCCATTGATTATACGCTGAGCAGCGATTTCTTTGAGGAAAACGGAGGAGACCGGGACTATCCCGACCGGGAGCTTAGCTTTCTGGGAAAGACGACGATCCTCAACATGTTTTGCGTGACTATCTCCGACTATTTTATGACCGAGCCGGAGACTCCGCTGGAGTTTTACAGCTCCCTGCCCACGATTGATCCGTTTTACTCCGACATTTTTTCCCGTCTCAAATTCTCCGTCGCCGAAAACGGGCGGCGTATCTCCTTCCACCACCTGTTCGACACGCCCTCCTTCGAGGCGTCTGCCGGCAGATCCGATACCGATATTCTTTCTTATCTTTCAAAAATGGAGCAATATGTGGATCTGACCCTGTGGCAGGCCGAGGAAAAGGTGGCCCCGTTCTTTCTGCTGAAAGATCGGTTTTTGCTGGTTTTTTCAAACCAGATAGACGGATGGACGCCGCTGATGACGTTTATCACGCATAAGAGCTATCTGACCCTGTTTTTCCATTCTCTCACGAAGAAAAACGCGAGAAAAATCAGTTACAGCGGGGATGAGGTGGCCAAGCTTCTGGAGACCGATCCTTTTCTGATCACCAGACTGGCGGGCGGGCATTTCGACGCCGTATATAACTTTTTGCCCATCGGCTATCTGTCAAGCCCCGAGGAATTTGCACAGATGAACGGTAAGGAGCCCGTGAAAAAGGGCATCTCGGACCTTTTTCGCTGCGCCATTGAAAAGAGCGATTCGTTTTTCATCTCCGTCGACAGCCTGTCTTCTTTTTACAATACGGGAAAGGTCATCGTGCCCCTGCTCGGCACGGTGGAGATCGCCAAAGACCTCCGCATTCCCTATTTGATGCGCTACGATACGGTGATCGATAAAGGAGCCCTGCATGGCAAGGTTCGGATCACCAACAACGCGCTTCCTAAGATGTATGCGCTCTGCGCCAAGGAGTTCAGCCTGATTTATCTGAACGGCGCCACCCGCGGATCCGAAAAAATCCACTATTTTCATTCCGACATCGTCCGGGATATTCTGGACGACGAGGTGGCGGGCGACTCGATGCAGTATGTGGAGTTCGGCCACGAGCTCTGGAATTCCTATATTGGCGGTCTCTCCAAAGGGCAGGCATGGATCTGACCGCAGGCGAAGAAGGCTTACGGAAGTTCTCTTCCCCCATGCTCATTTTTCCGAAAAAATCCGATGCTCAAGGCAAAATATTGCTCATTGCGCCGGATAAGCAAAAGAAGCCCGTCTTTCCGCCGAAAGCAGAAGGACGGGCTTTTAAAAAGATTCCACTGCCCAAAAAACGGGCATCAGGTGCCATGCTCTGATGCCTGCCGGCATCGGATTTGCAGAATCGGCGGAATTCGCCGCCAGGCTCTTGATTTTTTTCCATATCTTCTATATATTTAGGGTAAATCCGGGAACTTTACCCGGGCCGATATGGGCGAACCGGACAACAAGGGAGGGACCTCTATGAAGAAAATATGGATAGGAATCCTGCTGGCCGCGTGCCTGACCGCGCTGCTTTCGGGATGCGCGGAAGAACAGACGGAACCGGCCTCCGGCGATGAAGCCGGAACTCCGGAAGTGGTCGTTTTTACAGACCCCGTGCTGGAAAGCATGGTTCGGGAAAAGATGGGCAAGCCCGAAGGAGACATCACCGCCGCCGAAGCCGAAGCGGTAAAAGAGCTCTCCCTCAATATCGAATGGCAGCCGGAGATCCCGCCGGAGACGCGGATCAAGGATCTCCACGGCCTTGAGTCTTTTAAGAATCTGGAGATGCTCGATCTGTCTTTTCATGATATTTCCGATATTTCTCCGCTTGCGGGGCTGACGAAGCTCACTTCTCTGTCGCTCGGCGGCAACACGGTCGCGGATCTTTCTCCGCTTTCGGGCTTAACCGACCTGAAGTGGCTGACCATCTTCAACAGCCAGGCGGAAGATTACAGCCCCCTTGAGAATCTGACCAATCTGGAAGGACTGATGGCCGGAGATTCGACGATCTCCGACGTAAGCGTGCTCTCGGGTCTGACAAATCTGAACCGGCTGAGCCTTGTGCGTGCCGGCGTAAGCGACGTCTCTTCGCTTGCCGGCCTGACGAACCTGCGGGCACTGTATCTGGAAGGCTGCCCGATCACGGACTATTCCCCGCTCGCGGAAATTTACCCGCTTTTAGAAGAAAAGGATTTCACGATGGTGACTTCTCTTTCGGAGCTGGGGTTCGTCCCGGTCAACGACGGCACGGAAATGTGTTTCCAATATGGAACGACCGAGATCAAGGTCGGCCGCGCGGAATGGAACCCGTCGGATGAGAATGCAAAAAACTATGTCTCTCTTTTTGAGCCGCAGGAAAGCGGCGGCGTGCTGGCGGTTTATTACACCCCGGATACACAGACTTATGATTTTAAATTGGATAATCTCAGCGGCAAAAAGACCGGATATTCTTACAACGCGGGAGACGGGACCTACGATTTCGGAAATCAGTCACAGCAGGACGTCGAAGAACTCCTGACGTCGATCCTCGGCGAACCGGAGAACGGCGATCTGTTGGCCTCCCCCGCCGCCAATTTCAATGAGACGATTTTTGCTGCCTGCGGCATAAACGCCGACGTCCTGTGTGCCCTGCCGAAGGAATTCGTCACGCTTACCGGGCTCGGTTTTCAGAATCTTATTGAAAGCGACGGCGTCTGCACCTATCGGGATGAAAACGACCCGGCTCTGACCATCTCCGTGCACCATCCCGAATGGAACAATATCGAGTGGAACGTCGAGTATACGTTCCCGGTCAACGGCTACTCCGTCCGGGTATGGTATTACGAAAGCGAGCCGCGGTTCTTCGTCCGGGCGAAAGCGGCGGACGGAACCTCCGCGGACTATGAGTACCGGGTTGCGGAAAATCAGTATAACAACGGCATGGCGCCGGAGGGAATGACTTCTGAGGACTATTTTGTGGGGATCTACGGCGACCCGGTTCCCGAAAGCGTCTTCGGCGAGGCGATCCGGCGGATGGAGCAGGAAATCGGCGACCGCTTCGGCATGAGCATCGACGAGCTGTATGCCCTGCCGGCCGGGGAATGACATCCGGCCCCAAAAAAAGAGCCATCGGCGCCCGCCGATCGTCCTCTTTTGAAAAAGCCGGCGCCGTACAGCTGTGTCAGGGAACGATCCTGCGTTAAAAAATAGACTGCGGGGCGGCTTTTTTAGCTGCCTCGCCCTTTTTATGCTCCGCTGCGGGTTTTCTCTCACATTTGTGAGGCTTTTTGGCAATAATTTAGCGGAATATCTTGCAATTTGCCGAAAATATATTGTATCATAGATAATTAATCCAACCTGATTTTTTGCGGCAAGGGAGGCGATCGTATTCAGAATCTGGTCTATACGGAACTGAACATCTTTTGCCTCGCCATTCTGCTTTTGATTTCCCTGAATATTTATCACCGCAGCAGTCTTTATCTGCCGGATCAGCAGCTGTATCTTGCCCTGCTTCTCACCAACACCGTGATTCTGATCCTGGATTCGCTGATGTGGATGTTCGACGGCCAGCCCGGCAGCGCCGTCTCCCTCACCTATCCGATCGTCACCGGGTGCTACTATATCCTGAACCCGCTGATCTGCGTGCTGTGGAACTATTATGTGGATTATTACATCCATAAAAGCCAGTCGCACCTCCGAAAGTTCGCCATCCCCCTGATGCTTCCGGCTCTGATCAACGTGATCCTCGTCATCATGAACCCTTTCAACAATATCCTGTTTTATATTGATGAAAACAACGTCTACCACCGCGGCCCCTACTTCCCTGTGATGGCGATCATCAGCTTTCTGCTCTGTGTCTACTCGACGGTCTATGTCCTGTTCAGCCGCAAAAGGCTGCCCTCCAAGGAATTCGGAACCCTGCTCATCTTCCCGCTTCTTCCGGTCCTCGGAGCCGTCATCCAGACGCTGCATTACGGTCTTTCGCTGATTTGGGCCGGCGCGACCTTCTCCCTTCTTTTGACGTTTTTCAACATCCAGAATGTTCAGCTCGATACGGATTATCTGACAAACCTCCACAACCGCCGCCAGCTTGACAACTATCTGCACATCAGAAGCCAGCGCCTGCGCGGCAAAGTGATGGCCGGCATCATGATCGACGTGGACCGCTTCAAGTCCATCAATGACACCTATGGGCACGACAGCGGCGACCGGGCTCTGAAATACGTTGCCGATATTCTGAGGGAAACTTTCCGGAGAAGCGACTTCCTGGCAAGGTACGGCGGCGACGAATTCGTTGTCGTGATGACGATCAAGGATACCGCCGATCTGGAAAAAGCCATCCGCCGGCTCAATGAGAACGTGGAACAGTTTAATGCCAAGCAGCTCGTCCCTTACGAAATTCATTTGAGCGCGGGGTACGAATGTTATTCCTCCGAATATGCAAACGTCTCCGATTTTCTCAAGCACATCGACGATCTGATGTATATCAATAAACAAAAAGCAAAAGCCGCCTGTCTGTTGTGACGGCGGTTTTTTCCGTTTTCGGGATGAGCCGTCCGAAACAATGTTCGGGCGGTTTTTTGCAGAAAAGGGCATCCGCGGCCTCATGGCAGTTTTCCCCACTTATTTTTGGGCAAAGCCGATCCATACTGTTTATGAGGTGACGATATGGCGGATTATAAAGAGATGTACCTCTCCATGGTGCGCGCGTCCGAAAAGGCCGTTCGCATTTTGATCGACGCGCAGCAGCGATGCGAGGAACTGTATCTGGAAGTGGAAGAGGAAGGCCCGTCCGTATTTGATTTCCGGGGCCCGCAGGAACAGGACAACAAATAAGAAAAGGTTTTTCTTTTCAAATGCGGCCGGATCTGCTACAATAGCGGCGGATCGGCCCGCATGTGAAGAGGCCCGGCCCGCGGCGGGAGGGAAAGGAAACGGATATGAAGCTGTCATGGTATTTTTCCGAGCCGCTGGAGACTCCGGACCGGATCCGCGAATTTGAGACGGCCGAGGCGTATATCTTTCCGGCCGATTTCGTAAAATGCGTCAGGGCCCATAACGGCGGCTACCCTTCCGCCGGGACCTTCGATACGGAGGAAACCGAGGAGCGGGAACTCCGGTCCCTGCTCTCGTTCAACAGGGATTCGGAAACCAGCATCTGGGAGAAAACCGCCCGGCTGAAGGAGACTTTCGGGGATCGGTATCTGCCCTTTGCGGAGGACGACTTCGGGAATCCGGTGTGCTTTGCGCGGGAGGATGGAGCCGTTGTCTTCATCGACTTGCGTACCGGCGCGGAGGAATGGGCCGCCGGGAGCTTCGCCGGATTTCTCGACAGGCTCTATGAGTGACCTCTCGCCGCTCCAAGGCAGGAATCCGGCGTTTTTTTTGCACTGTTATTAGGAAAATTGCCGTCCGCCTCCGGGCACGGCAGGAAAACCCTTCCAGAAACGGGCGCCCTGCTTGAATTTAACGGGCAAGGGTGATATACTTTATTATTATTCATCATAAGGATGGGCACGATTATGAGTTTTCTTGACAAACTGAAAGACCTGAAGAACGACGCCGAAGCCGGGGCAAAGGATATCCTTCACAAAAAGTCTCGGACGGATGCGGAACCTGAGGACGAGGAAGAAGAAAAACCTTTCGGTACATATGTCGGCGGCGAAACCAAGGTCTTTGAGCCCGCCGGAGAGATTCCTTCCCCGGAGGACGAATTCGAGGACGCGGACTCTTCCCCCGAAAAAGCACCCCAGGCTTCTTCCGGAGCCGAAGGAGCCGGATGGGACGACGAGGAAACGCCCGCGGCTTCGCACGGGAAATTCGGGCAGCTCGCCGAAACCATTAAAACCATGCCGACCGGAAAGCTGATCCTCCGTCTCGGCATCGTTGCGGCAGCCGTCGTACTCCTGCTTGTCCTGCTGATCACCTCCTGCTCCTCCGGCAGCCGCACGCCCGGCACGGAATCCGAATCCAGCGGCGCTGTGGTCGTCGAAGAGAACAGCTCGGAGGCGGCCGAGGAGGAGCCGAAACCTGTTGAAGTCGTCAGCAGACTGGAACAGATCGCCGCGGCCTTCAATATCAACGACGACGTGGTCGGCTGGCTCAACGTTCCGGGCCTCTCCGACGTAAACTCCGTCGTCTGCCAGGATGTGAACTCCTACTCCTACAACTACCGCGACGCTTCGGGCAAATACGTCTACAGCACCTATTGGATCGACGGCGCCTACTACTCCAGCAAATACAACACCTTCACCGGCGGCGCGGCGGGGCTTTCCAAAAATACCATCATTTTCGGCCACAGCGACCTCGGCTCCACCAACCTTGAATACAAGGCCGATGACGCTTCCGGCCCGCGCTTCTCCCAGCTCTTCTACTTCTCGAACGAGGATTTTGCAAAGCAGACGCCTTACATCTTCTTCTCGACCGCCGACGAGGATATGGTCTGGGAGGTCTTTGCGGTCTTCTATAACGACAAGACCATCGACGGAGACGCCACCTGGTATATCAACCCCAACCCGGATGACTCCGATTACGACTTCCTGCTCACCACGGCGAGAAGCCGCTCCCTCTATACCTACAACGTATCGGTCGCCAAAACCGACAAGATTCTGACCCTCTCCACCTGCACGGTGGGCTGGGGACTCGGGCCCCGCGAGAACTACCGCTTTGTCGTGATGGCAAAGCTTGTGAGCGACCCCACGACCGCGATGAAGACGGAAGCCGAGTTTGCCGTCAATCCGGATGCCGTTCTGCCGCCGACCGCACCGGTCGTACCGGAGGTCGAGGCCGTTTCCGGAGCAGAATCCTCCTCCGGCGCGGCGACCAGCAAGCCCGCCACGACCAGTTCTTCATCGACGAGCAAACCCGCCACGACCAGTTCCTCATCGACAAGCAAGCCCGCGGCAACCACTTCTGCGGCGAGCAACTGAACCGGCCGATTCCAAATAATAAAAAACGCCTTGCCGTTTCTTCAGACGGCAGGGCGTTTTCTTATATTCAGAACGATCCGGATGGAAGTCTTCTCCCGCAGAGAAACTCCCTTCACAGGATTTCTTTCAAAAAGTGCGGGAAATCCGGATGCTCAAGGCTTTACGATGATGACGCGGCTGCTCTCCTCGGAAGAGCTGGAGGTTCTTCTCCAGGAGGAGGTCGCCTCGGAGGAGGAGTCTCCTTTCGAGGAGGTGCTTACCCTTGAGGAAGTGCCTGCTTTTGAGGAGACGCTTCCCGTGGAGGAGGCTGCTTCGGAGGATGGGCCCGAGGAGGATTCCGCCTGATGCGACAGCTCTTCCTCCGAGACCGTCTCCACGGCCGTTTCGGAGGTCTCCGCCGCCATACCGCCCCCGATCAGAACGGCATTCGGCATCCCCTTCTCCTTCAGGGCGGCAAGAACGGCGGCAAGATCCTCTGCAGAGAGGTTCTCCGCCTCCACGAACGGAAGCAGCAGGTTATCCTTTCCGTAGCCGAGCGCGTCGATCAGCGCGCTTGTGGCTGCGGGGAAATCCGCCGGCAGAGTCTGATAGGTGAGCGCGCCGGAGAGCCCCGCCGCGCCGGCCAGAGATGCAAAATCCAATACCGGCGCATAGCCGGAAGCCGGGAGCGTGGCCGGGCTGCCTCCGTAGACGGAGGTGGTGCCAAGCACGATCCGGGAGGCGTCATATGCGGCCAGCACCGGAACGGACTGTTTTTCCCCTTCCGCCACCGCGAGCTGCGTAAAGCTGCTGAGGGCCTCCAGCCGGTCAAAACTTTCGTTGCTGAACCAGGCATACTGAATGCCCGAATCCGGCGGGAAGCGGAGCCCCTCGAGCACGACGGCGTCGGCGCCGAAATTCACCGCGTCGCAGACGATATCGAGCACGTATTTTCTTGCGGTATCGGAACAGGGATTGAGCCATGACCGCCCGCCGTTCTCCGCGCTGTTGTCGAGCCAGAGCACGCCGTCGGCACTGCCGTATTTGACCGCACCCTCGTAGCAGCCGGAGGGCGCCGTATGATCTTCAAAGCACCAGATCCGGGCGATGACGCCATATCCGGCCAAACGCGCCGCTTGGATTCTCGAAGCAAGATCCACGGCATCCTCGGCCTGGGTGCCGTACTCCGCGACACTCGCCTGCGGAGAACGGTAGGTTACCGTGCCGGCGCTGTCCTTGAGATCAAGCACGACGGCGTTGACGTCGTCGCCGAGGCCGGCAAGGAAGGCCGTATAGCGCGCGTCGTCCGCAAAGACTTCCGCCGGAACCGACGAGGCGAGAACCGGATTTGCAAAGAGATCCGCTTCTTCCTCCGGTTCGGGCTCCGGCTCCGACGAGACCTCGGAGACCGGCTCCGACGAAGGCTCCTGTTCCTGCTCTCCGGAATGGAGCAGCGCCTGAACAAGCGGCTCATAGGCGAACCACCCCGCGGCAAACAGCAGAAGGACCCCCGCCGCAATGGCAGCAATCTTCATATAGAGCTTCCGCCGCGGATCGATAATGCGGCTCGCAGACCGTTTGATCCGGTAGAAACCCCGCCCGTTTTGATGGAAGCGGCCCCCGCTCCTTCTAATTTTAAAAACTCTTGCCATGTTTGGTTTCCTTTCGGGATCAGGTCGGGAGCTGATGTCCGATCAGCCCATAAAATGCGAGGGAGAGCAGCCCGAGATAGATCAGCAGGACCGGCAGTCCCCGAAATGCCTTCGGTACGCGGCAGAGCGCAATGCGCTCCATGCCTGCGCCGATCAGCACGACCGCGAAGACGAAGCCCACGGACATGCCGAGGGAATAGCCGAGCGTCCGGGCGAGATCCATGCCCTCATTATACGGGATCAGCAGGCTGCCGAGGATCGCGCAGTTGAATGTCGCCGAGGCGAGACGCTTGCGGATGTTTTCAAAAACTTCCGGCCAGAATCTCTTCGTGACAAAATAGATGAGCGCATACATCGCGGACATGCAGACAATAAACAGTATTGGCATCAGGACGTACGCATATCCGGTGCCGGTGATGAAATCCCGAAGCGGATAGACGATGAGCGACGCGACGACCGTGATGATGGTCAGAAGGACGGAATAACGGACCAGCTCCTTGGGGTGCTTGAGCATGTAAAGGAGCCAGCTTGTGCCGAGGGCGCGCGCAAAGACGATGTTCTCAAGAAACAGGGCCGTCAGTGCGGCGCCGAAAAAACTGAGCAGAATCGTCATTTCTGGTCCTCCTTTCCGCCGGAGAAGTGCTCATAGGGCTTCGCGTGGAATACGATCCGCAGCCCCTCGACCGCGGCGGCCAAAAAGCCGGCGATCAGGAAGCCGGAAAAAGGCAGCTTCAGCGCGGAGGCCTTCCGCTGCAAAATCTCATATCCCCAGAGGGTGCCGCTGCCGAAGAGCTCCCGGATGCCGCCGATCAGCACCGCCACAATCAGGAAACCGAGGCTGAAGCAGATGCCGTCCAACAGATTGAAGACGACGCCCTTCTCCTCGGAGATCAGGCGGGAATACGCGACGACGACCGTGTTGAGCGCGAGCAGCGGCAAATAGATGCCGAGGGAATCGAAGATCGTCGGAGAGATGGGCGCGACCGCGGCCTGCGCCGTAAAGAGCATCGACATCGAGACAAGGGCATAGCAGAGGATGCGCCACGTCTTCGGCACAAAATAGGCAATCAGCGGCGCGAGCAGCAGCACCGGGATCGTGACGATCGCAAATGTAATGGAGAGGGCTATGGCATTCTGGAGCGAGGTGGCGCCGATGATGATCTCGCCGACCACCATGCCGCCGACCAGCACCGGATTGGAAAACAAAATCTTGCGGAAGCTGTCGTTCATCAGAGAAACCGTTGCGGCATTCATCTTTTTCATGCGCCCACCTCCGTTTCCGTTTTCTTTTTGAGACTGGGCTTCGGCAGCTTCTTTTTCTCTTTCGGCGGATTTTCCGCTCCCGGAGCAAAATTCTTTGGCAGCAGCGTGCCGTGCCGGATTTTATGTAGCACATTCTCGCAGACCCGGTCAAAGAGCGGCGCGAAGACGTTCATCAGGATCAGAGCAAAGACGAAACCGTCCTCGAAGCCGCCGAAATAGCGGAACAGCATGACGACGGCGCCGCTTGTGGCTCCGTACAGCACCTTGGCAAAACCGCGTTTCGGCGAAGTAACCGGCTCGGTTATCATAAACACGACGCCGAAGAGCAGCATGCCGGAGCAGAGCTCCCAGCCGACGGAGCTAAAGGTGCCGAACGGGGAACGCGGCCACATCATGGCCATCAGGCCGGAAACCAGCAGGAAACTGAGCGGCGCGCGCCAGCCGATCGTTCTGCGCACCAGCAGATAGAGACCGCAGGCAAGGATCACGAGGATGTTCGTGGCGCCCATCGGTCCGGCCGCGTTGCCGAGAATCATATCAAACAGATCAAGGCTCGGAATCGCCCCGAGCATCAGGTTGTGCGCCGGGCTGACGGCGGTTTTGGCCGCCACCTCTCCGGCAACCGCGAGCTCCTGCATCGGGGCCGGGTAACTGAAAACCAGCTCCGGCCAGCAGATTGCGGTGAACGCAAATCCGACCGCGGCGGGATTAAACAGATTGTTGCCCGTGCCGCCGAACGGGAATTTAACGGCAAGGATTGCCACGATGCAGGCGGTCACGACCACATAATACGGGATGGACGCCGGCATCAGCAGCGGGATCAGAAGCCCGGTGACGACGGCGGAGAGATCGCGCAGATCCGGGCGCCGGCCGCAGGCCAGCACGCTGAGCATATCGAGAACCCATGCGGTCGCGGCTCCGGTCAGGCCGAGCAGCAGCGCCCGCGGGCCATAATAAAACCAAGCGATCACATAAAGCGGGGCCATGGCGACGATCATATCCCCCATGACGGTAAACAGCGACTCGCTCGTGCGGACGTGCGGCGCATTTTGAAGGATCAGGCCGTGTTCGTTCATTCGGCGGCGCCCCCTTTCTCGGCAAGCGCCTTTTCGGCGGCAAGGCTGCGCTTGGCGGCAAAGATCGTGGTACCGATATCCAGCCTCGACGGGCAGACATACGAGCAGGAACCGCAGCCGATGCAGCGGTCCACGTCGTAAAGTTCCAAAAGATCCCTGCGGCCGAATTCGGCGAAGCGGCGAAGCTGGCTGGCGGAGAGGCCCTCCGGGCAGGCATGGTCGCAGCGCCCGCAGCCGATGCAGATATAGCCGAGGCTCTTGTAGCTCTCACGGAAGGCCAGCACGCCTCTCGTCATCACCCCGACTTTTTCTTCCTCGGGGTCGGAGATGGAGCGCCCGGTCATGGAGCCGCCGACGATCACCGTCTCCGGATCCGCGGCGAGGCCGCAGAATCTCAGCATCTCGGAAACCGGCGTGCCGACCGGCACTTCGACATTGCGCGGGTTGGCAATGGCATCCCCCGCGACCGTGACGAAGCAGGAGGTCTGCGAGATACCGCGTTCGGCCGCCCGCACCAGATGGAGCAGTGCGCCGGTGCCCACGGTCAGCGTATTTTTCTCCTTGCGGAATTTGTTGTAGGCGCGGGTCTCGGCGGGATAGCGCCCTCCGAAACGCATCACCTCAACGCCCGCAAGCTTTTTCGGAATGCGGATGGTGATATCGAAGACGTGGCGGTACACCGCGACATAGATCTTCGACAGATCGGCATGGACGGCCTTCGCGCAGAGTTCGAGCGCGAGGGCGATCTTTTCCGGCTCATGCAGGGCGATGTTGAGCTGGCTCGAAATAAACGGCTCGTCGTCGATGGCGTCCGCGATCACCGCGTCCACGCCCCGCTTGTCGGCCTCGATCAGTTCCTCATAAAGGGAGCGGCCGTCCGATTCGTCGATGATATCCGCGAGCCGCGCGACCTCGGTGATCTCCTCCGGCCGAAGCTCCTGCGGAAGAATCTCTTCAAAAGGATTCTGAAAAGTCCTCAGGGAGTCGGGCTTCATCATCACCATATCTCTGGAGAGCATCGGTTCCTTGCGTTGTTCAAGGACGATGCCGGGAACGAAAAATGACATATTTGCCTCCGGTAATCAGGTTTCCGGCTTCGGGGAAATCATGTTTCTGAAAAGCGGCGCTTTTATAAAACAAAATTTCTTCCATGCGGCGCTCCTGTGAAGCACCCGCAGCCCGGGCCGGAATGAAATAAAATCGTGAAAAAGGCCTTACAGAGCGGCCTGTGCCGCCATGCGCAGATTGCGGATTGCCGAGACGTAATCCGCCTGATGAAAGAGCGACGAGCCGGCCACCAGAATATTTGCCCCGGCCCCGACCGCGATGGGCGCGGTCCTCTCGTCGATGCCGCCGTCCACCTGGATATCGAGCGGATGCCCGATGCGGGCGGCTTCGTTTTTTATGGCGGCGATTTTGGGCATCATATCCTCCATGAAGCTCTGGCCCCCAAAGCCCGGTTCCACCGTCATCACGAGGACCATATCGACCGCGGCGAGATAGGGAAACACCGCCTCCGCCGGGGTTTTGGGCTTGAGGGAGATCGCCGGGTGCACGCCGAAGGAACGGATCTTTTCGATCACGGCCGCCGGGTCGTCGTCGGACTCCACATGAAAAGTGATGAGCCCGGCTCCGGCTTTCACGTAGTCCTCAATGTAACGCAGCGGCTCCGAGATCATCAGATGTGTATCGAAAAACATGGAGCTCGCCTTGCGCAGGGAACGCATGACCACCGGGCCATAGCTGATATTCGGAACGAAATGCCCGTCCATCACGTCGATATGAAGCATGTCCGCTCCGGCGTTTTCCATCGCCTGCGCCTCCGCGCCGAGACGCGCAAAATCGGCCGAGAGAAGCGAGGGGGAAATCCGGATTTCCATCCTGACGCCGCCTTTCTATACTTTTAAGTCATATAGAGAATCAGCTTATTTTACCGCAAAGCGGCTCATCCGTCAACCAAAAGGGCGTTCCGACAAGGAATATTCACAATTCCTGGTGCAAAATCAGCGCACAGCTGTCGCATTTTCGGATTTTATGGTAAAATACAGAAAAGGGACTCCCTGTCCCTCACAGAATCTCCGCAATGGGAAAGGATCATGGACGATGCAGTATACCGATACCGATCTTTATGAAAAAAGAGCCTCTCTGCTCGGCATGGGAGGCATGCGCCTGCCGAAACGGGAGGATGGCTCCGTCGACATCCCGCAGGTTGAAAAAATGATTGCGCTTGCCATGGAGCGAGGTGTCAACTACTACGACACCGCCTGGTGCTACCACGACGGCAAATCCGAGAACATCATGGGAGACCTGCTGGCAAACTATCCGAGGGAGAGCTTCTTCCTTGCGGACAAGATGCCGGTCTGGCTCTGCAAGGACGAAGCGGACGTCTACCGCATCTTTGACGAACAGCTCAAAAAATGCCGGGTGGACTATTTCGACAACTATCTCGCCCACTCCATCGACAACGAGGACTACCCGAATATGGTGAAATCCGACACCTACCGCATCCTCCGAGAAAAGAAGGAACAGGGCCTGATCCGCCGGCTCGGCTTCTCCTTCCACGGCGACAAGGCGCTCTGGAAGACGATGACGGAGGAGTACGACTGGGATTTCGCCCAGATTGAGATGAATTATCTCGACTGGAAGGAGCAGGACGCGGAATATCTTTATCACTGGCTCGTGGAGCACCGGCTCCCGATCGTCATCATGGAACCGGCGCGCGGCGGTTATCTTGCCAATCCGCCGGCCGCCGTGCGGGAGATCCTCGAAAAAGCCTGTCCCGGAATCTCGCCCGCCGAGCTTGCCTACCGCTGGTTTTTCGGCAGGCCCGGCATTTTTACCATTCTGAGCGGCGTATCCAGTCTCCGGCAGATGGAGGAAAACCTTGCCGTCTTCGACGCCGGGGAGCCGCTCTCGGAGGCTCAGGCGGAGACGCTTGCCCGGGCGGCGGACTATCTGATGCAGATGGAACGCGTCCCCTGCACGGGCTGCGGCTATTGTATGCCCTGCCCCGCCGGCGTCGATATTCCCGGCATGCTGAAGCTGCTCAACCGGTTTTTAGAGAACAAATCCACCTGGGAGACCAAGGGCGACTACCTGAAGTTCCCGGAGGAGCAGCGCGCCTCCGTCTGCATCTCCTGCGGAGAATGCGCTTCTCACTGCCCGCAGGGAATCCGGGCCTTCGTCCATATGGAGGAAATCTCCGATACGATCGGGAAATTCTGATTTTGGGGAAACGCTCCCCGCCCCCGCAAAACCGGCGCGCCGCGGACGCATATCCGGGCGCCGCCTGCCTTTGGCGACGGGCATGTGCCGCATCTTTCATCGGCTCAAAATGGGAATGCGGGGAAACGTTTTCCTTTCCGTCTTATGAATACCGGGTGTCCGGGGCCGGAAGCACGTCCCAAGCCCCGGACTATCTCAAAGCCCCATGGGAGCGCAGTTCATAATATGCTGCCGGACGTGATTCGGCGATGCCGGCGGCGAGGTGGTTTTCCGGCAGCAAAATGGCCTTTCTTTGGCAAAGCAGAAAAAAATTCACAAAAGACCGGTATTCTTCGGCGGTCTTTTATGGTATCGTAAGCGATAGAATTTTTACGGGGGAGGATGACCGATGGACTGGTCCAACGGATACCGCAGCGAGGTTCCGCCGCAATATGTCTACTACAACACCGGCTATTCGAGCTATCAGGCCCCGCCGGAGACCCAGGAAAAAAAGAAGCTCCGCGCCTGCGGAAACGGCATCGGGCTTGCGATGCTGGGCTACATTTTCGTCTCGCTGACGGCATACGGCGTGCTCTATATGGCCGCCGCCTCCCTGCTTTCCGACGTTTTTGTCCGTTTCAGCCTCTATCAGATGCCGGAATGGGTCAATCAGGCCGTGCTGCTGGGCAGCTACATTCTCTCGCTGACGATTCCGTTTATTATCTATGCCGTCGCCATCCGAATCCCCTTCTCCGTCGCCTTTCCGCTCCGGAAAGCGGACGCCGGGATGACCATCGGCGGCATCTGCGTGGGGCTCAGCGTCTCAACCGTCGCCTCCTACATCTCGAGCTACATCGAGACCATTCTCGGCAGTGCGGGCATCTATATCTCCATGCCGCAGATCGAAACCCCGTCGGACCCCGCCGCATTTGCGATCTATGTGATTCTGATGACCGTGGCGCCGGCCCTGATCGAGGAACTGACCTTCCGCGGCATTGTGATGCAGTCCCTGCGCCGCTTCGGCGACATCTTCGCGCTCGTGACCTCGGCGCTGCTCTTCGGCATCTTCCATATGAATCTGATGCAGATGCCCTATGCGTTCCTTCTCGGCCTTGCGATGGGCTATTTCGTCATGCGGACCGGATCGCTCTGGGTAAGCATCGGCATTCATTTTCTGAATAACCTGGTCTCGGTGGTTCTTGACGTCTGTTACGGCGTCATGACCTATAAAAATTTTGTCATGCTCAACCTGACGTGGTCGCTGCTGACGCTGGCGCTCGGAGGGCTGGCGCTCGCGCTGATGCTGATGCGGCACCAGGATATTTTCCGCTTTGAGACGCCTCAGAGCATTCTCTCACCCGGAAAACGCACCCGTACCCTGCTGCTCGCGCCGATGATGGTGATCGCGCTGCTGACCGCGGCCGGCTTCACCCTCAGCTATATGAATTTCAACTGGTTCTGATCGTTTTGGCCCGCAGCCTTTGACCGCGGGCACTTCTTTTTGTGGAGGATACAGATGGATCATCTTGCGGATATGGAAGTCATCCGGGAGCTTCTCGGCCGGTACGGCTTCCGCTTTGACAAATCGCTCGGGCAGAATTTTATCGTGAACCCCGAGCTCTGCCCGCGCATCGCCGAGGCGGGCGTCCCCGGGCCGGAATACGGCATTCTGGAGATTGGCCCCGGCATCGGCGTTTTGACGGCGGAGCTCGCAAAACGGGCCGAAAAAGTGGTCGCCGTGGAGGTTGATTCGGCGCTGATTCCGGTGCTCGGCGAGACGCTGGCGGAGTACGAAAATGTGGAAATTCTGAACGCCGACTTCATGAAGCTCGACCTTCCCGTGCTCATCCGGGAGAAGTTCGGCGGCATGCCCTTTGCCGTTTGTGCGAATCTGCCGTATTATATCACAACGCCCGTGCTCATGCGGATTCTCGAGGCAAATACCGGGGCCAAAAGCGTCACCGTCATGGTGCAGAAGGAGGCCGCCGACCGTTTTCTCGCCCGCCCCGGCACCCGGGAGAGCGAGGCCGGTACTGTGCTGCTTCACTATTTCTGTGAGCCGGAGGTGCTTTTCGGTGTTTCGCGGGAGTGGTTTTTTCCGAGTCCGAAATGCGACTCCGTGGTGCTCAAATGCGTTCCTCACGAGCAGCCGCCGGCCGTACCAAAAGACGAAAGGCGCTTTCTCTCCGTCGTGAAAGCGGCGTTCCTCCAGCGGCGCAAAACGCTCGCCAACTCCCTCTCCGCCGGCCTCGGCATCGACAAGGCGCTCGCCTCCGCCGCCATCGCCGGATGCGGCCTTTCGCCGACCGTCCGCGCCGAAGAACTGACGCTTCCGGATTTTGCCGCGCTCTCGGACCGTCTTACGGACGATGCCTGACCGCCCGGCGGATTTCAAAAATAAGAAAACGGCCTCCGGGAGTACCTCTTTCGCAGGATTTTTTGCCGCCGAAGCACCCGGAGACTGGCAAAGCGGGCCATCCTGCGCTCTGCGGCCCCGCGGCGCGCACATCGGTTTTCGCCGGGAGGTTTTGCCGCCTTCCGGCATTTTTTCATCTTCCCGCGGAAAAACCGTTTTTGCCTCCGGCAAAGCTTTCTCTTGTGTATTTTTTATGGGTTTGCTATAATATAAGATACGGTTTTTTCGGCTGCGCAAAACTATGGCCCGCATATTTGTATTTTTGCAGGAACGCGGTTCCGCATATTTGTATTTTCGCAGAAATGCGGCTCCGCATAATTGCGGCTCTCCGGGCAAACTAAGGATGCGGCGTCCTGTAAAAACAGGCGCCGGACGCGGTGCTCTGTAAAAAAAGAACGCCGTTCATTCTGAAAAAACGGAGGCCACCGTATGCTGAAAAAAGAAGATTTCCGGAACGCGGCGGAGGAGGATTTCTCCTCCGAGGAAGAGGGCTTTTCTTCGGAAGAAGAGAGTCCTTCCGCCGAAGAAGAAGGTTCCTCTTCGGGAAATGATGAGGCGGAAGAACAGACCGAAGAGATTATCAAAACCGGCTCCATCACCAAGACGAAAGGCCGCTATCCCATCCACTGCCTCACGGTGGTGGGGCAGATCGAAGGGCATTATATCCTGCCGCCGCAGAATAAATCCACCAAATACGAACACGTCATCCCCCAGCTCGTCGCCATCGAGCAGGGCCCCGATATCAAGGGCCTGCTGATTATCCTCAACACCGTCGGCGGCGACGTGGAAGCGGGGCTTGCCCTCGCGGAGCTGATCTCCGGCATGAAGAAGCCGACCGTCTCCCTCGTTTTGGGCGGCGGCCACTCGATCGGCGTGCCGCTCGCCTGCGCGGCAAAGGTCTCGTATATCGCGCCCTCCGCCACAATGACGATCCATCCGGTGAGGATGAACGGTCTCGTGCTGGGCGTGCCGCAGACGCTCTCCTATTTTGATAAAATGCAGGAGCGCATCACGAATTTCGTGACCGCCAACTCCCGCATCACGACCGAGCGCTTTCGGGAGCTGATGTTCACCACCGGCGAACTGATCACCGACGTCGGCACCGTCCTCGATGGGGAACAGGCTGTCGCCGAAGGACTGATCGACCGGCTGGGCGGCCTCTCCGACGCGATCGACTCCCTCTACGGGCAGATCGAGGCGAAGGAAACCAAGGATTCCAGAAGAGCGGTACGGACCCCGAAAGACGCGGGGGAAAAGCCCGCTCCGAAAGGGAATCCTGCCCGGAAAGGAAACTCCTCCCGTGAGGGAAGCTCTGCCCCGGAGGAGGGCCCCGCTCCCGGAGAAAACCCCGCGCGGAAAGAAACCCCGGACACAAATCGGCCCGCAGGGAATCCTTCCGCCCCGGGAGAAAAGCCCTCCGCTGAAAAAAAAGCCTCTCAAAAAGCCAAAAAATCCGCCGGGTCTCATAAAAAGAAGCCCTCCGGCGGAAAGGAGCAAAAACCATGATCCTCTATTCCGCTGAACCGCTGGACTGCATCTTCCCGCCGGAAGAACACGAGCGGGAGTTCCTTGAATTTGAGGGCGGCACGCTGGAAGGTTACCGCGAAAACGGCCATTTCACCGTGACCGGCCTGATCTCAACCGATCCCGCGCTGTTTCTCGACGAAAAATTCCGTCCCGGCGCCACGCTCACCTGCGGCAAGGGCAAACATTTCCCCGATTCCGGATACCAAAACTACTCCGGATTCCCGATGCAGATCCCGGAGGGCACGGACTGCGGCTTTATCTCCTTCTGATCTCCATGAGATCCTTTCGTCCCGGCGCCTTCTTTGCGGCACAGGCCGGGCGTCTTCCATAAAATTGTGACATTCGGAGGCAAGCATGAGCATTCTTGACGCGGTGATTCAGGGCATCATTCAGGGACTGACCGAGTTCCTGCCGATCTCCAGTTCCGGGCATCTTTCGCTCTATCAACATTTTACCGGGCTTGGCGGGGAGGCCGGCGGCATTTACGCCGTTTTGCTCCATCTGGGAACCCTGCTGGCCGTTTTTCTCGCTTTCTGGAAAACGATCGTCTCCATCATCATCGAGTTTTTCTATCTGATCTGGGATCTCGTGACCGGACGGTTCCACGCGAACGCCATGCCGCCGCAGAGACGGATGCTGCTGATGCTGATCCTCTCCTGCGTGCCGCTGATCGGCGCTTACTTCCTCTCCGATTTTTATACGGCCCTCGCCGCCGACCGCGACATCCTCGTGGAAGGCGTCTGCTTCCTGCTGACCGCGGCGCTGCTGTTCCTCTCGGGGCGCTGCGTCAAGGGCCACAAGGACGCCGAGACCATGACGAAGGCCGACGCCCTCGCCGTGGGCATCACGCAGGCGATCGCGCCGCTGCCGGGCCTCTCCCGCTCCGGCTCCACGATCTCCGTCGGGCTCCTCTGCGGGCTCTCGCGGGAATACGCGGTGGCCTACTCCTTCATTCTCGGCATGCCGGCGGTTCTCGCCGCCAACCTGCTTGAGATTCCGGAGGCGCTCTCCGGAGGCGTGGCGATCAACTGGCCGGCCGCCATTATCGGCATGGTCGTCTCGCTGGTGTTCGGCCTCCTCGCGATTAAACTTGTCAAACTGCTGGTCGAGAACGACCGGTTTACATATTTCGCCTGGTACATGCTGCTCCTCGGCATTCTGACCGTCGGGGCCGGCATCTACGAAAACGCGACAGGCAGCATGCTTTTCTCTCTTTGAGAAACCGACAGTGGCCATGACGAAACGGGGTGACAACTTGGCCGAAAAAAGCACGAAAAAGAAAACTTCCTCCGCAAAACGGAGCGTCTCCGCGGCAAAACAGGAGGAACAGGCCTCCTCGCGCAAACAGCTTTTCGCGATCCTGTTCCTTGCATTCGGCGTGTTTTTTATCGCGCTGACCATCGTGACCGGCGAGAATTTCTGGGCGGAGCTGCATGGATTCCTTTTTGGAATGTTCGGATGGTGCGCCTATCTGATCGGGCCGCTCTTCCTGTATCTTGCCGTCATGAATACGCTGGAACGCCCGAGCTTCTCCTCCTCCGCAAAGGTCTGGGAGGTGCTGGGGCTGATCGTCCTCATCTGCGCCGCCACCACCATTTTTATGAAAGACGGCATCCCGGAGGACGGCTTCTTCACCATTGTAAAAACTCTTTTTCAAAATGGAAAAGAACTTCAAGGCGGCGGATTCTTCTCAGTGATCCTCGGCGTGCCGCTCTATCTCTTCTTGGGTGAAACCGGGGCGAAGATCACCATTTCCATCCTGATTTTTGTGATGCTCATGCTGATTACCGGCACCACGCTCGCGGGGCTTGCCCGCGGGACCAAGGAGGCCGGCAAAAAGGTGCGCGACGTCTACACCGAGCAGGTGGAACACGCGCGGATGCAGCCGGACGCCAACGCCGTGATCGACATTCCGCTCGACGACCCGCTGCCGCAGCATCCGGTGCGCTCGCCGAAGCGCTGCGGCGCTGATCCCATACAGGACGCAAAGGGCAAGCTCCTCGGCGCGGCGGCCGGCACGTCTTCTGCGGGAGCCTTTGCCGGGAACCGCGACCGCGTGATCGACATTCCGCTCGACGGCGACATCCCCGCCCGGACCTCTCCGGCCTCCGCCGGAGCCGCCGCACCCACGGCCGCAACCTATACGTTTGCCAAAGCGACCGCCGCTCCCTCCCCTCTCCGGAACGAGAAGGCCGTCGTAACCAACGGCTTCAAGATCGTGACGCCGGAACAGCTTGTCGCGGAAAAAGAGGCCGAAGTGCTGAGAAACGCCGCCGCTTCCGGTATCCCGACGGAGATCTCGACCAGCGAGGGAGCGAAAACCTCCGCGGAACTGGAGCAGCTGATTCAGCGCGCCGCCCTGCAGGATGAGAATAAGAAAAAAGACGAGAAACACGCGCTCGAAAAAGCGGAACGGGAATTTGCCGTCGATACGGCGGACGATCTTGAGACGCGCGTTTACCGCTTCCCGCCGGTCGATCTGCTCAGACCGGCCGCACGCATCGAATCCGGCGACGTCACGTCGGAACTGAAACAGAATGCCGACCTGCTGGTGGATACGCTCAACAGCTTCGGCGTGCAGACGAGGGTCATCAACATTTCAAGAGGCCCCGCCGTCACGCGCTATGAGCTGCAGCCCTCCGCCGGCGTCAAAATCAGCAAAATCACCAACCTTGCCGACGACATCGCGCTGAATCTGGCCTCCGCCGGAGTCCGGATCGAGGCGCCGATCCCGAATAAGGCCGCCGTCGGCATCGAAGTACCAAATAAAAACATCGCCATCGTCAGCATCCGCGAGATCATCGACTCCGGCGAATTCCAAAGCGCCAAGGGCAAGCTCTCCGTCGCGCTCGGCAAAGATATCACCGGCCGCATCATGCTGGCCGACCTCGCCAAAATGCCGCATCTGCTGATCGCCGGCGCCACCGGCTCCGGAAAATCGGTCTGCATCAACTCGATGATCGTCAGCCTGCTCTATAAAGCGACGCCGGGCGAGGTGCGCCTTTTAATGATCGACCCGAAGGTCGTCGAGCTCGGCGTTTATAATGGCATTCCGCATCTGCTGGTCCCGGTCGTCACAGATCCTCGAAAAGCGGCCGGGGCGCTCAACTGGGCGGTCTCGGAGATGCTGGGTAGATATAAGCTCTTCGCGGACAACGGCGTCCGCGATTTGACCGGCTTCAACAAACTCGCCGAGATGAGAGAGGATTTGCAGCCGATGCCGCAGATCGTCATCATCATCGACGAGCTGGCCGACCTGATGATGGTCGCGCCGAATGAGGTCGAGGACGCGGTCTGCCGTCTCGCCCAAATGGCGCGCGCGGCGGGCATGCACCTCGTCATTGCGACGCAGCGGCCTTCCGTCGACGTCATCACCGGCATCATCAAAGCGAATATTCCGAGCCGCATCGCCTTCGCGGTCTCCTCCTACGTCGATAGCCGCACGATCCTGGACGGCAGCGGCGCCGAGAAACTGCTTGGGCGCGGCGACATGCTCTTCAGCCCGGTCGGCTCGCCGAAACCGCAGCGCATCCAAGGGTGCTTCGTCAGCGACAACGAGGTCGAGGACGCGGTGGCTTTTATTAAAGGCGACGAGCCCGCCGCCTACGACGAGCGTATTCAGGAGGAAATCGAGAAGAACGCCGCCGTTGAAAAAGGTGCGAAACGCTCCGCCGACAGTTCCGACGAGGACGGCGACGGCGCTTCGGACGACGACGATATGCTCCCGGCGGCCATCGAATGCGTGGTCGAAATGGGACAGGCTTCCACCTCCCTGCTGCAGCGCAAGCTGAAGCTCGGCTACGCGCGGGCCGCCCGCATCATCGATCAGATGGAAGAAAAAGGCATCGTGGGGCCGTTTGAGGGCAGCAAGCCACGGCAGGTGCTGATCTCCCGCGAGCAGTGGATGGAGATGAACCTGCGGCAGTAAATGCCCGGAAGCCCCGGGAAGAACCGGTTCCGCCGGAGTCGGGTGAAATATTTTAAGTTTGAGGCGGCCGGCGAAAACCTTGTATTTTCCAAGGGAACCGGCAAAGTTACCACCCGGCCGCACGACAGATTTGCAGAAAATTTAAGCTTTTTTCATGGTCCGGAAAACGCGGTGTCTCGCGGACAAGCTTGCCGAAAAACTTTGGCTTTCCGAAGGGGACCGGCAGAACATCTGTCGCCGACGCGGGCGAGCTTTCTTTCCACAGAATCCCTTCAAAAAACACGGGCGCGATCCCGTTTTTCCATCATTTCATTTTTCAAGAGGATTGTTCTATGAGTATTTTTTCCAAAATCAGCGCCGGGCTTAAAAAGACCAGAGATTCGATGCAGGAGCTCTTTGACGGCGTATTCTCCGGGTCGAATATCGACGATTCGTTTTACGACGAGCTGGAGGAGGCCTTGCTTCTGGCGGATGCCGGCGTCTCCACCGCCTCCGCAGTCTGTGACGAGCTTCGCAAAAGAGTAAAGGCGGAGCATATCACCGAACCGGAGCAGGCCCGGGAGACCATGCAGCAGATCATCGCGGAGATGCTCTCCGGCGCGGAACCGATGCCGGAGGGACATCCGCTGATTATCCTGATGATCGGCGTCAACGGCGTGGGCAAGACCACCACCATCGGCAAGATCGCAAAGCGCTATACGGAATCCGGCAAAAGGGTCGTGATGGCGGCGGCGGATACCTTCCGCGCGGCGGCCATCGAGCAGCTTGAGGTCTGGGCGGAACGCTCCGGCGCCGAGCTGATCAAACATACCGAGGGCTCCGACCCCGCCGCGGTGGTCTTCGACGCCATCGCCGCCGGAAAAGCCCGGAAAGCCGACGTGGTCATCTGCGACACCGCCGGCCGGCTGCACAACAAAAAGGGCCTGATGGACGAACTTTCCAAGATCGGCCGCGTGATCGCCAAGGAGGCCGAAGGGTGCCCGGTTGAGACGCTGCTGGTGCTCGACGCCACCACCGGCCAGAACGCGCTCAATCAGGCGCGGGAATTCCAAAACGCCTGCGGTCTGACCGGCATCGTGCTGACGAAGCTCGACGGCACGGCGCGCGGCGGCGTCGTGATCGGCATCCGCCGGGAACTCGGCATCCCGATCCGCTTCATCGGCGTCGGAGAGCAGGCGGACGATTTGCAGCCCTTTAATGCGGAGGATTTCGCGAAGGCGCTCTTCGCCGCGGAAGAAAAATAGTTGAAGCCCGGCTCTGCTTTAAAAATCAGAGAAAGCGGAAAATATTTTTGCAAAAGAAAGATAGCATTATGGAAACCATCATCATCGCGACACACAACCCGGGCAAACTGGCGGAGTTTCGCCGGATGCTCGCGCCGCTGGGATACGAGGCCGTCTCCGCCGAGGAGGCCGGCTGCCCCGACGAGATCGAGGAGACCGGCGCCACCTTTGCGGAAAACGCCGTTTTAAAAGCAAAGGCCGTCTGCGAAGCCTCCGGGCTGGCCGCCATCGGCGACGACAGCGGGCTCTGCGTCGATTATTTGAACGGCGCGCCCGGGGTCTACACCGCGCGGTACGCCGGAGAGCACGGCACGCCGGATATGTGCATCGAAAAGCTGCTCCGGGCGCTCGACGGCGTTCCGGCCGAAAAACGCGGCGCACATTTTGCCTGCGCAATCGTACTCTGCCGGCCGGACGGCGGAATGCTGCTGGCCGAGGGCCGCTGTGACGGTTCGATCGCCTTTCAAAAGGACGGCAGCGGCGGTTTCGGTTACGATCCGATTTTCATTTATAAAGGAAAGAGCTTCGCCACGCTTCCCCCGGAGGAAAAGGACGCCGTCAGCCACAGAGGGACCGCGCTCAGAAATCTCGCGGAGCTTTTAAAACAGGAGCCGGCGAAGAAATCTTCTCCGTAAAAAAACGATTCTCCCGGAATGCCTCCGGCACAAGACGCCGCATGCAAAGATGCTGTGATTGTGAAAAACGAAAATTCCCATTTTATATTTTCATAAAAGAAAAGGAAAGGCTGTTTATGATTACTGCCAAACAGCGCGCGTTTCTGCGCGGACTTGCAAACGGCATCCCCGCGGTCCTTCAGATCGGCAAGGAGGGCGTCAACGAAAACATCATCCAGAACCTCGCACAGGCGCTGGAGGCGAGGGAGCTTGTCAAGGTCTCCGTATTGGAGACCTCGCCGGTCTCTTCAAAAGAGGCCATTGCCCTCGCGCTGGCGGCCATCCCGGGCTGTGAGCCGGTGCAGGTCATCGGCCGCCGCTTCGTCGTCTACAAGCGGAACCTGAAGGACCCGAAACTCGTTTTGAAAGGCTGAAAGGAAGGCTTGCTTTGAAAACCGGAATTTTCGGCGGCAGCTTCGATCCCGTACATAACGGGCACGTCAACGCTGCAAAAACATTCCTGGAAGAGATAAATCCCGACCGGCTGCTGATTATCCCGAATTTTCTGCCGCCGCATAAGGATGCCCCGCAGCTTGCCCCGGCGGAGGATCGCCTCGCCATGTGCCGGATCGCCTTCACGGGCGACCCGCGCATTGAGGTCAGCGATCTGGAGATCCAACGGGGAGGCCCGAGCTACACCTCCGATACGCTGGAGGAGCTCTCGGAGCTTTACCCGGAGGATGAATTCTGTCTTCTCGTCGGCGGCGACATGCTGCTCTCCTTTGAGGACTGGCACAACTGGCACCGCATCATCGAAAAGGCAGTGCTGGTCTGCGCGCCGAGAACCTGGGAAGAAGAAAACGTCCTGACCGCCAAGGCAGGCGAGCTGATGAGCGAGGGCGCCGAAGTGAGAATCCTGCCGATCGACGTCTGCGAAATTTCATCCACCCAAATCCGGGAAAAAGTGCGTGAGGGAGAGGATATCTCCTACGCCGTACCGGAGGATGTGGCGGAATATATTTGGGAACATGGCCTATACTGCTTATAATTTATCGTATCGGTAACCATTTTCCCCAACAGGAGGAATGCAAATGCTCAGAAAACTGATACCCGTGCTCATCGCCGCCGTCGTGCTCGCGCTGCTGTTCGTCGGATGCTCCGGAAAATTTGCCGAGCTCCGGGACGGCTACACGGGCCTGCTCGACAAGTTTGTCGGCAAGGTGGAGCCTATGGCGAATGAACCGGACGATGCCGGCACGGAAGATGCGCTTCGCACTGTGCTGAAAAGCTACGCCGAGGGCAGCATTCTCTGGTTTGAATGCCGCGATTTCGACGGGGACGGTACCTCCGAGGCCTTCGGCTTTACGGCGGAATCCGGCACCACGGACGCAAACGGCGGCTTCGTCGGGAGCGCATGGTTTGTGACGAAGGATTATGCCGTCGAGATGCTGAGCATAGGCAGTTACACCTATCCGGAACTGGCCGAACTCCCGGGCGGCGCGCTTGTGCTGATCAACCAGAGCGGAGACATGGGGCTCACCTACATCTTCGGCGTGGAAAACAGCAAGGTCTATCAGCCCGCCCTCTCCGGCAAAGTGCGGAATTTCTCTCAGGATGAAAACGGCGATTTCACCGCCTGGGATCTCTCCTATGACCGCTACGTCGACGAGGAGGAATCCGCCGCCGAGGAACCGACGCTCAAACCTTACTGGTTCTATTATGAGGACGGCGAATTCCGCGAATACGGCGCCCGCGACGACCTGCATCGCTCCGATCTCAAGGCCTATCCCGCCGGTGCGGACTTTGTCAACGAGATCTATTACAACGGCCTGACCGAGACCCTGCTCGAAAAATACTATCCCAACGCGAGCGAGGAGAAGCTCGACGAGATCGCCGAAAACGCCGGCTACTTCGATTCGATTCTCCTGCGGGAAAACGGCATCCTTCAGGTCAATTTCAAGGGCGCCTATGAGGACTGGTTCTACGCCACCTTCCGGATCGAAAACGGCGACCTCACGCTGGTCGACGAGGGCCGCGGCTACTATAAAAAGGCGCTGATTGAATCCATCGCGACCTACCCGGAGGAACCGGCCTCCGAAGCCGAAGAGACCTCCGCCGAGTCGGGCTCCTGATTCCCGCGCAGGCGGTTATCCCCTGTAAGAAAAGAGAAAAATCTGTGGAAAATTTGACAAACCGTATAGATTGTTCCGAATATTGCAAACTGGACACGGAAAAAGTCATGGATCTGCTCCGGGAGCGGCTGTCGGAAAAGCGGCTGCGCCATTCCCTGCTCGTCGCCGAGCGGGCCCTCCTGCTCGCGCCGAAATACGGCGCCGATCCCGGAAAAGCCGGCTTTGCGGGGCTTGTACACGACATCTGCAAATGCAGCCCCTCGGAGGAGCAGTTGCAAACGGCTTTGGCGGGTGGTATAATTTTCGACAAGAATCTGGAAGCCTCCCCCGCCCTCTGGCACTCCGCAGCCGGCTTCGTCTACATACGGGACAAGCTCGGCGTGACCGACGGAGACATCCTCAACGCCGTGCGCTACCACACCTCCGGCAGAGGCGGCATGTCCCCGCTCGAGAAAACGGTCTACATGGCGGATCTCACGAGCGCCGACCGGGAATATCCGGGCAGCGTCTGGCTGCGGAAGCTGACCGAAGAAGAGCCCGAAAAGGCGCTTGCCTACTCGATTCAGTGGATCTCCGGCGACCTCCGGAAGAAGGGACTTCCGGTCACCAAGGAGACCGAGGACCTTTTGGAAGAATATCGGGACGTCATCGTCACCTGCCCGGATGAAGAAAGGGAGTAAATTATGGAATCCTATGAACTTGCAAAAAAGATCGCGACGATCCTTGACAGCAAAAAGGCCACGGACATCCGCGTACTCAAAATAAAAGAGATCAGTTCGCTGGGCGACTATTTTGTGCTGGCCTCGGCGAACAACTCAAGCCTCGTGCAGGCGCTCGCCGACGAGATCGATTTCCGGATCGGCCACGAGGACGGCATCGCTCCGAGAAGAATCGAAGGCTACTCCTCCGCGAAATGGGTCCTGATGGATTATACGGACGTCATCGTTCACATTTTCTACGAGGAGACGAGGCAGTTCTATTCTTTGGAGCGCCTCTGGAGCGACGCGAAGGTGGAAGAGGTCGGCTTCAAGCAGGAAGAGCCGGAGAAACCCGCCGAAAGATAAAAGCCGGACGAGATCGTTCCGGGTATGCATTTTTGAGTTTTTGCCCCCCGTCGGCGCGGAGCTGTGTCTCCGTACCCGGCGGGGCGGATTTTGGTAAGAGAACCGGCGGCCCGCGCTGCCGAGACCTGTTTTTTGGAGGCGTCATAATGAAAGGGTACGATTTTGCGGAGATCGAAAAGAAGTGGCAGAAGATCTGGGACGAGCAGAAGCCGTTTGCCGCGGTGAACGACTATTCGAGGCCGAAGTATTACGCGCTGGTTGAGTTCCCCTATCCGTCAGGACAGGGGCTGCACGTCGGCCATCCGCGCTCCTATACGGCGCTCGACCTCGTCGCCAGAAAGAAGCGGATGCAGGGCTATAACGTCCTCTATCCGATGGGATGGGATGCCTTCGGCCTGCCGACCGAGAACTTCGCCATCAAAAACCACATCCATCCGAAAATCGTCACAAAGCAGAATATCGCCCATTTTAAAGATCAGCTCAAATCTCTGGGCTTTTCGTTCGACTGGGACCGTGAGATCAACACGACCGACCCGAACTATTACAAATGGACGCAGTGGATCTTCCTTCAGCTCTATAAGCACGGCCTCGCCTATAAAAAGGAGATGTCCGTCAACTGGTGCACCGGCTGCAAATGCGTGCTCGCCAACGAGGAAGTGGTCGAGGGCGTCTGCGAGCGCTGCGGGAGCCCGGTCGTCCACAAGGTCAAGAGCCAGTGGATGCTCAAGATCACCGAATACGCCGACCGCCTGATCAACGATCTCTCCACCGTTGACTATATTGAGCGCGTCAAGACGAGCCAGATCAACTGGATCGGCCGGAGTACCGGCGCGGAGGTCGATTTCTCCACCACCGCCGGCGACATCCTGACCGTCTACACCACCCGGCCGGATACCCTTTTCGGCGCCACCTACATGGTCATCTCGCCGGAGCATCCTTACATTGAAACATGGGCGCCGAAGATCGCCAACATGGACGAGATCCGCGCCTATCAGCAGCAGGCCGCCGCAAAGAGCGATTTTGAGCGCTCTGAGCTGGTCAAGGATAAGACCGGCGTCGAGATCCGGGGCGTCCGGGGTATCAACCCGGTTAACGGCCGCGAGATCCCGATCTTCATCTCCGATTATGTCTTGATGAGCTACGGCACCGGCGCCATCATGGCGGTTCCGGCGCACGACACCCGCGACTGGGATTTTGCCAAAAAGTTTGGTCTGCCGATCGTCGAGGTCGTCAAGGGCGGCGACGTCGAAAAAGAGGCGTTCACCGACTGTGCCACCGGCATCCTCGTCAACTCCGGCTTCCTCGACGGCATGACCGTCGCCGAGGCGAAAAAGGCCGTCACGGAATTCCTCGAAAAAGAGGGCAAAGCCCACCCGAAGACCAACTACAAGCTCCGCGACTGGGTTTTCAGCCGCCAGAGATACTGGGGCGAGCCGATCCCGATGGTCTACTGTGAGAAATGCGGCTGGCAGCCGATTCCGGAATCGGAACTGCCGCTTCTGCTCCCGGACGTGGAATCCTACGAGCCGACCGATACCGGCGAGAGCCCGCTCTCCAAAATGGACGGCTGGGTCAGCACCACCTGCCCCTGCTGCGGCGGACCCGCGAAGCGCGAAACCGATACGATGCCGCAGTGGGCCGGCTCGAGCTGGTACTTCATGCGCTACTGCGATCCGCACTGCGCGGACGGCGTCGGCGCCAAGGAGGCCCTCGATTACTGGCTTCCGGTCGACTGGTACAACGGCGGCATGGAGCACACGACGCTGCACCTGCTCTACTCCCGCTTCTGGCACAAATTCCTGTACGATATCGGCGTCGTCTCCTGCCCGGAGCCCTATGCCAAGCGCACGAGCCACGGCATGATCCTCGGCGAGAACGGCGAGAAGATGTCCAAATCCCGCGGCAACGTGGTCAACCCGGACGACGTGATCCGCGACTACGGTGCCGACACGCTGCGTCTCTATGAGATGTTTATCGGCGACTTTGAGAAGGCCGCCCCGTGGAGCACCAGTTCGATCAAAGGATGCAAACGCTTCCTCGACCGCATCTGGGCATTGCAGGATATCATGACCCCCGGCGTCATCCGCCCGCAGTTTGAGGGCGAATTCCACCGCACGATCAAAAAGGTCGGCGAGGATATCGACGGCCTCAAGGCCAACACCGCGATCGCCGCGATGATGACGCTGCTCAACGATCTCAGTGATACCGGTTCCGTCACGGAGGAGGAATACAAGCTCCTGCTCACGCTGCTGAGTCCGTTCGCTCCGCACGTCACCGAGGAGCTCTGGCAGATTCTCGGCGGCAGGGAGCTGCTCTGCAAACAGCCATGGCCCCAGTACGACGAGAAAAAATGCGTCGAGCAGACCGTCGAGATCGTGGTCCAGGTCTGCGGAAAGATCAAAGCCCACATCATGATCGACGCGGATGCCGGCGAGGAAGCGACGCTTGCCGCCGCCAAAGCGGCCGTTGCCGATCAGCTCGACGGAAAGACCGTCGTCAAAGAGATCTGCGTACCCGGCAAGCTTGTCAACTTCGTTGCAAAATAAATCTTCGCGGTTGTCGAATCTGCAAATTTTCGGCAGAGGAAAAAATCTTTTCGGCGGGATTTCCACTTGACACGCAAGAACGCAAGTAATATAATAATCCCGTTACATTTATGTACGGAGGGCAAAAATGCCCTTTAACTCCGGCCTTTGAGGCGAAGGAGGGAAATCAGGTAATGGCAGAAGTTCATGTCAAAGAAAATGAGTCTTTGGACAGCGCTCTCAGACGCTTTAAACGTCAGTGCGCTCGCTCTGGCGTCCTCGCGGAAGTCAGAAAGAGAGAAGCATACGAGAAGCCTTCGGTAAAACGCAAAAAGAAATCCGAGGCCGCCCGGAAGCGCAAATATTAATAGCTTACGCGGAAGGCGGATGGCGTTTGCCGTCCGCTTTCTTATTTCCATCCGGAAAGGAACCTTTTATGAAAAGGAAGGAGAAAGATGGCAATTTATCGGCCGAAACACCGTTTTCGCAGAGTCACCGGCATCACGCCGGAGGATGTGCGCGCCGTCGGCGGAAAGGCACTGATTCTTGACGTCGACAATACCCTCTCCACCCACGGCTCCCAGAAACCGCTCAAGGGCGTGCCCGAGTGGATCGCCAAAATGCAGGCGGCCGGGTTCCCGATGGTCATCGTCTCCAACAACAGTGCCGAGCGGATCGCTCCCTTCGCAAAAAAGCTCGGTCTGCCTTATGTCGAAAACGGAAGAAAGCCGCTCCCCTACGGATTCCGCAGAGCGTGCCTGCTTTTGGGCGTCCCGCCGAAGGATGCCGTCGTCGTCGGAGATCAGCTCTTCACGGATCTCATCGGCGGCAGGTATTTCGGCGCAAAGGTCTTTCTGACCAAGCCCATCCGTCCAGAGGAAACGGTCTTTTTCCGCATGAAACGTTGGCTGGAGCGCTTCATTATCGAATAAACGCATCTTATGGAGGCATCTTATGGACAGAATCAAACGCCTTGCCGGGGAACTCCCGGAGGATCTGGACGCCGCATTTATCAATTCGGCCGTCAACCGCAGATATTACACTGGATTTAACTCCAGCGCGGGCGTGCTGCTCGTCACAAGGGATGACGCGACCATCTTTCTGGATTCCCGCTACATCGAAGTTGGCATCCGCACGATCACCGACGCGCACGTCGTTCTGATGGGCGACCTGACCTCGCAGCTCAACGAATATTTCGAGGAGCATCATGTGAAAACCGTCGGCATCGAATCGGGCTACATGACGGTTGAAAAACTCTTCAGCCTGCGCAAGGTACTGAACGTCGAGTTGAAGGACGATCCGCGCCTCAACTATATTATTTTAAATCAGCGCCGGGTCAAGACCCCCGATGAGATGGAACAGATCCGCGCGGCCCAGGCCATCACCGATCAGACGTTTCTTCATATGCTGGAACAGATCCGGCCCGGCCTCTCCGAAAAGGATTTGCAGCTCGAGCTGGATTTTCATATGCTGAAGCACGGCGCAACGGGCCTTGCTTTTGAGACTATCCTTGCCGCCGGCGCCAACGGCTCGATGCCGCACGCCGTTCCGGGGACAAACGTCATCAAAGAGGGCGACTTCGTCACGATGGATTTCGGCGCCTCCGTCAACGGCTATTGCTCCGATATGACGAGAACGGTCGCCGTCGGCAAAATCACGGAGGAACAGGAATCGGTCTATGAGCTCGTCCTTCGGGCGCAGACCGCCGCCGAGGCCGCCGTGCGCGCAGGCATTCCCTGCGACGAGATCGACGCCGTCGCCCGCGACATGATTTACGGGGCCGGCTACGAAGGCAAATTCGGCCACGGGCTGGGACATTCCCTTGGGCTTGAGATCCACGAAGATCCGCGTTTTTCGCCGACCTGCAGCGATGTAACCGTTCCGGGCCTCGTCATGAGCGTGGAACCGGGCATCTATCTTGAGGGCCGCTTCGGCGTACGGATCGAGGATATCGTGCAGGTCACCGAGGACGGCTGCGACGTCATCACCAGGAGCGAAAAAAAATTAATCCGGCTGTGAGGGCTTTTTCGCGGGGCGTTTTTTCAGGTTTTATAGAAAAATCAGGCCGTCAAGGCGTTCTCACCCATATTTTCATGCGCAAAAGTATTGCAAAACAGGCAAAAATCGGATAGAATTTAAATGTTGAATTCCGCGTATTTATAATTAGGAGGTAAAATTATGATTTCTGCCGGCGATTTCAGAAACGGCGCTACTTTCGAGATGGAGGGAAA